>Ga0209624_10003068_pt1 | contig 12029 bp, 8 predicted proteins | sample JacPinW_OM2H0_O1_FD_188565 | JGI IMG/M metagenome (GOLD analysis project Ga0209624, IMG submission 188565) | Forest soil microbial communities from Algoma, Ontario, Canada - Jack Pine, Ontario site 1_JW_OM2H0_O1 (SPAdes) (version 2) | ecosystem: Environmental > Terrestrial > Soil > Boreal... | reverse complement strand
GGACGCCATCTCCGTGAAGAATTGGACTTTCAACATCGGAATTCGCGGAGACATTTACAACGGGCTTGCCGTCGCTCGTCAAGCCGAACCGAGAGCCGGAATCGCCTACAACGTGAAGAAGACCAACACAATCCTGCGTGTTTCCTACGCGCGCACTCTCGAAACTCCGTTCAACGAAAATCTCGTGCTCTCCAGCACCGGTTGCAACAACGCCGTGATCTCGGCGTTAATCTCTTGCGTTCCCGCGGTGCTCGCTCCCGGTTATCGGAATGAATTTCACGCCGGGTTCGAGCAGGCCTTCGGAAAGCATCTCGTAGTCGGCGGCGAATACATCTGGAAATATACGCACAACGCCTACGATTTCAGCGTTCTGGGCAACACTCCAATCACCTTCCCGATTGAATGGAACAATTCCAAAATCCCCGGCTACGCAATCCGCGCCAGCGTGCCGAATTATCACGGCATCACCGCGCTGTTTGTGGCGTCCAGCGTCGCCGCGCGCTTCTTCACTCCACAAATCGGCGGCCTTGGCACTACTGTAAATACCAGCGGCACGTTCACTCCGTTCCGAATCGACCACGACGAGCTTTTCAACATGACCGCTCACATTCAATACCAAACACCATGGAAGCGCGGGCCGTGGATCGGATTCAACTGGCGATATGACAGCGGCCTCGTCGCCGGCGCCGTGCCCTGTTACGGCGTCGGTCCGCAAAACGATTGCCCGCAATCCACCACTCTCGGCGGACTTCCGGCCATCAACATGACCGATCCCTTTGGTATTCCTCTTACCGCGGATCAGGAATTTGAAGCTGGATTCTTCTGCGGAACTCAACACGCATCAGCAACTGTCGCCCTGCCGTTCACCTGCCTTGCGTCGCAGTTCGGCTCAACGCTTGTGCAAGTACCGGCGCCCGGCACGGAAAATGACGACAAAAATCCGCCGCGCATCGCTCCTCGGAATTTATTTGACGCCTCGATCGGGGAAGACAATCTGTTTCACGGCGATAAACGCAAGTGGAGCTTGCGCTTCACGGTCATCAACTTGACCAACAAGTACGCGCTCTACAATTTCCTGTCCACGTTCAGCGGCACGCACTACGTTTCGCCGCGCACGTTCTCAGGTGAACTCGGCTTCCACTTCTAACAAGTTGCTCGAAGACTCTGCGTGAGCCTGAACATCCTCCTCAGGCTCACGCGGATTCCTTTTTTCTTCGCGCACGAGAATGAAGAAGCTGACCATTTACGAAGTGTCCTCGCTCGCCGGCGAGAAAGGCGGGCGTTGTATTTCCTCGTCGTACGTGAATTCCGTCACGCCGTTATTGTGGCGCTGCGGCGTTGGCCACACGTGGAAAGCGGTTCCGGCCAGCATTCGCAAGGGTAGTTGGTGCCCCGCGTGTGCGGGCGTAAGGCGCGGCACAATTCAAGAGATGCGGGAAATCGCCGAGTCTCGCGGCGGAATTTGCATCTCGGAAATGTACGTTAACAGCGCAACAAAATTGTGTTGGCGCTGTCGACTGGGCCACGAATGGACCGCGGCTCCACTTCACATTAAGAGAGGTCACTGGTGTCCAGTGTGCGCTCGGGTGGCGCGGCTGACGCTGCAAGAAATGAATAACGTCGCCGCGAAAAAGTCAGGTCAATGTTTGTCGGCGGAATATCTGGGCTCGGCGAAGCCCTTGCGGTGGCGATGCGCGGTTGGTCACGAATGGAACGCGCGGCCGGCATCGGTAAAATCCGGCAACTGGTGTCCGTATTGCGCGCGCAATCGGGAACTGGAGTTCGAGCAGTTGCGTCAAATCGCGCGCGAGCGCGGTGGTCGCTGCCTTTCAACTGAATATAAAAACAGCCGCACTCCTCTTCTCTGGGAATGCGGTCAGCGGCATCGATGGAAAGCCTGCCCTGCAAATATCAAGGGCGGCACGCGAAGGAAAGGTTCTTGGTGTTTGCAATGTTACAACTCGCGCCGCGTTTTTCGGCCGAAGCACGACATTGCCGCAATGAACGAAGCGGCCTCGTCACGCGGAGGCCGCTGTCTTTCCACAGAATATTTGGGCAGCAAAATAAAATTGACGTGGCAATGCCCTCGCGGACATCTGTGGACAGCCATGCCCGTCTCCGTTCTACACGGAACTTGGTGCCCGGTCTGCGCTCACAGTCAGCGCCTCCAATTGGAAGCGCTCCAGAAAATTGCAGCAAGCCGGGGCGGCGATTGTCTTTCGCACACTTACGTGAACGAACGCACGCCGCTCACTTGGTACTGCGCAGCCGGACATCTCTGGAGCGCTACACCCGGCAAAGTGAAACGCGGCTCATGGTGTCCGAAATGCGCGGGCATTCGCCGCAGAAGTAAATGGATTGCGCTTCGGGCCCTCGCGCCGGATGCAATTGACAAAGTTGCAGCAACGCGTAAATCGCAGTTGGTACGTCTTATTAGCGATGCGGGAATTGACAGACCGTCACGGCTATTGGACGAACGTTCGCTCAATTCTCTCAGGCACGTATCGCGAAAGTCGGAATCGGCGCACAAATCACAGTAGTGCGATGCGGTAGTGCGATGAAGTTATGCGGCGCGGAAAGGACTCACATGTTTTTTGCTCTCACTTTTTGCTTCTGGCTTCTCGCCGGATTAACTTGGCTTGCGCCCACCGTCGCCAGTGATGGAGGCGCTCCTTCAAAGGACGTCTCTTTCCGATTGGCCGGCGGACAAAATCCACTGATTCTTGTTCCCGTTTACGTCGAAGGAAAAGGCCCCTACGAATTTATTCTCGATACAGGCGCGTATCGATGTTTGTTGTCGCCGGAAGTCTCTTCGTCAATCGGAATTCAGCCGGAATCTCAACAGCAAGCCACAGGAATCGGAGGCACCATCAACATATCCTCCGCTCGCGTTTCATCCTTGTCAGTCGGGAACGCCAGCCAAGAAAATATCGAAGTCGCTATCACCGGCGAGCTTTCCCGATTAGGCGAGGCCGTGCAAAGTAAAGTTGATGGAGTTCTCGGTTCAAATTTTCTAAAAGATTTCCGCGTCGCCTTAGATTACGGACACGGTGTAGTTCGTTTGGACCGCCCTTCCCTCGATCCATCATCGGAACGCGGCACCCGCTCGGTAACGTCCGTACCGTTCAGGCTGGCCACTCCTGAAAAGCCGCTCATTAGCTTGCCCGTTTTCGTCAACGGCCGCGGCCCCTTTCGATTCTTTCTCGATACCGGCGCATCCAGAACCACTCTTTCATTTGCCCTCGCCAGAAAACTCGGCATCGTCGCCATCGGTAATCGCTCTGGAACGGGCGCGGGCGGCCGTATACGTATGCTCTCTGCAACTCTTGACTCTCTTACCGTCGGAAAAGCATCTATATCCGATGCCCCAGTTAGCGTGGGGGATTTCCTTGGCAATTTCGATTCTGTAATCGACACGAAATTTTATGGAATTATCGGCAATGACTTTCTCAGCCGATTTGAAGTCGTGATTGATTATCCGCGCGGCGTGCTCGACCTAAAGCCGGTTGTTACGCGGTAAGCCCGGCAAGCATCAATGATAAAGGACACGACACTCTAACGTTAGAAGAGTTACGAGCGATCGCCAATAGCGGCGATTTTTCTAAAGTTCACATCAGGGGAAAAGGATTCTTAATGATATCGGGACCCACTCATATTGGTGCAAGCGGCAAAAATCCAATCATGTGGCTCGTCTCCGCGTTCGCCATAATTTTCATTTTATTTGCCGCGCAAATCTGCCGCGCACAAAATCCACCCGCCCCAAATCCGCCCGCGGCAACTCCCGCCGGAGCAACTGTTCAAGGCACTGTCACGCACACCGATGATCAGGGCCAAATTTCGGCCGTCCAGGGTGTCCAACTGAAACTTACTCCTGAATCTGGATCGCCGGCGCTCACCGCAATCACAGACGACAAGGGTCATTACTCGTTCACCGGATTATCTGCCGGCAATTACACACTCGAAGGAACGCTCGAAGGGTTCCAAGCATACAAAGCGGTCCTGAAAGTTTCCGACGCGCCTCTCGTCCAGGATTTTTCGATGAAACTCGCCGCCGTCGCGCAATCCGTCGACGTAAATGCCGACGAGGAAACGATGTCGACGCAAAACGTCAATAGCACCGCCACAATTACCGCCAAGCAATCAACCGATGTTCCGCTCGCCGAACAAAAATTCAAAGAAGCTTTGCCTCTCGTCCCCGGCGTAGTCCGCGCGTCAAACGGAACTCTCAACATGAAAGGCACCACGGAAAGTCAGGGCATGTTGCTCGTGGACTCCGCCGAAACCGTGGATCCTGTTACCGGCAGTTTTTCCATTCCAGTTCCGCTCGGCGCGATTGACACGCTCTCCGTTTCCAAAACTCCCTACGAGGCGGAGTACGGCGGCTTCTCCGGCGGCTTGGCCATCATCCAGACAAAGCCTCCCTCGGATACCTGGAAGTATGACGTCGAAGATTTCCTTCCGGGCTTTCGCGGCAAAAACGATCATCTCGTCGGCGTTCAATATTTCAAACCACGCGCCCTGATCAGCGGCCCGCTCATAAAAAAGAAACTCTCTTTCACCGAAGCCATCGACTACGATTTCGATAGAAAACCGATTCGCGGTCTGCCCTGGCCTCTCAACGAACTCAAGACGCAGGGCTTCGATTCCTTCACCACTTTTCGGTGGATTCTTTCTTCAAAAAATGTTTTGAACGGGAACATCATCATATTTTCGCGCCACCAGCGCTTCGCCGATATCAGCTCGCTCGTGCCGCAAACCGCTTCCACCAACGACGGCCAAAAAGGTTTTTCCGTCGGCGGCACCGATACCGAACAATTTCAGAACGGCGTTGGTTTGAGCACCGTGCTTCGGTTCAGCCGCATCCAGAGCAACGCCAATCCTCAGGGCGAGGCGGACATGCTTCTCACTCCGGACGGCCGCGAAGGAGATTTCTTCAACACTTTTGCACGCACCGCCGGCCAGTTCCAACTTCAGCCCATCATTCAGCTTCCCTTAAAAAAATGGCTCGGCCATCACGATATTAAATTCGGCGTCGATTTCACCCACCGCTATTACAGCGGCACCAGCGAATCCAATCCGATTCAGATTCTCCGGCAGGATGGCACTCTCGCCGAGGAAATTGATTTTCTACCCGGCTCACTGCTTCATTCCACGGATACCGAAGTTGCCGAATTTATTCAGGACAATTGGACAATTTCAGATCACGTAACAATCGACCTCGGCGCCCGTCTCGTCAGTCAGTCCGCCGGCCGCGCCGCGGGATTCGGCCCACGCGCCGGACTCGCTTTTTCTCCCGGCCACGATCACAAAACTTTGATTCATTTGGGATCGGGCATTTTTTACGACCGCGTTCCTCTGCTCACCACGGACTTCACCGATAATCCCACGCGCGTCGTAACGCTCTTTGGACCCACGGGTCTTCCTCTCGGGCCTGCCACTACTTTCACGAACGTATATCTCACGCCCGGCCCCGATGGAACTCTCACACCTAGCGCCGCTCGCCAGAACACCAGCGCGCGAAACATTACCTCCAGCGCTGAAGTTGATCGCGAAATCACTCACAACACTGTGCTGCGCCTCAATTTCCTTTCCAGCCAGATTCAGGACTCCGCGGTTGTAATTCCCATCCAGGGCGCTCTGGCGGGTAGTTCTTTCCTGGGCCTTGCGAACACGGGCACCCAACACTATTACGAGGTTGGGGCCACTTTCAATTACAGGCTGACCGAGCGGCACGTTCTCAGCGCATCCTACATTCACAGCTACGCTCACGGCGATTTGAACGCCGTTTCCAGCATCTTCGTTCCGTTCGAGACGGCCATCATCCATCCAAACGTCAGCGGCGTTCTTCCCGCAAATATTCCGGACCGCCTGGTGGCCTGGGGCATTTTTTCATTGCCTTGGAAATTACAGATTGCTCCGATCGTGGATTATCACACCGGCCTGCCCTATTCCGTGATTGATAGCCTTCAGAATTATGTGGGTACGCCCAACTCGCAGCGCTTCCCCAATTTTTTTGCTTTGGACGTAAAGTTCTACAGAGAAATAAAAGTGCATTTGAAATTTCACAAGTTTGAAGAAACTCGCACTCTGCGCCTGGGCGTCTACGCTCTGAATCTAACTAACCACGCAAATCCGCTGGACGTTTTCAATAACAATACTTCGCCGATTTTCGGCGAGTTCGATGGGTTTCAGCATCGCCTCTATGGCTTGGTAATTGAATTCAAACAGTAGGAATTCAGCCCGGCGCCGAATTCTTGCGGGCTGGTGGGGACCTTCCGCTTAGGTCTTGGCGTCTTCGGCGCCGCGCATGAATAATGCGTTTGCAGCCTGCGGCTGGCGGACCGGCGCCAACCCGTAGTCCGGATTCGGGCGATCGGGAATCCGCGCTGCACCCTTAAATCTGCGCTGCAGCGGAAGCTCAATCAAATAGAAGTGAACCATCGCGATTAAAGTCGTAACCACTCCCACGATAAACCACGCGGCAAGATTCCGCGAGAGAGAATATGGCGGCGACGAAGTATCCAGCAGGCGCGCCACCAGCCGAATTACAAGGAAATGAAAAATATAAAGTCCGTAGGAGATCCGGCCCAGCAGCGTGAAAGGCCGCGTCGAGAGAACACGCGAAACCAGCGAGTCCGGCTGAAACAGGAGGCAAACGATCCACGCCGCTAAAAGGATCAGACTGCATTCACCGCCGTAAAGCTGGTACCCGAAGCTCGCCTCTCCCCCGCGCGCCGTTAGGAACACGATCGCCGCAATCGCAACGGGCAGCAAAAACGGCAGCGCACGTGCCTTCAAATACTTCCGCGCGATGTCGTAGTAGCGCCGGTTCTGCAACCCCAAGGCGGCGGCGCAACCGATCAGAATCGCGTGTATCCGCGTGTCGCTGCCGAAATAAAATCGGACATAGATTTGATCCATGGAATGCCCGGTGTTCCTCATTTCGAGCATGAGCGCGCAGCGATACACGATCAGCAAGACCAGCGACCACACCACAACCGTCAGTGCGCGCTTCATCTTCAGCCATTTAAGCGCCACCGACCACGCAAAATAGAATTGCTCTTCCACGCACAGCGACCACGCCGGCAACAGGAATAGTCCTATCGCTGGCGCGAAATTCACGCCGCTCGCGGAAACAAACTGGTTGTAGCTGTATGTGAGAAAATATGCAGCGTCGTGAAAAATTTGTCCGGGAGTATAGCCTGAGACCGACGCCAGCAGTCCTGCCAGGATGATTGCCGTAAGATACGCGGGCAGCAATCGGACGGTCCGGCGCCTGTAAAATCGCAACAGATTCAGATTTCCCGTGGTTTGTATCTCGGTCGCGAGAAGCCAGGTAATCAGAAAACCGCTCAGGCAAAAGAATATGTTCAGCGTGTACCAGGTCCGTTGATAAAACAGCAGCTTGATCAGCGGATGTCCGGTCAGGACCGGGCAGAACATCTCCAAATGCACAAACATCACCGTAAGCACGGTGCCGCGGAGTCCGTCGAATGCCGGCACGTAGACTTGTTTCAGATGTTGGCCTGCGCTCTGGTCTTTCATCTCGTCTGCTGCTGTCCTTGATCCGTTTCCACTTGGCAAACTTCGTCTCTAGCCGGCAAGGCAAATGCGCCCACCCGAACGCCGATAGACGCCGGTGCGCGCGGCAAAGCCCGCTATCCAGTATTTTCGGGAATGCGAAGTGGGTTGCCGATAGTACTTTCGGAGCAATTACAGGTACTTTCGGCACGAAAAATTTCGGGGACACAACTCGCGGGGGCGATGTGCAGCTCGCCGTAAGCTGCTTATTATCAATGAGTTGCGGGTAGTTGGCCCATCGCTTTCAGGTGAGCCTGTTCTACTTCGCAGTATCAGTACTCAAATATTCGTTTCGTGGGATGGACAGTGCTCGAAAGCTACATCGCTGGTTTGTCTTTGCCTTCCAACCTGAATCTCAGAAACACATAAAACGCTGCGGGATGTTCCCCGTAAAAGGGCTGTATCGCCTCCGGCACTTTGTAGAGCGTAAAATTGCCGCCGATTCCCGTCAGTACGTGCGGCACAATGTGCACGTCGCGCGTATATCCAGCCGTGAACGCTCCAACGCGAAACACCGTTCCCACCGTGGCAGCCAGTTGTTGCTCCAGCAGCGGCTGATCCGCAAATAGTTCATCGCGATCCACCAATTCCGCGCGCCCGGTAATGTAATTCTTTTCCCAGAACCGCACCAAGGACTCCAGCAAATAGGAATTCAAATTTCGCTTCGTGTCCGTCTCGTGATTCCGTCCCCAAATTACGCTCGTCGCCCAATCTCCACGCGTGTATGGCCGGTTGTACGTCACCGAAGCCGTCGAGCGCAGTTGATTGCCCGGCTCCAATGCTTCAGGTTTGTGCAAACTCCCCGCGGAAACTTGCGCGCTCCAATTCGTCGTGGGCGTCCAACTCAACCGCGCTGACCAGGAATCCAGCCCGCCTGTTTGAATGATCCAGCGGTTCTCACCCGGCTCCGCTCCATGAAATCCCGATATTTCCGCGCCCCACTTCGGCCGCCGCAGCGCCGCCGTCAAAACTTCGTCCGCGATGTGAGTGGAATCCTGCAAGTGATGGCCCAGCGGAGCCTGCGGCAATTCCTCCGCCGAAATTCGATGCGGAAACGCCACCGGCCCAAGCGCGGGATCTCCCACCGGCGCAAAATATATTTCCACGTTAGTTTTTTCGCCGACCGTCCGCGCATACGCCACGCTCAATTCCATAAAGAAATTGTGCGGGTGCTGCCCATCCACGAGCGCCTTTCCAAATGCGGTTTCGCCTGTCTGAAATAATTCCGGATAATATCGCCCCGCGATCGTCGCCGGTTCCGCGCTCAGCATCGCGCGAATCGTAAACGCGCCTTTGCCAATGTCGTGTTCCGCCATTCCCATAAACCAGTTCGTCGAATAAAATTTGTCCGCCCCACGCGGCCCGGTCTGCTGCACGTCGCTGATAAATCCCTGCCCGTGAAACATCAAATTCCATCCACGCACGCGCCACGAAAACATTTTCATCGCCGCCGATTCCGGATTCGCACCAGTCCCCGACGTCCGCCCCATTAAATACATTCCCGCAAAATTCATCGACGGCATTTGCATCGCCGAATCAGGCGCCGCAGGCATCGGCATTCCCGGCATCGGATTCTGTTGCGCCGCCGCGGACTCATCCCCACCCGGGGGATCAGTCTGCGCGCTCAACGTAGTCTGCCCGCGCGCTCCGCATCCACTCACCGCCGCAAAAAAAATCCCAATCACAATTAATTTCCCAACGCGCATTGTCACTCCGGTAGCACCGACACTCCTGTCGGTGCGCTTCCCCCAAATTAGATCTCAATTCAAAAAATACGCCTCGTCCGTGTTATCAGGACATCCTTTACACTTTTGCCTCGCCCACACAGTCATGAATCTGCCCCGAAATGGTGCAACAAGATCACGCTCGCGTATCAATATCAGGGGTCGATGACCCGACCTAACTCCTTTGTTTTAAAACTGATGCGTAAAACAAGGGGGAGCGGGCGCCCCCTCTAAAATGCCAGATAGCCACCATTCCCAAAATGGGAATGCGCCCCCGAAAAAAGGGTCAGAGCCCGAGCAAAATTAATTTGTAATGGATGCTAAATACGCAGAACGCCTACAGCAAAAACAAAAGAAGAATTTATCGGCGGTGTAGAATTATTTCTCCAAAAATTTTCATCGAAGCGCGCAAACACTGGCGCACCAAAATCAACCGAAGCCACGGCAGACGCAGAAAATTTAATCGCGGGCGAAATTAAAACTCGGGCGCCAACCGTCGCCACAATTCCCGTATGCAAATGCGCTCTATGCTTAGTGTTTCCGCCAGAGCTTCCATGATGCGCGCCCGTATCCGGCTGCGCCAAATCCATCTGCTCGCCATCACAATGCGAAGCGCCAACATTCATCGGCGTCATGGCAGCAACTGATTCCGGATGTCCACTAGCAGCGCAATCCATCTCGCACAAAACCGTTCCCGCGCTGGCAACAATCAGCACCAGCGCCAGCACGATCATTATTCCGCGCATCGCAACCCGTACCATCGATACATTGTACCGCTTATTGCATATCTATTTCTTCGGCGGCCGATTGAACATCACAAAAGACGGTGCATCGGATCTTGCCGCCACTACGTCCGGCCATCCGTCACCATCCAGATCTCCCGCGGCCATGCCGTAGATTGCTCCTTTGCCATCGCCGAACGGAACCGGCTGAAATTTCGTTCCTGTTCCATCGTTGAAATAAATAGTTCCGGGAGCTTCCACATATCCGACGATAATTTCCGGCCGTCCATCACGATTCAAATCCGCGGCGATCATCGAATACGGCAATGCAGCAGGCTCCTGAAATTTAATTCCGGCGCCGAAATGCCCGTGACCATCATTTAGATATACAAAGCAGCCCAATTTTTCGTGGCACGCTGCAATATCCAAATGTCCATCGCCATTAAAATCGGCAACGGCCATGGCGCGCGTCGAGGAATTCGGCGGTCCCCAAAATTCTTTGCGATCGAAGTTGTCTTTGCCGTTGACGTTCCCTTTGCCGCCGTTAAAATAAACGGCGCTCTGGCAGGAATCGCGGCACGCATAAATCACATCATTTGCGCCATCGCCATCAATGTCCCCAATCGCCACCGTTGCAGCGCTGGGCGAATCCTTTAGCGGACGGCAATCGAAATGAAGTTTGCCGTCGTTGAAGCACACATAGCTGGCCATGCCGCGATTCGCAACGGCGATGTCCGGAAAGCCGTCGCCGTTCAAATCGCCAACCGCTGCGTTTCTGGTTGACCATTTCGGATTGCCGTATGTTCCGCCTACCGTGAAATTTCCCTTTCCGTCATTCACCAGCACCATTTTCGGGTCCGGCTCATCGGCGCTCAAAACCATATCCAAGTGCCCGCTCTTGGTCATGTCAGCAAGATTTGCGGAATAAGTTTTGTTGGCGTTGCTCGGAAGGGGCGGGCCCGGCGTGAAGTGTCCTTTGCCATCGCCGAAAAAGACCAGACTGGTCACCTGCCAGTGTCGTCCTTTCACAAGTACTATGTCCGGATGTCCATCCCCATTCAGGTCGCCAATGCTGGCATTCGACGATGTTTCCGAAACTGTTTCCAGTGGAACAATTTCAAATGAACGCACGCCACCGGCTTTGAACGGCTGAGCTTTTGATTGATTTCCGCGCGTCGTCTTTGCGTGCGCGTGGAAAACCAGCAAGCCGATCGCAGTAATTGCCAAAACGCTGATTGCGCCTCGTATCATCTTCATGTTCCACCCCGTTCGGTGCTCTCCGCACAGGATTATACCTACACCGAACACTCTCGCCGCTCTGTTTGCCCGCTTCCACCTCACGGGCTACAATACTCGCGGAGCCGGCCTGCCGGGCCCGTGATTGGCGCGAAAGCTTTTTGAACCAATGTGAATCTCATGGGAGCTCCGTTCAACCTGCGGTGTGCATGCCCGCGCCCCTCACGGGGTCCGGGAAGCCTGAAGCGGGGGAGGAGAGCCCAGCCTTAACTAGAGGTTCATCGGCCTAGCGTCTAACGACTTTCGCGGACCGCTCCACCTTTTCTTTTTTCAGGTTTTGTTCTTATTACAGATCTCGCCCCACCACTTTATGCGCATACTTTTCATCGGAGATATTGTCGGCTCGCCCGGCCGCGAGATAGTCAGCAAACATCTCGCCGAAATTGTTTCGCGTGAACGCGTGGATCTCGTGATCATTAACGGAGAAAATTCCGCCGCCGGATTCGGCATCACTCCGAAAATCGCCGATGAACTTTTCGCGCTTGGCGCAGACGTAATCACCGGCGGCAATCATAGTTGGGACAAGAAAGAAATTCAGGAATATATTCCGAATGAGCCGCGCCTGCTGCGTCCCGCAAATTTTCCTAAAAGTCCCGGCCGCGGACTCTACGTCGGCACATCGCGCGGCGGCGTTCGTTTCGCCGTTTTGAATCTGCAGGGCCGCGTTTTTATGGCGCCGCTCGATTGTCCCTTCCGCACCGCTGAT
>Ga0209624_10003067_pt1 | contig 12033 bp, 13 predicted proteins | sample JacPinW_OM2H0_O1_FD_188565 | JGI IMG/M metagenome (GOLD analysis project Ga0209624, IMG submission 188565) | Forest soil microbial communities from Algoma, Ontario, Canada - Jack Pine, Ontario site 1_JW_OM2H0_O1 (SPAdes) (version 2) | ecosystem: Environmental > Terrestrial > Soil > Boreal... | reverse complement strand
TGTCGTCGCCGGTGAAGAAAGTGATGAAGGGATGCGTCGCCGCCGCGCCGATGAGCAGCCGCACGCCGGTGCCGGAGTTGCCGAGATCGAGCACGCCGTCGGGTTCGCGCCAGCCGCCGGTGCCCATGCCGTGCACGCTCCAGGTCCCGTCCGAGCCGCGCTCGATGCGCGCGCCGAGATCGCGCAAGGCCTGCGCGGTGCGCAACACGTCCTCGCCCTCGAGCAGGCCCGTGATGCGGGTGCGGCCGATGGCGAGCGATCCCAGGATCAGCGCCCGGTGCGAGATCGATTTGTCGCCCGGCACGCGGCAGCGCCCCTTGAGCGGGCGCGATGAACCGGAGGAAAGTGCGGTCACGGGCGTTCGATTTCCGATGTCATGGTCCGGGCGGCTGTCTTTAGCACAGGGCGGATATTCGCGCGACGGGGGCGCTGGCGCCGGCCAAGCCGGTGCCGGCGGGGGGCGATTTTTGCTTTTGACAGCGGCTGCGGGTCATGGCAAAGGGCCGGTCGAGGAGGCCGGGCTGTCCGGCCGGTGCGGAGGGGTCGTGGCAAAGATCGATTGGGGCACGAAACGTATCTGCCCGAATTGCGGGGCGCGTTATTACGACATGCGCCGCGTGCCGATCGCCTGTCCCAAATGCGGCGCGCCCTTCGACCTCGAAGCCCTGGTCAAGCCTCGCAAGACGCGCGGGGCCCCCGTGCCCGTGCCGATACCCGAGGAGGTGGTGCCGATCGCCGACGAGGAGCTCGAGGCCGATCTGGCCGCCGAGCCCGAGGAAAGCGGCGCCGTGGTCGAGATGCCGGTTCCGGTGCCCGCGGCGGCGGCCGAGGCCGAGGTCGAGGAAGCCGAGGCCGAGGAAGGCGCCGCCGGTGAGAAGGAGGAAGAGGAGGAAGAGGTGATCGAGGACGCCTCCGAGCTCGGCGAGGACGAGGACGACATGGCCGAGGTGATCGAAAACGTCGACGACGAGGACGAGCGGTGACGCACGGCACGGCGGCGGGCCTGGTCTTCAGGCCCGCGGCGTCGTGCGCAGCCAAGGAAAGAAGGGGCCCCTTTGCGGCCCTTGCCGGAACGCGGTAAAATCTTATTTACGGGTCATGGCCTAGCTTCGCGGCGGGCCAAAGGCGCGGGGTCATAGCTCAGTTGGGAGAGCGCTACAATGGCATTGTAGAGGTCGTCGGTTCGATTCCGACTGGCTCCACCAAATCGAGAAGGGCTCGGACGGCAACGTCCGGGCCCTTCGGCCAATTATCAAGGATTTGGCTTTGCTCGACGCCGCCGGCTTGAAGATTCGGCCTGCGACTGTGCTGCGCTAAGCGCTCGGGCTGGATTGGGGCCCTTGATCGGACCCGGTCCGCGCCCCACATTATTGGCGAAGGGCGGCGCCGCCAGGGCTGCCCGGATGTCCGGGGATGCCCATGCGGGGCCCCGTTTCGGACTTAGCTCATCGGAGGAGGTCCTCGTGTCCCGTTTGTCGCTGTTCAATTCGCCGTTGTTGTTGGGCTTCGACCATTTCGAGCGTGCGCTCGACCGCGTCGCCAAGACCACGGCCGACGGCTATCCCCCTTATAACGTCGAGCAGGTCGGTGAGAATGCGCTGCGCATCACGCTCGCGGTCGCCGGTTTCACCATGGACAATCTCTCGGTCCAGATCGAGGACAACCAGCTCGTCATCCGCGGCAAGCAGGAAGAGGACAAGGATCGGGTCTATCTCCATCGCGGCATCGCCGCGCGCCAGTTCCAGCGCTCCTTCGTGCTCGCCGACGGCATCGAGGTCGGCGGCGCCCGGCTCGAAAACGGGTTGCTGTATGTCGATCTGGCTCGACGCGTGGTGGAGAGCCGGGTCAAGCGGGTGGAAATCCGCGGCCAGGACGTCAATGAATCGGAACCGGCGGGGGCGACAGGTAAAAGGTAAGCTGCCATGAACCAGAATGAAATCGAACGGCTGAAACAGATCTCGCCCAAGGAATTCGCCTATTGGGGCTTGCAAGACATGGCCTATATCCGGCGTGTCACCGTCAACGACCAGCCGGCCTACTCGATCCACGCCGCCGACGGCACGCCGATGGGGGTGATGCCGCGCCTCGACGTGGCGCAGGTCGCGGTGCGCCAGCACGATCTGGAGCCGCTCAGCGTCCACTGAGTGCGCGGCTTAGCCCTGCCGGGCCTGTGCGCTTGTACCCTGTATTTTGCTTCGCCCTGACCGGGCGCCGCTATGCGGCGTGGCTGGCGCTGCGGTCGACCAGAAGCGCGTAAAGCGCGTCGGCGCGGTCGGTGCCGCGCAACTTCTCGCAGGTGGCGCGGTCGCGCAGCAGGCGCGAAACCAGCGCCAGCGCCTTCAGATGATCGCCCCCCGCCCCTTCCGGCGTCAGCAGCAGGAAGATCAGATCGACCGGACGGTTGTCCACGGCCTCGAAGTCGATGGGCTTTTCCAGGCGCGCGAAGAAGCCCCGGGGCGCGGCCAGACCCGGCAGCCGCCCATGCGGCACGGCGACGCCGTTGCCGATGCCGGTCGAACCCAGCCGCTCGCGCTCCATCAGAATGTCGAACAGCGTGCGCTCCTCGCAGCCGAACAAGGGCGCGGCGCGCTTGGCCAAATCCTGGATCGCCTGCTTCTTGTTGGAAGCCTTGAGGTTGGCGGCAATGGCCGCCGGCGTGATGAGATCGACGATTTTCATGAGATAGCGCGGCTGCTTTTCTGGGCGGGTCGCTGCTCGGGTGGCTTAACGCGGAACATGGTTCCGTGATGCCATACAACTTCAAAAGGATGATTGGCAAGAGCAACCGGGAAATAGCGGCTCGATGCCAGGTCCGGCGGCATCCAATCATGCGTCTCGACCGCCGAGGCCTCGATTTTATCGAGCCATGCGGTGTTGCTGTGGAATAGCGCGTCTTCGCCGCCCTCGATGCCGAGCTTGGCCGGAAGAATGCGGGCGGTTCCTGCCCGGCGCGGCGGCGATTTCTTCGTCATGAAATTTTTCTCTGTGCGCTAGGCCGCGGCAACCTTCGCCTCGGAACGCGGCGCGGTCACAGCTGCATGGCCTTTTCGCGACGGCGTTGCACCGAGGACGGGATGTGCATGGCCTCGCGGTATTTGGCGACCGTGCGCCGGGCGATGTCCACCCCTTCCTTGAGCAGGATCTCGACGATGCGGTCGTCGGACAGGACCTCCGCGGTCTCGGCGTCGATCAGCGAGCGGATGCGGAAGCGCACCGATTCGGCCGAATGCGCCTCGCCCGAAGAGGCGGCAATCGCCGAGGTGAAGAAATATTTGAGCTCGTAGATGCCGCGCGGCGTCAGCATGTATTTGTTGGTGGTGACGCGGCTCACCGTGCTTTCGTGCATGCTGATGGCGGTGGCGATGTCGCGCAGCACCAGCGGTTTCAAATGCTGCACGCCGTGGCGCAGGAACCCTTCCTGCTGACGCACGATCTCGCGCGCCACTTTCAAGATGGTGGTGGCGCGCTGGTGCAACGCCTTGATCAGCCAATTGGCCGCCTGATAGCGCTCGGAGAGATATTCCTTCTCGGTTTTGTTCTTGGCCGCGCCGGAAACCTCGGCGTAATAGCGGTTGTTGATCAAGACGCGCGGCAGGGTGTCGGTGTTGAGCTCGACCGACCAGGAGCCGTCGGGCAGCGGGCGCAGGAACACGTCGGGCACCACCGGTTCGGCGCGGACGCGGTCGAAGGCCAGGCCCGGCTTCGGGTTGAGCGATTTGATCTCGGCCACCATCTGCGACAGGTCGGCGGCGTCGATCTTGCACAACCGCATCAGCTGTTGCGCATCGCGGCTGGCCAGCAGCGGCAGGTTCTCGATCAAGGTCTGCATCGCCGGGTCGTAACGGTCGCGCTCTTTCAGCTGCAGCGCCAGGCATTCGGCGAGGTTGCGGGCGAAGATGCCGGGCGGGTCGAAGCTCTGCAGCAACGGCAGCGTCTTCTCGATGCGCGCGACGTCGCAACCCAAAAGCCCGGCCACCGCCTCGAAGCCGCCGGTCAGATATCCCGCTTCGTCGATCATGTCGATCAGATGGGTGCCGATCAACCGGTCGGCGGGATCGTGAAGCTCGACCGCGAGCTGATCGAGCAAGTGCTCGCGCAAGGTCGGGTCGCGCGCCAGGGTCTGGTCGATCCCGGGCCATTCCTCGCTCGACCCCGAGCCGGGACCGGCGCCGGGGGTGGCGCTGCGCGTCGACCAGGAATCGGGGTCGCCGGCGTAATCATTGTCGCCCGCGCCCTCGGATCCCGCGCTCTCGCGCCACATTTCCACCGCCTCGGTTTGCACCGCCTCGCCGGCGTCGTCGCGAACCGGTTCGGCCGGTTCTTCCGGCAAGGACTCGGCGGGTATTGCCTCGTCTTGGGATTCGCGCGGCTCGGCCGGATCCGGAGATTCGGCCGCTTCGGGCGCCGGCTCGCCGGGCTCGACCGCGCCCTCGTCGCGTTCCAAGAGCGGGTTTTGCTCGAGTTCGACGTCGACATAGGCGGTAAGCTCGACATTCGACAGCTGCAGCAGCTTGATCGCCTGCTGCAACTGCGGCGTCATGACGAGCGCCTGGGACTGCCGTAGATCTAATCTCTGGGTGAGCGCCATGGCAGCGGCTTACAAGCTGAATCTTTCGCCCAGGTAGACGCGGCGCACATTGGCGTCGCGCACGATCTCCTCGGGGGCCCCCTCCATCAGCACCTGTCCCTGATGCAGGATGTAGGCGCGATCGACGATGTCGAGCGTCTCGCGCACGTTGTGATCGGTGATCAGCACGCCGATTCCGCGATCCTTCAAATGCGCCACCAGTTCGCGGATGTCGCTGACCGCGATCGGGTCGATGCCGGCCAAGGGCTCGTCGAGCAGGATGAAATGCGGATGCGTCGCCAGCGCGCGGGCGATCTCGACGCGCCGCCGTTCGCCGCCCGACAGGGCCATCGCCGGCGCGCGCCGCAGATGGGTGATCGAGAATTCGGCCAACAGCGCGTCGAGCATGTTGTCGCGCATTTCCGGCACCGGCTCGGCAACCTCCAACACGGCGCGGATGTTCTGCTCGACCGTGAGGCCGCGGAATATCGACGCCTCCTGCGGCAAATAGCCGATGCCGAGCCGCGCGCGCTGGTACATCGGCAGATCGGTGATGTCCTCGCCGTCGAGCGTGATTGCGCCGACATCGGGCCTGATCAGCCCGGTGATGATGTAGAAGCAGGTGGTCTTGCCGGCGCCGTTGGGACCCAGCAATCCCACCGCCTCGCCGCGTTGCACCGAGACGCTGACCGCGCGCAGCACCGGGCGTTTCTTGAAGCTCTTGCCGAGATTGTGGGCCGACAGTCCGGTGTTGGAGGAAACCAGCCGCGGGATCGATTCCGCGTGGGAGCGGGGCTGTTCGGCCGGGTGTCCGGTTGGGTTCTGAGCCATGTCCCCCGCGCCCGCCTATTGTCCCGCCGAAGCGGGCTGAGCCGGCGCGCCGCCAAGCCTGTGATTGGGTATCAACAGGCCTTCGACGCGCGGCTTGTTGTAGGCCGCCGCGGACGCATCGGGCGCCACGGCGAGGATGTGGCTGACGTTGTTTTGCGTGTCCACCACCGCGTACTCCCCGCGCAACTCGTTGTCGCCCTTGGTGACGTTGACGTGCCCCATGAGCGTGGCGATACCGGTGTCGAGATTGTAGACGCCTCGGTCGCCATGGGCGATCTGGTCCGCCGAGGCGACGATGACATTGCCGTAAGCGTCGACCCGGTGAAAACGGGCGGGCTGGTTGTCCGGCCGCTCGACCTCGGCGACCAGCGTGTCGCCGCGGATGCTTCGTCCCGCGCGCACCGCGAGCGCGTCGCCGCGCGCTACCGCGAGCTGCTTCTGGTCGTACCATTCGATGCTGTCGCGCGCGGTCACGGTGTCCTGTCCGGACTCGATCCGCAAATTCTTGCCGGTCAGCACCAGCACCGCCTGATCGACGTCGTAGACCGCGCGTTCGCCGTAGGCGGTCTGGGTTTGAGTGGCATTGACGAAGCGCACATTGCCCACCGCCTCAAGCCGGTAGATCTCGGTGGAACTGCCTGTCATCAGCGCATCGGCGCCCGCCGGCGGCTTATCGCCGCGCGGCGTCGCATCGGCGTTTTGCGCCTGCTGGTCGGTTTGCCGGTAATAGGCATAGAGCGTGTCGGAGTGGACCGAGGACTGGCCGCGCGTGGCGACGGCGTTACCGCGGGCGATATAGAGGCGGTTGGTTTGCTGCCACTCGATGCCCTGTTCGGCTTCGATGTGAATAGGCTGGTTGCTGCTGCCGAGCGCCGATCCGCCCAGGCCCTGGCCGCCGGCGCCGTTCTGCGCATGCGCCGACGGGCATGCGAGCCCCAGCGCTCCCCATGCGAAAACCCCCAGCGCGGCGCCAGCCGCGGCGCGCTTCGATGCGGCGTTCATGGGGCGGCCTTGGCCGCCTGACTCGCATGCGGCGCGAGGTCGAGACTGGCATGGCCGGTGAAAATGATGGTGTTGCCGCGATCCAGGATGCGCAGCCCCTGGGCGTTGATATGACCGAAGCTGCCGCTGCCCTCGACCGGATCCTGGCTTTCGGCGGTGCCCTGCGCCATGTCGATGCGCACGCTGTCGGAATGGATCTCGTTGCCCTTGTCCTGGTAGAGCTCGACATTGCCGAACAAGTCCAACTGTTGCGACTGCGGCTGATAGAGCCCGACATAGGCGGTGAGCTCGTTCCAATTGCCGCTGAGCGTGGTCATGTCGGCCTTGGGCGCGTCGAGCGAGATGGCATCGTCCGCCTTGGGTTCTTGATGCGCCTCGTCGGCCGTGACGATGAACGGCCGGTTCTGGCGGTCGACGCCGGTATAGCGCGCTGCCAACATGCGCACCACGCGCGCCTCGCTGGTGTCGAGCTTCGGCAGGGAGGTGAAATGCACGCTGTCGATCGCGGCCTGGATGCGCGGCCACACCGCCACCAGCAACAGCAACGCCAGCGCCGTCGCCGGCAATATGCGCTTGGCCAGTCCCACGAAGCGGCTGTAGCGCCGGCGCGTTCCGGTGCGCGGACCCGGGGGCCGCGCGTGCTCGAAGGCGGTGTCGAGCGGCGACTTCATGCCACGCCCGCGCGCAGGCAGTCGTGGATGTGCAGGATGCCCAGCGGCTTGCCCCGGTCGTCGACGGCGAACAGGCTGGTAATGGCGTGTTCGTTCATGACCGCCAGCGCTTCGGCGGCGAGCGCCTGCGGCCGGATGGTTTTGGGCCGCGGGCTCATCACCTGCGATACCCCGGCGCGCAGCAGTCCGTCGCCCATGTGGCGGCGCAAATCGCCGTCGGTGATGACGCCGGCGAGCCGGCCGTTGCGGTCGGTGATGCCGACGCAGCCGAAGCTTTTGGTGGTCATGGTCAGAATCGCATCGCTCATGGCGCAGGATTCCGGCACCAGCGGCAGATTATCGCCGCCATGCATGATGTCGGCCACTTTCAAGAGGCGGCGGCCCAATTGGCCGCCGGGATGCAGGCGCTGGAAGTCGCTCGAGGTGAAGCCCTTGCGCTCCAGCAGCGCCACCGCCAACGCGTCGCCCAGCGCCATCATCATGGTGGTTGAGGTGGTCGGCGCCAGGCCCATCGAACACGCCTCGGATGCCGGCGGCAGCAGCAAGGTCACGTCGGAGGAATCGGCGAGCGCGCTTTTTTCGTGCGCGGTGATGGCGACCACCGGCATGCGGAAACGCCTCGCATGCGCCAGCATATCGGCCAGCTCGGCGGTATCGCCCGAATTCGACAGCGCCAGCATCGCATCGCCCTCGACGATCATGCCGAGATCGCCGTGGCTGGCTTCGGCGGGATGGACGAACTGGGCGGAGGTGCCGGTGGAGGCGAGCGTCGCCGCGATCTTGCGCGCGACATGACCGCTTTTGCCGATGCCGGTGACGGTGACACGGCCCTTGATGGACGCCAGTTTTTCGACCGCGGCGGCGAAGGCGGCGTCCAGTCCCGCCGCCAGCGCTTCGAGCCCGGCGATCTCGGTTTTGAGAACGCGGCGTGCGGCCGCGATGTCGCGATCGTTCTTCGCCATGGGCCGGCGCGATGACTGTCCGTCGTTGTGGTTGTCCCCGGATATGTCTGCTGGACTGCGGGAACGAAGGTTTCCCTTCATCATAGGCCGACTATGCTCTCCCCATCCCGTGAAATCAACCGAACGGGGCCGGAACGGCACATAATTTGCTTGTACGAGTTAAGACTTTATTTTTTATCCGGAATTTATCCGGCCGGTGTCAGTGCTCGAACAGATCGGGGCCGGGAAAACCGGCCAGGTCGAGCGAAGCCCGGAGCGGCAGGAAGGCGAAACAGGCCTGGGCCAGATCCTTGCGGCCCTCGCGCGCCAGCATCGCATCGAGTTTCGTCTTCAAGGCGTGGAGATACTCGACATCGGCCGCCGCGTAACGCAGCTGTTCCTCGGTCAGGGTCGCGGCGCCCCAATCCGAGCTCTGCTGCTGCTTCGACAGCTCGACGCCCAGGAGCTCGCGGCACAAATCCTTCAGGCCGTGCCGGTCGGTAAAAGTCCGCACCAGCTTCGATGCCACCTTGGTGCAATAGACCGGCTTGGCGTCCACGCCCAAATGCCGTTTCAGCATGGCGAGATCGAAGCGCGCGAAGTGGAAGATTTTGAGCACCTTGGGATCGGCCAGAAGCGCCTTCAGGCGCGGCGCCTTGTATTCGCCCTCGGAAAATTGAACCAGGTGGCATTCGCCGTCGCCGGCCGAGAGCTGGACCAGGCACAGCCGGTCGCGCTGCGGGTCGAGGCCCATGGTTTCGGTGTCGATGGCGACGGAACCGCCGAACGACAGTCCGGCGGGAAGATCGCCGCGATGCAGATGCGTGTTCACCGGTTTCGCTTTCACGTCCGCCCAAGGAATCCTGGTGCCCAGGAGAAGACTCGAACTTCCACGACCTTTCGGCCACTAGAACCTGAATCTAGCGCGTCTACCAATTCCGCCACCTGGGCGATGGCCTTGTGACTTAGAGGCGGGCACCCCCGATGTCAATACGGGCGATGACGAGGCCGCGTAGCCCGATAAGGGCGAAGCGAAATCAAAGCACAGCCCGATAAGGGCGAAGCAAAATCAAAGCACAGCCCGATAAGGGCGAAGCGAAATCAAAGCGCAGCGCGATAAGGGCGAAGCGAAATCAAAGCGCAGCGCGATAAGGGCGAAGCGAAATCAAAGCGCAGCCCGACGACAGCGGAGCAAAATAAAATGCCCGTGTTCGCCGCAGCCGCTCTGTTGTATAGAGGCACGCGAACCACAAAACGGGCTTATTCCATGCGGTATCGGCGCATCGTGGTGGTGGGCGCCTCGGGTTTCGTCGGGCGCTATGTGGTGCGGGAACTCGCCAAGACCGGCGCGGTAATCGCCGCGGTCTGCCGTCATGCGGCGGAGGCGGGTTATCTCAGGACCATGGGGGATGTCGGCCAAATCGCGTTGATCGATTGCGACATGTCCGATGCCGCGCGCCTGCGGCCGATTTTGGCGGGCGCGGAGGCCGTGATCAACGCCACCGGAATCCTGTTCGAGCGCGGCAAGCAGCGTTTCCAGAAGGTGCATGTGGAAGGCCCGGCGCTGCTGGCGCAACTCGCGGCCGAATCCGCCGCCAAGGCCTTCATCCATATTTCGGCCATCGGCGCCGACCCGTCCTCGAATTCGGCCTATGGGCGCAGCAAGGCCGCGGGTGAAGCGCGCGTGCGCCAAGCCTTCCCGCAGGCCGTGATCTTGCGGCCCTCGCTCATTTTTGGGCCCGAGGATTCCTTCTTCAACCGCTTCGCCGCGATCGCGCGTTTCGCGCCGGCCTTGCCGCTGATCGGCGGCGGCCTGACGCGCTTCCAGCCGGTCTATGTCGGCGACGTGGCGGAAGCGGCGCGGGCGGCGCTGGAACGCCCGGAATCGCCGGGCCGGATTTACGAGCTCGGCGGCCCGCAGATTTTCACCTTGAAGGAATTGTTCGAGCTGCTGCTCAAGGAGATCGGACGCAAGCGGTTGCTGCTTCCGGTGCCTTTCGGCTTCGCCCTGCTGCATGCCGCCTTCCACGAATTTTTGCCGCTGCCGCAGCCGCTCATCACCCGCGACCAGGTGCGCATGCTGAAAAACGACGCCGTGGCGACGCCCGGAACGCCCGGGCTGGAAGCGCTTGGCATAACGCCAGCGGCGCTGGAGCCCATCCTGGCGAGTTATCTGCAGCGATTCCGGCGGCCGAACCTCGCCATCGCTGCAGCTTAAATCTTATCAATATCAATGCGTTGCTATGATTCTGCCGATAGATTCGGCAAATAAGTACCATTTCAGAACTAATTTGGAGAAAAATTAATCATGAGGGGTGGAATTTGTCCCCAGCCTTTGAAATACGGTCATAAAAGGTAAAACTGTTTGACCTATATTCGCCGCGTGCTTAAATGACGAGGCGGGGGCTTGGTTTCGCAGGGGTAGGCCGTGCAGCGGCTGTTACAATTCGTTTCGGTCGAGAAAGGCATGCCGCAAAAGCGCGCGCCGGCCGAGCGCCGTCTCGACTTCAAGGAAATCTACGGCGAATTCGACGCCGCCAAGGCGGCCGAACAGGCGAGCCGTTGCTCGCAATGCGGCATCCCCTTCTGCCAAGTGCATTGCCCGCTGCAGAACAACATCCCCGATTGGCTGATGCTCACCGCCGAGGGCCGGCTGGAAGAGGCTTACGAAGTCTCCTCCGCCACCAACAACATGCCCGAGATTTGCGGCCGCATCTGCCCGCAGGACCGCCTGTGCGAGGGCAATTGCGTGATCGAAAAGGGCTTTCACTCGGTCAGCATCGGCGCGGTCGAGAAATACATCACCGAGACCGCGTTCGAAAAAGGCTGGGTCAAGCCGGTCAAGCCGCCGCACGAGCTGGAACACTCGGTCGGCATCGTCGGCGCCGGTCCGGCCGGCATGGCCGCCGCCGAACAGCTGCGCCGCCGCGGCTATCAGGTCCATGTCTACGACCGCCACGACCGGGTCGGCGGTCTGCTGATCTACGGCATCCCGAATTTCAAATTGGAAAAGAGCGTGGTGCTGCGCCGCCACGATCTGCTGACCAAAGGCGGCATCCGCTTCCATCTCAAATTCGAAGTGGGCCGCGACGCCACACTCGAGGAATTGCGGCGCAAACACGATGCCGTGTTGATCGCCACCGGCGTCTACAAGGCGCGCGAGCTGCAATGCCCCGGCGTCGGGCTGGGCAATGTGGTGCCGGCGCTCTCCTATCTCACCGCCTCCAACCGCAAGGGTCTCGGCGACCAGGTGCCGCAATACGACAGCGGCGCCCTCAACGCCGAGGGCAAGAACGTGGTGGTGATCGGCGGCGGCGACACGGCCATGGATTGCGTGCGCACCGCGGTGCGCCAGGGCGCCCGATCGGTGCGCTGCCTCTATCGCCGCGACCGCGACAACATGCCGGGCTCGCAGCGCGAGGTGAAACACGCCGAGGAGGAAGGCGTCGAATTCGTCTGGCTGTCGGCGCCCGAGGCCATCCTCGGTCCGGACAAAGTGAAGTCGCTGCGCGCCCACAAGATGCATCTCGGGGTCGCCGATTCAACCGGCCGCCAGCTGCCGCAGAAGCTGCCCGACAGCCATTTCGATCTGCCGGCCGATCTGGTGATTCTGGCGCTGGGCTTCGATCCCGAGGATCTGCCGAAACTCTTCAAGGCGGGCGATCTGGCCTTGACGCGCTGGAACACGCTCAAGATCGATCACCGCCGCATGACCACCTCGCTCGAGGGGGTGTTCGCGGCCGGCGACATCGTGCGCGGCGCCTCGCTGGTGGTATGGGCGGTGAAGGACGGCCGCGACGTCGCCGAGCAGATCCATCACTACATCCGGACCAAAACCGCCGGGCGGACCGCGGCGCCAGCGGCGGCGGCGGAATGACCAGGCGATCATGAGCGAGGATTTTGTCAAAACCTTCCGCGCCAATGCCGCGCTTCTCTCCGCGGCGGGTCTCTATGATCCGGCCGAGGAGCACGATTCCTGCGGCGTCGGCTTCGTCGCGTCGCTCGACGGCAAGCCGCGGCG
>Ga0209624_10003066_pt1 | contig 12039 bp, 10 predicted proteins | sample JacPinW_OM2H0_O1_FD_188565 | JGI IMG/M metagenome (GOLD analysis project Ga0209624, IMG submission 188565) | Forest soil microbial communities from Algoma, Ontario, Canada - Jack Pine, Ontario site 1_JW_OM2H0_O1 (SPAdes) (version 2) | ecosystem: Environmental > Terrestrial > Soil > Boreal... | reverse complement strand
CTCAAGCCAAAATCAGGCTTGAATGGGCCACCCACGTCCCAACTGGAGCCAGCACCGGGATTGAATGAGCCATCCACTTTAGCGGACGCCCTGAAGTCGCTGAAGCAGGGAGTGGCACGACGTTTGATCGGTGACGCTGATCATTTTTGGCAAAAGCGCTACTACGATTTCAACGTTCGCAATCATGCGCAGTTTGTAGAGAAACTGCATTACATTCATTGGAACCCGGTGAAAAAGGGATTGTGCGAGCGTCCCGAAGACTGGCCGTGGAGCAGCTTTCTCCATCACGCAACGGGCGGCGAGGGACGAGTAGAAATCGAATCCGAATGGGCCGCACGCCGGCGCGAGCGAGCCGCGGGAAGACTCTGTCCAGCCGTCGAACTGCCCCACTCAAGCCAAAATCAGGCTTGAATGGGCCACCCGCCACGTACAATTACGACGCAGTGGGGAACCTGCAAAACTTCGTCTACCCGAACGGCGTGACCAGTGCGTACACGTATGACGCGCTCAATCGCCTAACGCAGATGGGATCGTCCAAGAACGCGACGGCCCTGTCGAACTATGCCTACACGCTGGGCGCGGCGGGAAATCGCACGTCGGTGGCCGAGTTGAGCGGCCGCATTGTCGCGTATGCTTACGACTCGCTCTACCGGTTAACGACGGAGACGGTGACCACCGACCCGCACAACAACAATGGCGTAGGCAGCTACACCTATGACGCCGTTGGCAATCGCAAGACGCTGACGTCGACGCTGCCTCCCGCGGGTGGCGTTTCCTACGCCTACGACGCCGACGACCGTCTCGGTTCGGATCAGTACGACGCCGACGGAAACACGACGAACTCTCTCGGCATCGCGAACACCTACGACTTCGAAAATCACCTGATCACCCACGGCGGAGTGACAGTGGTCTACGACGGTGATGGCAGCCGCGTTTCGGAGACTGTCGGCAACGTGACGACGAACTATCTCGTCGACACGTAAAATCCGACGGGCTACGCGCAAGTAGTCGATGAATTGCAGAGTGGGACGGTGGCACGCACATATGCGTATGGCCTAGAGCGCATCAGCGAAAACCAGGCGATCAGCAGCGCCTGGACGCCCAGCTTCTACGGCTACGACGGCCACGGCAGCGTCCGTCAATTAACGAACTCAGCAGGGGCGGTGACGGACACCTACGACTACGACGCCTTCGGTAACTTGATCAACTCCACTGGCTCCACTTCTAACAACTACCTCTTCGCCGGCGAACAGTACGACTCCGCCCTCGCCCTCTACTACAACCGCGCCCGATACCTCAACACAGCAACAGGCCGCTTCTGGAGCATGGACACGGAGGACGGCGACGACGAGGAGCCAGCATCCCTACACAAGTACACCTATGCAGAAGATAATCCCGTGGATAACACCGATCGTAGCGGCAACGAGATCGACGAGATTGCGGTGGCCGCAGCTATATCTGTCACGCTTGATGCTATGCCGTCGGTAGCGCAGGCCGGAGCAGCGGTGACGAGGCAGGCGCGCTTCGCTGCGCTCCTGCAGAGCTATCCGAGCCACGCCGATCACTCCTCTGATCCGAAGCAGCCGGGCAACATCTGGGCGCTCATTGGCGGCCACGTGCAGATGAACGCCTATAACAAAGGTGTAGTCAACAACAAGTGCGCGATTCGGATGAGTTATGCTCTCAATCTTAGTGGATGGGCCATACCGAAGGGTTCTGGGACTGTCTCGGGCGCAGACGGCAGCCAGTATTATTTGAGGGTGGCGGACCTTCAGGGCTTCCTGTCGACATTGTTTCCGAAACAGACGCTGCCCGGCGGGTCATTCAGCGGTCCAAGCGGCGTGACGGGGATAATCTCCTTCAACATCCCATTCGGTCGCAATCCCGTTACTGAGGACCGTGCTGGGGGCCACTTCGCGCTTTGGACGGGGCAGGGCCTCAATGACGCTACTGAATCCGATTACGCAAGCTGGCCCGCCCCCACAAGCACTCTGTTTTGGAGGGTGAATTGAAACCCACTGTAATTCCCGTTCTCTTTCTGGCATGCGCCGCCTTTTTAACCCCCGGTGCACGGAGCGAAGGATCGCCGCATTTCGAGGAACTCAAGAGATGGCATTCCCAGACTCCTCGGGGTGAGATAGGGGTGCACCTGCTGGCATTGAGACCTTGCGTCAGCGGAGAACTAGTATTCGAGTCCGTTGGCGAGTTCAGGCCGCCTGTCCACGAAGAGGCGGAACTACTTCGGCAGGTTCTCCGCGACATGCCCCGGCTCGGTTGCAACCCGGCAAGCAGCCTAGCGACGATTCATGCGCGATTGCGGGAAACGGAGTATCTGGAAGGTGTCGAGAGTGCAGTTCTCAGGTCCGGAATCTGGAAATCGTGCACAGGTCGGAAGTATTGCGACGAAGCGAAAGGCGTGGCTGACTCGTACTTAGCCTCGGTGAAGGCATTCAAGGAGTTTGATGATGTTTTGGCAGAATTCGGATTGCGAACAAAGCCAGCCGTAATGGACTACGAAATGGGGGCCGGCTTCGGGGTGAGGGATGGACGCTTCCGTTGCATGGGTGTGATTCTGATCGACATCGAAAAGCAAGACAAGGGCGGGGTGCCCGAGGTTCACGGGGCGAAGTAGAGCTAGTGTAGTGTCTCAGGCGGGTGGCCCATTTCAAGCCTGGTTTTGGCTTGAGTGGGCAGCTTCGACCGCCGCGCTCAATCCCATTCTGAAATGGGTGGCCCACTCAAGGCTTCTTTTGCCTTGAGTGGGGAACTCCACGGAACTTATCCACAGCTCCGTACTTGACCCTGTGACATCTGCCCTTGCGTTCCACAGGCCGGACATCCGATCATCGTCACAGCCCAAGGGCGTGGCAGCGATCTCCAAGGCCAAGGTTACAGGAAAGACGTAAGTCCTTATTCCGCAATATTTTGCGTGTAAGTCCTAGGCGCTCAAGATTTTGCAGAGGCCAACCGGGATCGGTACCACCTAAGTTATTTGAAATCAAGATTTTGAGAGTTGCGGTCAAAAAAAACGAAAAGGCACGGCTAGGGGCAAAACTCCTCAACCAAGGTCGGGCTTCAGGTTAAGCTAAGTCTATATTCTGCAATATTTTGCGAGCAAGTACTGTAGAATCAATATTTTGCAGCCCAGAAAAGCGAGCTCGAGTCAATAACTCTTGCAGATCCAATATTTACAGGTCTCGCCCGGAAAAATAGCGAGACGCACAGTCAGTCCTAAGGCCAATGTTTTGAATATTTTACCCGTAAAACATTGAGCCCCATAGATTTCCTGGCGATTTTCCCCCAACTCGATGATTCCATTAGACCGCAGGGGGAGGGGGGAGATGTCAGAGAAACATTGAGAAGGACGATGATGCACGGCTCGGGCTCTGTGAAAATCCCCACTTCTCGCGCAAAGAGCGCGCGAGAAATGCGGCACCGACGATTCACTTTCTTTGTGGGCGCCGGCGCATGGGTACTCAGGGCAGCCTTCGCAAGAAACGCGAAGGAACGGGGCGCCCACTGTGGTGGTCACGCTGCGGACCGATACAACTGGTCCGCTGGACAGCCGAGGGCGGCTATCCCCACAACTGCACGCAAGACAAAGGCTCCGGGCTACGCGCCAGACAAATCCGAGATGTCCGCATTTGGCGGGTGGGACCCGGCCTCTTCCCGGTGCTCCGGCTGAATCTTTGCTCCTGCGACGTCTGCTCACCTTTCCTGATGTGGGTCCGTCTAACGCGGCAGTTCAGGGGATACCCTCGATGAAAAGCTTGGGGCTGTTGCCGTTGCTTGTTTTGACGATGACGATTCGGCTCTTTGCAGCTCCTCCCATGTCCAACGCCGATCGCGAGCATCTGCTGGTGCATTTCGAAATGACGACGCAAATGGTAGCGGAGCAGGTTCGCGGATTGTCTCCCGCACAACTGGAGTACAAGGCTTCGCCGGACCGGTGGAGCATCCGGGAAGTTGTCTCGCACCTGGCGGTGGCCGAGCCGGATTATTGGCGCGAGATTCAGAAAGCCGTCAAGGCGGCGCCCGATATGAAAGACAAAAAATCGCAGGCGACCGACGCAGACATCATGTGGTACGGCATCGACCGCGTCGTGCATACGAAAACCGGCGGCGGCCACGAGAAAGTGGACACGTACAAGGATATGGGCGAGGCGCTGGGAAGATTTCAGGCACTGCGCGCGACGATGATCGGATACATCAAGTCCACCGACGACGACTTGCGCGCCCACAGCTTCGGAGACTATGGCGAAGTGATTGATTGCTGGCAGTGGATGCTGGAAATCTCCACACATGCGGAGAGGCACATCCAGCAGATTCGGGAAATCAAGAATGACCCGAATTTTCCCAAGAAGTGATGGGCTGATGGCCCGCCCGTAACGATCTTTGCGAAAATCCCCATTTGTCGAATTGTCCCACTCAAGCCAAAATCAGGCTTGAATGGGCCACCCGGCCGGCAGTCTCAACCAACTTCATCGGCAAACGAATCTGCGTAGCGCGGAAGCAGGAGATTTGTTATGGCCGCCAAGGCTAGCGCTGCTGCCAGGAGGATCAGCAGAGAGGCGTAGGAGCCTGTGGCATCGAAGGCACGTCCGAGAATGACAGGACCGATGGCTCCGGCGGCTGCGTAGAAAGTCCATGTGAGGCCGTAGAGAGTGGAAAAAGCACGCACGCCAAAATAACGAGTCAGCAGGTAAGGAGTCATGGCGGCTTCGCCTCCGGCGCCGACGCCGATGAGCGCGGCGGCGAGGCATCCGGCGGGAAAACTGTTGGCGCGAGCGAGAAGAAAAATTCCCAGAGCGGTCACGAGGTTGATGACGAGGGCGACGCGCGGACCGAAGAAACGGTCGAGCAGCCATCCGACGACGACGCGGCCGAGCAGGCTCGATCCACCGAGGAGCGAAGCGCAGAGCGCCGCATTTGCACCAGAGAGTCCGCGGTCGGTGAGCAGAGCGGAGAGGTGGGTGATCGCGCCGTTCATGCTGATCGAACTCACGAAGAGGATGGCGGTGATGATCCAAAAGGCGGAAGAGCGCAGACCTTGCTGCCAGGAAACTCCGGAATGCGCTGGCGATGAGGCCTTGCGTTGGGTCACGCCGCGCTCGTGAATGTAGCGCCAACTGAGGGGCAAGCCGAGTAACAACGCGATACCGCCGAGTGACGCGTAGGCCGCGCGCCATCCGGAGTGAGTGATGATGGATTGGGCGACGACGGGCAGGATCATTGCGCCCAGGCCCGCTCCGACCATGACGAAGGCAAGCGCCATCCCCAAGCGCTGATGAAACCAGGTGGAGATGGACCGCGAATAGGCGAGATGGGCGGCGCCGTTTCCAACCAATCCGAGCACGAAGCAGGTCGCGTAGAACTGCCACAATCCCGCGTGCAGCAGCGAGAGCGACGCGATGGCGCAGACGTAGACCGTCATGCAAATAAGGATGATGCGGCGAGGGCCAAAGCGATCGATCCAGCGGCCGAGGAAGGGCGAGAAGACTCCGAGGGTGACGGCGGCGATGGCGAAGCCGGTAGAGATGGCCTCGCGGCTCCAGCCGAATTCGGCAGCGAGCGGCTTCACAAAAACGGAGAAAGTGTAGACGAAGAGCGATCCGAATCCGGCCATCACGCCGAGACAGGCCGCCAAGACGACGCGCCATCCGTAATAGCCGAGATCGAATTCAGTCGGGCCGGAGTCTCGGCCGGCGGGCGGGGCTGTCGCTACGTCAAGGTCGACACTTCCGGGAATGGGTGTGTCTGTCATTGTTCTGTTTACTGCGTTCCTCGTTGCTGTTGCGCGTGAGGCAGGAGTCGGGATCATATATAAATCGCGGGGTCGGCTCTCTAGCCTTTTTGTAGTATTGGCGAGGTTTTCGGATCACTGGTGATTCAGAGGCGCTCATCGAGGGGACGGCGATGGCAGCGAAGGTTCTGGGGGTCTAGCCTTCGTTCAGTTCAGCTTGGCGTATTCGGACTTGGCTTCTTTAAGGACAGGGACGTCGGGGTCGGCGTCTTTCCACTTGGCGAGGAAATCCTGATAGGCGGTGCGGGCTTTGGCGTTGTCCCCCTGTAGGACATAGGCGCGAGCCAGATTCAGGCGAGCGAGCGCATAGAGGGGGTCGGTGGCCTCTACACCTTGATGGTCGAGGATGCGCTGGAACTCAGCGGCAGCCGTCGCGCCGTCGTGGAGTTTGAGATAGGCGAGTCCGCGCAAGAAATTCGGAGCGAATCCCGTTCCGTGAGGGCCGTCGCCCAGTTCGTATGGACGAACCGGTTCGAGCGCAGCAATGGCATCGGACGGCTGATTCTTCTGCAGATCCTTCCAGGCTTCCGTCATGGGGAACATGACGAGCTGCAGGTAGCGATTCCCGGGAAAGTCGCGATGCAGGCCGGCCACCAGCGCGTCTGACTTCGAGATTTCTCCGGTCATCGCAAAAGTGGCCGCGGCGAGAGCACGAATTTCGCTGGTATCTGACAGCGCAAGGGCCTGATTGGCCTTGCGCTTGGCGTCCTCCGGATATCCGAGAAGATCATCATCAGCAGCTTCGACGTCGAACAAGGCGGCGGCGAAATCCTTGATGCCCGCATTCAAGAGATTTGCCCTCGCCTGCTCCCAAATCAGGCGTCCAGCCTGCACCTTGCCGAGTTCGTCCTGTCCGGACGCTTTGAACAAGAGCACGAAGGCTTCATCGGGAGTGCCGCGGGATAGGTCGATCAGGTGGTCATACGCAGGCCAGTCGCCGCGGATATAGGCGATGTCGGTCAAGACAATGCGGACGTTGACTCCGCCTAGTTTTTGCGCCATGCCTTGTTCGGCAACGCTCTTTGCTTCGTCGAAACGGTTCAGACTCAAGTACGCGCCGGCGAGATTGGCGTAGGCATAGGCGTCTTTAGGATCCAACTGCACCGCTGCGCTCGCAAGTTCCAGCGCCTTCTCATGCCGGCCGATCGTGCTGTTGACGAGGGCTCCGTTGTCGTATGGGATCGTATCGCGGGGATAGGTTTGCCTCCACTCCGCATAGACGGCCAACGTTTTCTCGGGATCGATCAGGACTTCGTCGTAATAGTGAGCTTGAATGTAGAGCTTCTCGCGCTCACTGGCACGGTCACGCAATTCATAGGCCTTCTTTAGTGCCACGACTGACTCGCTCAGCCGGGTCGTGTTGGCCAGGGCAACTCCCAAAGTCGCCCAAGCCATGGCGAAATTGGGATCGAGTTCGACTGCACGTTTGAGGTGGGGAATGGCGCCTTCGTCGTTTGTGTTGTGGTGCTCGGCTTGTCCGAGGCTGAACGCTTGCAAGGCTTCGAGCGATGAAGTCGTGGCCTGGTCCAAAGGAGTGGCGAACTGTTGCACGGAGGCGAGCGATTCTCCCATTTTCTGGCGGAGGTTCGAAGCAGCGGAGTCGAGAGATTGCAGGACTTGCTCTTTGCCATCAGCTTCTACTTGCTCGCGCGCGAGGGAATCTCCGTTCTCACCGTTCAACGCGGTCAGCGTAAGAACGTAATGATTGCCGAGACTGGCGATGGAGCCGGTGAACATCGCCTTGATCCCCTGACGCTGGCAAAGTTCGCGGGCGATGTCGTTAGTCAGGCGCTCGCCGGGCGACTTGCCCATGAAGCGGAGGCCTTCGCGAATTTTGGAGTCTGGGACGATGTTCAGGTACGGCGACTGCTCGAGTTGCACGGCCAGAGCTTGCTTCAGCGTACCGTCGAAGACCGGATCGCCCGTGGTGTTGACGAAATCGGCGAGGAGAACGCTGTCTTTCTCCGTGAGCTTGGTGGATTGCCTGGAGCGAAAGAAAAATATTCCGGCGACGACGGCCGCGAGCGCGATCACGGCCACGGCGAACAGCCACATTGAAGGCTTCTTCGATGGAGCGGGAGTAACGGCAGACGCGGACGCGGCGGGCACTTGCGATGAGGCGCTCGGCGCAATGGGAACTGAAGCAGAACTTTGATCGGGCGCGACGAGCACTGATCCAGAGATGGCGGCGACGGCGCGTCCGCTCTCGGTGTCGCGACGGAGCCTCTGCAGATCGGCGCGCATATCGGCGGCGTGCTGGTAGCGGAGGTTTCGATCTTTCTCGAGAGACTTATTAAGGATGCGTTCGAGTTCCGCCGGGAGATCGGGATTCAGGCGGATGGGAGATAGGGGCGCGCGCTCAAGAATGGCATTGAAGATGAGCGCAGAAGTGTCGCCGCGGAACGGAAGAGCGCCGGTCGCCATCTCGTAGAGCACGGCTCCGAAGGAGAAGAGGTCGGTACGCGAGTCGAGTTCCTTGCCCTTGGCCTGCTCCGGGGACATGTAAGCGACGGTGCCGAGCGTTGAGCCGGGGCTGGTCAGGTGCTCGTCATCGATCGACTGCGTCATCGTGTTGGCGGAGGCGATCTGGCTGGAGGAACCGGCGGCCGCAGCAGAAACCTTTGCCAGACCGAAGTCGAGGATCTTGGCGTGGCCGCGCTTGGTGACAAAAATATTCGCGGGCTTGATGTCGCGATGAACGATTCCCTCGGAGTGGGCGGCGTCGAGAGCGTCGGCAATTTCGATGGAGAGGCCGAGCAAGGTCTCCATCTCGACGGGCTTGCCGGCGATCAAATGTTTCAGAGTGACGCCGTCGAGGAACTCCATCGCGATGAAGGCGTTGCCATCTTCGTCACCGATGTCGTGGATGGTGCAAATGTTCGGATGGTTGAGGGCGGAGGCGGCCTGCGCTTCACGCCGGAAGCGAGCGAGAGCTTGAGGATCGCGGGCAACGTCGTCGGGGAGAAATTTGAGAGCGACGAAACGGCGCAGGCGCGTGTCTTCGGCCTTGTAGACGACGCCCATCCCTCCGCCGCCGAGCTTTTCGATGATCCGGTAGTGGGAAATCGTCTGGCCGATCACAGGAGCCAAATCTTACGCGGGGAAAATGGAAACGGTCAACGAAAGCCGTTGCCGGCTTCGCGTTGGAGCATGGACTCGCGGTGACAGGTTTGCCGAGGCATCGAGCGCCGACCTTACTGGACGGTGGGTTCGACGTCGTCGGGAGCACCGTGCCGGCGCAGCAACTGCGGCAGATTCTGCGAGAAGGCTGAGCGCGGCAAAACCATGTCGCAGCCGACTTCGTGAGCCTTCTGCTTGAGATCTCCCTGAACGTGCGAGAGGAACCCGATGATCGAGGTTCCCTTCTTGAGCTTGCTTTTCAGCTTGGGGATCAGGGTCAACGGCTTCACGCTGTTATTGTTGAGATCGAAGATGATGAGCGACGGTTTCTCTTCGCCGTTCTGGTGCATCTTCTCCATCAGATCCTTGTCGGTCTTGACGAACTCAACTTTGACATTGAGCTTGCGAGCCGTCTCCTGAATCTTGGCCATGAAGAAGAGGTCTTCGATGAAGGCGAAAATGCGGGAGTTGGTGTCTTCGCTGGAAGCCGGCAGAGGCTCGGGCTCAGGCTGCGGATATTGCGTCTGGAAGCCGGGGCGCTGGCGTCCGCCGCCTTTGTGGCCGTTGTTTCCGCCCATCACGGCACGATAGCTGTGATCCATGGGCGCGGTGTAAATGCCGTCTTTGTTTTCGCGGCTGAGGCCCGGGCCCGGGCGCTGACCGCGTTGGCTGTGTTGGCGGCGCCCTCTGCGCCGTCGTCTCCCTCCCCCACCGGAGGTCTTTCCTGGTCCTGCGTTCATAGTCCTCTCAAATTGGTTGCTACAGAATGCAACGCTGCAAAGAATCGAATTTTCGCCAGTCGCACGGGGGATGCGGTCTGGCACAAAGATGGGCCGGGACACGCAAACCAATCTGCGCAGTTGCGGGTGTAACTGGACACACTGTGGAACGAACCCCAGCTCTGGAAACGACCTGCTATTTGCGAATGAAAACTCTACTTTTTAAATCTCGATTTTCCGTTTATCGGATCCGTAAGGCGCCGCCTCAGAACGGCTGGCGCGGAAGACCTACGCGGGAACGAGGTCTTAAGAGAACAGGATTATGGTACGCGTCCTTTCGCAAGTCCGCAAGGGCTTGTCCACGGGGGTTTTGCACAGGAGTGCATGGCCAGCGGAATTCGTGCAACCACGAGGGAGCGCGCGGTGCTAGCCGATACCGGAGGCGGGCGCTTTTCAGCGCTCACAGGACAAGTCGCGCGCCCACTGCTGCGCCTGCCAATAGTAGCCGGCGACATCCTCAGTATCAAGATGCAGGATCTCGCTGATGGAGGCCGCGGCTGCCCACTCTCCGCTTTCGTGGGCGAGCATCAGCTGGAAGATAGGACGGAGCGGAGTGAGTTGGCCCAGCAGGACTGCCTTGGTGGCGTGATCGAGCGGGATTTTCTCCAGCACTTCGGCCATGGGAGTTTCGAGCATGGCATCGATCAGGGAGAGCAGCCCGAGCAGGAATAGGTCTGATTCTCCGTGGGGAACGTGGGGAGCGAGCAATTCGCCGAAGCGGCCGCGGACGAGCGCGGCGAGGACGAGGTCGCTAGTCTTATCATGTCCGGCGCCGACTGCAGCGACGAGGCGTACCCAGCGACGGACGTCGCGTTCTCCAAGGATCGAAAGAGCGTGACGGACAGAGTGAATCTCGCTTTGGAAGCCGAAGACTGCCGAATTCAGGTAGCGCAGCAGGCGGTAGCAGACCGAAGCCTCGGACTTGATGAGGCGCTCTAGCGCAGCGACATCCAATTCGGGGCGGGAGACTTCCTGCAGCATGCGCAGGTAGTTCAGCCGGTTGGCGGGCATGTCGTGCGTGGCCATCATTTCAGGGCGGCGAAAAAAATATCCCTGGAAGTAGACGAAGCCGAGATCGCGGGCGCGAGAAAATTCCGCGTAGGTTTCGATTTTTTCCGCAAGCATGCGGCAGCGCCATGGGCCGAACTGCTTGAGAAGAGCGGCACGCTGCGGCTCGCTGGTAAGCTGCATTTCGACCTTGATGATGTCGGCGATCTCAGCCAGCGGCTCGCGTGGATCGCCGGTCACGTAGTCGTCGAGCGCGATCATGTACCCGGATTCTTTCAGGCTGAGGCAGGCGGCCATGACGTCGGGATCGGCGGGAACCGTCTCAAGAATCTCGACGATCGTGGAAGTGGACGGAAGCAGCCGGACCAGTCCCTTGATGAGAGTGTCGCGGGTGCAGTTCACGAAAGCGCGGCGGCCATCGCACAGAACATCGAGGCCCATCATCAGGGAATCGTCGAGCGTGGCGCGCGATGCCATGTCGGTATCGCCGCTGAAAGCGTTCTCGAGTCCGTCGCGGAAAAGCAGTTCATAGCCGAAGACTTTCTCTTCGCGGTCGAAGATGGGCTGGCGCGCTACGTAGCGCAGAGTTTTGACCGGACGTCCTTTGGGCGGCTCCGGAGCTTGCTTGGCAGAAGTGCTTCCCACTCGATTTCTATCGGCAGGAGGGCGGAAAAACTGGAGGAACGAATGAGAGGGCTCTCAGGATGGTGATGCGCTCGCCAGATGCTGCTCCGCAACTGGCAACATTCGAGATTGGGCTAAGTCAAAAACCCCACACTCTCGCAAAAAACGCGAGAAGAGTGGGGCAACCTTTTAGGCTCGTTGTGTGCCACCAAGGGCTGTGAGCGCGGAGACGATTTTTGCGGACCACTTAGCGATTTCGTCCTCACGGAGAGTGCGGTCGCTGGATTGGAATCTTGCGCGCAGCAAGATGGAATATTTTCCAGCGGTGATTGAGCCGCCGCGGAAAATCTCGACGGGGAGAAACTCGCGCAGTTCGCGAATATCCAATTCGTACTTCTTTTCATAAACTGCCTTTTTCATTTCCAGGAACGGGATGCTGTCAGAAAACACAAACGAAAAATCTCGTTCGACGGCTGGATACTTGCCGAGCGGTCGGTAGCGCACCATCCGAAGCCCAAGCTCATACAATTTTTCCAGGTCGAACTCGGCCAGATAAATCTCTTGCCTGAGCTTGCGCGCCTCTGCCACTTCAGGATGAATCTGGCCGAATTGCCCCACGATATCGGCATCGAACTTCACCCGAGCCGACCTTCCAAGATGGAAATACTCCGCGGCATTCCGGTCGTAACTCAAATAGGTTCGAAA
>Ga0209624_10003065_pt1 | contig 12041 bp, 14 predicted proteins | sample JacPinW_OM2H0_O1_FD_188565 | JGI IMG/M metagenome (GOLD analysis project Ga0209624, IMG submission 188565) | Forest soil microbial communities from Algoma, Ontario, Canada - Jack Pine, Ontario site 1_JW_OM2H0_O1 (SPAdes) (version 2) | ecosystem: Environmental > Terrestrial > Soil > Boreal... | reverse complement strand
GTCGTCAAGTCTACCGATACACTAGGAATCTTACTCATCGCAGGTGCGCTTAGCCCGTCACGGTGACTTGGGCCGTTGCTTTCATTATCGCTTGAAGCACGTCATACCGTACCATCCGAAAACTGATTGGTGTTGGCTGCGGTTTGCTTCCGGTAATTTTCACGTGCAGCGGTCTGTCAGAGATCGCGGGGCGCAACGGGATCGACATCCTACCAATCGGGATAGAAGCGCCGTTATCCAGGATCGTATAATCAGTGCCAACGCTCACTGCCAGCGATTTCACAGTTGAAAAGGTCTTGTTGGCAAGCTGGGATGTCAGCCTGTTTTCCGCTCGCACTATGCCGTTGACCAGATTTGATACTTGGGCCTCAGCGTTCTGAGCAATCAGCTTCGCCGTTGGAACGAGTGGTGAGATTTCGTACGCGAGATCGACAAGACGCTGGAAGGCTCCGGACACACGCGCCCCTTCATTGCGCGCAGCGGACATGATGCCGGAAATCATGGTCGACGTTCTGATTGGGGGCGCGAAAAAGCCAGTAATACCTCCGGGATCCGCAGCAATTGCTTTTCTCAAGGGATCGGCAAGAGCGTCAAACGCATCTGCAAGCTCCTGCCTAACCGCAAAAACTTGGATCTGCAAGTTTTGAACCGGCTTGTCCTCCTGAAGGTCGAAATCAGGAAAGTTGCTCATCGTTATTCCACCCATCTGAACGGTTTGCGTTGGCTTGCTAAAATTCATTGGGTGTAACGGGAGTAACGCCGTAGTTATCATACCGAACTCGAATTTCTCGATCGCCAGCACTTGGGATGCTGAGAAGTTCATCTTCGCAACCTCGCGCGCCAAATCGTCCGAAAGATATTGTGCAAGCGTCGAATCGCCTAACCGTTGCGCCGCGCTCGTCACATCCGAAGATATTTGAGCGATTAGAGCGGCCGCTTTGTTCGCCTCATTGGGCAGAATTCCGAGCTGAGTTCCGGCAGTGATGAGGGTCGATAGCAGAGTTGATTTTTCGCGGAGTTGCTCGGCTCTTGCGGCGAGCTTCGTTCGACCTAAGAAACTTAGCGCTAACCCCCGTACGACGGCCTTGATGCCGATAATCGCGAGAGGAGCCAATATTGGCATCGCGACCGCACGCCTTGGAAGCAGTACAACGCCTGCACTCACGGCTAAGCCCGTTGCGAACTGACCGCGAGATAAGTCCATAGACGTCGCTGATGATCGCACGACAACACTCCTCTTAGTTCGCAGTGTAGCTGGCGCGAAGACGGCGATTTCCTCGAGTCTCTGCGCAGTACGCAGATTAGGCTCAGCGTCCTAGCACCCTGATATCCTTGTTATGTAGGCCGAGCATATGCCCCTCTCAGCGAATTTGGTTTGATCCGAAACGCGCTTCATTCGAAACGGGCAAACACCATTTGTCCACCGCCAGCCCGGGTCCGCCCGAGCGACATCATGACGTTCTCGCCGTACGTGGTATCACGAGCCTGAACTGCAAGGTATCCGCTTGGCTGGTCGCAGAGCGGCGGCAGAGCGGAATGGAGGTGACGTCGCGGCGCACGCCGAGAGCCCAGTCGATCGACGACCAAGCCGAAAAGCGAGATTTTCGATCTTCGCATGCACCCCGATCTCATGCGACCCATACTGTACGAGGCGGCGCAAGGCAGTGCTGTTGACGGTGTTTCTCGGCAAGTGCCTGAGTCCGACCGCGACGTCGGTGGTGGTCGTAACAATGCTACGAGCGTTTGGAGGGTCCAGCAGCATTGCAAGCCAGAAAGGTGGTATCTTCTAATCGGCTTTACTCTCCTGATGCTTAGCGCTCTCGTCCAGGGAATCACGGCCGTGGTCAAGCCGGCATAGCCTAAGCATTTTGCGAACATTGATGGCTCAGCACCGGCACTAAACGCTGCTCAACATCATTTCAGCAGCGCTATGGTGCGAATGTGTGTGATGTCCGTGCCATATCGCTTCGGGATTCCCGGAGCGAGTTCGCCTTGATCGACGCTGTCGAAGAAGACGACTGCGCTCCCCACGTTTCCGGCCGCCCCTGGGTTATCGCCGATCCGTCGTGCTTCTGAAGTTCAAGATTTGCTACGGTTTCCGGGCCCCAGGTGGTGATCATCACAGCCCGTCGGTCTCGTGATTGGCTGATGATCTTGTCGAGGTCGGCGACGGTGTAAGCCGGGTCTTCGAACTCGCGTATCTCGCCGGCTGCCTGAAGAAGCGCGTGCCCGTCGTGAGCGAAGCGAAAGTCGTCGAGCCTTTCGGTCAACTCGACACCGAACGCTTCTCATAGCGCCTCTCGCGCGGCGGCTAGCCCGTGCTTCGCGAAGAAGAACCCGAACATGATGTCCCATCGTTTGCCGTCCGGGCTTGGAAACAGCGAGGGCGGCGCAGCTCGCCATGTGGCGGTGAAGTTCGCAGGTTGCACGCGCTCCAGCGACACGGCGAGGCGTGCCTGGCCTCGTCGAGGGACGGGTGCGGATCTCCGTAGGATGGCACGGTGAAGTCTTGGCGACGGCCAAGCCTCGCACCCGCACGCGAGCGAGACTCGCCGCCTTCTTCTACGTGCTCTCGAGCGCAAACCGCTCGGTGAAGTCGACCACGTCGCGGACGGACCAGCCGGGGATTTGTTGGATCGGGAAGGTGAAGCGTTCTTGCGCCTTGGCGATTAGGAATGCGACCTTCTCTTCGGTTAAGCACTCTTTGGGGCTTCCGTGCGCGCGGCGCGGATGATGTCGGCGATGTCAGATTTGCTTTGTCCGAGCGCGACGACGAGGTCCACGCGGTGCGCATACTCTTCTTGGAAGTCCTCGTTGGCGCGTTCCGGGCCGTACTACTTGGCCGTCGGTATCTCACACTGCTCGACAGGTTTGCGGCCCGTTCGCGTGTCTTGAACGTACCGGACGGGCGTGATGGTGATGTGCGGCAGGACGACGATGTATACGACAATGTTGAAGATGCTGAGGAGAACAAGCGTCCTACCGTCCTCGTTCCATGCGGTTATCGGTGTGAATGCGGATCGCCCCGGCGTTTGGTGGGGTCGTATGGTTGAAGCCGGACCTCAGCCAGAGTTGTGTCGCTGAACAGCGCACTGGCGAGCGACTCCGCTACGGATCTGACCTCCGTTTCGCTCGGGCTCTGCATCGCGACGAAGTGGAGCGCGAGCCTTGAGGATTCCGCGCATGGCGGGGCCGGTCGCTCTACAGTCTGGTCGAAAGTTGTCCGAGCGCATGATCGTGAACGACCCGGTGAAGTCGCTTACTTTCGCTAGCTGCTTTTCGATTTTTCCGAGCCCTTCGGGATGCGTGGCGAGGATACGGAAGCCACCGTCTTCGGTGCGCTCAACGCGTTGTTTCATGCGTGCCGTGAAGTCCGGCAGCATGTCGAAGCGCTGGCCGTCTCGCGCGATCAAACCGTGCCAGGTGGTCCCGTGCGAGCCGTCGCCTTTGAGAGCCTCTAGGCAGTGGATGCCTATTCGAATTGCTTCGCGAGGGGGCCATCCGCCCACTGACCACTGAAGTTGTTGTGGTCGCCGCACACGAGCGTCGGTTCTTGCCATTACACGGAACAGCGGTTAGGTCGCCACAGCGGTAGACGGTGAAAGCCGAGTGCCATACACCTGGCACTCTCCCGCTCTATTTTCGCAGGGTGAGGGAATCTCGTTGTTACTAACACTCCATCCGCTCGTCGCCTTGCGTTGGAAGACGTCTTCGCTGGCGCGCGAGACGGCAAGCGCAGCGGACATCTGTTTCGCGCGATCATCACGTAAGAACGATAACGCGTTTGCACCAGAAACATAGTCGCGCGCGGTGGACATCTAAACGGCGATTCCGAATATGCGGGAACCAACGATGAACGACGAAACGCGGGGCCGCGGTCCCTTTCCTAACCCGCCTGTCATTGCGGACGAAGTGCTAAACCGTTGTCGCGAAACGGGCGACTACCGGCCTGTGCTCTTTGAATGGTACAACTTCGTCGGACAGGTCTGTTTCCGGCTCGCGAGCCTTCGCGCTCCGGCGCTGCATCCGCTTCAACCGCCGCACTTCGCCGTGCTGTTCGGCCTGCTTAACCGTTGCGCGCGCCTCATGCTTTCGAACCTCAAACTCTCATGCGATGCCGACAACCGGAACGGCGAAACGACGGTCATCATAGACCGCTGCCTTTATGAATCCGCGATCAAGGTGCTGTGGCTCTGCAAGACCGGTAGCGCTGAGAACTTCGACTCGCTAATTGCCGCCGGGCTCCAAACAGAACTTGAACTAAGGCGCGAAATCGAAGCGCACATTGCCGAGCGCGGCGGCGATCCCGTTGTCATCGAGAAGCGCATGCTCGCGTCGATCAGCAAGTGCATCTCGTCATCCGGCCTTTCTGAGCAGCAAATCAAAGCGGCGAAGAAACTGCCGGACTTGGCGAGCATGCTGACGATGGTCGGACTGAGCCGGCTCGAATACGTCGTGGGACAGCGCATGGGATCGCACCACATACACGGAACGTGGTCGAGCCTTTGGTTTCATTATATCGACGTTGCAGACGACGGCACGTTCGAACTCAAAGACAAGTCGGCACCGATGGATCAGAACGAGTATTTGCTCGCGCTGATCGTGCTTCGCTCGCTAAAGGCGTTCGTCGAGTTCGTGGTCCCGGCGGGTTCGATCGCAACGTCACTGATAGAAATGCTAGACTCGATCGAAGAGGAGATCGTTGAAATCCACGATGAGATGGTCGCTGGAGACTATGAAGTCGCTTAGAGAGCACGGGCGGGCCGTGCTTACCGATCAATGGGTCAAGTGGTACTCGGAGGTCGGACGTGGTGAGATGATCGCTGAACTAGACGCATCCGCTGCGCTATTCCAAAGGGCCGAGGAGGCTCCGGAACGTGAGCACCGCCCTAGGGCCGAACGGCTGAACATGACAAAGGGCTTTGTCAAGGGCCTCATCGAGTCTCTCATTGCAAAGGAACGTGCCCGGGACACGGCTTGGGTGAACAGTGAGCCCAATGCAACGACCGCGACGTTGGGCACCGTTATACATTCACGCTAGCGGTAGCAGACACATGCACGATGGACACGCAGGACAAACTATTCCCGAGGACACGCTGGATGAGTTACTCGCAGTAGGAGAGGACGTTCGAGCGAACCTAAAGCGAAAGATCGAATGGATTCAAACGACTGTGGAAGCGCCCGCGGGCGAGGAGTTTCTTCAAACCTGGGAATTCGTTCTAGCGATGCTATGTTGGGACGTGAGCGGATCGGCTTTGCGCCTTGGACGTGCAGACGAGCTGCGCGCTGCGCGAATCCTGAATCGGAGCGTCATCGAGTACGCGTTTCGCCTGCACTACTACGCTCGCAACCACGGCGAGGCCGAGAAGCATTTCCGGGAAGTCGATAACTTCATGCGTAAGGTATCGAGTGCTTCGGCGAAATATAAGGGCGATATGAGCGCGGCCCAACTCAAGAGGTACAATGCCTTCATTACGTCTGGGTCGCATAAGTTTGGTTACCCGCGCAGCGACGAGATGATGAAAGCCACTCTGCTTAACCTTGGGCACTCGGGTAAAGCGCTTGACGTCAACGCACTCTACTTAGAGTCGGGGTATTCCATTGGGAGCGCTATAACGCACGGAAGCCAAGGCGCGATCTTTGACGTGATTGAAAAGACCCCGCCGCCTGTTAGCATCATTCATCACGAGAAGTCACGATACTTCACGCCGTTCGACTCGCTATTCCGCACGACGATGTCGCTTATCGTCTTCTTGAAAGCGATGGAGTACCATCATAACGCGGACATGGGGTGCAGCACGCACGCTCGCGACCTAGAGTTACGATTCATGCGGAACGGATCACCGAAGTTCTCCGTATTTACGCACGTACCGTTTGGTCCCTGAACGTAATTCGGGCGAACAGCGATACAAGAAAGCCGCCCTCGTCGTCAGCCTTACGGATCGCTTACATGCTCGGCGTCGATCCGCTCCACATCGTGCTCGGCGACGCTGTAAATGTTAAGCAGGTCGGACGGCATTGGATTTCGCTGGAGCGGCGAAGCGACGTCTTGGCGACCGATCTTCATTCCAGCGACTAGTATTGCGCGGTCTATCTCGGTTCGTTAGATTCTAAGTTTGCCGAACCTGATAGTCACAGAGATCGTAGAATTCGACACTTTCTGTCCGCCCGACCAGACAAGGCCACTTCAATGCACGCGGGCCGGCCGACCCGCTCTCGCAACGATACTCTTGAACGCAGTGCGCATCTCGGCAAGTCGTGCCGCTACGTCCGCATCGGCGGGCTCGATTTGCTCGGATTCCACCTTCGCGACCGAGGCGAGCGGATGCGTGAAGAACCAAATTGGTCGATTCCACAGATAGTTCTGGCGGGTCCACAGGATCGCTATGTTCCGAATTTCATAAACGTCGCTGTAGTCGAGCAGAGTGTATCCGAGAAGTTGGTAGATCGTCTCGCGCATTCGTCCAGGGTCGGGTGATGCCACGGTCTTGATTTCGACGAGCGTCGGCCCGAATAGGAAGTCAGCGTCGGCACCGCCGATCACAGCGCTGCCCTCAAACGAAGGATTCAGCGTAGCGGGCAATCCGATCAGTTGGGTTTGATGGTCATAGAACGCCCACGAAAGTTGGCGAACATCCTCAACGCACTCGGGTTTCGCTATAGCGAGCAGGTCATCTAACGTTGCGTTCTTTGGCAGTTGCAGTAGCGGGGAATTAGCGTTCCTCGCGATACCGGCACGAAAGACGTGCTCGTAATACGCTAGAATCAAACAGTGCCGTGCGAGATCATCTTCCTCCGCGAGAGCAAGTCGTCGCTCCACTGGCTTTATCTTCTGCACGGCGTTGTGGTGCATCTTGAAGAACTTATCTGCGAGTTCGGCGGCCCGTGGAATCTCGAAGTTCTTGGGAACATCGAATGGGTCTTCCGGGTTCACAGGGATAGACCTGAGCAGATTCGCACCCTTCACGGCGACAGTCGCCCGATGATCGTAAGCCTCAAAGTAGTACCGTAGGCGATAATCAACGGCTGTGCCGATGAGCCCCGCATATCCAGATGAAGCGGGCGACTTCACGATGCTGGTTCGCGGAAGGCTCGAGTACCCCACGACGCCTTGGAGCATTGGCGCGAGCAGCGAGCCTCGCTTCGACTCTTCCAGGATTGGAAAACGATCTTCCAGGAATCGGCGGACCGGACTGTTGCGGTCGTCCAAATGATGCGTCAGCGCCACGGTGACAGCCCTCCCAAGCCACCTTCGACTTGACCGCGTGCCGGCACTCTGGGACTCCTTAGATAAGGGGCCCCGACACGATCTTCGAGCATGAAGGCGTGAAACTCGGCTTGGAGGCGGGCGGTAGGACTAACGCGGCCACTCGGGAGGCCTCGTGCCTTTTACGCTCCGAAGACTCGTCGATGACCCGGCTGTTCGTCTCGTACTCCCACGTCGACGAGGCGTACCGCAAACGCCTGGGCACCGCGCTCGCTCTGCTGAAGCGCCAAGGGCTCATTGACGTCTGGACCGACCGGGAGATCCTTCCGGGCGAGGAGATTGATCCGCGGATCGCGGCCGAGCTCGACAGGGCGGATGTCATCCTGCTGCTAGTCAGTCCGGAGTTTCTCGCGTCGGACTACTGCTACGAAAAGGAGATGGCACGCGCGCTGGAGCGGCATCGCGCCGGCAAAGCGGTCGTCATTCCACTCATCCTGCGCCCTTGCTCGTGGAAGCGTACGTCGCTCGGCGGCCTGCTCGCGATACCGCGCGATGGCACGCCGGTCTCGAAATTCGCAGACCCGGACGACGCCTGGCACGGAGGAAGCCGCGGACTACCTCTGGCGCCTGCTGCTCCAGCGTCTCTTGCGCTGAGGACGCAGGCGCCGCGTCAAGACGCGTTGCGGCGGCGACCTGCTGCTCGTCGAGCAGCGTCAACTACAGGTTGGCGGTCGTCTTGATGGACGAGTACCCCATGCCTTTCGAGCACACTTGCAGCGTCGTTCCGATCTCGCCGTGCACGGTCGCGAACGTGTAACGCAACCGTTGCAGCGAGACTGTCGGTGGCCCGAGCTTCCGCAAACGTCCTGTAGAACTTCGACAAGAGTCGGTCGGGCGACATCACGATCCGGCCGCCTCGCCCAAAAGGAGAGCACTCGAATCGTCGAGTAAGAAAAGGCGCGACGCGTCGTGCACAGCGATGCTTCAACTCTTCGGATTTGTCTGGGTGGGGAGACCGACGCCGATGCTTTTGTTGGGTTCGCCGGGTCTCGATCCGTGCGTTGAAGCGCTCGATACTCAGTTCGGGGTCCTCGACGACGCGGGGCTGGCGCGATGCTCGCGACCGACGGAGGGCTACCGATGAACGCGCGACTATTCGGCGCGCTTGCGATTGCCTTGTTGCCGATCGTGGCGCGAGCAGAGCAAGGTGCGATACGGAACATCCCAGCGTCGCACATTACCATTTCGAGAGTCAATCTGTATCAGACACGGATAGGTGGCGGGGAGTGTGTTGCTTTCACGAATACGTCTCCCGTCGATGCATACCGTGTCCTGTTTCTCTTTTCGCTGATCGGAATCGACGGGGCCGTTCTGTCCAGCGGCATGCACGAGGCAAAAGGGAAATTCGCGACGGGCGCCCTTATTCAGGGGCAAAATGAAACGGTGTGTGGGTTCGGAAACTTTAACGTTGGCGACGGATCGGTCTCCGGCTCCGGGAAGATCGGGTCGATGGTAGCTTCGGTCGCGCAGGTCGACTACGTGGACGGCACGTCGTGGCATGCGGCGACTACGGTACCAGCCGCATCGCTTGCGCAAACGGACGCGGACGTGCACATCACCAAGTCGTTTTCATGGGAACTGGCAGACGCCACGCAAGAATGTGTGTCGTTTGCAAATGCCGGCACTCGCACTGTTCGGCGCGTGCGCTTTATGTTTTCACATATTGCGGACGATGGCACCGACATCGTGGATGACCCCTGGGATGTTCGAAACACGTACCCGCCAGGTACATCGCATGCTAATTCCTGTCGCGGGTGGAACGGTTCGCTCGTGCCAAGGTCGGGCGTCCGGCCCGATGCCGCGGTCCCGCTCGAGTTGCTGGTTTTTGGCAAGCCGGCGCGACTCGTCACTTGGATCAGCGCCATCGACTATTCGGACGGAACATCATGGCATGCTGCTCCCCAGCAACCTGGTGACCTCGCAGCGGCCGCCATTCCGAACCAGATCGATTATTCGCACGCGGTGTTTGGGCCGGCGACGCCGGATATCGCCGGTTCGTTTCTGCAACAGCCGGCATCGGGCATCGAAATTACAAAATCGTTTACCTGGAATCCCGGAACGCCCAATGAGTGCGTCACATTTACGAACAAATCGGTGAAGGCCATAAAACGGGTTCGCTTTGTCTTCTCGCATCTTGGGGGCGACAATGCACCGCTCGGACAAGACGAACCGCTGGAGTTTCGCCCTCGCAGCGGAAGTTTCGGTTCAGGAGCGTCGCAAGACCGAACTTGCCGCGCGTTCGTCGGAACGGTCATGCTTCCGTCCTACTGGAACGGCGGCAGCACTGAACCGCAGGTTTTAATCGATTCACAGCCGGCGACGCTGAACGTGCGCGTTGGTGAAGTCGGCTATGCCGACGGCTCATCGTGGACCGCGCCCCCCGACCCGCTCGCCGCGAACGGTGAATACCGTCGCGATCGTGCGCTGGGGAGCTTCGGCCCTGTCCGCGCCGGCGGGCCAGCGCGCGGTCTGCTCGACGACGACGGTCTCGCAGCTGACCGCTTCAAGCTCTCGAAAAACGGTTGTCGGCAGCCGCGTGCGGTACAAGGACGGACATGACTACGACCGTCCCTCGCCGCCGCCTCGGCCCGCTGGAAACGTCCGCGCTGGGCCTGGGCTGCATGGGAATTTCTTTTGCCTACGGCCCGGCCTCCGAGGAGTCCGGCACCGAGGCGATCCGCCACGCGATCGACATCGGCATCACGTTCATCGACACCGCGGAAATTTACGGTCCGCTCCGCAACGAGGAGGTGGTCGGCGCCGCGATCCGCGACCGTCGCGAGCGCGTGCAGCTCGCCACCAAGTGGGGGTTCGCGTTCAACGAGCGCAACGAGCGCACCGGGGTGGACGGCTCGCCGGCGAACGCGCGGCGCGCGCTCGAGGGCAGCCTCAAGCGGCTCGGCGTCGACCACATCGATCTGTGGTATCAGCACCGCGTCGACCCGAAGGTGCCGATCGAGGAGACCGTCGGCGCGATGGCCGAGGCGGTCACGGCCGGCAAGGTGCGCCACATCGGACTCTCCGAGGCGTCGGCTGCGACGATCCGGCGCGCGCACAAGACCCATCCGATCGCGGCGGTGCAAAGCGAATATTCGCTGTGGACGCGCGACGTCGAGCGTGACGTGCTGCCAACGCTTGCGGAGCTCGGGATCGGGTTCGTTCCGTACAGCCCGCTCGGGCGCGGCTTCCTGACGGGAACGGTCGACGTGAGCTCGCTCGGCGACGACGACTTCCGCAAGACGAACCCGCGCTTCGCCGGTGAGAGCGGTGAGCGCAACGCGCAGCTGCTGGACATCGTGAAGCAGGTGGCAGACCGCCACGGCGCCACGCCCGCGCAGGTCGCGCTGGCTTGGGTGCTGAGCCGCGGCGAACACATCGTGCCGATCTTCGGAACGACGAAATCGTCGCGCGTCGACGAGAATGTCGGCGCGCTCGACGTCGCGCTGACGCCCGAGGACATGCAGCAGCTCGACGCGATCGCCGCACGCACGGCCGGGGATCGCTACGCGCCCGAGATGATGCATCTTCTGAACCTCTGATCGCCGCGCACGGCGCGTCGACGGCGTCGGGGACTGCGGCTCACCACCGTATGCCGCCGGGGAAGTACGTCCGGAAGGCGAGCGTGAGGAGCGCGAGCAGGATCGTGAGCCACGCGAGCGGTGACCTGTAATCCTCCGCCAGATAGACGAGGCGCGGCGGCAGATAGAAGATCGAGAAGGCGAGCGCGAGCGGGACGAGCGACACGAGCGCGTCGCCGGCGGTCGACGCCGACGCGCCCTGAACGTTGACGAAGCCCGGCGCTACTAAGACGTTCAAGATGAGCGTTATGACGACGATCGAGAAGTAGAGCAGAATATCTCCGACGAGCTCGACGCCGGGGCGCGCGAGCAACGTCGCAGGCGCGTCCGAAGAGCCGGGCGCGTCGCGCGCGACGAAGAGCGAGAACAGGGTCAGGCCGGTCGGCAACGGCAGGACGAAGATGAAGACGATGAAACGGACGACGAAGTTGAAAAAGCTGTTGCCCGCCGTCCCGCTCCCGAAGAGCGGCGAGAACTTTTCGAGCCCGGTGCTCTGCCAGCCCGAGACCAGGAGTGCCAAAAAAAGAAAGAAGTGGAACACGAGCAGCGCGCAAACGGCGAAGACGAGAACCTTGCTCGCCGGCCTGTACGCGCCCGACGCGAGAGCGGTCACTCGCGCCCGGCGCGCCGCGCGTTTCAGGCTGATGCCGGCGGTGTAGGCCACGAAGACCGACAAGAACAGCCAGCCGACATCGGGGCTGACCTTCCAGCCCACATCATCCCCGGCGGCGAGAAAGCCTTGCCCGCCCTCGCGCAGCACGCGCGCGAGCGGCGGGATCAGCAATAGGTTGCACACGACGACGAGCACGTCCAGCGCGATGCCGCGCCCGTTCCGCGAAAGCCAACGTTGATACTTGTTCACGGAGCTCGAGCTCATGCCCACCGCCGGTCTTTTCGGCGATGCGCGCCGGCTCCTATAGCTAGGACAGCTCGGACTCTTTGTCTTGAATGCCCGGCGACGGATGATCCTGCTCACGCCGGCAGCCGGCGTCGACGTGCCGAAGGCCGCCGGCACGTCGACATATTCGTTCTGTTTAGAGCGAGACCGAGAGCTGCGTGCTGACGGAGGGCTGCAACGGGTCGTTCGAGGTGACGGTGAACGTCGCGGTGTCGCCGGGCTGCGCGCTGGGTGAGAGACCGATCAAGAACTCCGGTGTCATGGCGTGCGGACTGAGCGTGAAGCCGGCGAGACTCGC
>Ga0209624_10003064_pt1 | contig 12042 bp, 4 predicted proteins | sample JacPinW_OM2H0_O1_FD_188565 | JGI IMG/M metagenome (GOLD analysis project Ga0209624, IMG submission 188565) | Forest soil microbial communities from Algoma, Ontario, Canada - Jack Pine, Ontario site 1_JW_OM2H0_O1 (SPAdes) (version 2) | ecosystem: Environmental > Terrestrial > Soil > Boreal... | reverse complement strand
ATTGCTGCACGGCGGAGCCGCACACGGGGACTGGTGGAGCTTCATCGCGCCATTCTTCGCCCGCGAGCGGCGCGTCGTCGCGCCATCGTTCAGCGGCATGGGGCATTCGGATTGGCGTCCCGCTTATGATTTCCGCCAGTTCGTTGGCGAGGCGCGCGAAGCGGGGCGCCAGGCGGGCGCGTACGACGCCGGGCCGCCGGTTGTCGTCGGCCATTCCTTCGGCGGCCGCATCGCGGCCGGGCTCGCGCATGATTTCGGCGACGAACTCGCCGCGGCGGTGATGGTGGATCCGCCATTCTTCGCGCCCCAGAACCAGCGCAATCCCTCGCCGCCGCGCGCGACGACGCGAGAGCACAGCGTGCGGCCCTCGCTCGAGGCGATCATCGCCCGCTTCCGTCTCGCCCCGCCGCAGGCCTGCGACAACCTGTTCATTCTCGACTTTATCGCCCGACGCTCGGCGCGAAAGGCGGTCGGCGCCGACGGCGACCCAGGCTGGTCATTGAGCTTCGACCCACATTTCTGGGAGAAGTTCGGCCGGCTCGATCCGGTCGCGATGGTCAAGGGCGCGCGCTCGCCGCTCGCGATCATCCGCGGCGGCAAGTCGCAGCTCTTTCAGCCCGATGACGCGACCTATCTTCTGAGCCTGGTTGCGCCCGGCTCGCCTTATGTCCAGATCCCGGAGGCCGAGCATCATGTTATGATCGACCAACCGCTTGCCTTTGTGGCCGCGCTCCGCGCGCTGCTCGCGGCCTGGCCCGCCGCGAAGGCGGCGTAACCGAAGGTTTACTCCAGCCGTACCGTCACCGCGTCCGAGGCGCCCTTGGCGTCTGTCACCGATACCCGGGCGAAGCCGGCGCCGTCCGGCTTCCAGGCCGATTGGCGCCTGATTTCGGCTTCGCCGACGGGCGCGCCGTTGACGAACCAGGTGAACGGGGGCGCGCCGCCGAGCGCCTTCAAAGCGAGCGGATGATCGCCCCCACCGTCTTTGAGGCCAAGGTCGATGCGCGCGCCGTCCGGAGGGAAAGCGATCTTGAGCGACGCCGCCTCTGACGCGGCGAATGTCTTGGGCGCGTCCTGGCGCAGGCGACGCAACGGCGGCGGGAGATCGGCAGTGATGGTCGCTCTCAAGACGCCCTTCGGCGCCGGGATCGCCTCAATGCTGCGTCCCAGCCGCTCGAAGGCGTCGAACAGGATCGGCGCCGCCGCCTCGCGGCCGATCAGGCCGGGCGTCGGGCCATTGTCGGGCCGCCCGACCCATACCGCAATCGTTGTCCGCCGATCGAAGCCGATCGCCAGCGCATCGCGGAAGCCGTAGGACGTGCCGGTCTTGAAGGCGATCCGGCCTTTGAGCGCGTTCGCGGGCGGCGGCGCGCCGCGCAGGATGTCTCCGACATAATAAGCCGCGACCGGATCGGTCACGCGGCGTTCGCCGATGACCGGCGGCTGACCGTCGAGCCGCTCGATGAGCGGCGGCGCCTCGCCGCCACGCGCGAAGCCGGCGTAGAGCCGCGCGAGATCGGTGAGCGAAATGCCAAGCCCGCCGAGGCCGATGGCGAGCCCGATCGGTGTGTCCTTTGGCAGCGCAATCTCGGCGCCCGCGCTGTGCAGCCGGGCGAGGAAAGTCGTCGGGCCGACGTCGGACAAAAGTTCGACCGCCGGGAGGTTGAGCGACATCTGCAGCGCCTTGCGCGCCGTCACGGCGCCCTCGTAGCCGAGATTGAAATTCTCCGGCGCGTAAGCCCCGTAGCGCATCGGCCGGTCGAACAACCGTGTCTCGGGATGGGCGAGGCCCTGCTCAAAGGCCAGCGCATAGATGAAGGGTTTGAGCGCCGAGCCCGGCGAGCGAGGGGAGCGCGACATATCGATCGCGCCGTCGCGCGAGGCGTCGTTAGTGTCCGCCGCGCCGACGCGGGCGCGAACTTCACCGCTTGCATTGTCGATGACGACGATCGCCCCCGACAGCTTCGGCCCAAGACGCGCGACGCTCTCTTTGGCGAGCCCCTCGAGCTTCGCCTGCAGGCGCGCGTCGATCGAGAGCTTGATGACCTTAGCCTGCTTGTCGACGGCGACCGCCTCCTCGGCGGCGTGCGCGGCGAGCGCAGGAAAGGCCACGCGCGCTTCCGGAACCGATTCTCGCTTCGCCGCCGCGGCGTCGGCGGGACTGACAAGGCCACGCGCCGCGACGCGGTCGAGCACGCGGTCCCGCGCGGCGCGCGCCGCCGTTGACGAGCGATCCGGCCGGCGTGCTTCGGGCGACTGCGGCAGCGCGACCAGAAGCGCCGTCTCGGCCAGGGTGAGCTTCAGCGGCTCCTTGCCGAAATAGGCGAGCGAGGCCGCCCGCACGCCCTCGAGATTGCCGCCGAACGGAGCAAGTGTGAGATAACGATCGAGCGTTCCCAGCTTGCCGACGTCCCGCTCGATCTCGAGCGCCCGCGCGATCTGCCGGAGCTTGGCCGCGATTGTGCGCTCGGGCCGTGGCTCGATGAGCCGCGCGACCTGCATGGGCAAAGTCGAGCTGCCCGACACCACATGGCCGCGCATCAACCATTGCGCGCCGGCGCGAACGAGCGCGCGAAGGTCGACGCCGTCATGGCTGTAGAACCGCCCGTCCTCATAGGCGACGAGCATGCCGACATAACGCGGATCGACGTCGTGCGTGGTCGCGGGCAGCCGCCAGCGTCCGTCGGGCAAAGTGAAGGGCCTGAGCAGCCGGCCGTCGCGATCGACGACGATCGTCGAGCGTTCGCGCGAGGCGGCAAGATCAAGCAGGCCGAGGCTTGCTGTGTAGCGCGTCCAGGCGAGGGACGCGCCGAAGCCTGCTGCTGCTATGAGCGCAAGCACCGCGGCGAAGACGAAGGCAAGGCGGCGTGGGAAGCGCGTCACGGCGCACCCTCGCTCTCACTCGCCAGCAAGACCCTCATCCGTCGCGCCTTCGGCGCGCCACCTTCTCCCCGAGGGAGAAGGGATCCCTGCACTGACGTGCGGCCCCGCCCTGTTCCCCGAGGAAAAGGGCCGTTTAGCACCCCTTCTCCCTCGGGGAGAAGGTGGCCCGAAGGGCCGGATGAGGGCCTTCTCACTTCGCCTTCACCTCCAAATCGCCGAAGGCGGTGCGGCCGTAACGATCGGGGGCGTACATGTCTTCGGCCGTCGCTGGCGGATAAATGTAGCGACCGGGCGCAACGGCGCGCACGACATAGGCCATGGTGATGAACGCCGACTGGCCCTCGGCGCGATCGAACGCCGCCACGAAACGATCGTCGCGATATTCGGTATGCGCGGGTTCGGCGTCCTTGCTCAACCAAGAGAAGGCTTCGACCGAGCCGCCGTCGACCAAAGCCGGATTGTCGATTTCGAGCCCCGCGGGCAACCTGTCGACGACGAGCAGCCGAGCGTAGCGCGCCTGAGCCTCTGTCACCTTCAGCGACACCACAACGCGCTCGTTCTGCGCCATGCTTCGCAGGGCGTCGAGTTTCGTCCCGTCGAGCTTGAAGAAGGATCGTTCGATCGAATAGCCCTTGGCGCCCGCCGGGTCCGGCTCGATCGGCGCGCCAGAAACCGAGACGACGAGTTGTGCCGGATTCTGCCCGGCATTGGCGATAACAATGGACTGTCCGGAGAGCGCGGGCCCGCTCCATCGCCGATAGAGCGCGCCCTTGACCGGCTCGCCATCGACGCGGAACTGGGCGAGGCTTGCATGCTCGGCGAGTCCCTCGGCGGCGAGCGTCATCCAGTTCATCTCCTGCGTGCTGAGAAGCGATCGCTCCGCCCTCGCCTGCTCAAGGACAGCGCCCGTCCTCGCGATCGCGTCGCTCTCCATATTGCTAAGCTTGGCTTCGGCGACGAGCGCAAGCGCGGCGGCCGCGTCGCGCAGTCGTGAGCCATAGTCGGGCCGCGAGCCCCCGTCGCGCTCGGCGTCCAGCGCCTTGAGCGCAGCGCCGAAGGCGCCGGCGGCGCGCGCCTGGTCGCCGAGCATCGCAAGCGCAGCCGCGAGCTGGGCCTTGGCAAGCGGGGACGTGAAGGCCTCGAGCTTGGCGTCCGTGAGATAGCGCAAATCGCCGATCACCGACCGGCCGTTGCGCGCGAGGACGTAGAGCGCATAGGCGATCGCCGCAGCATTATCCTTGTTCGGCTCCGGCGTGTTGACGACCTCACTGCGCAGCCGGTCGAGCGCCTGATCGAACGCTTGCTGCGAGACGGCGAAATTGCGTTCGCGCGCGCGGGTCAGAAAGTCGGTGACGAAGGCGTCAAGCCAGGGGTCCTCATCATTGCTATCGGCGCTCCACATGCCAAACGCGCCGCTCGCGCTCTGGCGGCTGAGCTCGCGCTCGACCGCCTGGTTGATCCGTCCATCAAGATCGGGATCGACGCCGAGGTGCTCGATCGAGGCGAGGCGGTTCACGTAGAGCAGCGGCATGGCGATGCTCACCGTCTGCTCCGAACAGCCGTATGGATAGCGCTGCAGCGCCGCAAGCAAAGCCGGCGCGTCGAGCGCGCCAAAGGGCGAAGCGGAGATCGCGATCGAGCCGGTGCCGGGGATGAAATCGGCAAGCAGATCGCCCGAGATGGTCTGGCTTGCTCCGCCCGGCAGAGGCGTCATCGTGCGCCGATAGGAGTCGGGCGCGCCGGATTCTATGCCAAGCCGGAAGTGCTGGGTGAGATCGGTCTTCGGCCCCGTCAGCCTGAGGTCAAGCTCGGCCACGCCAATGCCAGCCGCCGCGATCGGCATCGCCACCGATTTGCGTTGATGTAGGTCGAGGCGCACGGACTTTGTCATCGCGTCCGCGTCGGCCGTCAGCGGCCCGCGAATGTCGAGGTCGAGCTTGTACTCGCCCGTGTCGCCCTCGACATTGTCGATGTCGACATGCATTTCCGAGCGGTCGCCGACATTGAGGAAGCGCGGCAGAGTGGCGGCGACGACGACCGAGTCGCGCACCGTCACGTCGGCCTGCGCGGATCCAACCTTGTCCTTCGACCAGGCGACGGCGGTCAGCCGCGCCGCGCCATTGAACGCCGGCAGATCGAACGAAACGGACGCGTTCCCCTGGTCGTCCACCTTGACGACGCCGGAGAAAAGCGCCAGCGGCTCCTGCGTCGGCAGATTGCCTTCCACGCCGCCGCTGGAATCGCCGCCGGTGTGGATGGCGCCCGCCTCGCCCTGCATGCCGTCGATCAGCATGCCCCAGAGATCGCGAATCTCGACAGGCAGTTTGCGCTGCCCGAAGAAATAGGCGCTCGGGTCAGGCGTCCTGAAGCCGGTCAGATTGAGAATGCCGACGTCGACCGCGGAGACGGTCACGCGCGCCTCCTCGCCCGGCGTGAGCCCCGCGAGATGGATAGGCAGCGTCATCGATTGGCGCGGCCGCGTCAGCGGCGGCGCGTCGAGCTTGACGTCGAGCGTGTGCGAACCAGGATCGATGGCGAACCAGGCCAACCCAAGCGCGCGGCCCGGCATGCGCTTCGCTCCGACGTCGAGCGGGCGATGGGTCAGCGCGACGGCGTAAGCGCCGGGTCCCCAATCAGCCCCGACCGCGAACGGGACTATGTTGTCTCCAGAGACGAGATCGACGTCGATGAAGCGCTCGATCTTGTCGCCAACAAGTGCAACCGTCGCCTTGCCGGCGAAGGCTGAGGCGATGCGGAGCTTGGCCTCTTCGCCAGCCGTGTAGTTGGTCTTGTCGAGGGTCACGACCACATTGTCCGGCGTATCGGCGCCTGCCGTTCCGGACCAGCCAACGTTGAAGGCGACGCTCGTCTCCTCGCCATCGAGCGTCTTGATGTCCAGGCGATGCGTGCCCCAGCCGACGCGGCCTGAGAACTTCGCTGGCGCGTCGGCGCCAATGTCGATCGTGCCGCTCGCGACCCGTTTCGACGACTTGACCGGCTCATAGTTCCAGCGGCCGTCGGCGTTGAACCACTGATAGTCGTTCGTGACCTGATAAAGCGACCAGGCCGCGCCTTTGCGCGCGATGCGCGCTCCGTCCGGCCCAACGGCAATCGCCTCGAACGTCGCCACGTCGCCGGCACTCAACGAGACGTCGAAGTCCTTCTTCACGCCAATTGTTACGCCTTTTGACCGCACGGGCAGCACGAGCGTGCGTTCGACCGTCCGTCCGCCCGGCTCGCCGACGTCAACGATCAGCTTGGCTTGCAGCGGGCGGGTGCTCGCGCCTTCCGGCAATTCGACCGAAAGATCGGCGTGGCCCTTGTCGTCGGTCTGAACCTTGTCGGAAAACTGGTTCTCGATGGTGGTGAAATCATCGTCGGCGAGGCCGGCGACATAGCCTGGAAAACCGGCGAGATCCGCGCCTTCGACAACCTGTAGCCGAATGGCGCCGGTGACGTCGAGGCCGCTTGCCGGCGCGCCATAGAGAAACCGTGCGTCGAGCGAGAATTCGACGGGTTCGCCGGGAGCGATGACAGGCTTCGCCGGATGGAGAGTGAAATCGAGCCGCTCAGGAACGTAATCCTGGAGCATGAACTCGACCCGGCCGATGCTGTCGCCCTTGGGATCGGCGTAAGCCTCGATCGACCATTTGCCTGCCGCCGAACCCGGCAGCAGCGGTATCGCGTATGCGCGCCCGCCGAGGCCCTGGTCGGGCAAAGTTGCGCGTCTGTATTCGACGCCGTCCGGCCGCTTGACGACAAGCGTCAGCGGCAAGCCTGATTTCGCCACGCCCTTGGCGTCGCGCATAAGCGCCGTGGCGAACACGGTCTCGCCCGAGCGATAGACGCCGCGCTCTGTGTAGAGGAAGGCGTCGAGTCCTGCAGGCGGGTCGCGGCCCGTCACGCCGCGATCGCTGAGGTCGAAGGCATTCTGAGCAAGGCTGAGGAAGCCGTAGTCGCCGGCGAGCGTGGCGACCAGAAGTCCGGGCGCCGAGCCGCCCTTGCCGCGCGAGAGACCGGGATCGAAGTCGACCCGGCCGTCGGCGCCGGTCGTCTTCGTCGCCAATACTTCGTTGTTGCGCGCAACGAGCCTGAGTTCCACACCTGCGAGCGGCCCGGCGGAGCCCAAGGATTGTACGAGCGCATGCACGCCGTCGTCGCCGGAAATCGCGGTCAGGCCGAGATCGGAGACCACCATCCATTGCGCCGCGAGCTGTACGCTCTCATCGGCGCTCGCATCGGCGGGGTTCGCCGCGCCTTTCCAGGGCCATGCGGTGACGACATAGACGCCTGGCTCGAGCTTGCCGACGGCGTCGAGCACCGGAAAATCAGTCACGACGTCCTGGTTGAGCACGGAGGCGACACCCATCGTCCCACTCCAGACTTTCGCGCCGTCCTGCGAGGCGATCTCGTCCGCGCGCGACGAGTCGATGGGCTTCAGAAAATCGTCGCGATTGACGGTCGCGAGCAGATTGCGGTCGCCGACGCGGTAAACGTCGATCGAGACCTTCGCGGTGTTGACGGTGACGAGCGGCGCGCCCTTCTGGCCCTGCCGCGGCAGCACGTAGGCCCGCCCAGCGAAATGCGCCTGCGGGGAGCGGTCGCGCACATAGATCTCGTAGTCGGCTGACTTGAGCAGCGCCTCGCCCACTGCGGACGGCAGGCCCTGGCGCAGCACGATCGCGTAGCGCTCGCCGTGCTTGAGGCCTTCGACGCAGATCTGCTGGTCCTCGTTCGAGATGGCGGTCTCCGACGATCCGGAAACCGCGACATAGGGCGAAAAATCGGTGCGGCGCGCGAGCGGCTCGGAGAAGTTGAAGCAGACACGCGGCAACGCGGATTCGTTATCGACCTTGTAGTCGAGAATGCGGAAGCCGTGCTCGGCGCGCATCGCCTCGTAGGTCCTGCGCACGTCGACCGAGTCGTGGCGGTCGAGCGAGGCCTTCAAGGCGTCGAGCGCGGGGAGCCATTGCTCGTGGCGCGCGAGCAGATCGGCGAGCAAGGCGAGCGCCGCGGCCAGCGTCTCCGGCGTCGTCGAACGCTGATAAGCGGCATAAGCCGCAGTCGCGCCGCGGGTGACGAGATCGTAGCGGTCGTTCGCCTTCGCGTCTTCCGCCGCGGCCGCAATCCCAGCATAGCCAAGCCAATTGGCCGGGTCCTTGGGCGCCGCGGTGATGGCCGCGCCGGCGAGCTTCTCGGCGGCGGCGAAGTCGCCGCCGGAGACAGCCCTGGCGGCTTCGGTCAGCAATTGCTGCGGCGTCTTGCCTTTGACTTGGGCGCCAATGGCCGCGGTCGCGACGCGCAAGGTTTCGGTCAGGCGCACGACGTCGCTCGCCATGTCCTCGCGCGCAAACGGCTTGGTCTCGGCGGCGCGAGCTGCGCCCGCAAGCAGGATCAGAAGGACGGCGAGCGAGCGCAGAGCGTGAAGCATGTGAACCTTCAAATTGACTTGCGGGCGTCTCGCCGCGAATCTAGCACAGGTAAAGCGTCCTTTACCAAAACAGACTTGAGGAAGGCGCAATGTCGCGACTGGCGGCCTAGTTCGGGGGGAGCGATGAAACGAACGCCCGCTTATTTCGCCTTTGCGCTGGCCTTAGGCCTGGCTGCTCCGGCCGCCTTCGCCCAGATGCCGCTGGCCGCCCCCTCCGCCGACGACGCCGCGATGGCGGCGCAGAAGGCGGCCTTCCTGGCTTTGCCGGAAGCAACGCGCAAAGCTGCGCAGGAAGCGCTCGTTTGGCTGGGGCTGTATGTTGGCGTCAACGAAGGCGACTTCGGCAAGCGAACCCGCGACGCGATCCTCGCCTTTCAGGGAAACGTCAAAGCGCCGGCCGACGGGACGTTGTCGGCGCCTGTGCTCAAGGCCTTGCTCGCGGCCGCACAAAAAGCGCGGGAGGCGGCCGGGTTCCGGGTGGTGAGCGACCCCAAAACCGGCGCCAAGATCGGCGCGCCGCTCAAGATGCTGAGTGCGCGCGCGAGCGTACGGCTCGACTTCGCCTCGAGCGCCGATGCTGACTTATCCGCCCTGTACGCGCGGCTGTCCGCGACGACGCCTGCTCGCAAGATCGCCTACAAAGCGATCAAGCCCGACGCCTTCTTCGTCGTCTCGGGGCAGGACGGAGCGTCCAAGTTCTATACCCGCTTCGACAAGAACGCGACGGCGAACCCACCCTTGCGCGGCTTCACGTTCGCCTATCCGGCTTCGCAGGCCGTTACCCTAGACCGGGTTGCGATCGCCATCGCCAATTCATTCGAGCCTTTCCCCGAATCCCTGGCGCCGCCGCCCGGAGGCGCGGCGATCAGCGCCGCCGCGCCGCCCACATCCAGCGCAGCTCCGCCGCCTCCGGCCGTTCCGCAACCATCCGCGACCGCGCTCGTCGTGGCGCCCGGCAGGGCGTTGACCGCGCTCAAGACGGACGACTGCCCGAATCCGACCGCGGCAGGCAAGCCTGTGCGGATCGAGCGCGCCGACTCTGCGACGAGTCTCACGATGCTCGCAGGAGATTTCGCCGCTAACGGCGAAGCGCCACGCTTTGGCGCGCCCGTGCAGGATCTCGTCATACTGGCGTTCGCCGAACAGCGCCTTGCGGCAAGCTCGGCCTCGTTTGCCGGCGGCGAGGCGCGGCCGGTCGTCACCGCTGCGGTGGAAAGGAGCGCCAGCGGCGGACCTGTGTTCGATCGAAGTGGGGCGCTGGTCGGCCTTTTGGCGCCGATCGCGGGTGAGCCCAAGCGCGTCGCCGGTCTCGCCCTCGCGGCCCCACACGCGCTCATCGCGCCCGAAACAGTGCGCGCATTTCTGGGCGCGGGCGAACCCGCGTCAGGGAACGGCGCCCCGCTCAGTGCGGGCGATATCGCTGCGCGCGAGAAGAAGGCGCTCGTCGCCGTCTTCTGCCAGAAATAGGCGCGGCGGGCGCCCGCGCACTCAGCGCGGGATAGTCGGGATGATGCCAGGGAACACGTATTGCTGCAGCGCGACCAATACGCCGAGGATCAGCGTCAGAATGATGCTGTGCCAGAAGGTGCGCGCGAACACGATCCCCTCGTGCCCGCGCAGATCCGTGACCGAGACGCCGGTCGCGATGTTCTGCGGCGAGATCATCTTGCCCATGACGCCGCCGGATGAGTTGGTCGCCGCGAACAGCACCGGATTGAGATCAAGCTGCCTTGCCGCCACCACCTGCAGATTGCCGAACAGCGCGTTGCCCGATGTGTCGCTGCCGGATAGGGCGACCGCCACCCAGCCGAGGAAGGGCGAGAGGATGACGAACAAATGCCCGACCGAGGCCGCGCCGAGGCCGAGCGTGTAGGCCATGCCGGAATAGTTCATGAGGTAAGCAAGGCCGATGATGAGGCAAACCGTCACGATCGCGATCCATGCCTGTTTGATGGTCCGCGCGACGCACTGGAAAAAGTCCCCGACGTTCATACGGACCACGAGCGCCGTGATGATCGCTGAGAGCAGGATCGCCGTTCCCGTGGCGAGCGGCTGGAAGGTCCATACTGCGCCGTACGGCTTATCGTTGTAGAGCGTGATCGAAATCGCCTTGTCGAGGCCGGGCCATGGGATCGCTTGCTGGCCGATCTTGAAGACCTCCGACGTCGTCCACAAAATAACGACCGCGGTCACGATGAGCCAGGGGAGCCAGCCTTGCCACGGCCCGACCTCCGAATGGGCGTGTAAGATATCCGCCCCGCCCCTCACCGCGAATTCCGGAGCGGGCGCCGGCTTCCACATCTGTAAGAATAGGAGCGTCACGATTAGCGAACCGAGCGAGGCGAGGACGTCGGTCAACGCATAGTTGATGTAATTCGAGGCGATGAACTGACTGAGCGCGAATGAGCCGCCGGCGACCAGCAGCACCGGCCACAGCGCCTTCAGCGAGCGTACCCCGCCATAGAGTCCCATCACATAGAAAGGCAGCAAGAGCGCGATGAACGGCAGTTGGCGGCCGATCATGGCGCCGAGGGTCGCCGCGGGCAGTCCGGTGACCGCGCCAAGCGTGGTCACCGGGACGCCGAGCGCGCCGAAGGCCACCGGCGCCGTGTTGAAGATCAGCGTGAACACCAGCGCTTCAAGCGCCGGGAAGCCTACGAGGATGAGAAGCGACGACGTGATCGCGACCGGCGTACCGAATCCGGAGATGCCTTCCAACAGCGCGCCGAAGCAGAAGCCGATCACGACCAGCACAATGCGACGATCATTGGGAAGATGGTTGAGAACCCAGGCGCGAAAGGCGTCGAACCGTTTCGACTCGACCGCGATATTGTAGAGGAGGAGCGCGTTGACGACGATCCACATCACCGGCCAGAGAGCGAATACGACGCCGTTGGCGACAGAATTAAACGCGAGGTTAGCCGGAAGGCTCCAGACGCCGATCGCGATGATGAGCCCGACGATCAGCCCCGCCAAGGACGCTTGCCACGCCGGCCGGCGCATGACGCCAAGCAGCACAAGAACGGTCGCTACAGGGAGCGCCGCAACTATAAATGAGAGCGGCAGGCTGCCGGCGACCGGCGTGAGCAATTGTTTAAACATTTCTTCTCCTCCCCAGCCCCGAGCGGATGCGCTTTAACCATTTCCCAAGCGCGACTCAGCCCCGCTGCTTTTCATAAGGCCCGCCGTAGCGGCAAATCAAGTTGTGGCCATCCGTCGGAGATCCTTTCGATATCGCCCGAGCCCCGATCGCGCCAGGATCTGCGAAAGACTTCCGCTAACCGTCCATATCCCATTTTTCGGCGCTGGCGCCGGCGAGTTCGCGCACCCGCTGCTCGTCCGCGCCGAAGGCGCGCGCGTCGCCCTCGTAGACGATCCGGCCGTCGTCAAGCACATAGGCGCGATCGGCGATCTCGACCGCCGCGCGCACGTTCTGCTCGACCAGCAGGACCGAAACGCCTTCGCGCCGCGCCGCGACGACGATTTTGAACACGTCCTCGACAATCAGCGGGGCGAGCCCCTGCGAAGGCTCGTCGAGCATGAGCAGCTTCGGGTTCAAGAGCAGGGCGCGCGCGATCGACAGCATCTCCTGCTCGCCGCCCGAGAGCTGCGCGCCCTTATTGCCGCGGCGCTCGGCGAGGCGCGGAAACGCCTCGTAGACACGGGCGACCGTCCATCGACCCGGCCGCTCGACGGGGACCAGCAGGTTCTCGTCGACCGTCAGGTTG
>Ga0209624_10003063_pt1 | contig 12045 bp, 10 predicted proteins | sample JacPinW_OM2H0_O1_FD_188565 | JGI IMG/M metagenome (GOLD analysis project Ga0209624, IMG submission 188565) | Forest soil microbial communities from Algoma, Ontario, Canada - Jack Pine, Ontario site 1_JW_OM2H0_O1 (SPAdes) (version 2) | ecosystem: Environmental > Terrestrial > Soil > Boreal... | reverse complement strand
CGAATCGTTCTGGTCAAGCTCCAGGTCCTGCTGCTCCATCAGCACGCTGACGCCATTTTCAGCAAGCTCGCGCTGCAGCCCCCTGTACGCCGAGTTCAGCAGAGGCATCAGCACCGTATCCGTGAATACCGCGCCCGAAGTGTCGTTTACCAGCGCGCGCGCCAGCGTCAGAGCAGCGTCCGCTTGCGAATACGCCGTTGTTGGTAGAACGGGCATGGTTCCTCCGGTTTCGTGACACGTAGGTTCCGATCGCTGTGAATTGCGTTAGGATATTTCGCAGTATGTTGAGCAAACGCGTAAAAAAGGAGCACTCATGGCTGCCACCGACAAACGCCAGTACATTCCCGCGCCCGGCGGCATGGGGGATCTGCCGTTCAGCAATGCTGTGATCGCCGGAAACACCGTATATCTTGCTGGACACATCGGTTTCGATCCAGCCACGCGAAAACTTCCGGACGACGCCGAACAGGAAGCGCGCTTCATGCTAGACGCGCTTCGCGACACGCTTACGCGCTCGGGCTTGGCCACGCAGGACCTCGTTTCGTTGACCGTCTATTGCCCCGACTTGTCGCTCTATGAACGCTTCAACGCGGTGTACCGCACGTTCTTCCGCGCTCCCTTCCCGGCCCGCGCATTTATCGGCTCCGGTCCTCTACTCTTCGGCGCGCATTTTGAGATTCAGGGCATCGCGGTAAAACCTGAAGCCTGATTGATGCGTCGATATGTGGCTGCTTTGTCCCTCATCCTACTCAGCTTTCAAGACCGGGATCTCCTTCTGCAAGAATGGGATTTTGGCCGCTGCCCAGTCCACCAGGCTGTCGCCAGAAAGGCCAAACATCGCCGCAGTCGCGTGCCCTGGCTCAAGCGTGAAGTTCCCGGGTATTCCCACCGAACCGATCGCGTGCGTAGCCGCGCCGGGATGCGCCAGCCAGTAGGAAAACGCCGCGGCATTTACAAAGAACCGAACCGTGAGATTCAGCGCGTTAGTGCGTACCCATTCCCGGCGGGTTTTGGTTCCCGATAAAGTCGATTGCGCCGACAAGCTGGCACGCTTCAACACGTGGAGTCCGTGCCCGGCCACGAATAGAGCCCAGTAGTGCGCGGATTCGGGTATGTGCATAGATTGTACGTTGTGGGGCGCGTGCCGTGAGCTCGGCTCGTCGACGCCTTTCGGCCTGCTGCGACCGCGTAAACGTCTATCAGAAACAACGAGCTTAAATTGTTCGCGATGTAGGCGCGGGTCTCAGACCCGCCCTTACGACACGTGCGGTGCGCTAATTCGGATTCCCGACGCAGATATAGGCAATGGTGTCCGTGCCGCTGGATTGCGTCAGCGTCAGCGCAGTCGCAGTAGTCTGTACGCGCACCGTGGCTATCGCTGATGTATCGTTCGCCGTACAGACCGGCGCGGAATTGTAGGCCGTAGGAAACGTCACCGTCGCGCTGCCAGCCGCCAGCGCCACCGTGCCTGCAAAAGTATTAGCGGCGCCTTGATTCAAATGCTGCGAAATACCGAGCGATCCGTACACCGTGGGATTCTGCGAATCGTGCAGCGCAGCGAGCCGCAAATCTGGCGTCACCGGCCCTTGGGACAGGATCACGTCGTCGAAATAAACATAATTCCCTGCCGCGGCGGTGTTCTCGAGCAAGAAGATCCTCATGGAATGGGCTACGCTGGTGCTGACAGAAAATCCGTTCGGCACGCGGAAGATCAAACCGAAATTTCGCGTGGCCGTCCATGAGTTCGCGGTGCTGACTTGCCAATCCGCGCCAGTCACATTGCAGCCGCAAGTAATTCCATTGTTGAACGTAAGAGAGGCGTTCGTTGACTGCCAATTCCCCGTCGCCGACGATGTCCCATCGTAGTTGGCGGGCGACAATACCCGCGCATTCGTCGCCACCGTGGAAATCACATCTGCCGTGGTGCAGTTCGCGTCGTAGTAAAAGCGTATGCCGGGCCGGAAATTGTTCGACGTCGAACCCGATGCGACGCGGAACATCAACGTGTACTCCTTGGTGGCATCCACCTGGATGCAACCAGAGTTAACGCCCAACCCCGCTGTTGCGCCATCGCCGACGCGCACGTTGAAATTTCCCTGCGTGAACGCGTCCACCGCTGGCGTCGCGCTGCTCGAGGCGTTCTGCAGATAAAGTCCGCTTCCCGGTTGATTGATTACGCCCGCAGCCGTCACGCCACCCCAGTAATAGAGCGTAGTCATATTCTGCCAACCTTCAAAGCTGGCGTTGCCGAGCAGGTTTTCGCCTGCCAGATCGTTCATCCCGTAGTGCATAGACGGCGTCCAGTTGTGCCCGTTGTTGTCGAATGCCACCATCGCGGTGGCGGGTTCGTTCGGTTTGATCGGTGTGTTGTTGGTGATCGAAAGGTACGGATCCAGGACGTGAATGCCCACCGCGGAGCCGTCGCTGGGAAATTGATAGCAGTTGAATACGTTCTCGCAGCGGTTGTTCGGTCCGAAGGTGATGGACGTTGCGCCAACAATGTTGTAACAGATCTGATTGAACGCCTGCGAAGCGGTCTCGCAGTCATTTCCGTACACTTCGTCGTTATTCGGGTAGTTCCCGTTGGAGTCCTTCGCGAACGTATATCCCGTGGATGCTCCCGGTGGCAGCACACACGCATTCTGTTCCAGCACCACCGCATTGAACGTTCCGGCCAGGAAGAAGCAAGTATCTCCCGCGGTCTCCGGCTGAAAATTGTTGTGTTTGAAAAGCGTATTCGAACCGTCGAATCCGCCTACCGAGGAGCTGCCAAACACCCCGAAGGAATTTCCGCCGGTGCCAAGCTGCAGGTTGTTGTTCTCGATGTCAGAATGGCCGATCGAGGTCATATTAATTACCGTCGAACTCGGGCCGTTCGCCTGCAAATACATCCCCACGATGTGCACGAAGTTGATTTTGGAAGCTGTAGGATTTGGCTTCTTTATCACCGTGCAACCAGCGATCCCGCAGCCGATGTATCCCGAAGTATCGGGCGCTGCCACCGTTCCCAGCCCGCTTTCCTGATAACCGATCAGGGACGACCCGTCTCCCCCCAGCTCGACGGCGTCCTGGGTCGTCGAATCCGAAATCACCAATTGCGCTTGGCCCCATTCCAGCGTGGTGCCTGCGGGAATCGTGATGTGATGCGTGGCCGTCAGCGTCCCGACCAATCCGCGCGCATCGCATACGCTGGATGTTGTAGCAGCGGCCACCAGGCAAGCGTTGATTTGCAGCGCCGCGTCCGCGCCAGCGAATCGCTCCGCCTTTTGCACGCCGTTCAGCGCATTCACCGCCGCCGTTCCGTTAACGTCCAAATTGTACTGTGGGCTCGTGGTGTTGACGCCCAGCGAAGTCGGCGTAAAGCGATGCGCCGCGGAAAGCGTAGAAGTCACCAGTAAAAGTCCGCCGGTGGGCACCGCCGTCAGCAGCGCGCTATTTGTGGACGCACCCGATACGAACAGCGCGCCGAACTGGGCCGGAGTCCAGTACGCAGTTCCGTGCATATTAGGCGTCGTGGAAAGGTTCACGCAGTATCCGGCGATCGCGCTGAGTCCTGTGACGGGCAGAGTCCAGGTCACGCTGACTGCGTTGTTGGATCCGCCGACTACCACGCCCGCGCCTTGCACCGATTGTGCGGATTGATGTGTACAGTTGTCCGACGTGGAGGTCACCGTCGGATAGTAAGTCCCCGCAGCCAGCGATCCTCCCGTAGCCGCCGTGCCGCTGACATTGGTAGGCGGATAAAGCGTGGCAAACTGCACGTCAATCGTGCCCGCGGCGTTTTCAGCAAGCGATGCACCATAGCCGAACATGTTCCCGGTATTGAACATGAATCCGAGCGCGGGATCAATCGCCACGCTCGCGAAGCGGTTGCCCGATGCGGTTGCGCGAAATGCCGGCCCGTTCGCGTCCGCTAACGGAAACAAGTCACTGCGCAGGCGGTCCAGATTTCCTGTGGAAACGATAAAATCGAATCCGTTGAAATTCTGAGAGGAACACCCGCCGACCGGATTCCCGTTCGAGTCAACTACCCATGTGGAAGCTTGGTTGCTCCCGCCGATCACGTGGCAACCTACAAGCGTGCCGGCATCCATGCGAATCGCCGGTCCCTGGCCACCATTACCTGCAAAAGCATTCTGCAGGTAAACGCCCTGCAGGGTCGAACCCGAGGAATTGAATTCCAGAACAGCGTTGGTAGCTGTTGTCGCGTCTGAAGTCGTCACATTATCAAACGTAAGCTCGGACATGCTCGGAAGCGCGACAGAACCGCTGTTTCCCGTCGCATTTGTCACCGTGAAAAAACTGGTCGAGGAGCTCTCGATGGCGGCAATATCACGGAAGACGATGTTCCCGGGTCCGCTCCCCACGGTGTTGACGCGCTGGATGTATTGAAAACCCGCTCCAGTTCCCTGCAAGCCCCGAAAATACGCGAGGCCCACCAGCGGCGCTTCCCCCGCGATGGACGTTTCTCCGGTAAGCAGCGCAACAGGTAATGCCCCACTTCCCGCCTGCAAACAACCATCGTCCATAAAAAACCAGAACGTATTTGTGATTTTCAACGGCGTGTTGTCGGTCTTGCCCGTGACCGTCGTGGTCAAGCAAACGTTATGCAGCACGTTTTGATTCGACGTATACATGCTGATCGCTTGGTTTTGTCCGTTAATCGTAAGATTTTCGAATGTAGTCAGCGCTATCGGATAAGTCATCGAAAATACGGCCGCGCCATTCGGATTCGATCCGACGTTATTCACCACCAACCGCACTTGCGGCGCGCGATTGAACTGAGCACCGCCCGTCGAGCTCGTCGTGCCGTTCCCTCCCACAAAGTGCAGACCAGCGCACGGCAGCGGAAAAATTGCCGCCGTCGATGGCAACTGTGGCTGGGTGAGAATGTACACGCCAGGAGGGAAAAAGATGCTGCCGCCGCCGTTCGCCTGCGGGTAGCTATTGCAAACAGCGGTGATCGCCGCTTCGATCGCGGCCGTGTCGTCGGTAACTCCGTCGCCCTTGGCACCAAAAGCAGTCACATCCACGCGCGGACGAGGCCCCGTCACCGTTTCGTTTCCCAGCACGCTCAACGTCGATGGCGTAAAGGCACCCGGATTGAAATTAGAGGTGGTCAATGTCCCGCTGACGGTCGCATTGCCCGCTACTGTTAGGTTCCCACCTAACGTTAATCCGAAAGCCGAAATGTTGTTTCCCGCGCCTGAAGAAGAAACGTCCGCTGGAAGGATCACGTCGGGATAATTGAGCGTGCCGGTAATCTGCGGGCCGCTGATTTGTATCAGGTAACGGCCGGCCGGCGCGTAGAAATGGTAATTCCCGATTCCGTCGGCTTGAAACGGATTCGGCGAAGTCGTCGTCAACGTTGCATCGGTATAGAGAGTTACCATCGGCGCACACGGTGTACCCGTCGCTGTGGCCTGGCAAACCGTGATCGTTGCACCCGCGATTGGATGGCCAGTAGGCCCGAACACAATGTCGTCTCGACGTGAGCCTTGAGCCCTGGCTTGCGGCGACGCGGGCCCACCAATCATCAGCGCTAGCGCAAAGATTGTGAAGAATCGCACCACTGCACTCCTATCGCTCTTGGACTTGCGCTGCACTTTCGCCGTGCCGGGGCTGAGTTGCGCGCTGCGCCGCTTGCCGTCTGCGCCGCCTTTGTCAGCCGGTTTGATCGTTTTGGCAGCCTGTCCGCGCTTCTCGGCCGCGCGCCTGGTTGTCTTCAAGATCTCCGCCGGCGCGCCACCACCGCGTCCAGTCACGCTCGCTCTCCTGATCCTCGTCCTTGCTACACTTGCCCGCATCGCCATCGTGTTCTTTCCTTTCACTCGATAGTGTCCTAGCGCAGGATGCTGTCTTTTTCGATCCCGTGGTGGGATTCCAGTTCCAACGTGCGATGCTCTGCCACGAGCCCACTGTTGGTCTACAAGAATTTACATTTAATGAAAAACACTTCCCATGCCGCCCGGGCCTCGAGATTGCGCCAGCGCCGTCCGGCTGTAAGCTGGGCATGCAACCCGTGACCGGCCCGCAGCTTAACACCCACGAAATCAATATAATAGGGAGCATAGCTGCCCCAAAAAGAAACTTCCCCGTCAGGCACGTCGCTGCTCCGGCACTCCCGGACAAATGGCATTAGTTTTGCTTAATCATTACGGGACGGTTATCGCTATTCCGTCGCTTGCGCCCTTGATGTTGGGGGTAAAAGAGGCAAAATGAGTAAGTTCAACGTAACGTATCTACACAAACAAACCGCACTGCTGGTTAGGGTCTTCGCGCTGGCCGTGCTAGCCTCCGCTTTTGTCATGTTACCGACTGTGGCACATGCGGACTCTAACAACGCCTACCAGATCAGCGGGAACCTGGCATCCGGCGGCACCTTTTCCGGTACCGTGGATTTCAGCTATAACTCAAAAACCGGCCAGACGGTTATCACCAATTCCAATTTCACGGTGGATGGCACCTCTTTCTCCTGCAACGGCCTGACTGGCGGAAATCAGTGCCTCGTGTTCGATCCGTTCGGCACCGACTATTTTCAGGTGCTTTCCGGCAACACCTTGGTCGTACTCGATTGGAGTGCGTTCAATTTGGCCGGAGCGTTCCCGTCAACGATCAATTTCGTCGGCGGTTATGTCGCAACTGTCGGCGTCAAAATCACGGACACGGTCACTGGGGGCACGGGCGTCTCGACTCCCGAACCCTCTGCGTTGTTTCTGCTCGGTGTGGGCCTCTTGGGTCTCATCGCGCTGTCTCGGCGTAGATTGAATCTCAACTCGATCGCTTAACCCGGTCGAAGACCTCTCACCAAAGGCAGGCCTGCGGGCCTGCCTTTTTTTATGCGGTTCGTCCACCGCCATCCTCTAATTGGCTTGCATACGGCTGCGACTTCATCAGGCGTCACGCGCCGCCTTTTTCTCTGCTCCGTCTGTCCCGATTCTGCCTTGGTGGGTCGTGCCCGCGCTCAATCCTAGTCCATGCTTTGCCGCCTGGTCCGCATCCAGGATCGCCCTGCAGTGCCGGCAGACCGCCACACCCGGTTTCACCTTTTCTCCGCACGCCGGACAATCCGTCATGCGCACTGGAACATAAGCCCACTCGCGTTCCGCGCCCAACGAAATCGCAGCCCTGCGATGTAGGTCCGAAATCTCTCGGAACGAATGTCCCCGCGCCCACATGGTATCTCCGTCGGTCACCAGCCGCTGATAGAATTCGTCACGTCGCGCGGTCACCACAGCCAGTTCTTCCGCCGTAGGACGGGCTCCGGCGCACACAAACACGCCATGATCCTGCAAATCCTGCAGCAGATCCTCCGCGATGTCGCGCGCCGAGATCGTGAATGGAAATTTTCGGTTGTCGCCCAGATCAATGGCGTCACCGCGTGAGGTAATCAGCAGCAAGGAGTACGTTTCGCCCCTGGCGCACGCCGGAATGTGATACACCCCGTGCGTCCGCGAAATGTACCAGTCCTGCCCAGATATGGAAGCAATCGTTACCGTCGCGGCTGTGTCGCCCGTCGCACGTGTATCGACCACCAATTTTCCTCGTAATCCCGAAGCTGCCGTCGTCGTTATGTTCAAGTGATTTTCCTTTGGTTGTTCTTGTTTGTGAAGCGATGCCCGGCGCGGCATGCGTCGTCCCGTACTCGACGTTCGCACCGTTCGTGAAAGCGGTTCTCGTCTGTGCTACGTCCCGGCGACGCCGACAAACGGCGCACTGTGGAACGCCGGGACAGCATCATCCAGTAGGTCGTCCGCGTCGCGATCCCAACGGCGCGCGCGGCGCGCTTCCCGGGCCGCAATTGCGCCCCGAAGCTCCCGGCGCGGTTGCCTCCGCGACCATTCGATCGCACGAACGATCCAGTCGCACGCCGCCGGCGTCAACGAAACGAATTCGCCGCTCGCACTCTCCAATGTGAAGCAGTGTTCGTATTCTCCGCGCGAAGGATACGGTCCCAGTGCTGCGATCCGTATCCCGTCCTCCACTTCCGTCGTCTGCGCGTACCATTCTTCCGGAGATCCATAGGATTCCCGTGGCGCCCACCGTTCGATGTGCCAGCGATTCAGCGGCAAATATTTCGGCACTCGTCGCGTCTCAATCGCCTCACGCAGCACGTTGCCGTTTGCGTCGTGATCTGTCCACCGCCCGCCGATCCACGTGAGTCTTGCTCCGCCCCACACCACCCGAAAATTCGCCTCGCCATAGCAATTCGTTCCCCCAACCCGTTCCACGCGCTCTTGAATCTGATCCGGCGCTTCATGGGTTTCCCGCGTGACGCGAATCACCGGCGATAGAGACTCTTGTACCCGTGCGGTCAATTCGCTTCCTGTGAAAAGAAAGTTGCGGTCGTGCATTTTTCGGAGATTGCTACACTCGAAGGGGAGTACACTGGAGTTGCTTTTCGGGCGCGTCCATGACGCGTTGAAATGTTGGGGCGGCTGCGATTCATCAGCGAGCCGCCCCTTTTTGCTTCTGTCTTCATGCAACAGGTCAGGTCTCAGGCACCTGCCCAAAATTCCGAAGCGCAATTAGTACCCCGTCGGAATCGCCAAATTGTTGATATAAGCTCCGCTCCGCGGCGATTCGTTCCACACCTGGAATCCCGTGACGAAGTAAAAGATATACGCCGCCGAAATTCCGCCGCTCGCACCGTAAATCGGAAACACCGTTTGCCCCCCGACATCGTAAAAATCAATGTCCTGCATCACCGCACGTCCCCAGTGCGACAAGTCCAGGAAATCCACGCGCGTCTGATTGGCATTGATGGAGGATTTGATCGGCACACCGGCCATGGACTTCTCGCCAGTGAAAAGCAAATCCAGATCACTCGCGCGTCCCCCTGCGCCTTCCTTAATGATTTGCGAAATGGTTACGCCGAGCTGTTCCCACTGGTGCTCTTGTTCCAGCGCAGTGTAAGCGATCAGCTTGGAAACCTGGTTTGAGCCCAAGGCTTTGCGTACCTTGTTGATCGCCAGGCGCACCGCACCAGGAGTAATCGCTGAATTGTTGCCGTTCACCACCGGTGTCGCCAATTCCACCGGATACGTGGTGCGATTCAAGTTCAGCCACGTTCCAGTCGTCGCGTTCGTCTGGTGATACAGAATTCCAAACAACGACGTCGGCTGTGCCCCAGTCAATCCGTCATGAACGATCAGATCGTTCACGGAAGTTCCGGCGGGCAGCGAATCAACCTGAAGCAGCGAATTGAACGGATCCACCAACAGAACATTGGCTGAGCCCCGATTCGTCGTCAGCGTCGGGTCGTACACCTGCACCGTCTGGTTGTAGTAGAAGAGCTGCGCACCCGGGGACTTCGCCATCCCGAACTGAGCAGCTACTCCGGAAGGCAGGCCCGTCGTGGTGATCGTGCCGATCGTGCCCAGCACTCCGTTGCCGTTCGTCTGCATCACTTTGTCGAGAAACGCGCGGAACTGCGCCATCGCATTCTTCACTTCACGCTTGGCGGTGTTCTCAATCGCTTTTTCCGGAGCATTCGACGCGTACTCCACCAACTTGGTAATTTCCACGGCGTGGCGGAAGAATACCGGCGTCACCTGCGCCACGTCGTAAACCGTTCCCGACCCGCGCCCCAGGTCCCCACCGTCCATGTTTGCCAGGCCGGCCTTGCCTCCTGGACGAATCTGCAGCGGCAAACGCATGTTGCGCGAGCTGACGCGCTCCACGTCACCGCGTTGCTGGATCATGGTCAGCAGGATGTCGTCGCGCTCGTAAAGCAGTGGAAGCTTATCGCGAACTTTTTCCAGCTGTAACGCAACTGATTGTGCATTCTGCATCTGTGTCATAGTGTGATTGTCTCCCTGGGATTGAATTTCGTGCAGCGCGGTGCATTAATGCTGCGCAGCCTTTCTAGACCGCTCGAAAACACCGAGCGTGTGCGCCATGCAAACCATCGGCGGATGTCCTCCTCGGACGCGTGTATTGAAAATTGAATGCGTCATAGCGATGTGACAACGATTTTCCTGATCCCCTTGCCTTACAGACGCCTGTCTCACTCCCTGTACCTTGGTACAGTTGAGCTATTCTTCGAGATCATTCATGATCGAACCGCTGAACGATGCAGTGGCTAGAGGAAGCGGAACTCAGATCCAAATCCGAATCGCAGTGGGCTCGCGCGTACTCCCCCTCTACGCGCCCAGCACGCGCGGGATTTCACACTTGGGGGATTACTGAATGAGTGTATTTAAATTGTTCCTCATAGGGGTGTTTCTAATCAGCGCAGCCTTCGCAGCGCCGCCGGCGCGATCCCAATCGACCGCACCCAACTGCACCGCAAGCCAGAAGTCCGCCATCGAGTGTTTTGTGGCCAACGCCGTCGCTACTGATCTGATCAAGCCTCGTTACGGAATGACCCTCGCGGAATTCGAGTCCTACGGTTTCGCCGTTTCACTGATACTAAAAACTCAGCGTACCTACGTCGTGCTTGTCGGTGTTTCCAGTGCCGTCGCAGACGCCATGCCACCGACGAATGCCGACGGTACGCCCAATCAGACCGCGCAAGACGATGCGATCGCGGCAACGATCAACGCCGCCTATCATTATGGTTTCGTGTCCCCGCCCGCGCCCGCTTCGCTGCTTGATCTCGAACACTTCTCAATGGATGTCGCCAGCGCCATGAATAACAACAACGGCGCTCTGGAATTCCTCACGCCCGGAATTTCCCTACGCATCATAGACTCCTACATCATCACTGCGACCAGCAATGGCAAGGTCAATTGGAGCGAAGTTGACGCCAATCTTTCCACCGTCGTTGGCAATTACATCAGCTCCGGTCTGGTAAAAATACCGCCCGGCATGAGTCTGTACGACGTGACATCATTCGTCGACTCGTTGGCGCAGAGCATTTACGGCTATAAGGTCGCGACCCATCGCACAGCTCTGAACGCCAACTGAAGCCGCTCGATGACCTCCTCAACAGGGATCGGCTGTTAAGATGCGGCCCGCTCACGGCGTCTCGCGACAATTGGCGTAACTCGCGTCAAGGCTTGTATTTCGCGTGTCCAGGCGCGATTTGGATCGCCCTTCTGCTCAGTGGGTGCCGCTTTTCTTTCGCGGAGACGTTTGTTCCTGTCCTCGTAGAGTCAGCTGTCCCCGGTCACTTTCTCGACTCCAGGTCAGTTGTGCCGCGTAGCGCCGTGCGTGAAGATTCCAGAGATGAAACCCACGAAGTTATCTGCGCTCGCAATCAGCGGCATCGATCGCGAGCCTTCTGAGAACCTGGAACCATCATCCATCGTCCGACGGAGTAACCTTATGAGAGCTATCGCCTCTAGAATCACCGTACTTACTCTCGCATTCGCCGTCGCAGCGGTATCAGCGCCTCGGATGCACGCCCAGACCACCACGCCGCCGAACTGCACCGCCAGCTCGGACGCCGCCGTGCAATGCTTCGTCGCGAATGCCGTCACCACTGGACTCACGCAGCCCCGCTACGGCATGACGCTCGCGCAATTTCAGGCTTACGGTGTCGCCGTCACGAAAATTCTTCAAACCGACCAGACCTACCTGGTCCTGATCGGCCTTTCCAGCGCGATTGCCGACGCATTGCCGCCCACGAACGCCGATGGAACCTACAACACCTCCGCACAGGACACGGCCATCGCCCAAATCGTCGCTGCGGCGGCCACCGACGGATTCGTCTGGCCTCCCTCCGGTACCGACTTGCAAGATCTTCAGTGGTTCGTCCAGGATCTGGTCAACGCGATGGACGTCAATCAGCAGGTGTTGCAAATCCTCACGCCCGGCGTCACGCTGCGCATCATCGATTCCTACATCATCACCGGCACCGGCTCGGATGGCACCGTGAATTGGCCGCAAGTCAACGCCAGCCTCACCACGCTGGTCGCCAACTTCATCTCCTCGGGCTTGGTCCATCTCACGCCTTCCCTAACCACCGCGCAGCTAACCGCGTTCGTTACCGCGCTCGCGCAAACCATCAGCACTTACAAGGCATCCACCAGTCGAGCGTCGCTGTGAGCAACGGCGCGGCAGCTCTACAGATTCAAAATATCCGCGTCGGACATTCGC
>Ga0209624_10003061_pt1 | contig 12057 bp, 12 predicted proteins | sample JacPinW_OM2H0_O1_FD_188565 | JGI IMG/M metagenome (GOLD analysis project Ga0209624, IMG submission 188565) | Forest soil microbial communities from Algoma, Ontario, Canada - Jack Pine, Ontario site 1_JW_OM2H0_O1 (SPAdes) (version 2) | ecosystem: Environmental > Terrestrial > Soil > Boreal... | reverse complement strand
CCAGGCCCCGGGGCCCGGTTCCGTCCGTTGTGAAGAGGCCACAAAGACTGGCGACATAGCGGGGTTCACGCGACAGCCTCAGCTCATAGGAGCAGCCGCCGACGGGTGGGCCAGACTGCCGCAACCCCTGGCGTTGCGAGCAACCTGACGCCCTCTCCGAGCGCGATCGCAAGGGACGACCAGGGAGCGCCGGCCACGACCGCCGGATCCTCGCGATGCGGAAGAACGCCAGCGGGCTGGTTTTGAGCGCGGGTCCCGGTTGACGTGTCAGGTGACTTGGTTGGTGTTGCGACGCAGCGCGTCACGAAGTCGTGTGACCTCGGCGTGCGCCGTTTTGAGGTTCGGCGCGTCGCGGTCTGAGAACCACTGCGTACGCGACTCCATCGCGATCTGCGAGATCCTCGACAGCGTGTCTCGGCCCCCCGGAGTAAGGACGATGAAAGGCGAGGCGCGATGGTCAGGATTGGTCTCGGTGGCAGCGAGGCCTCGGGTAAGGAGTTCGTTGGCACTGCGCTGAACCGCCTGTCGGGTGGTGCCGAGCCGACGGGCTGCCTGCGAGACCGTGAGGGGCTTGGCCGAGAAGACGCTGAGCGCATACCACAGGGTCTGCGTTAGGCCCGCTTGGTGTGCGATGTGATCGGCGGCCTGGCGAAACAGGCCGGCGAGCTCTAGAACGTCCGCGATAAACGACGCCAATGCCGCGTCGATCCCATCCTCGGGAAAATTGACAACCTGTTGTCGATCTGTCATGGTGCGGTCAATTCTGACAGGACTGACGGCGAAAGGACCAGCCCGATGAAGCTCGCCTCGATTCGCATCATCACCGACGACCTCGATCGGATGGTCGCCTTCTATGAAAAGACGACGGGAATCACCGCTCAGCGGCCGGCGCCTCCGTTCGCAGAACTCGTGTCGCCCTCGGCCACCCTCGCCATCGGGCACTCGCAGACAGTCGCTCTGTTCGGCGAGGCCTCAGCGCACTCGGCCGACAACCACAGCGTGATCATCGAGTGGCAAGTCGATGACGTCGACGCCGAGTACGCACGGCTCTCAGCAGACATCGCGGACTGGGTACAGACGCCGACCACGATGCCGTGGGGCAATCGCTCGGTTCTCCTTCGCGATCCCGATGGCAACCTGGTCAATCTCTACACGCCCGTGACCGACGAGGCCAAGGAACGCTTCGCTGAACGCTGAAGCGGAACCGACGTGCGGTCGGCGGCACACAAGCCGCAAGAGCCCTCGCGTCCCGGGCGGGCGGCAGCACCGGCTGCTATTGCAGGCGAACGCCGACCCGATCGACTGCCCGGTCCAGCCCAGGGCGGAGGACTATCTCGCCGACGAGGTATCCAAGCAGCTCGCGCAAGTGGCTCACGATGTCCGCGGTGTCGTCATCCCCGCGGCCGGTCACAACATCGCGCTGGAGAACCCGGCCGCCCTGGCCCAGGCCTACCTCGACTTCTTCGCACGCGGCTGAGCGGTCACCGCTGCGCCGCCGCCGAGACACTCGCCTAGCCACGGGATCCGGGGGCGCAGCTCGAGCTGGTCGTGCTCGAGCCCGACGAGTGGGGAGTGGGCGCCACGTCAGGATCGATAGAGAGGCGGCGATGAGTTTCGGCAGGCGCTCGGGTCTCATGCCGTGAACGATGAGAAGGAGGCAACGAGGTGAGTGAACTGACCGCAGACCTCTTCGTCAGCCTCGACGGCTTCGCCGGTGGCGTCGACGTCGGACCGTACTTCGGCTACGGCGGACCGGAGCTGGACGAGTGGATCCAGACAGAGATCGACAAGCCACAGGTCGTCGTCTTTGGACGGGTGACCTATGAAGTGCTCGCCCCCATGGCCACCCGCGGGTCCGACCCAGCGTCCCAGCGGCTCACGGCGGTGCCGAAGCTCGTGGTCTCCTCGACCCTTTCTGAGCCGCTGGAGTGGGCAAACACTCGCTTGGTCGCCGGCGACGCGGTCGAGGTGTTCCCGGCCGTCAAGGCCGACAGCGACGTCCCACTGCGCACGATGGGAAGCATCTCGCTAGTACGCAACTTGTCAACCGCCGGGCTCGTGGACCGACTGCGCTTGATGGTCTTCCCGCTTACCTGCGGGAGCAACGGACGCGAGCGCATCTTCGGCGAGGGAACGCCGCAGCGCATGGAACTGGACCGGACCAAAGTCCTCGACGGCCGCGTCGTGCTGCTCGAGTACCGAAGGAGCGCCTAGCAAACCGTGGCGATCCGCGTCCGGCCGTGGCTGCACCGTAACGACCGATTGGAGTGGAGATGGCCAAACTTACGAGGCGATGGTGTTTTGGGAGACCGTGAGCACCGAGGCCGATGACCACCTCCACTACCGCGTAAGCGTCTAATCGAGGAACTGGCATGGAACGTGTGCTGGGAATCGGCGGATACTTCATCCGCGCCGCCGACCCGGTGGCGCTAGGCGCTTGGTATCGCGATTGCCTGGGTCTGGACGCCGATGAGAACGGCCTGTGGGGCCAGGAAGCCGGCCCGACGGTGTTCGCGACGTTCGAGTCCGAGACCGACTACTTCGGGTCCCGCGCCCAGCAAACCATGCTCAACTTCCGAGTCCGCGACCTGGATGCCATGCTCGCGCAATTGCGCGTCAACGGCGCAGACGTGGCTGCAGAGACGCAGGACATGGAGGGCGTCGGTCGATTCGGCTGGGTCACCGATCCCGAGGGCAATCGAATCGAGCTGTGGCAGCCCGCGTGACGCGTCCTCACGCGTGCGGCGAAGCCACCGAAACACGGTTCGCTGAACCCCGCGTTATTAGGGTGCCCTAACATGTTGGGTCGGTCCGCGCTACACCCACTTTCTAGGAGCCCTATGCCCGAACGCCGCACCCTCTCGACTACCGTCACAGACGTAAGTTGGCTAACCCCGAGCATGGTCCGGGTCGTGGTCGGAGGGCCCGACCTCGAGGGCTTCGCCGTTGGGTCGTTCACCGACCACTACGTCAAGTGCCGGTTCGGAGACAGGATGCGGTCCTATACGGTGCGCGCCTTCGACCCCGAGCGTCGTCTGCTGACGCTCGACTTCGTTGTCCACGGAGATCGGGGCATCGCTGGACCGTGGGCCGCCCAGGCCCGGCCAGGCGACACGCTCGAGATCATGGGACCCGGCGGCGCCTACGCGCCGGATCCGGAAGCCGACTGGCACCTCATGGTCGGCGACGATGCGGTCCTTCCGGCGATCGCGGTCTCGCTCTCCCGGGTGCCGGGAGGTGTTCCCGTATTCGCAGTTATCGAGGTGGACGGACATGAGCATCGTCAGCCCCTGAACTCTCCGGGGAACCTCGAGGTCGTCTGGGTGCACCGCGGCGCCGAAGCAGGACAGGATCCGTCGCTGCTGCTTGAGGCCGTCCGCGCTTTATCGTTGCCCCCCGGGAAGGGCCAGGCGTTCGTGCACGGCGAGGCCACCACCGTCCGCGTCATCCGGCGTCATCTGGTCCTTGATCGTGGCCTTCCGACCAACGCGCTCTCGGCTACTGGCTACTGGAAGCTGCGCCGTACCGACGAGGAGTGGCGCGCCGAAAAGCGCGAGTGGGTGGCACAAGCGGACGCTGATCTCCTCGGAGCCCCCTCCGCCCGCTTGACATCTGATCCGGTCGCCGGGTGATCGAGGAAGCCCTCGAGGGTCACCCACGAAAGCCGGCGTCAGCCGTCGACAAGCAGACCGTCAACGGGTCCGAGGAGCGCCATCGAGCGGCGCGATACGCCCGGGAGCTCTAGGAGCCGATGGGTCCGCGGCTCGCCGCGGCGCCTGCGCTCAAGCTGCTCGCCGGCGATCGGACGCCACAAGTCATCGACGACCCCGGCCGGCTCACCGGAGACCTCCTCGATCGGGCGCTCCAGGTGCTCGGCCCAGAGTCGCAACCGTGTCTCGCGCGCGAGCGCGGGGTCGCAGGTCACGACGTTCATCTCGGTGTCGTTGAAGAACGAATGCTCGTTGAGGTTGGCCGACCCAATCGTCAGCCAGGCATCGTCGACGATTCCGATCTTGGCGTGAACGTAGAGCGGGCCGGCGAGTCCGCCACTTCGGGCCGAGATCGTCGTGGCCAGGAAACGACCATTCCCGTCGTCGGCCTCAGCCAGCACCCCTAGCTGGCCGCGGGTGGTATCGGCACCGTTGTTCGGCTTCGCGGGCAGCATCACGACGATGCGAAACTCGTCGCTCGGCGGCGCGCGAAGCTTGGTCGCGAGGATGTCGACTATCTGGGGCGACCACAGAAACTGGCTCTCGAGATAAACGAGTTTGCGAGCCGAGCGCAGCGCACGCGTGTACGCCTCGACGATCCGAAAGTCACCCTGAGGCAAGAAGTCATAGACCCTCTCGGGGACGGTCCGGACGACCTGAAGCTCCACGCCCCCAGCCGCCGCGGGCGGCGGCGTTTCCTCGATCTGCTCGCCAGTGACCTCGCGCCAACGAGCCGCGAAGTGCGCCGCTACGTCGCCGACCGCGGGGCCGCGCACACAGCTCGAGGCGTCGTGCCATCCCAGGCGGCCGCGCATCGGATGATCACCGGTGTCGAAACGGTCCCCGCCGAGCGAGGTCAGATCGATGCCCCCGACGAACGCGACCTCACCATCGACAATCACCAGCTTCTCGTGATGACAATGCATCGGCCGCTCGAGCGAGTCAAGCGCGCACTGCACCCGCGTGCCACGAATCAACTCCTCGCGCACGCGGCGCACCGCCGCGCGAGCAGGCGCGAATCCCCGCAACGGCGCTCCCGCCCACAACAGCACCCTGACCTCGACACGCTCAGCGCACTCACCGAGCAGATCGCGCAAGCGGGCCGCCTGATCATCACGTGTCAGCCCGAACTCGGGCGTGACGTGCCATCCGGCGATATGCACGTGCGAACGAGCGCCGGCCAGCGCCTCAGCGATCCGTGGCAGCGCCTCCCCGCCATCCACCAAGACCTCAAGCTTTCCCCCCTCTCTCGGCGGAGGATCGGCAGCGGCCCATAGCGATCGGCCGGGCGGCGGTTCCAGCTGATCGATCCGGCCGACACGCTCCAGTCGGCGACGATGACGCCAACCGATCGTCGTCTCGATGCCCTGACCCGCCCACCCATCAACGCGCTTAATCAAGCCATTGGCCATCCACAGAGCCTAACCCGCAGGGGCGCAGAGTCGGACCGAAGGCTTTAGAGAACCTTGTCGAGGGTGATCGGAAGGTCCCGCACGCGCCGGCCGGTCGCGTCGTAGACCGCGTTGGCGATGGCTGCGGCGACGCCGGTGATCCCGATCTCGCCGATTCCGCGTGCACCGGCGGGTGCATACGGGTCGGGGACGTCGGTCCACATCAACTCGATCGTCGGCACGTCCAGATGGACGGGCACGTGGTATTCCGCGAGGCTCGGATTCATGATCCGGGCGGTCCGTTCGTCGAAGTTGGTGTCCTCCATCAGCGCGAGGCCGAGTCCCATGATGATCCCGCCGCGGAATTGGCTCGCGGCGGTCTTCGGATTGATGATGCGACCGCAGTCATAGGAGCCGAGCACGCGGTCGACGCGTGTCTCGCCGGTGGTGGTGTTGACCCGGACCTGACAGAAGATCGCCCCGCAAGAGTGCATCGAGTACGCCTGCATCTCCGCCGGATCCGAGGCGGACGCCACGACGGTCACCTCGTCACGGCCCGCACGTCCTAGGATCTGAGCGTAACTCTCCCAGCGGCTGGGGTCGGCGAGCTCGCAGAGCCCTTCGTCGCGCCCCCCGACCTCGTCGGCAGTCAACCCGGCAAGCGGCGATTCGTCACTGGTGATTGCGAGCAACTGCTCGACGAGCGATCGCTGGGCCGCGATCACCGCGCCCGCGATGGAAGCCGTCTGCGAGGAACCCCCGGCGAGCAGGTTGCCGGGGAACGACGAGTCACCGTGCGCGACGGTCACGCGCTCCAACGGCAGGCCGAACCGGTCGGCGGTGAGGATCGTCTGGGTAGTCGAGGTGCCCATGCCCATGTCGTTCGCGGGCACCTCGACCGTGGCGTGGCCAGTCTTGTCGAGCGTGATCCGCGCCGCCCCCCCGGGAAAGCGGTGGTAGGGATAAGTCCCCATCGCGCACCCCGTCCCGATCAGCCACTCTCCCTCGCGGCGGCCACCCGGTCGCGGTCGCAGCTCCCAGCCGAAGCGCTCGGCACCGGCGCGCCACGCGTCGACGATATGCCGCGAGGAGTACGGCAAGCCCGTGCTCGGATCCTTGTCGGGCTCGTTGCGGATCCGCAGCTCGATTGGATCCAGCTCGAGCTCGATCGCGAGCTCGTCGATCGCCGACTCCAGCGCGAACGTGCCGACCGACTCGCCAGGCGCGCGCATGAAGGAGTTGGCAAGCATGTCCATGTCGACGACCTGCTGGTCGGTCTTCAGGGTCTCGGTGGCGTACATGTGGCGGGCGGGGAACGTGAACTGCTCGGCGAGCGCGTTGTACGGGGTCATCGCCGAGAGGCCGGTGTGGATGAGCGCCCTGAAACGCCCGTTATCATCCGCGCCGATCGCTACTCGCTGCTCGGTGTTCGTGCGACCGCCGACCAGCCGATAGACGCCCTCACGAGACAGGGTGACCCGCACGGGACGGCCTGCGAGCTTCGACGCGGCCGCCCCGATCAGATGGTGTGACCACAGCGTCTTGCCCCCGAAGCCGCCGCCGACATACGGCGAGGTGAGATGGACCTGCTCCTCATCGATTCCGAAGACCTGGGCGAAAGTCCAAGCGTGGCCCTTCACTCCCTGGCTGGCGTCATGGACGATGAGTTCGTCGCCGTCCCAGGCGAGCGTCACCGCGTGGGGCTCGATGGCGTTGTGATTGTGGCGCGGCGTCCGGTAAGTGAGATCGACGGAGTGCGGTGCGTCGATCAGTGCGGCCTCGGCATCCCCGACCAGGACCTCGACCGGCTGCCCTACGAGGCTGTCGGGCGTCCGCGGATGCGCCCTCGCCTCCTCAAAGGTTCGCGGCGGCGAAGACTCGTACGCGACGTCGATCAACGACGCCGCGTGGTCGGCCTGCTCCTGCGTCTCGGCCAGGACGACGGCGATCGGTTCACCGTTCCAGTGAATGCTTTCGTCCTGCATCACGGGCAAGTTGGCACCTCCGGCCGCCTTGGGCCCAGTCAGGAACAGCGGCGGGGGTTGCATGCGCGGCGCGTTGCGGTAGGTCATCACGAGCACGACGCCGGCCGCTGCTTCGGCCGCGCCGGCATCGAGCCTCGCGATGCGGCCGCGCGCGATCGTGCCGTAACGGAGGCCTGCATAGACCATGCCCTCCATCACGTACTCGGCGGCAAAGCGCGCCTCGCCCCGGACCTTGAGCGGCCCGTCGAGGCGCGACACCGGCGCCCCGATGAGTCCGTGTTTCGCGCGCGCCAACGGATCAGGACCTGCGGTCGGAGTCCAGCCCTCGGGGACCGTGGCGACTGCGGGTCGGGATTCTCGGGCGCTCACGGCCGGCCTCCTTCGGTCAGGTGCCCGAGGACGGCGACGAGCGTGCGGCGGGCAAGTTCGACCTTGAACGCGTTTCCGGCGAGCGGACGAGCATCGGCGAGCTCGGCGTCGGCCGCTCTCAGGAAGGTGGCCTCCGTCGCCGGCCGACCGCGCAGCGCCTCCTCGGCACGCCGAGCCCGCCACGGCTTGGGAGCGACCCCGCCGAGGGCGAGGCGCGCACCGGCGACCACGTCGCCATCGAGCTCGACCGCAGCGGCCACCGAGACCAGGGCGAACGCGTAGCTCGAACGGTCACGTACCTTGCGGTAGGTGGAGCGCTCAGCGGGATTGGGCGCGGGCAGCGTGACGGCGGTGATCAGCTCGCCGGGCTCGAGCACCGTCTCGACGTCGGGACGGTCGTCGGGCAGCCTGTGCAGATCGCAGAGATCGACCGTCCGCTCGCCCGACAGGCTGCGCAAATGGACGACGGCGTCCAGAGCCGCGAGCGCGACGCACATGTCCGACGGGTGAGTGGCCACGCAGGCCGATGAGGCACCCAGGATCGCGTGCATCCGGTTGAAACCCTCGATCGCGTCGCACCCCTCCCCCGGGTTCCGCTTGTTGCAACGCGAGCCGTCGGTGTCGTAGAAATACGTGCAGCGGGTCCGTTGCAGCAGGTTGCCGCCGACCGTCGCCATATTGCGGATCTGCGCCGAGGCGCCGGCCACGATCGCGCGGGCGAGCATCGGGTAGCCAGATCGGACCGCTTCGTGCTCGGCCACCGCGGTGTTTCGCGCCGCCGCGCCGATCATCAACCCGCCGCCGGCGGTCGGTGCGATCTCGCGCGAGAGCCCGGTGACGTCGACCAGCGCCGACGGCGTCTCAACCGTCTCGCGCATGAGGTCAACGAGGTTCGTGCCTCCACCGAGGTAGCGCCCCCGCCCGTCGGCCGCGGTACGAACCGCGTCGTCCACGTCGGCGGCACGAGAGTAAGTGAGCTCGATCATGTGCCGTGCTCCCCGTACACGTCGGTGATCGCGTCGACGATTCCGTTGTACGCGCCACAGCGGCACAGGTTGCCGCTCATCCGCTCCCGCAACTCGTCGTGGCCGAACCCGAGGTCCGTAACCGCGAGGTCGTCGGTGACGTAGCTCGGTACGCCGCGACGAAGCTCCTCGATCATGCCGACCGCCGAGCAGATCTGGCCCGGAGTGCAATAGCCGCACTGAAACCCGTCGTGATCGATGAACGCCTGCTGAAGCGGGTGTAGGCCACCATCGGTGCCGAGGCCCTCGATCGTGGTCACCTCGCGCCCCTCGTACTGGACCGCGAGCGCAAGGCACGAAAGGACCCGCTCGCCATCGACGAGCACGGTGCAGGCACCGCAGGCCCCCTGGTTGCAGCCCTTCTTCGTGCCGTGGAGCTCCAGGTGTTCGCGCAGGAAGTCGAGCAGTGAGACCCGAGCATCGCCGGGCACTGGCGCCTCGCGGCCGTTGATCATCACCGGCAGAGCAGATCCCCTTTCCAAGAACTCATGACCAAAGCGAAGCTACCACGCGCCCGCCGTCAGCCGAGCGGCACCGCGTAGTAGTCCTCCGTGATGACGGGGGTGAAGCCAAGAGACGTGTAGAGGGTGAGTGCGCGGTCGTTCTCGACGTCGACTTCCAGGCCAATCCGCCGCGCGCCCTCCGCCCGTAGCTGCTCGCAGACGTGTCGGAGCGCAGCACGCCCGATCCCGCGGCCCTGCCAGGCTGGATCGATGACAAACCCGTAAACGCTGGCGTTGTCCCCGTCGCGTCTGAGTCGCAACGTCCCGACAGGCATGCCGCTCAGCTCGACGATCGCCGTCCCCTCGCGCGGCGAGTGCAGGCGCTCGGTCAGACCAGAGGGCGCAGGCCCCCCGAACCCGACCTCGAGCAGGCGGGAGATGAGCGGGAGGTCCTCCGCGGCGGCCGGGCGAACGCCGATCGCCGGCTCACCGGAGCCCTTGGTGGGGTCGCCGGTCAGCAGGAGAGCATGCTCTGAGTGATCGAGCACCCCACCGCGGCGGAGCGCCAGGCGCTTGCCCGCCGCCGAGGAGCGCGGCACGATAAGGAGCGGCCGGCGATTCCCTCGCTCGCGGCACAACGGCAAAGCGGCATCCAACAAGGCCGAGCCAATCCCGCGCCCGCGAGCATCGGGCGACACCATTCCGGCCAGCTCGGGCGAGGCCTCAAACCCGTAGATCCCGAGGAATCCGACCAGCCGGTCGCCCTCCCACCACAGCAGGTCCTCGAGGCGAACACCGCTCCGGCGGCGAAGCGTTCCCCACTCCAGCTTCAGGCGGCCGCCGTCTGCCGCAATCACGCGGCGCTCAAGTTCGGCGATCGCCTCCAACGATCCTGAGGAGAGGCCAGCGGCGAGCTCGAGCACATGACGCAGCAAACCAGATCGCCGGAGGGCTCACCGCGATCTTCTGAGCTAGACGTGCCGGGGGCGCTCGAGCGCGGGTGGAGCTTCGGGCGGGGAGGGAGCGGGCTGGTCCGACGGCTCGCGAGGTGCGCCCCCGGTGGCGAGGTTCCCGTTCCGCGCGGATCCTGCCCGCAGCCGCGCGTACACCGCCTCGCGCGCGCGGAAGAAGGCCACCGCGGGTCCCTTCCCCGTGCTGGTGCTCATCACACCGTCTGGGTTGGCGATCGCGGTGATGACGAGCAGCACACCGGCGACGATCATCTGGTACTTGCCAATGCCGAACCGCTCGTCGAGGAAGGTCACGAAGAACCCAGTCGACGACATCATGATTCCGGCGAACACGGCCCCCGAGATGCGGCCGATCCCGGCCACGTAGACGATCGCAAGCAGACCGAGCGAGACGAAAGTGGAGAAACCGTCCGCCGTCAGCGTTCCCTGCTGGTAGCCCGTGAGGGCGCCGCCGATCCCCGCGATAAACGCGGCGATCGCGAAAGCCATCAGCTTGGCTTGAGCCACGTTGATGCCAACCGAGCTGGCGGCTCGCTCGTTCGAGCGCACGGCTAGGAGCATCCGTCCCGCGACGCCGTTGCGCAACCGCGCCACGAGCAGCCCCATCAGCGTCACGATGACAAGCACCATCACCCCAAAGATCACCCTTGGGTACGCGTGTCCCTCCGCGATCGAGAGGTTCAGCGAGAACAGATGCGGCGGCTTGATCGGAAGGCCGGTCAGACCGCCGGCGAAGCCCTGACTGTTGAAGATCAGCGCGTCGGCGGTGAACGCGGCCCCGAGCGTTACCACAGCGAGGTTCACCCCTCGAAGGCGCAGTGCGGGTAGGCCGATCAGAATCCCGATCGGCACCGCGCATAGGCCTGCGGCAATCAGGGACAGGGGGAAGCCGAGCCCCAAACCGTGCGAGATGTGGCCGAGCATGAAACCGCCCACCCCGGCGAAGGTCATCTGGGCCAGCGACACCTGGCCTACGTAGCCGGTGAGCAGCACGAGCGACAACGCGACGCAAGTGAAGGTCATCGACGAGATAAACGCGTTGCGCAGCGACCCCTGGAGCGCAAACAGGATGATCGTGCCGGCGACCAGGCAGAACGCCGCACTGGCCAGCGGCGTTCGCGGCCGGGCCACGCTCGGGTTGCGTTGCGCGCTCGTCTCGCCCCGCGCCAGCACACTCCGCGCGCGGAGCGCCATCGTGGTGATGATGAGGATGAACGGCAGCGCATCCGCCACGTCGCCCGTCGGGAACCACGACCAAGTCGCCTGGAACTTGATGATCTCCGACTGCCCCATTCCGAGCAGGATTCCGGCGAGCGCCACCACCCAGAACGACTCGAACCGTCCGACCAGCGCAACGCCCAGTGCGGGGACGATGAACAGCGTGTACGAGGTCGGATCAAGGTTCGCGATCGGCGCGATCAGGATGCCCGCGACGCCGGCCAGCACGGTCGCGATCACGTAGTTGGCGAGTGCCACGCGGTCGGCCGAGATGCCGATCAGAGCGGCACCGCGCGCGTTCTCCGCGCCCGCGCGCGTAGCCAGCCCGAAGCGTGTGTAGCGGTACACCACCGCGAGCACGACGGCCAACACCAGCACGATCCCGGTGAAGAAGATCCGGTCGCTCGGGAAGCTGAGGCCGCTGATCGTCACCGGCGTGCTCGGGAGGATCGCCGGCGTCGTCTTGGACTGGGTACCGAAGTTCAGGACGGCAATCGCCTGGAACGCAAGCATCACCCCGACCGAGGCGCAGATCCGGGTGAGCGGCGCTGCCGAGCGCAGCGGTCGGTAGACGGCCAGGTACAGGATTGCCCCGAGCAACGCGGCGTAGACGAGCGAGATGACGATGGCCAGCGTGGTGTCGATCCCCGCCGAGCTGAGCGTGATCTGATGCGGAATCACGATCAGCGGGAGCGGCAACGTCCCGTCCGTGCGCAGGTCGACGAACACGTAGGCGATCCACATCGCCACCGCGCCGTGTGCGAAGTCGACGATGCCGCCGCTTCGATATTTGAGCACGAGGCCCAGGCCGAGGATCGCGTACGTCGCGCCGGAGCCGAGGCCGAGGATCAGGAAAAGGATGTAGCTGGACATTCGTTACGGGATAGGCACCGGGCCCGCTCGCGCGGAGAGGCTCACGCGGGCGGCCCCGGCCTTGGCTTTGTG
>Ga0209624_10003060_pt1 | contig 12057 bp, 11 predicted proteins | sample JacPinW_OM2H0_O1_FD_188565 | JGI IMG/M metagenome (GOLD analysis project Ga0209624, IMG submission 188565) | Forest soil microbial communities from Algoma, Ontario, Canada - Jack Pine, Ontario site 1_JW_OM2H0_O1 (SPAdes) (version 2) | ecosystem: Environmental > Terrestrial > Soil > Boreal... | reverse complement strand
CCGGCGCCCGCCACGACTGCCCGGATCATTCCAAGGTCCGAGCATACGATCTCGCGCTCGGGAATATCACCGAACGCATTGCGCGTTTTGTACCGCTTGCGCGAGGGCGGCTTTCAAGCGTTTCTCGTGGGCGGTTGCGTGCGTGACCTTCTGCTGGGCATCGAGCCCAAGGATTTTGACGTCGCAACCGATGCGTTGCCGGAGGAGGTACGCAAGTTATTTCGCAATTGCCGCCTGATCGGCCGGCGGTTTCGCCTCGCGCACGTCTTCTTCGGGCGCGACATCATCGAGGTTGCAACCTTCCGCGCCGCAACGGTGCCCTTCTCAGCTCAGGAGGCGCTTTCTGATGCCGAGTCGGAGGCGGGTGATGATGAAAAAGAGCCGCAAAGCGAGGACGCCGACTCCGAATCACCGCAGGTGTCAGTTTTTGATGCCGATACGGACCGTCTCTTCGACAAGTCCGGACGCATCATCTATGACAACGTCTACGGCACGATCGAGGAAGATGTCTGGCGGCGCGACTTCACGGCTAACGCGCTCTACTACAACATCGCTGATTTTTCCGTGTGGGACTTCGTCGGCGGTGTGGAAGACATCAACGCCCGACGCCTAAAGCTCATCGGCGATCCGGATACGCGTTATCGCGAAGATCCGGTTCGCATGCTGCGTGCCGCGCGCTTCGAAGCGAAGCTGGGCTTGACCTTGGATTCGGCGACCGCCGAGCCGCTCGAGCGACTTCGCGAGCGCCTCACGGATGTGCCCCCGGCGCGTCTTTTCGATGAGGTACTGAAGCTCTTTCTGAGCGGCGCCGGCGAGAAGAGTTTCGCGGTGCTGCGCCGCCGCCGCCTGCTGGAAGTGCTGCTGCCCTCGGTGGAGACATATCTGGCATCGGAGCGCGGGGCGGCCGCCGAGGCGCTGCTGCTGCGCGGTCTTGCCAACACAGATGCGCGCGTGCGCGAGGGCAAGGCGGTGACGCCGAGCTTTCTCTTCGCGCTGCTCCTGTATGGTCCGATTGCGCGCCTGATAGAAGCTGCGCCCCCGGAGCGCTGGCACGACATCCCGACGATTCTTGAAGCGTGTGATCGTGCCGTGCGCGAGGCGCAGAAGCACGTGCTGATTCCGCGACGCTTCTCACTCGGGCTTCGAGAAATGTTTGCACTGCAGCCGCGTCTTGAGCACCCGCGCGGCAGGCGCTCGCTGCGTGCTCTTGAGCATCCGCGCTTTCGCGCGGCCTACGATCTGCTGTTGCTGCGCGCGCAGTCGAACCTCGCCTCGCAGGAGCGCGCGGACTGGTGGAAGCGTCTGCAGGAGGTGTCACCCGAGGAGCGCGAACAGATGGTCGCGGGGCTTGAGGAGGCCGCAGCGGGCGCGTCGCGGCCGGCCGCGCGGCGCCGCGGCGCACGTCGCCGTCGCCGGCCGCACAGCGCCGGGCCGGTATGAGGGGCGCCGGTGGACGTCTGGCAGCCCGTTTACATCGGGATTGGCAGCAATGTCGATGACCCCCGCGCGCAAGTTGAGCGGGCAATTGCGAGCCTGGCAGCGCTTGCGCAACTGCGCGTGGTCGCGGTTTCCCCGCTTTATGGGTCGAAACCGTTCGGTCCGATTGCGCAGCCGGACTTTGTGAATGCCGTGGTGGGCGCTCTCACCGGGCTGGGTCCACGGCCGTTGCTCGCGGAGCTGCTCTCGCTCGAGCGCCGTCTCGGTCGCCCGAGGGAGCATCAAAAATGGGGTCCGCGCGTGATTGATCTTGATCTTCTGATCTATGCAACTGAGCGCGCGAGCGGCGGCAACCTCGAGCTGCCGCATCCCGGTATCCGCGAGCGCAACTTCGTACTCCTGCCGCTCGCGCACATCGCTCCGGAGCTTGAGATTCCAGGCCTCGGGCGGGCGGCGGAGCTTGCCGCGCGTGCCAGCCGCGAGGGTATCTGGCAGCTATGAAGGCGAAGACGGCCGCGCATCGTTTCATCGTTGTCGAAGGACCGATCGGCGTCGGCAAGACGAGTCTTGCGCAGCGCCTGGCACAGACCCTGTCGGCCGAGCTCGTGCTGGAACAGGCCGCGCAGAACCCGTTTCTCGAGCGCTTCTACAGAAACCCGCGCGTCGGTGCGTTTCCCGCGCAGCTCGCCTTTTTGTTCCAGCGGGCGCAGCAGCTCACCGGGCTTGCGCAGCAGGATCTGTTTGCGCCGGTGCGCATCGCAGATTATCTCTTTGAGAAGGACCGGCTGTTCGCGCGCGTGACGCTCGATGAGGCGGAGTACGCGCTCTACGAGCAGGTGCACGCCAAGCTCGACATCAGAGCGCCAAAGCCCGATCTTGTGATCTACCTGCAGGCGCCAGTCGATGTGCTCCTCGAGCGCATCGCCCGGCGGGGGATCGATTTTGAGCAGCGCATCGAGCGCGCCTACCTCACGCGGCTCAACGAGGCGTACGCACGCTTCTTTCATGAGTACGATGCCGCGCCGCTGCTGATCGTCAACGCGGCGACCATCGACCCGATTTCAAGCCAGGCGGATTACGATGAGCTCACGGCGACGATTCGCCGCATGAGTCGCGGCCGGCTCTATTACAATCCGCTGCGGCACCGCGCGATCTGAACGTATGTATACGCATCTGCAATTACGCGATTCGACGCGACCGCCGGTCACGCTGGCGACCCTGGCGCGCATGAAGGAGGAGGGCGAGAAGATCGCGTGTCTTACCTGCTACGACGCAAGTTTCGCCGCGCTCGTGGACGAGGCGGACGCGGACGTGGCGCTCGTCGGTGACTCGCTCGGCATGGTAATTCAGGGCCACGACACCACCGTGCCCGTGACGATGGACCAGATCGTCTATCACTGCCGTGCCGTGACGCGCGGCCTAAATCGGCCTTTTCTGATCGCCGATCTGCCCTTCATGAGCTATCCCTCGAAAGATCAGGCGCTCCTCAACTCCGTGCGCCTCATGCAGGAGGGCGGCGCCAAAATGGTCAAACTCGAAAGCGGCGCCGGGCAGACGCAGATCGTCGAGTCCCTCGCGAACCACGACATCGCCGTGTGCGCTCACCTCGGCTTGAAGCCGCAGTCGGTGCACAAGTCGGGCGGCTTTCGCGTGCAGGGGCGGGATAACGAGGCTGCCGAGCGTATGCTCCACGATGCCAAGAAGCTTGCAGAGGCAGGTGCCGACATGCTGCTCCTCGAGTGCATCCCGGCCGAGCTCGGGCGCGCGGTCACCGAGGCGGTGCACGTGCCGGTCATTGGCATCGGCGCCGGTGCGCACACCGACGGCCAGATTCTCGTGCTCTATGACGTGCTCGACATTACGACGGGTCGCAAGCCGCGCTTCGTCAGAAATTTCATGGAGGATGCCGGCACCAATCTGCAGGCACTCAAGAACTACGTGGCCGCCGTGAAAAAGGGCGAATACCCCGCGGCAGAACATTGTTTCTGAGCACACCGCGCTAAGCCAATGCAGACAGTCACGACCGTTGCCGAGGCGCGCGCGCGCGCGCGCGAGTGGAAAGCGGGCGGCGCCCGCATCGCTTTCGTGCCGACGATGGGCAATCTGCATCGCGGCCACATCAGTCTGATCGAGGCAGCGCGGCGCGGTGCGGATCGCTTCGTCGCGAGCATCTTCGTAAATCCGATGCAGTTCGGTCCCAATGAGGACTTCGCGCATTACCCGCGCACCGCGACGCAGGATGCCGCGATGCTCAGCGCGGCGGGATGCGATCTCATGTTCATGCCGGATGCCCAGGAGATATATCCGGACGGGTACGAGCGCGCCACGCGCGTCGAAGTACCGGAGCTCTCGCGCATTCTCTGCGGGCGGTTTCGTCCGGGGCACTTCGAGGGTGTGGCGACGGTCGTCGCCAAGCTCTTCAACATTGTGGAGCCGGATGTTGCCGTGTTCGGCGAGAAGGACTTTCAGCAGCTCACCGTCATACGCCGGCTGGTTGCCGACATGTGCTATCCGATCGAAATCGTCGGCGCACCTACCGTGCGCGAGCCGGACGGGCTTGCGATGAGTTCGCGCAACCAGTATTTGACGGCCGCGGAGCGCAAGATCGCCCCGCGACTCTACGTTGCGCTGCAGAGCGCCGCGAGCCGCCTCGCGGGCGGGGACCGCGATTATGCGGCGATCGAGCGCGCCGGCAGCGGCGCGCTCGACGCGGTCGGATTCGAGCCCGAGTACTTTGCGGTGCGCGACGTGCGAACGCTTGGCACGCCGCGCGAGGATTCGCCGGAGCTGGTTGTGCTCGCGGCCGCGCGGCTCGGCAGGGCGCGCCTTATCGACAATCTTCGCACGCGCTAGCGGGCGCATGGCGCGCGAGTGCCCAGGCGATGTGCTCGCGCACGAGTTCGGATGGATCCTCCTGGCGGGCACGCAGCGCTGTAACCACCTCGTTCGAAGAGGGCGCGTTGCCGAGCGCGACTGCGATGTTGCGCGACCAGCGCTCGTAGCCGATGCGATAGATCGCCGAGCCGCGCATGCGCTCATCGAACTCCTGTGCTGTCCAGGCGAAGAGGTCCGTCAGGCGCGACGCGTCGAGCGCATGGCGCACCTTGAAATCCGGGTGGCTCGCGGCCCGCGCGAATTTGTTCCATGGGCACACGAGCTGGCAGTCATCGCATCCGTAGATGCGGTTGCCAAGCGCAATGCGCAGCTCTTCGGGAATGCTGCCCGGATGCTCGATCGTGAGATAGGCGATGCAGCGGCGCGCATCCAGGCGCAGCGGCGCGATGATCGCCTGCGTCGGGCAGGCCGGGATGCAGGCGCTGCACGTGCCGCAGTGGGCACTTGCCGGAGCATCCACCGGCAACGGCAGATCGGTGAGGATCTCGCCCAGAAAGAAATACGAGCCCGCATCGCGCGCAATGAGATTGGTATGCGCGCCTATCCAGCCGAGGCCCGCGTTGCGGGCGAGCGCCTTTTCGAGCACCGGCGCGCTGTCGACGCACACGCGGTAGCCAAAGGGCCCGATGCGCCCCGCGACCTCAGAGGCAAGTTTGTCGAGCGCGCGACGCATGAGTTTGTGGTAGTCGCGCCCGAGCGCGTAGCGCGACACGTACGCCGAGGTGCCATCGGCGAGGACGCTCGCCGCGGGGCGTGCCTCGGCGGGCCAGTAGTTCATGCGGACGCTGATGGCGCGCACGGTACCGGGGACCAGTTCCGCCGGACGGCTGCGCTTGCTGCCGTGACGGTGCATGTAATGCATCTCGCCGTGGAAGCCTGCTGCGAGCCATTTCTGAAGGTGCTTCTCATCCTCGCCGAGCTCGACCGCCGCGACCCCCAAGGCATCAAAGCCGAGGCTGCGCGCCAGGATCTGCAGCTCCTGTTTGATGGCGCCAAGCTCCTCTGCCGCAAGTTCGCTGCGCATGCGGGCCAGTATAATCGGCCGATGCCGCTGCCGACGCCGCTCTACACCGCCGCGCAAGTCCGCGCGCTCGATCAGTATGCGATCGGCACGCTGGGCGTCGCCGAGTACACGCTGATGAAGCGAGCGGGAGAGGCGGCGCTGCGCTGCCTGCGCACGCGCTGGCCGACTGCGCACAGCATCGTGATCGTGTGCGGCGGCGGCAACAACGGTGGTGACGGCTATGTGCTTGCGCGCTTTGCGCACGCCGCGGGGCTCACGGTGAGCGTGCTCGCGGCTGTTCCAGTAGAGATGCTGCGCGGAGCCGCGCAACAGGCCGCAGAGGATTTCAAGGCGAGTGGTGGCCGGGTGGGGCCGTTTGTCGCAGCGCTCCTCGGCGAGGGCGAATTGGTCGTCGACGCCTTGCTCGGCACGGGGCTCTCGACCGCGGTGCGCGCCGAGACCGCCGCGATCATTGAGGCCATCAACGCCGCCGGACGGCCGGTGTTCGCCCTCGATGTGCCGTCCGGTCTCGACAGCGACCGCGGCGTCGCGCTCGGTAGCGCCGTTCGGGCGACCGGCACCGTATCTTTCGTGGGGCTCAAGATCGGGCTGTTCGTGGGCGACGGACCTGACTTTGCCGGCGCGCTGTTCTTTGATGATCTCGAGATTTCGGCGCCACCCGCGCCGCAATTCACGCCGCGCCTCGAGCGCATCGTTGAAACGGAAGTCGTTCAGGCGCTGCCGCCGCGCGTGCGCACGGCGAACAAGGGCGACTTTGGGCACGTGCTCATCGTCGGCAGCGGCGCGGGCATGCCGGGAGCATCGCGCTTGGCGGGCGAGGCATGTTTGCGGGTTGGCGCGGGCCTTGTGACCGTCGCCATGGCGCCCGATAACCTCGCGGCGATTGCCACCGGATGCCCGGAACTCATTTGTCATCCCGTGACGAAGCCGCACGATCTTGATGACGCGCTCGAGCGCGCGGATGTGGTCGCCATCGGCCCCGGACTTGGGCGCACGGACTGGGCGCGCGCGCTCTTCGATTGCGTGCTGGGCTCTGACAAGCCTCTGGTGGTCGATGCCGATGCGCTCAATCTGCTGGCCGAGAGGCCGCGTCAGAACACTCGGTGGATCCTGACACCGCATCCGGGCGAAGCCGGGCGCCTGCTCGGTACGAACGCGAGTGCCGTACAGAGCGATCGGCTGCGCGCGCTCGATGCACTTGTGGAGCGCTACGGCGGCACCGTGGTGCTAAAGGGTGCAGGCACGCTCGTCGCAACGAAGGGCTCTGTGCCCGCAATCTGCGAGCGAGGCAATCCGGGTATGGCGACTCCCGGCGCCGGGGATGTGCTCACGGGCACGATTGCGGGAATCCTGGCGCAATGTCGCGATCCACGGCGCGCGGCGCGCGTGGGCGTATGGGTGCACGCCATGGCCGGCGACAGCGCCGCGCGCGGCGGCGGGCAGCGCGGCCTCATCGCGAGCGACATCGCGCGCGAACTGCGCACCTGGGTCAACCGCTAGCGGCGCATGCCGGATGCATATCGCGACACGCTCGGCCGAGCAAACCGAAGTGCATGGCGCGCGCTTCGCGCGCGCCCGTCCCCGCGCCGCTGAAGCGCTCCTCGTGGTGTATCTGACCGGAGATCTGGGGGCGGGCAAGACGACCTGGGTGCGCGGATTTCTGGCCGCCAGCGGCGTCGCCGGCGCCGTGCGAAGCCCGACCTATACGCTCGTTGAGTTCTACGAGCTCGCGGACGCAACTGCCGTGCATCTCGATCTGTACCGCCTCCAACAGCCCGCGGAGCTTGAAGGCCTTGGTGTTCGCGACTGGGCGGGTCCGGGTTATTTGTGGCTCATCGAGTGGCCTGAGCGGGGAACCGGGGCGCTCCCGCGGGCGGACCTTGCGGTGACACTTCGGGCTGGCCGAGATGTGCACGACATCACGGCGGACGCCCAATCTGCGGTCGGCGCGGACTGGCTATTACGCGTTGGTGCTTGAACTCACTGGCACTTGCTCGTAGATTAGCCACTAAGTTAAACCGCGAAGTCCATGATAAAGCAGATTTTTCTCTGGGGAGCATTGGCTTTCGCTGTCGCGGCCCACTCGGCCGGGCCCACGGAGTTGCGCGAGATTAAGGTAAGCGCCGACGCGGCGAGCGCGAGCGTCGCGCTCGACCTGGGCGATATCGTTGCCCCGAAAGTTTTCAGGCTCAGCTCCCCCGATCGCCTCGTCATTGACTTACAGCACACCCGTCTCGCCAGAGGCATGCGCTCGCCCTCGGCCGCCGGACTCGTTGCCGGCATTCGCACCGGAGCTCGTCCGGACGGTGCACTGCGCGTCGTGATTGAGCTCAACTCGGTGGCAAGCGCCCGCAGTCACTGGGCCACGCGGCCGGGCGGTCTGGGCCACGAGTTCGTCGTTGATCTCGGAGGTGAAGTGCACGCCGCGGCCAGTGCGCCCGTGCCTGCTCCCGCGCCAGCGCCCGCTCCGCAGCCGGTCACGGCATTGCATATGCCGCAGCCGAGCGATCGGTCGATCGTGATCGCCGTGGATGCGGGGCACGGCGGCGATGATCCCGGCGCGATCGGGCACGCTGGCACGCGCGAGAAGGACGTGACGCTTGCGATCGCGCGAGCTCTGGCGGCGCGCATCGACGCGGAGCCGGGCATGCGCGCGGTGCTGACACGCGACCGCGATGAATTTCTGATGCTGGGCGAGCGCGTGAGCCGCGCCCAGGCTGCGAAGGCGGATCTGTTCGTGTCGGTGCATGCCGATTCCATTCGCGATTCCAGTGTCGCGGGCGCCTCGGTCTACGTGCTCTCCGAGCGCGGCGCGACCGACGAGGCGGCGCACTGGCTCGCCGAGCGTGAAAATTCCGCGGATCGCACCGGCGGCGCACCGCTCGGCGGGCAAAATCCGCAGCTGCAATCGGTGCTGATCGATCTGCAGCAGACGCAAAGCATCAGCACCAGCATGGTGGCCGCCGATCGTGTGTTGGCCGCGCTCGATGGCGTCGGTGAAGTGCGCAAGCCGCGCGTGCAGCAGGCGGGCTTCTATGTTTTGAAGTCGCGCGATATGCCCTCGATGCTCATCGAGACCGCTTACATCTCAAATCCGCAGGAGGAGCGACGGCTGCGCTCGCGCGCCGAGCAGCAAAGGCTGGCGGAGGCGATATTCAGCGGCATCCGAGGCTTCTTTGAGTCGAACCCGCCGCCGGGGACCCGGTTCGCACAACTGCGCCATACGCTGGCGCGCGTCGCCCCCACCGCCCCCAGCCAGCCCTGATCGCCTGTAAACTTGCGGATTCGGTATCCGCGAGTGTCCGACATGCCGATCCGGGTTCTCGACAACGAACTCATCGACCAGATCGCCGCCGGCGAGGTGATCGAGCGTCCCGCCTCGGTGGTGAAGGAGCTCGTCGAGAATGCGCTTGACGCGCAGGCGCATCGCATCGACATCGACATCGAGCACGGCGGCATCGGGCTCATTCGCGTGCGCGATGACGGCGCGGGCATGAGTGCGCAGGAGCTGCCGCTCGCGCTCGCCCGCCACGCGACGAGCAAGATCGCATCCCTTGAGGATCTGGTGGCTGTACGCACGCTCGGCTTTCGCGGCGAGGCGTTGCCCTCGATCGGCTCCGTGGCGCACCTGCGCCTCGTGTCGTGCCCGCGCGCCGGGGGCAGCGCGGCGGCGATGAGTGTGGATGGTGGCCGGGTCGGGGAGCTCGAGCCCGCGGCACATCCGCCCGGCACGACGCTCGAGATCCGCGACCTTTTCTACAACGTGCCGGCGCGCCGCAAGTTCGTGCGCAGCCCGGCGACCGAGTTTGGCCACATCATGCGCTGGGTCGAGCGCCTCGCGCTGTCGCGTTGGGACGTGAGTTTTCGCGTGCGCCACGGCGAGCGGCGCGTGTTTGACGCGCCCGCGGTGATGAACGCCAACGGCGCCGAGCGACTCGCCGCGGTGTTTGGTGCCGAGATCCTCTCCGCAGTTGTGCCGATCGAGCATCGCGCCGGTCCTGTGGAGCTGTACGGCTGGGCGGGGCTGCCCACGGCCGCGCGCTCTTCACCGACCGAGCGATGCTGGTTCGTGAACGAGCGCAGCGTGCGCGATCGGCTGCTTACCAACGCCGTGCGCCTTGCCTACCGCGACGTGCTGTATCACGGTCGCCATCCGGTCTACGTGCTCTATTTGAACATCGACCCCAAGCTCGTGGACGTCAATGCGCATCCGGCGAAGCTCGAAGTGCGCTTCCGCGACAGCCGCCAGATCCATGATTTCGTATTCCGTGCGATCGAACGGGCACTCGCGCAGACCTCGCCGCGCGCACCGCCGCCTGCTGCAGCCACAACTGCCACATCAACCCCGAATAGCGTCGTGGGCCGTACGGCGCTCATCGACTTTGGCGATGGCGGGGGCGATCCCTGGGTGCTCGCGGCCGCCGTGCACCACGAGCCGGCGCAGTGTTCAAGCGATGCCGTACAGCCGCTGGGCACTGCGCTTGCGCAGCTGCATGGCATCTACATTCTGTCCCAGAGTCCCGAGGGACTCATTCTGGTCGACATGCATGCGGCGCACGAGCGTGTGCTCTATGAGAAATTCAAGGCCGATGCGGCAGCCCAGGGCCTCGCCTCGCAGCATCTGCTCGAGCCGGTGGTCATCGAGATGAAGTCGCACGAGCTCGACGCGGTGCTTGAGGGCCGCTCGCAGTGGGAGCGTGCGGGCTTTGAGCTCGACGCGCTGGGGCCCGCGCGGCTTGCCGTGCGGAGCATCCCGGCGCTGCTGCAGAGCGCCGACGTCGCCGCCATCGTCACGGCGGTGATCCGCAACCTTGAGCTCGATGCCGGCGCGCACCACCTCGAAGGCGCCGTCGACAAATTCCTGGGTACGCTTGCCTGCCGCACGTCCATCCACGCACACCGACGCCTCACTCTGGCTGAGATGAATGCGCTCCTGCGGCAGATGGAGGCGACCGATCGTGCCAACCAGTGCAATCACGGCCGCCCGACTTGGGCGCGCCTCACGCTCTCGCAGCTCGATCATCTCTTTCTGCGAGGGCGCTGATGGAGGAAAGCTTCCCGCCGGGGCGCCCCCTGTGGGTGCTGACCGGCCCCACAGGCACGGGCAAGAGCGATTGGGCGGTTCAAGCCGCGCAGCAGCATCCCGTGGAGATCGTGAGCGTTGACTCCGCAATGGTGTATCGGGGCATGGACATCGGCACGGCGAAGCCGCCGCCCGCCCTGCGCGCGCGCATTGCGCACCATTTGATCGACATCTGCGACCCTGCGGAGAGTTATTCCGCGGGGCGCTTTGTTGCCGATGCGACCGTCCGGATCGTTGAAATTCACGGCCGCGGCCGCATACCGCTTCTCGTGGGAGGCACCTTTCTTTATCTACGCGCGCTCTTGAGCGGTCTTGCCCGCTTGCCGCCGGCGAGCATCGGGTTACGCCGCGAGCTCGACGAGCGCGCGGCGCGCGAGGGCTGGCCGGCGCTTCACGCTCAGCTGCAACGCCTGGATCCCGAGGCCGCAGCGCGCATTCACGCAAACGACGCACAACGCATCCAGCGCGCTCTTGAGGTTTGTCTTGCGACCGGCGAGCCGCTCTCCAAGCTGCAGCGCGTGCGCGCCAGCGCGCCCGCACCGTATCACGTGCGACGCTGGGCTCTGGTTCCGGCTGAGCGCGCGGTGCTGCACGCCACCCTTGAGAAGCGCTTCAACACGATGATGGCGCATGGTTTTTTGAGTGAGGTTGATGCGCTGGTGAGGCGAGGCGACTTGCACGACGGCCACGCTGCCGTACGCGCCGTCGGCTATCGGCAGCTCTGGGCGCACTTAGCCGGTGCATGCACGCTTGCCGAGGCGGTGAAGCGCGGCATCGCTGCAACGCGACAGCTCGCGAAGCGTCAAATCACGTGGATTCGCTCGGACGCGACACTCGAGCGAATTGATCCGTATGCGCCCGGCGCCTGCGCCAGTTGGAACCGTGAATTAGATTACGAGTTATCCAAGCTTGGCCGCTGATTGAAGGTGCATGCTAGAATTGTGCTCACGGAACAATTAAAAAGCCGCAATAAGAAGGAGAAGACGATGGCCAAAGGCCAGTCGCTGCAGGATCCATTTCTCAACGCCTTGCGAAAAGAGCGCGTGCCGGTATCCATTTATCTCGTCAACGGTATCAAGCTGCAGGGACAGATCGACTCCTTCGATCAGTTCGTCGTATTGCTGAAGAACAGCGTCAGCCAAATGGTGTACAAGCACGCCATTTCCACGGTCGTTCCGGCGCGCAACGTCAATCTGGCGGCCGCCGACGAGAGCGATGTGGCCGCGGAGTCCGCTGTCGAGTAATGCCTCGGCCACGGAGGGTATGAGTGTTCGAGCGCCCCAGGAGTGGTGAGCGCGCGGTGCTCGTACGGCTGGGGTTCGGCGCTGCAGTTGATCCGGAAGATCTGCGCGAGCTTGAGCAACTCACTCGCTCCGCCGGGGCAGTGTCGGTGGCCACGGTCACCGGCCGTCGCGCCCGGCCCGACCCACGTTTCTTCATGGGCAGCGGCAAGGCCGATGAGGTGCGCGCGGCGGCGAACGCTCATTCCGCCGACGTCATCCTCGTCGACCATGCGCTCTCGCCGAGCCAGGAGCGCAATCTCGAAGAGCACATCGGCCGCCGCGTGCTCGATCGCAACAGCCTCATTCTCGATATTTTCGCGCAGCGCGCGCGCAGC
>Ga0209624_10003059_pt1 | contig 12061 bp, 9 predicted proteins | sample JacPinW_OM2H0_O1_FD_188565 | JGI IMG/M metagenome (GOLD analysis project Ga0209624, IMG submission 188565) | Forest soil microbial communities from Algoma, Ontario, Canada - Jack Pine, Ontario site 1_JW_OM2H0_O1 (SPAdes) (version 2) | ecosystem: Environmental > Terrestrial > Soil > Boreal... | reverse complement strand
TACGGCGGCCTGCCAATCTTCTCGGCGCAGCGGCTGATGGAAACCGCTGAGCCGGTCGGCGCACCCGAGGAATAGTGCCCGCCCCGCGCCGCAGGGCTCAGCCCCCGCGGCGCTCGTTGCTGGTCTTCGCGGAGGGCGCCGTCACAGAGGAGGGGTACATACTGTTCTGGAAGCGGCGCCTGCGCCGCAGCGTCCTCCTCGACCTCCATCACTTTCACGGCACCCCGATGTCGCTGGTCGAAGCGGCGGTCGCCGAGAAGGAAAGGGAGGAGCGGGAGCAAAAGCGGCGGCGAGGACGTGCCCACGATGAGTATTGGTGCGTCTTCGACATCGACGAGCACCCACACCTCGAGGAGGCGGTCGACCTCGCCCACCGCAACGACATCCATTTGGCTATCTCGTCCCCGTGCGTCGAGGTCTGGTTCCTGCTCCATCTCGTCGACCAGCGGGCCTTCCTCGATCGCGATACTGCCAAGCGCATGTCCAAGGCGGCACTTGGCTGTGGCAAGGAGCTCACTCCGGAGGCGCTGGAGCTGATGGCCGAGCATTGCGATACGGCGAGTGCTCGTGCCCGGGCCCTCGAAGACAAGCATCGCGGCGATGGCACTCCCTCCCCGGGGAATCCGAGTAGCGGCGTCTGGCGGCTGATCGACGCGATGCAGATGGCGAGGCCAGACTCATAGTCGCGGAAAGCGGGCGACAACGCGGCGCCTGACGTGAGCGCAGGAGACTGAGGAGCGCTGCCTGCCTACTGTCGCGTTGACGCTCTTAGCCCCGGACGGTATTCACGAACCAATCAAGCGAAAGGCAGCCTGCCCGTTTCGACACCAGTCGGCGGCGACGTTGATTAGGGTCTCGCCCTCGGTCCAGCCGGCCACCTGTGTGGTGTCAAGGCCAGGCTGGACCGCGAAGATCGTGGTGTTGATGGGCGGCGGGTTGCTCGCCAGCTGTCCGAGCAGGTTTGGCATCCGTTCACCCGGATCGTGGAGGACCTTGAAGTAGGTCGTGCGACGCGTCCGCCGGCTCTCGAGCTCGGCCCAGAGCCGAGCTGCCGGGTCGGCCCAGCGGGCGCTACGCGCCGCCTGACTCAGGACCTCGTCGATATCGCCGAGCTGGCGTCGCGGCTGATCTTTTTTCGCCGCCTTGCAGTGCACGAAGCTGACTGCGATCTGGTCCTGGTCGAGGCCGGCGAGGCCAATCAGGTCGCAGAGCTCGCCGGTGCCGTGATCGGTGAGGATCACCTCGCAGCGCGCTTCGAGCAGTTCCCGCATCTTCGTGTGCAGGTTGACGAGTCCCTGCCGCGGGTCTTTTGCCTCGGCACGGATATCGGCACCTTCCCAGTCCTGGACGCTCAACAGGCTCGGCTCCACCGCACGGTGGGGCGAGCTCGGCTGGTCGAGGAGGCGGCCTTGAACGGCGCTGCCGTCGGTGAAGAGCAGGATCGGGGGAAAGGCCGCGAGCGCTTCTGCGATCGTGATCACCTCGCCGGTGCGGGGGTCGGCCGCGATCAGACTGCCCTCGCTGTCTTCGAACTTGCCCGAAGCGTGTTGCACCCCGGCCCAGAGGGTGACTTCATCGCGGGCGAGGGTCAGCTTCATCTCGGTCGCGGAGACCGGCTCGGCGACGAGCTCGAGTTCGTGCGCGTGGACCGGGGTCCCATCCTGGAGAATCGGCACCCCGTCCTCGATCATCGTGTGCTCGAAAAATGCGACCAGCACTCGCACAGCGGGGAACTCGTCGAACTGGGTAGCCACGGTGATCGAGGGCATCCGCGGCAAGCCGCGTGTTTCTTTGGAGGCGCTCGTCAGATCATCGGCCCGGCGTTTGCACCAACGCTGAAACTCGAGCAGGCTCCGGGTCGACTCGGGCTCCCAGATCTTTGCTTTCTGAACCGAGAAGCCGAAGGTCCCATGGCCGCCGCCTCCGGCCATCCCATGACCGAGCGAGCGACCGCGCAGGCGGTCCTCGGTGAGCGCGTTCTCGACCCGCGGGCCGGCGGTCTGCTCATATGCCGCTCCGGTCATCCGGGTCGGGCGCATGCCAATCGAAAACCAGGAGTCGGGCGCGATCTCCCAGGCGAGGCGGCGAAGGGCCTCGGCGTCAATCGGCGCCGCCGCGAGCGCCCCGATCGCATCCTTCAGGTCGCGCAGGCAGGGCGGGATGTCGGAGGTGATGAAGAGCTTCCCCCGCTCTTTGATTAGGCAGGCAAGGTGGAGCTCGAAGGTCCAGGCGTCGAGGATTTCGTCGTCGAGCCAGCGCGGGCGCTGCGGGTGCTGCGTGACCAGGGCGAGCAGGTCGGCCTCGTGGCTGTGGAAGCGCCAGACCACATCGGCGGCGCCGATCCGGGTGGGCGTGACGTCGAGGTCGATCTGCTCGGGGTCGACTTGAAAGATCCTCGCCGAGCGGCCGGGGCACACCGCCAGCGGTGGGATCCGCAGCGACGCCGGTTCCCAGATGCCCTGGTTGACGAACCCGCGCACCTGGCGCTCCTCCTCGATCATTCCGTCGACGAGGTCGGGCAGGAGCTCCTGCCAGCTTCGGTCTTCGCGGTAAAGGACGTCGGTCTCCTGATCGACGTCCTCGGGCACCGCCAGCAGCTCGGGCTGGGCCGCGAGCCCGGGCCGCGAGAGGCGGCCGATGAACTGCAGGGTCGGCGCCAGGGTCTTGTGCGGCTCGTGATAGGCGGCGATCCGCAACTGCGGCATGTCAAAGCCCTCGGTCAGCGAGCCGACGCAAACGATCCCGTCCAGAGTGCCGAGACGGACCTTGCTGAAGATCTTCTGCAGCGCCGGCCAGCTGGTTTTGGCGATCACAAGGCCGAGCTTTGGGCCGACGTCGCGGTAGAGCTCGACCAGCTCTTTGGCGTGATCGACCCGGCCGGCCCGCGCGATCAGGCGGCTGCCCGCCTCCACGTGGACTTCGGCCTCGAGCCGTTTGGCGGCCGCCTCGGCGAGGGCGCGGTCCTTCTCCTGGCCGACGTCCGGTTGCACCGGGTGAAAGTTGACCGGCATGTAGACCCCCTCGGCGATCGCCCGGTCGAGCGGGTAGGAGTAGACGATCTCGCCGGGAATCCGGCGGCGGTCGCGGCGAAAGGGTGTGGCGGTGACGAAGACCATCGGCGCTCCGCAGGCTTCCAGCAGCGAGCGCCAGGCCGCTGCGGGAGCATGATGGCCCTCATCGACCAGGACCAGGTCGAAGAGGTCCGAATCGGGTGGCGTGACGTTCGTGAACTCCGCGCTGACGCCATGCACCGTCGCGACGACCACGTCGGCATCGTGGGCTTCGAGCCACGTCTTGCTCTTCGCCTTGCCTTTGACGACCATTACCTCGGGCTCGCCGACATCGTGAGGGAGGGCGCCGTGTGTTTTCAGCCCGTGCAGCGTCGTGAATGCTTCGGCGAGCTGCTCGCGGACGACCCTCGAGGGAGCGACGACGAGCACCCGCTTGGCGCGCGCCAAGAAGGGCGCCGCGCTCAGCACCAGCGTCTTGCCGACCCCGGTCGGCAAGACCACCTGGGCCGGCTCCTCGCTCACAGTCCAGTGGGCGCCGAGCGCCCAGATCGCCCCGCGCTGGGCATCGCGCAGGGTGTCGTCCTCGGCCCCGACCAAGCCGACCGTGAGCTTCCCGGCCTGCTTTCGGAAGAACTCGCTGTTGGCCATCGCTGGCTGGATGCCTCCTTTGGCCACTCGCAGAGGCCTACGGGGCCCCGCTGACGACCTTATGGATCGCGTCGATCAGAGGTCCGCGACGAAGTAGGTATCGAGCCGCGCCTCTTGACGGAAAGCAGCGCTGAAGTTGCCCGGTTCTTCTGCTCCTGGGCACCGCGGATGCCGACACTGGGGAAAAGACGCTCCTGCTGCCAGGCGCTGGGGTCTTGGGTCTCAGGCATGGGTGGTCACCGCTTTCCCCACGAGACCAAAATCTGCGTAATTCGAGACAACACAAGCGGTAGCTATCGCCAAGACACGCAGCTTCATCGGATCCCCCGCTAGACGACTGGTGGCGCAACCCTATCCGAAGGAGGGTTGATTGGTCCAGCAGCATAAAATGGTTCCAGCGATAATCCCGACGATGGCTGAGGAGCCCGATTTCGAGCTTGGGGCAGCGGGCGCCAGCGGGCGGCGCGAGTATGAGCGGCGGCGGACGGCTCGGGAAGCCAGGACACGGGCGCGCCACCCGCACATCGGCGGACTGCTGCTGGCGCTGCAGAGCACGCCCGAGCACGAGAAGGCCTGGGCGACCGGAGCGGCGGGCGAGGAAGAACTCGGCGCCTTCTTGGTCCGCCGCTGCCCCAAGGCGATCGTCCTGCACGACCGGCGAATGCCCCGAAGCCGGGCGAACATCGACCATCTGGCGGTCACGCCGTCCGGCGTCTGGGTGATCGACGCCAAGCGCTACAAAGGCAGGATCGAAGTGCGCAAGCCATGGTTCCGCGACGCGAAGCTGGTAATCGGCGGGCGCGACAAATCGAAGCTGGTCGACGGCTTGACGCGGCAGGCCAAGGCCGTGCAGTCGGCGCTCGATTCGGTCGCGCCAGGGGTGCCGGTGCATGCCTGCTTCTGCTTCGTCAACCCCGAGGGCCAGTCGAGCGGGACCAAGCTGCCGCTCCTGCGCACGCTAAGCGTCAGTGGATACCCACTGCTCTACCCGCGCAAGCTGGCGAAGCGGCTGAAGCAGCCGGGGGAGCTAAGCGCCGAGCAGATGCGGCTGGTCGCGGAAGCGTTGGCGCGAGGGTTGCCGGCGGCTTGAGTTGGGCTGAGCGGGCGCTCGGTGGCCGGCGCTTTTCGGGTTGGCTTCGTAGCAGGCCAATATGTGGCCTTAACTGCTCGACCCCGCTACGCTGCCTCGGTGCATTTGTCCTGGCGCACATTCCTCATCGCTGCGCTTGCGATGACCGCAGCGCTGGCGGCCTTTGGCGCCTCCGCAGCGCTGGCGGCACCCAAGGAAATCGCCTACGTCTGCCACGGGGAAGACATCTGCCTGCTCGACCCGGACAACCCGAGCGCGGTGACCAACCTGACCGACAACGGGACCACCAGCTACGACGAAGACCCGACCTGGTCGCCGGACGGCAAGCGGATCGCCTTCGTCGCCAAGTTCAGCAGCAAAGGCGAAGAGAACATCTACACGATGGAACCGGAAGCGCCGGAACAGACCTTCAACATCGCGACGCAGATCACCCACTTCACCAACGGCGTGGTGCCGACCGGCGAAATCGCCTGGTCGCCGAACGGGTCGAAGCTCGCCTTCGTGCGCGGCGCCAACAACTTCGGCAGCAACCCCCTCTACGTGGTCAACGCCGACGGGACCAGCGCCAACGCGACCGAAATCCCGACCACCGGCGGTGGCGGCACCCCGTCATGGTCGGCCGACAGCGGCAAGATCGCCTTCTGGCACAACAACCAGATCTACACTGTCGCCGGCGACCTCAGCGGCCCGGCGACGGCACTTCCCGGAGCCACCTGCACCGAACCGGCCTGGTCCCCGGACGGCAGCAAGATCGCCTGCGGTCGCGAATTCACGAACATCCAGATCTTCGGCGCGAGCGGCGGCTCGCCCTTGACCACGATCACCAACTCGAGCCAGTTCGCCTTCGCCTCCTGGTCGCCGAGCGGTGCCCAGCTCGCCTACCACCAACAAGAAGGCGAAAACACCTACTTCCGCATCGTCAACGCCGACGGCTCGGGCAACCATGCGCTGCCCGTCGTGCAGGACCTGAATGCGAACGGCCCGGCGCCGTCCTGGTCGCCCGACGGCACCCGCCTCGTCTTCCAGGGCCGCTACTTCGGGCCCGGCCCGAGCACCAACGAAGTCTACATCGCCAACGCCGACGGCTCCGGCTCGGTCACCCCGCTGACCCCGGACCAGGTGTACGCCACCTCGCCGGCCTGGAAGCCGAACCCGGTCGCCCACCCTGGCCCGCAGGTGATCACGCCCTCGGGCGGGTCTACCGCCCCGCTGCCCGGGCCGACGGTCAAACCAACGCTGAAATGGTTCACCAACCGCATCTTCGTGAGCCCCGGTGCGCAGTACGTGCCGATGCTGAGCGTCGGTTGCGGCGGCCCTGTCTGCAACGCCGGTGGCACCGGGACGACCAAGGCCTCGGTCGCCGCGGGCATCAGGCCCCGACCGGCCCTAGCGGCGACCGCGAGTGCCAAGCCGATGTCTTCGAAGAAGCCGAAGCAGGTAGTCGTCGGCAACATCGTCAAGACGAAGATTCTCGGCGGCCAGACGAAGCCGGTGAAGATGAAGCTGACCACGGCGGGGGTGAAGCTCCTCACCCAGCTCGGCAAGCTGACGATCGACGTCAAGCTGACAATCGCCAGTCCCGGCCAGGCCACGGTGACCACCAAGAAGACGATCCACGTCGTCCTCGCCAAACCGAAGCACAGCAGGCACAAGCACAGCTGAGGGCGGCGCGGGCGAGCCCATTTGACTCGTTGCCACGATGAAGCTTCTCACCGCGCCAAGCCGGCATCAGCGCCGAGCGGCAGCCAGCTTGGCGAGGCGCCAGAGGCGGAAGATGGCGAGGATCGGCGTAATCAGCGGGCGCAGCTCCGCCGCCACGCGAGCCTTGACGGCGCTGGCCGGCGGCCTGCCCGCCTCAGGGGCGGAGAGGTAGTAGGCGGCGACACCGGTGGCGGTCATGCGGTGGTGGGGGCCGCCCGGAAGCTCGGCGGGGTCGGCGGCGGCGCGGACGGCGACCGCAGCGATCCTCTCGGCCTTGTCGGACTCGCTGGGGTAGTAGGCGACGAAGGAGTGGCCTCCCTCCTCGAGGTCGCCGCGCTGGTCGACGAGGCTGTCGAGCAGGGTGCTGAGGACACAGATGTGGAAGTAGGCGCGGTCGAGGTCCTGGGCCTGGGAGGCTGTCGTCCGCGCGTCCGCCGCGGCCGCGATCAGGGCGTGCGCAGCCAGCACCGAGGCGGTGGCGCCCGCCATGTACTCCCACCAGCTCAGATCCGTGCCCCGCGCCTGGACGGTCGCCCAGTCCTCGAGCTGCTCGATGCCAAGGCTCGCAACGGCGTGGGTGCGGCTCTGTCCCTCCCCGCAGCGCAGCAGCGCCTCGCGCGCCGCGGGGGCCACCGCGCCGGCGCCGGGAAGCGCACAGAAGGCGCCCTGGCAAGTCGCGACGAGCGCCTGCAGGTAGCCGCCGTCCTCGCGGTGGGGGTGGGAGCGGTAGTAGTTGCCCGGCGCGCTCGGCACGAGGGCGAGTGCATCGCCGAAGGCGCTGAAGAGGCGGCGGCTGTTGCCGAGCGGATCGGCGGCCGGCTGCTCACTGAGGCTGTCGAGGTAGTCGTAGGCCACCTGCAGGGCGACGATCGCCTCGACCGCCCGGGCCCGGTGGCGACGGGGCGCAAGGGTGGTGAAGGTGGCGGCGGTCTCGACGTTGAAGCGCTCGCCCTCGAGGTTGCTCAGCGCCAGGGCGCGCAGGGTCGGGTCGGGGATGAGGCGGGCGTGGCTCTGCCAGCAGTGAAGCTGGCGCCGGACGCGGGCGTGGACGCTGCTCCAGTAGCGGGCGTTCATCGCCACCAGAGCCACCCCCGCCCGCATTTCGAGCCGCGCCTTCATCGGCCCGCCAGGCCGCCGTCGCGATCGCGGCGCCTCCCGCTCCTGCCCGCCTCGTAGCGCCCCAGGACCTCCTCGAAGGCGGCGCGGTCAAAATCGGGCCAAAGCTCGTCGCGGAAGACCAGCTCGGAGTGGGCGCACTGCCAGAGCAGGTAGTTGGAGAGCCTGCGCTCGGCACCGGTGCGGATGACGATCTCGGGGTCGTGCATGTCCGGCGCGTAGAGGTGGGCGCGGAACTCCTCCTCGGTGGCGCCGGTGAAGGTGCGGGCGGCGTCGACGATCTCGGCCCGGCCGCCGTAGTTGAAGGGGATGATCAGCACGATGCGCTCATTGTCCGCGGTCAGCCGCTCCGCCCACTCGAAGCGCTCGACGATGTCGCGGGGGACCGGGTCGCCGCGGCGCCCGATGAAGCGTATTCGCACGCCTTCGCGGTGCAGGTCGGGGGTCACGCGCTCGACGTAGAGGCCGATCAGCGCCACCAGCGCCTCCACCTCCGCGCGCGAGCGGGCCCAGTTCTCGGTGGAGAAGGCGAAGATCGCCAGCTCCTCGACGCCGAGCTCGGCGGCGTCGCGCAGGCGGGCGCGCAGGTTCTCCGCCCCGGCCTGGTGCCCCGCCAGCACCGGCAGGTCGCGCTGCTTCGCCCAGCGGCCGTTGCCGTCGATGATGATCGCGACGTGGCGCGCCGTCATCGCTTCCCCCGCGCCCGGCAGCCCCGCACGATCGTGGTGCTGATGCTGCGCTTGGCGAAATCGTAGGTGGCGCGGGCGAAGGGGAAGAGGCCGGCGCTGAAGCGTTCGGGCAGGGGGCAGTCGGCGCTGAGAAAGCCGCGGGGGGCGCCACGGTGGGAAAGGCGGCGGCCGAGGGTCATTTCGAAGCGGGCCTCCCACAGGCGGCGAGCGCTCCCTCGACGCCGAGGCCGATGACACCGAGGACAGCAACACAGGCAAGCAGGGCGAGCAGAGTCGCGCCCGCCCTTCCCCCCGACAAAAGCCCACTGGCGGGCCCGCGAGACATTGAGTACAGAGTTTACAAAGAAACCTGAGTGTTTAAGACAACCACGGCGGTCGGCCAGCCGCCCCAGGCCTTGTCGAGCAGATACCGCCGGCGCGGAAGCTCCCCGCGGCTTGAAGCGCTCCGTTTAGTCTGAGCCCTGTGAGAGCTGTGGTCCAGCACGAGTACGGCGGCCCGGAGGTGCTGGCGATCGCGGACGTGCCGGCGCCGGAGCCGATTCCGACCGAGGTCCAGGTGCGGGTCCACTGCGCCGGGGTCAACCCGGTCGACTTCAAGACCCGGGCCGGCAAGGGCATGGCCGGCGTGCTCGGCGAGCCGCCGGTGCGACTCGGCTGGGACGCCTCCGGCACGGTCACCGCCGTCGGCGCCGGCGTCACCCGCTTCGAGGTCGGCGACGAGGTCTTCGGGATGCCCTGGTTCCCGCGGCAGGCGGGCTCCTATGCCGAGTACGTAACGGCGCCGTCGCGGCACTTCGCGGCGAAGCCGCACGCGCTCTCCCACGAGGAGGCGGGCGCCCTGCCGCTGGCCGGGCTGACCGCCTGGCAGATCGTCGTCGACACGATCGCGCTCGAGGACGGGGCCGACCTCCTGATCCACGGCGCCGCCGGCGGGGTCGGCCACCTCGCGGTGCAGATCGCCAGGGCCCGCGGCGCCAGGGTCTTCGGCACCGCCCGCGCCGAGCAGGCCGAGTGGCTGGGCGAGCTCGGCGTCGAGCGGGTGATCGACTACCGCGACGAGCGCTTCGAGGACCTGGTCGGAGACCTCGATGCGGTGATCGACTTCACCGGCGCCAACGGCGAGCGCTCGCTGCCGGTCCTGCGCCCCGGCGGGATGCTGGTCTCGGTCCCCAGCGGCGTCTCCCCGGAGCTGCTCGACCTCGCCAAGCGCAGCGAGCGGCGCGCCGCCGGCTTCCTGGTCGAGCCCGACCCGGTCGGCCTCGCCGGCCTCTCCCACCTGGTCGAGAACGGCCGGCTCGAGGTCAGGGTCGACCGCGTCTTCGACCTCGAGGACGTCGCCGAGGCCCACCGGGTGGCGGAAGCCGGCCACTCCGGCGGCAAGATCGTCCTGCGAGTTCCCTAACCGCCGCGGGCGCCCGGCAATGGGGACGGCGCCGCCCGGCCCCTCTCAGACCGGACGGCACCGCGGCAGATTCCCCCTCTAGTCGCTCACCTGAACTGCCTGTGAGCGGCCGATTGCGCGCCCGTGGTCGTCGAGGGCGACGACCTCGACGTAGGGCGAGTTGGTGTGCACGGCGATCGCCGTGTCGAGTCCGTCCCAGTCGGCCGAGCCGACCGGGTGCAGGTTCCACTGGTGGGAGCCGGCGAGGACGAGCCAGCGGTCGACCTCGGTGGCGCCGTTCCAGATCGCGTTCACCGCGACGTTGCCGCCACCGCTGGTCGCGGCCTCGGCGGTCGGGTCCGTGGTCGGCTCGCCGACCCACGGCGAGCGGTAGGCCCGGTAGGTGTCATAGCCCGCCGGCACCTGGCCGTCCCAGAGCAGGTTGCCGCCGGAGTCGAACTCCGAGAAGCGGCCGACGCTGCCCCAGCCGACGAACAGGTGCCCGTAGGGCAGGCGCTGGGCGTTGCCCTGCGAGTTGGCGATCAGCCCATCGGGGTGCTGAACCGAGGCGGCGAGGGTCGCCGTCTTCGCTTGCGTGTCGAGCTTGACGTCGATCACCCGCGACGGCAGTCCCGTCGCCGGGCCACCGCCGTTGCCGTTGTCGAAGATCCGAATCGTGTTCGGCTCCCCGGTCTCGGGCAGGGCGTTGTGCTGGCCGACGAACTGGACGCCAGGGCCGAGCTGGAAATCGCTCTCCTTGCCGCCGAGGCGCCAGATGATCGCGCCGGTCTGGTGGTCGATCTTGTAGATCGTCGAGACCCCGCGCCCGGAGATCAGCAGGTTGCCGTCCGTGTCCGGGTTGACCGCGTTGATGTGGAAGTAGTCCCACGGTTTGGTCGGGTCGGTCGGCACCGGGATGTAGCTGTCGCTGAGTGGGACGTGGCTGAGGCTGTCCCACTGCCAGAGGACTTTGCCGGTGGCGACGTCGATCTCCTGGGCGACGCCGTCGAAAACCTGGCCGTTGGCGGGGCCGCCGTAGGGGGAGAGGTCGTAGGGGACCGCGTGGTAGACCGTGATCAGCGCCGTTCCCTGCGGGGTCAGCCGGAACTCGTGCTGGTCGGCCTGCTCGAGGCCGTTGCCGGAGGAGACGGTTCCGATCTGCTGGTAGTGCTGGTTGAGGATCACGTCCTCGCCCGTGCTGTGGCCCGGGCCACCGGTGCTCTGGCCGACGTCATAGGTGAGGACCGGCTGGCCGCGGTACTGCTGGACGCGGAAGTCGGACGCCTGGTAGGGGAGGTCGACCGGCTGGAAGAAGATCGGCCTCCCCTCGTTGTCGACGATCTCCGGGCCTTGCTGGCCAGGGGTTCCGGCCGTGGTGATCTTCGGGGCGACGAAGACCGAGCCGGGGGCGAGGTTGCCGCTGTCCTTCAGCACCGAGATAACCGGCGGCTGCAGCTCGGTCGGGTCGAACGAGGTGTCCTGTCCCGGGACCGGAGTGCCGGCTCCCGGCAGGGTGCCGCCGCCGGGCCAGGGGTTGCCGCCGCCGGGGTTGCCTCCACCGGGCCAGCTGGGATGGCTGCCGGGGAACGGCGGGATGTGGTTGCCGCCGTGGCGGAGATGGGGCCCGTTGCCCCCGCGGTCCTGCTTCGCGACGGCGGAGCCGGTCCCTAAGCCGGCCGTCGCCGCGACGAGCAGCGCGAGCGCGGTCAGGGCAAGCGCGGCGCGGCGCAGTCGTGGATTCTTGGTCCTGTCGGTCATGGATGTGCCTCCTCTGGATCTGGTTTGGAGGCCCGATCCCTGCCGAGGACCTGGCCGAAACGCTCGCCCTATCCGAGCGAGCCGGCGGCATTCTACACAAAGTTGATCAACTTAATAGGGATTATGACGAAGCTCACAGATGAGGGCGGCGAGTGAGGGGCGGCGAGCCGGCGAGTGAGGGGGTCGACAAGCCTGACTTGGCGCCGGCTGCGGCGGGCTAGCGCCGCGGATCGCAGTGGCAATCAGCGAGCAGCCAGTAGACACCGCAGGCCGGGCGCGTCAAAGGTGCAGGGCGGCTGGGAACGGCTCTGGAATGCGGAATGTGAGGAGGGGGGCTGCGGAATCGATCCGCAGCGCCGTTCGCAGCCCAAAATTTTCCTCGCAGGCCCTTGTCCACGAGTGGACCTAGGGCCTGCTCGGCGGGACGGCAGCGATCGCGAGGGCCCTTGGCAGCGATCCGGGCTTCACCTAAAAAGCCCGGATCGCTGAGCCGCTGCTCGAAGCGAGCAAGCGGCAGGCCTTCAACATCCGAAGGGCCCATCGAGACGCCTGTAAGGCTGAAGCCGACCCCCTGGCCAGCTCTTTTTGGGTTAGCGGCGCCTCGACGGATAACTATCACCTCCTTCTCTAGACCAAAGCAAGGCTGTGGGAAGCAGACCCTGTCTGG
>Ga0209624_10003058_pt1 | contig 12061 bp, 12 predicted proteins | sample JacPinW_OM2H0_O1_FD_188565 | JGI IMG/M metagenome (GOLD analysis project Ga0209624, IMG submission 188565) | Forest soil microbial communities from Algoma, Ontario, Canada - Jack Pine, Ontario site 1_JW_OM2H0_O1 (SPAdes) (version 2) | ecosystem: Environmental > Terrestrial > Soil > Boreal... | reverse complement strand
TGGGTGTGCCGACGGCGGCTCCGCTGCCATCGGCACCTCCCTCCAACGGAACCGGCTCGGGTGGCGGCATTGGTGCCGGCTCGGGCGGCGGTGTTGGAGTCGGTCACGGACCGGGCGTGGGCGTCGGAAGCGGAGGCGGTATCGGCGGAGGTGTATTTAAAGTCGGAGGCGGGATATCGGCTCCTCAGGCTATTTCAACGCCGGATCCGGAATATACGCAGGAGGCGCGCAACGCAAAGACACAGGGAACCTGCATACTCTGGCTGGTCGTTGACGATCAGGGGCGTCCTCGGGACATTCGCGTGGTTCACGGACTGGGCTTTGGCCTGGATGCGAAAGCCATTGATGCGGTAAAGCAATGGCGCTTCGAACCTGCGATGAAAGATGGACACCCGGTGAATGTCCAGATCAGCGTGGAGGTCGGTTTCAAGCTCTATTGATCCCGGTTTTCCACAAGATAACGCTTTTTATGGCTGCCCGGCGTCTGCCCGACGCCGGGCTTTTTTGTGTTCTGTGAGCCGCGGTGGCCGACGGGTTTTTAACACTCGCTCTGGGAAAAAGTTTCGCCGCACGCGGGAAATAGATAGTACTCAGCATTTAACTTCACGGCCCGGTACAGCAAGTCTGGCAGGCAAGTACAGGGGCATCCCGATGGGCGGAAAAGCGGGTTGCCCTTACTCTTTGTGTGGAAGTTGAGGCTCCCGCCACCATCGGGAGAGTTATAGGACAACCACCTCAGATTCTTGATCGAAGGAGAACACAGTGGCAACTTGCGTGATTTCCGCGACAACAACGAGCATGGTTCCAGCCCGAGAACAGCCCCGGCGAGAGGAATCGGAACGCAGCATTATCCAGCGCGCACAGGGCGGTGACGAGCAGGCTTTTGCAACTCTGTTCCAATCGCACAAGAAACGAGTCTATTCCGTATGTCTGCTTATGACGAAGGATGTGGCCGAGGCGGAAGACCTCACCCAGGAAGCCTTCTTGCAGGTATTTCGGAGCATCGGTTCTTTTCGAGGCGATTCCGCTTTTTCGACGTGGCTCTACCGGATCGCCGTCAATACCGTGCTTATGAAACTGCGCCGCCGCAAAGCCCCGCCGGCTCTGTCCCTGGATGAACCCGTGTCCCCGGACTCTCCCACGCTTCGGCACGACATTGGAAAAGCAGATCCAGATCTCTGCGGCGTCGTTGACCGGTTGGCCTTGCACCGGGCAATGGAGGAACTCCCTCAAGGATGCCGAAAGATTTTCGCCCTTCACGCGGTGCAGGGATATCAGCATCACGAAATCGCCAAACTGCTGGATTGCTCCATCGGCAATTCAAAGTCGCAATTACACAAAGCGAAGATGAAGATGCGCGACCTCCTGTCCCCCAAGCGCAGAACTCTACGGCGGCCGGCGTCTGGTCGAACTACGCCGGTCGAGCTTCCTGAGCACGGTGAACTGGTTCCGTATTCAAACTAACGAGCATTCAAAATGAACGAAGTGAAGTAGTTCCCGGCGCTGAGACGGAAAGATCGATAGAGGACGCGAGAAAGGACAGGTTCTGTGGGGCTAGGAGCCATTGTAGTAATGGGGGCGGAGCAGGAAAGTTTTTGCTCCACTACTGCCGGGACAACGGCAGGGGGTGCTTTGTCTGGACAACCCGTTTCGTGTGTCGAAGTCCTGGGTCGCACGGTGATCGAGCGCACCATTGAACGGTTGTTGCGCGCCGAAGTAGAAGAGATTTCCATAGTCGTGGCAAAGGAGATATCTCATCTGGTGCAGCCGTTCTCGTCCGGGCTGGACAAGCTGCGGGTACGAGTGGTGAGCGATACGGCTTGTGCCGTTGCTGATACTTTGCGGAACTATGCGGAACGAGACATTGAGCATTCGTTTCTTATGTCTGCCAACTCGTATTCCGAAACTGACCTGCTCGATTTGTTTTACTTCCATAAGGAAGCGCGCCAAACAGCGACGCGCGCTAAAGATTGCGAAGGATTTCTTGATTTTTGGGTTGTGAACTGCGCCAACGCAGCTCAAGAAAACGTTGCTGAACTATTGTTTAGCACGAAGAGCAATGCGGTTTCGTATTTCGTCAGGGAATATGTAAGTCGCTTAAATCATCCCCGCGATCTGCGCAAGCTGGCTTCCGATATGCTTCGCGGGGTTTGTTCGAGCCGTCCATCCGGTAAGGAAATTAAGCCTGGTATTTGGGTCGGCGAGGGAGCGGAAATCCATCGGCGTGCCCGGATTGTCGCGCCAGCGTATGTAGGGCGCGGAAGCAAAGTCAAAGAAGACACTTTGATAACGCGTTGCAGCAACATTGAACGAGGCTGTCATGTTGATGCCGGGACCGTAGTGGAAGACAGCTCAGTCCTGCCAAATACGCATATCGGCATTTGGCTCGATGTATGCCACTCCGTTGCGAATGGAAATAAGCTCCTCAGCCTGGAACGGGATGTGGTCGTGACAATTTCCGATCCGAGCGTAATGCGATTCAACGGATCGGCTCGGAAAGAAGCATTGCAGAGCTTAAGTTCAAGCCGTGTGAAAGAAAAGAAGCAAATCGCTGCCGATTCAAGAAACGAGACTCCAGCGCCAGAGCCTTGGCAGCTAGGGGCCAATCCTATTCAGGGGTAAATGAAAATGTATACCAAAAGCCCGGTTATCGTGATGGAGCTCCCAGAGAAGCTGACCTATGCAGAAGGCCAGACTCTGATGGTTGAGTTGCAGCCTCTGCTCGAAGCTGATCGTCCTCGGATCGTTCTTGACTGCTCTAAAGTCGAGCACATGGATAGTGCGGGGATTGAGATTCTTCTTCGCTGCATGGAAGAAGCGATGAAACGGGACGGGGACTTGAAGTTGGCGGCGGTGTCGCCGACGTCGGCGGCAATTATGGAACTCATGCGCGTCGATCGTCTGTTCGAAGTTTTCGATACGTCCGATGAGGCAGCGCGAAGTTTCCACGCCGTTGCGGTGCCCGAGGCTCCGCAGGACTTGCCTTGGTACTCCGCAGGATATGGGCTGACGAATCTGAAATCCGCTTAGCTGTCGGGGGTGCAAGTGGAAGCATGGCAAAAAGCGATAGTGCGGGTTGTCTGGGGCGGAGCGTACGGGTGCATGTTTGCTGTCTTACCGCTTTCAGCGCAAGAGGCGAAACCTGCTCATAACGTCGAACTCACCGCAAATGTTGATCCGGCTGGCCCCCGTGCGAATATCGGAGAAAGAGCTGCTTCTAGCGAACTTCCCGATAGCCCCGACGTGATCCTTTCCGCGAACGACGAAACCTCGCAGTTGCAGAGCGAACGACAGGCCAATACCAAAGAATTATGGGCGGCGGCGGTGTTAGGGCCGCGTTCCGCAGTTGCTGAATCGGGCCAGAACGAAGCTCCTCAGACTCAATCGTCCACGAATCAATCAACGCAAACTCCTTCCACCGCAACTCCGCCACAAAAGCCCGTAGGCACGGCCGCCGCGGAAGCGCCCAGCGCCAGTGGAGTAGCGGCGTCGCAACCGGCGGGTGTGGCCATCGCACCGGCGAAACAGCGGCGTGTGAGAACGATCGTTCTTAGAACCGGAGCGATTATTGGAGCGGGAGTGGCTGTAGGGACCGTGGTGGCGCTCACCGCGGGGACTTCAAGCAAGCCGCCGGGCGCTCACTAAGTTCGTAAGGGCTTCGTGGATATCCAAGCTTGTCAGTATGAGATGAGTCGTGACAGGGGCAGCGAAATAAGTGAAAGTCGTAACTTTTTCCGGAATCGACGGGGCGGGCAAGAGCACTCAGATCGCTGCGCTTGAGAGTTGGCTGCACCGAGCCGGGTTCCGTTCAAATCTTCTGACCTTCTGGGACAACGTCGTGGTATTACGTTCATTCCGCGAGTTCCTGAGCCACCGCGCATTCGGCGGCGATCGCGGAGTTGGATCTCCAGAGAAGCCGTTGCATAGGCGCGACAAGAACGTGACGTCATGGCCTGTGATGGCAGTGCGATTTTGCCTGTATTTCGCGGATGCCGTGAATACCCGCCGGATCATTCGCAAGGCCGCTAAAGGCAACGTTGATCTGGTTATCTTCGACCGCTACATTTACGACGAGCTCGCCAATCTCCCGCATCGCCGGTGGGCGCGGGCTTTCACAAGCCTCCTTCTCTGGATTGCGCCCAAGCCCGATATCGCATACGTCATCGACGCCGATCCGGTTGCGGCATTTGCCAGGAAGCCGGAATATCCGTTGGACTTTGTTCGCAGAAATCGTGTAGCGTATCTCGACTTGAGCCGATTCGCAGAGCTTGTTGTGATCGAACCCTCTTCCACGGAAGCGATGGAATCAAAAGTAAAAGAGGAGTTTCTGCGAAGATTCCCTGGTCCAGAAACTGGAGTCTCCGCTGTCCCGGTTCTGGAGTAAACCAGCCGGTTTCCCGATCCCAGCCGCGCTTTTGGGTGACTCCTTCCTCCTTTGCAGCCAACACCCGCCGCAGTTCAGTCATCCAAAAATGGGGCGAATACGAGGTTCGAGAAACCATGAAAATTTGTCTGGTCACCACCTTTCCGCCTAGCCAGGGCGGACTGAGCGAGTATGGACTTCACATCGCGGAAGAATTACGCCGTAACCCGTTTCTCAGCCTCACGATCTTGGCCGACCAGATGTCGCCATCGCAACCTGAGTTGGATAATTTCTCGGTACTACGCTGCTGGTCGTTCGACGATCCTGCCAGCTCGATTCGGTTGCTGCAAACCCTGAATAAGCTGAAACCCGATGTAGTGTGGTTTAACCTTCTCTTCAGCACGTTCGGCCGAAACCCAATGAACGCCTTTCTGGGCCTTCTCACGCCCCTGCTTTCCCGTTTGAGCGGCCGCTACACGCATGTCACGTTGCACCACCTGATGGACACCGTCGATTTGAAAGACGCGGGTGTTCGACATGCCCGCACCTATCGTTTGGCCGGAGCTTTCGCCACGCGGATGCTTTTGTTGTCGAACTCAGTGTCCGTGCTTATGCCGGGATATCGCAAGATTCTCCAGGACAAGTACGGCCACGACAATGTGCATGTGCGGTCGCATGGCATCCTGACGCGAAGGCCGGAATATCCGGATTTTTCACGCCGCGGAAATCCCGAACATCGCATTCTGGCATTCGGCAAGTGGGGAACGTATAAGCGGCTGGAACTCATGATTGAGTCCTTCGAGAGCCTCGCTAAATCTCTGCCAACAGCCAAACTGGTGATTGCCGGCGGCGACCATCCGCAGGCGGCGGGATATGTGGAATCGATGAAGAAAAAATGCGCGGGGAATCCGAGGATCGAGTTCACCGGCTATGTGCATGAGGACCAACTGCCAGACCTGTTCCAGAGCTCGACGGTCGCCGTAATGCCCTATTCGTCGTCGACTGGTTGCAGTGGCGTTGCCCACCTGGCGTGTGCCTACGGGATTCCGATCCTGTGCGCCGATCTCGCCGATTTTCGCCAGATGGCGGATGTCGAAGAATTGGCGATCGAGTTTTTCCAGCCCGGCAATGCGCAAAACCTAGCCAGTTGTTTGCTCGGTTTATTGAACGACCAGGAAAAGCAGCAAACAATGGCGGTGCAGAATTTCTCCACCGCTCTTCGGATGACCATGCCGACCATCGTTCAAAAATATCTGCGGCATTTTGAACTGGAACAGCGCACCGAAGCCCTCAGGCGGGTGACTCGTTTTCGCCGGCTGCCAAGCTGGGCTCCGTCGAAAGGGCTGTTGCTGCGTCTGATGACCCGTAATTCGCCCGGATGGGTTCATCGTTCCGGTCTTCACCGGACTTCATGGAACGCTTCCGGCGCAAAGCGACTATTGAACAGTGACGTTAATGGTGGTGGAAAGCTGATCCGCACCGGAATTCCCATTAACGGTCACGGAGTAGTTGGTCGAAGCGGGCACGGCAGTGGTCTGGGTTCCAGTGCTGACGGGAGTACCTTTTCCACCACAGGAAACACCCGCCATTCCGACGCTGACCAGAGCAAGGATGCAAAGAACCCGATTCCAGCGCCTGCGTTGGCTATTGCCAATCAGAGTGAGACCCGCTATCCCGCCGAAGGGCAGCAACCAAGCGGCATAGATTAGCCTGGAGTTTCTTCGTTGCGGTGATCTATTTGCCGCTGTAGCTACGCTGGAAATGGTCAGCGTGGAAGTTGCGCTGCCCGACCCTGGCGTGATGTTAGCCGGCGAAAAGGAACAGTTCAACGCGTTCGAAAGGCCGCTGCAGGAAAGCGAAATCGGACTGTTGAACGCGCCTGACTGCGTTTGCGCCATCACCGTGAACGTGCCTGATTTGCCGGCGGGAATGACGACCGACGAGGGAGATGCGCTGAAAGAAAGAGATGGCGTCGGATTTGGTGGCGTCGGATTGGACGGCGGTCCGGTTTCGGGGCAAGAAGGCGTGTAGCTCAGAGCGCCAGTAATCTGGTTGGCCAAACTCGGCTTGCCGACGGCCTGCACAAACAGCTTGTAATTGCCCGCGGGAATGGGGAAGCCGCACAGGTTCAGCGAATGAACTCCCACCATGGTGTCGGTCAGCGACATCAAATTCTGGCCATCGGAGCTTATGTAAACGCTGTAGTGGTCAATCGTGTTTTCGTCCCCGCTGATCTTCCACTGCAAAGCATTTGACGCCGCTGACGCCGAGAGGGAAAAGCAGTTGTCGATGCCCGATTCGATTTCCGTAGCCTCTTCGTAATCGTTCCACGTCACGAGTTGGAGATTGCTTAATTGTTTGCCCGAGTCATAAAGACTGTTGACATGGGCGAACGTTTGCAGCCACGTCTGTCCGCACTGCTGGCCCATGATGCGGTTCGATCCCCAGGAAGCCAGGCTATCGTTGAATCCCTTGTATGTGGCTCCCACGGTTTGCTCATTCGTAAACGACATTCCCGTGCCGTAGAAGCTTGATAGATAGCTCGCTCCATAATCGCTCGTAGTCGGCATGACCCAGGAGTAGCTGCCGTCGCTGAGTGTATGGCTGAAGCCGCTGTTGTTTTGGAAAATAAACAGCGGATGGGTGCCAAGAGCGGCATTCGCCGCATTCCAGTCCACCGAATAGGACTGGTCGACGTTGAAGTTTGTGATGACGGGCTGCCCGTTTATTTTCATGTACGCGGGCGAAGTAAAGTAAGTCTTCTCGATGTATTGCAGTTGGTTGGTCAGCGCCTGCTGCGGCGTGCATCCCGAGCAGGAATCCCATTCGAGGGCTCCCTGATCGATCATGATCGCGAAGGTGAAACCGGGATGAGTTTCGGCCTCCGCCATCACTAATTGCGTCGCCTGATCGATCGAGTTGTTGGGACCGTACCAGTCGATGACGACCCCGTCGATGCCGCGGCTGACCATGTCCGCCACCTGGCTCTTCACCTGATTCGGGTCGGTGGAGCTGTAGCCGATATTCATGTGCTTCGAGCCGCCAAACCACAGAAGCAGATGGGCATAGACCTTCGTTGTCGCGCCGGAATAGAGCAGCGAGTGGACATCGACTTTGCTGATATTGCCGGCGCCTCGATTGCCGTTCGATTGACTCGCGAAGCTGTCGGCGGCGCTTGTGTTGTTGGCGGTTTGAGCGGCGAGAGTCGTGGTGGGTACCACGTAAGAGGAACTCGCTGCGAACAGATTTGACACACCTAGAATCAGGACTGCTGAAGCGAACAGTTTTCGACGCATCGGTCCTCAGGAGCGGAGTAGTACCGAGGATCTTGCTGGGTCTCGTGGGCCAGTGGGGGAGGAAGGCACGCCCGCGCCTCTAGATTTCCTCTTTGCTGGACCTGATATTTCTGGGAACGAAGCCAGCTTATAGCAGAGAGAATCCAGAACGGAAGATTACATCGGTCTAAGAACCTTTGTGCTACGACTAGCGAGCGCTGTAAAACCTCAATATTGCTTCTAAGTGGGAGAATTGCCCGATATTTCGGCGAGATAAGCCCCGCAAAGCCATCCCCGGTTCCAATTTGGGACCAACACCCAACCGGAAAAGCTCATCCAAATAGACGCCTTTCGCTCCTAATTCTCAAAAACTTACAAGCGGGGAATCAGAATGGATTCGACGGAATTGATGAGCAAATTTTCTGTCCTCTGTGCGGCGTCTTCATTGCTGGTGCTATGCGGTTGTCAAGGCCTGGTGAACGGGCCCACAGTCGGGACGGGAAATGTTCAATCGATCGATCACGTTGTTTTCATGCTGCAGGAAAACCGTAGCTTTGACACCTACTTCGGTATGCTGAATCCGTACCGTCAGACAAATGGCTTGAACATTGGCGACGATGGCAATACCTACAACGTGGATGGCATCGACGATAAGCTCACTCGCTTTACGAATTCCGATGACGAAGGGCAGGCGTTTTCCTTGTTCAAGTTTAAGAGCGCCTGCATTGACGATATGAGCTCCGCCTGGTTGGAAAGCTACGGCGACGTTAGCCGTTACGACTTCACGACGAACCGGTCGATGCTGATGGATGGTTTCGTGCACACAGCGGAGGGCTTCGCGAAATCGGGATCGGGCGATGGAGACTTCACCGATTTAGTGGGCCAGCGGGCCATGGGCTACTACGATCAGGACACGCTTAACTACTACTACTTCATGGCTTCGCAATTCGCGATCTCAGATCGCTGGTTCTCTCCGGTTTCCAGCAAGAGCACGCCCAACCGCATTGCGACCATGACCGGAGGAACAACGCAAGGTCTGGTGAACGATCCTTTCGCGGACGATAAGATCACCAACCAATTGGATATCGGGACAATTTTCCAGGAATTAGATCAGAACGGCGTGTCCTGGAAAATCTATTATTCCGTCACCGCGGGCGGCTGCACCGATGACGATGGCGATTGCGGGCGGGGCGGCCAATCCAATGACTTTCCCGTGACCACGTTTTCCGACTTTTCCTACTCAACGAAATATTTGTACGAGAATCCGCAGCACGCAGCTTGTACTGCTCCGACTGTTAGCTCACAGCAAGCCGTCGGCGATTCCAACGACGACTTTTGTATCGACCCGACCCACATCGCGCCCATTGCTCAGTACCTCACCGATGTCGCCAACAACACTCTTCCAAGTTACGCATTTGTTGAAACGGCCTATGGAAGCAGCGACGAACATCCCGGCTCCGGACAGTCGATTCTGCAAGGACAGCAGGAAGTTGCAAAGCTCATCAATGCACTCATGCAAAGCCCGTCGTGGACGAGTTCGGTGTTCTTTTTGAGCTATGACGAGCCTGGCGGGCCCTTCGATCACGTCCCGCCCGTGCCCAAACACTCGAACGATAATAGCGATAGTTCACTGGGAACGATTCCGGATATCGGCACGATTGCCGTGAATGCGGACAGCTATGAACCGTGTGTTGCACCCGGCGGGGTCGCGACGCTCCATTGCGATCTTCGTTCCATCGATCCCGGCGCAAATCCGGCCGACGCGGCTGCGCAACAGGGTTTTGCGGCACAGTTGGGATTTCGGCTACCGAACATGGTGATATCGCCCTTTGTCCGCAAACATTACGTTTCCCATGTTCCGATGGATCACACGGCAATCGTAAAGTTTGTGGAGAGCCGGTTTATTAATTCCGGCGCGCACCTGACGAAACGCGACGCGGCTCAACCAGATTTGCTGGATTTCTTCGACTTCATCAACGTGCCGTGGCTCACGCCGCCAGCGCCCCCGACGCCGAATTCGCCTCCGGGCGCATGCACCCCGCAAGATATGTAGGCGCTAGCTTCCGTACTGGGCCATGAGCCGCTATTGCTGGCTGGATGGATTGATGGTCAGAGAGCGGGCGATGTACTGATTCCCATCGAACCGGGTGACGACCGTGACATCGGTCGCTTCACGCAACCCATCGCCAAATCCCGCGACAGATGGATCAAAGTGGATCTCATACGTCTTGTGGTCGGTGGAGGAATCCAAAACCAGAACGCCCAGGCGAAGATCCAATGATGTAACGCGGCCAGCGAAAGTAAAGCTCGATCCGGGAACCGCCAGCACAGATAACTCCTGCGCAACGCCGCTGCCGTTTTGTTGTGGGCCGAATTTCACCGCGACTAAAGTGCCGGGCGTCAGTTCAGAGGAAGAAACAGAGCGGTTGCCGTTCATGATTCGCGTTTGCGGCATCACCCGTATTTTGAGCACTCTGGGCGAAAGCGCATCGCGTATTTCCAGTTCGCCCTTATCGGCTCGATAGCTGGTCACTGTTCCTTGACTCTCACCGGCCGAGGTTGTGGTCTTCAGTCGAATGCTGCGGGCGAAGATAGTGCTTCCGTCGAGAATCGTATCGACGTAAATGCGATCTCCCTGCCGCAAGTCGGCGACCGACGCTTGCGTGCCATCGTTGTAAATGTGGGTCCGGGGATCGAAGGAAATCTTCATCTTGCCACCGCCGAATACCTGGACCGTGATCTGATCCCGAATGCGGTCAAGTTTCTGGATCGACCCGCCGATTAGGGCAGCCTTAGCCGAGGGTAGCGCGGGAAGATCGGGAAGCAGGCTGGCAGGATCCAGCGCGATGTCCGGGATATCATTTGCCGACGTGAACGAAGCGCGAGTTGAGACGAGCGACTGAGAGGGCGCCACTTGCGCCACTGCCATGCCACCGAGAACAAGCCCACCAAGAGCGATCGGCGAAATCACGCGCGATAAAAAGCGGCCCATAGTATCCCCTTTTGCAAGAAAAGCTACCTAACAGTTACTGACGCGAAAATTGGATGCCAATTCGGCCTGAAGAGGTGGTCGTGATTCTGCAAAAAAGCGCGCCACGGCGGCAAACAATGGGCGGCTCCTGGCATCCTAATTTCGCTGTGTCAGGCTGCAATCGGGCTTAGAAGGCACAAAAGGGGTGTTTCCAGGCATGTTCAGCAAACGATATGTTGCCGCGGCCTTATTCGTCTTTACCGCCGGATGGACGCTTTCCGCACAAGCGGGAGACCTGAAAATTACGTTGCCCAGACGAAGTCACATGACTCCCGTGCAGCGTCTGAACCGCGAAGGAGTCGACGCGGTTCGCAAGCACAGCTACGAAAAGGCGGAGACGCTGTTCTACAAGGCTTATCTGTTAGATCCCGACGACCCTTTCACGCTTAACAATCTAGGTTATGTCTCGGAACTACAAGGCCAGGTGGACCGGGCGTTGCGGTTTTACGATTTGGCGGGACAGCAGGCGACCGACGCCGTGATTGCACGTGCAACCTCGCCGCGCGTGGAAGGCCGGACCATGAAAGATGCGCTGGCGGTGACGGACGTACCAATTCAGATTAATCACGACAACGTCGAAGCGGTGCGGCTGTTGTCGCAGGGGCACGGACCGGAGGCGGATCTCCTGCTGCAGCAGGCGCTGAAAAGCGATCCGCACAACATTTTCACCTTGAACAATATGGGCGTTGCAAAAGAGATGGAAGGCGAATCGCAGGCCGCCCTGCAGTATTACGACGAAGCTGCTGCCAGCAGGTCCGATGCGGCGGCGGTGGTGACGCTCAATCATTCCTGGCGAGGAAAGCCAGTGGCTGAGATGGCGGCACAGAACGCGAAGAGCTTGCGCACTCGCATGGAGACTGAGCAGAACCCCGAGATAAAGGTGGCTCAGCTGAACATTCGTGGCGTATCGGCGTTGAATCGCAACGATTTTGCCGCCGCAGATCAGGATTTTCGCAAGGCCTACGCGCTCGATCCGAACAATGCTTTTGCTGTGAACAACATTGGCTACCTGTCTGAAGTGAATGGCGACCAGGAAACCGCGCAATTCTTTTACGAGAGAGCGGAAACTATCGGTGGTCCCAAGACGAAAGTTGGCTTGGCTACTCGGCGATCCGCTGAAGGTCTGAAGCTATCTCAAGTTTCTTCGGATAGCGACGCGAAGGTAGAAGCGAAGGTCCAGCAGGAACGGGATGCTCTTCGCCGCACCCAACATGAGCCAATCCTGCTGCGGCGCCGCGACAACTCAGTCGTGGAAGAACCCGCTACACCTCCGGCAAATCCCCAGACGCCACCTTCACAATAGGACGTGGAGGCCGGACCTTCCAATTTCCCGCAGCGTAAAGTCTGGGGACCGGTCAAAAGGCTTTGTCCCCCGGACCAACGGCTGAATGA
>Ga0209624_10003057_pt1 | contig 12065 bp, 12 predicted proteins | sample JacPinW_OM2H0_O1_FD_188565 | JGI IMG/M metagenome (GOLD analysis project Ga0209624, IMG submission 188565) | Forest soil microbial communities from Algoma, Ontario, Canada - Jack Pine, Ontario site 1_JW_OM2H0_O1 (SPAdes) (version 2) | ecosystem: Environmental > Terrestrial > Soil > Boreal... | reverse complement strand
AGCGCGCACAACGGCGTCTTCGGCGACGGCTTCCACACCGTGGCGTTGCCGCACACGGCGGCGAGCAAAGCGTTCCACGACCACACCGCCACCGGAAAATTAAACGCGCTGATGACGCCGACGACACCGAGCGGGTGCCATTGCTCGTACATGCGATGGCGGCTGCGTTCGGAGTGCATGCTGCGGCCGTAGAGCATGCGCGACTGGCCGATCGCAAGATCCGCCATGTCGATCATCTCCTGCACCTCGCCCAGCCCCTCGGCGATGATCTTGCCGTTCTCGAGGGCGACCAACTCAGCCAGCTCGCGCTTGTGACGGCGCAGTTCATCGCCCAATTGACGCACCAGATCCCCGCGCTGTGGCGCGGGCACATCGGCCCAGGCGCGCGCCGCCGCGACCGCCTGGTTCATCACCGTCTCGTAGCCCGCCGTATCGGTGAGCCGCACGCGGCCGAGCCGGCTGCCGTCGCTGGGATTGAAGCTGTCGAGACAATCGGCCGGCGCGCCGGCGCTGGCGTCGGGCAGTTCGAAGTGCTGCAGCAGTGCGCTGACGTGTGTTCTGGCCACCGCGTCAGCCCGCCCGTGAGCGCTGTCGACCCGGCGCGCCACTTACCACCACGTCGGAGGAGATCTCCTTGCTGCCGCCGGCGGCCAGGTGGCGCCCGAAGCGGTTGGCGAGGATATCGGGCAGGCGGAACGACTCCTGCGTCACCAGGCCGACGCGCCGCTCCGGATGCATCAACACCAGGTCGAGCACGGCGCACAGCCCCGCGGCGGTGCTGACCTGGATCGCCGACCACAGGCGCCCGGCGATGATCTGCGGGTAGATCTTGCTGACGTAATTCTCCTCGCGCAACTCACCGTTCTGCATGCCGGTCACGGCGGCGTACACGATCACCACATCCTGCAGAGTCTGCGGCACGGCATTCTCGAGGATGCGCTTGAGCGTGCCGCGATCCTGATTGAGCTTCAGGTCGTTCATCAGCAGCCGCATCTGTTCGCAATGTCCCGGGTAGCGGATTGTCTTGTAATCCATGCTCTCGCAGCTGCTGCCGAAGCTCTGCGCGAGCGAACCCAACCCGCCGGAGGTATTGAACGCCTCGTACAGCGTACCGTCGATCTCGATTTCCTCCATGCCCTCGAGCGGTCGAACCTCCACCGTGCGTCCGTCGACGATCGCCTCGCAGGGATTGCCGTACTCGTTGATGAGGCCTTCGGTGGACCAGGTCAGCGAATACTTAAGGACATTGTGCGGATGCTGTGGCAGCGCACCGACGCGCAGCCGCACGCTGCGCAGGCTATCGAAGTGCCGGATCAGCTCACCGCCGGCGATGCTGATGAACCCCGGCGCCAGGCCGCACTGCGGTACGAACGCCGCCGCCGCGCCGCGCGCCAGGTTGCTGACGCGTCGCGTGACTTCCACATCTTCGGTGAGGTCGAAATAGTGAATGCCGCTTTCGCGTGCCGCGCCGGCTACCAGCGCATTGCAATGATAGGGCAGGCTCGAGACCACCGCCTGCACCGGGTGCGACTGCAGATAGACACGCAGTGCGGCGGCGTCGGTGGCATCGAGGTGCACCGGCTGGATATTCGCCAGGCCGTGGGCGCGGGCGACGCCGGCGGCCGCAGTCTCGTCAACGTCGGCTAGCTGCACCTGGTAGGCGCTCGATTCGGCCAGCAGGCCTGAAATGAGCGCGCCGATTTTGCCGGCGCCCAGGACCAGCACCTTGTTCATCATGTTCCCCGGCAAAGCGTGCATGTTAGCATTACCCCATGCGATCCACCGACAGCAACTCCTGGCATCCGGCAAGCTGGCAGACGCGCAAGGCCGCACAGCAGCCGAGCTACGATGACGCCACCGCGCTGAGCCGCGTCGTGGCCGAGCTGGCGCGCCTGCCCCCAATCGTCGTGTCGTGGGAGATCGAGAATCTGCGCGAGCGGCTCGCCGCCGTGCAGCGCGGCGAAGGTTTTCTGCTGCAGGGCGGGGATTGCGCCGAGAGCTTTGCCGAATGCGAGTCGGACCGCATCGCCAAGCAGCTCAAGGTGCTGCTGCAGATGAGCCTGGTGTTGCTGTCGGGCATGAAGCGCCCGGTAGTGCGCATCGGCCGCATGGCTGGCCAGTATGCCAAGCCGCGCTCGGCCGATATGGAAACGCGCGATGGCGTGACGCTGCCGGCCTATCGCGGCGACCTGGTGAATCGTGTGGAGTTCACGCCCGAGGCGCGCCGCGCCGATCCGCAGCTGCTGCTGCGCGGCTACGAGCGCGCGGCGCTGACGCTGAACTTCGTGCGCGCGCTGGTCGATGGCGGCTTTGCCGATCTGCATCACCCGGAGTATTGGGATCTCGGCTTCGTGCGCCACGCCGAACTGCGCGAGGCGTACGAGCGCATTACCCGCTCGATTGGCGATGCGCTCGACTTCTTCCAGTCGCTCACCGGACAGGCGGTGCACGATGCCACGCGAGTAGATTTTTTTGCCAGCCACGAGGGCCTGCACCTGCTGTACGAACAGGCGCAGACGCGCTTCATCAGCCGCCAGAATCACTGGTACAACCTGTCGACGCACATGCCCTGGATCGGCATGCGCACCGCGCAGGTGGACGGCGCGCACGTCGAGTACTTCCGCGGCATCGCCAATCCGATCGGCGTCAAGATCGGCGCGGCGATGGACGATCAGTGGCTGCAGGAGCTGGTCACGACGCTCAATCCGCAGAATCAGCCCGGGCGGCTCACGCTCATACACCGCTTCGGCGCCAAGGAGATTGAGAAGTCGCTGCCGCGGGTCATCGAGGCGGTGCGGCGTACCGGGCACACCGTGCTGTGGTGCTGCGATCCGATGCACGGCAACACCGAGACCAGCACCGGCGGCCTGAAGACACGCCGCTTCGAGAATATTCTGAAGGAACTCGACCTGGCGTTTCGCGTCCACGCGCAGCTCGGTACCTATCTGGGCGGCGCGCACATCGAGCTCACCGGCGAGGACGTCACCGAATGCACCGGCGGCGCCCGCGGGCTGACCGACGCCGACCTGCAGCGTACCTATCGCTCACAGGTCGACCCGCGCCTGAACTACGAACAGGCGCTGGAGCTGGCGATGCTGATCGCCGAGCGCAGCAAACAGAAGCCGTGAGCGGCGATAACGACCTGGATTCACTGCTCGCGCGTAACCGGCAATGGGCCGGTAACATCACGGGCAGCGATCCGCAGTACTTCCTGCGCCTCGCGCACCAGCAGTTGCCGCGCTACCTGTGGATCGGCTGCTCGGACAGCCGCGTGCCCGCCAACCAGATCCTGGGGCTGATGCCGGGGGAGATCTTTGTCCATCGCAACGTCGCCAACGTGGTGGTGCACAGCGATCTGAATTGCCTGTCGGTGATTCAGTACGCCGTGGAAGTGCTGCAGGTGCGCGACATCATCGTCTGCGGTCACTATGGCTGCGGCGGCGTCAGCGCTGCCTTTCGCGAACAGAAGCTCGGCCTGATCGACAACTGGCTGCGCCACGTGCAGGACGTGCGCCACCGCCACAGCAGCGAGCTGGCGGCACTCGGGCCGGTCGAGGCGCAGCTGCGGCGGCTGTGCGAATTGCACGTGCTGGCGCAGACGGTGCATGTCGGTGAAACCACGGTGGTGCAGGATGCCTGGCGGCGCGGCCAGGAACTGGCGGTGCACGGCCTGATCTATGGGCTGGATGACGGTATTTTGCGCCATCTGGGACTGAGTATGAGTTCGCACACCGATCTGACCGCCTACAAGGAATCGCAAGTCGCGGCCTCCACGCCGCAGCGCGCCGCCGGTTGAGCCCCTGGGCGAGGGCGGCCATGAGCGATTTCGATCTGAAGAGCTACGTCGCGACGCTGCCGCAGCGTCCCGGTGTGTATCGCATGTACGCCGCCGACGGTGAGCTGCTGTACGTCGGCAAGGCTGCACGTCTGCGCGATCGGGTCGCAAGTTACTTCAGCCATCAAGATCTGGCGCCCAAGGTCGCAGCCATGGTGCGGCGAATCGCTCGCATTGAAGTCACGGTGGTCAACAGCGAGCCGGAAGCACTGCTGCTGGAGTGCAATCTGATCAAGGCGCATCGGCCGCGCTACAACATCATGTTGCGCGACGATAAATCCTTCCCCTATATCCTGTGGCCGGCGGGGCACGAGTTTCCGCGGCTGGCGTTCTACCGCGGCCCACAACCGCGCGACAGCCGCCTGTTCGGTCCATTTGCCAGTGCCCACGCGGTGCGCGAGGTGCTGGTGCACCTGCAGAAGGTGTTCAAGATCCGCAACTGCCGCGACTCGTTCTTCGCCAACCGCAGCAGGCCGTGCCTGCAGCACCAGATCGGGCGCTGCTCGGCGCCGTGCGTGGGCATGATCAGTCCGCAGGACTATGCGCGCGATTTTGAAGGCGCGATCGGTGTGCTCGAGGGAAGAAATGCCGAGGTCATCGGCGAGCTGCAGCAGCGCATGGAGTCCGCGGCGTCGCAGCTCAAATTCGAGGATGCAGCGCGGCTGCGCGATCAGTTGCGCGAGTTGCAGGAAATCCGCGCGCAGCAGATCGCCAATGCGCAACGCCGCTCCGACACCGACGTCATCGCAATCGTCGGCGAGCCGGGACAATATGCGATCTGCGTGCTGCCGGTGCGCGAAGGGCAGAATCTGGGCACCGCAAGTCATTTTCCGGCCAGCGCGCTGAGCGAGACGGCCGACACCCTGGCGGACTTTCTGCTGCTCTACTACAGCCGCGAGCCCGCGCCGCCCGAGATCCTGATCAACATCGCGCTGCCGGATCACGAGCCGGTGGCGCAGGCGCTCGAGCGCGCCGCCGGAAGATCGTTGCAGCTGCGCGTGCCGCAACGCGGCCTCAAGCGGGCGTGGCTGGAGCTGGCGCTCGAGAATGCGCGCAATGCGTTGCGCATGCGCCAGCTGCGCGCCGAGCTCGCAGTCCAGGGCATGCAGCTGCTGGCGCGGGTGCTCGATTTAGCGCAACCGCCCGAGCGCGTCGAGTGCTTCGATGTGAGCCATACCGCCGGTGAAGGCACCGTGGCTTCCTGCGTGCTGTTCACCTCCGAAGGGGCGCGCAAGAGCGAGTATCGGCGCTACAACATCGAGGGCGTGACGCCCGGAGACGACTACGCCGCCATGCACCAGGCGCTGCTGCGCCATGGGGCACGCATTGCCAGCGGCGAGCGGCCACGCCCGGACCTGCTGCTGATCGACGGCGGCCCTGGCCAGGTGGACGCCGCCGTCAGCGCGCTGGCTGAGGCGGGTTGTCCGACCCTGGCGGTGCTCGGCGTCGCCAAGGGCGCCGACCGCCGCCCCGGTCAGGAGCGGCTGTTCCGGCCCGGCGAGCCGATCCCGATCGTGCTGGAAGCCGATAGCGCCGCACTTCATTTCATCCAGCGCGTGCGCGACGAGGCGCACCGGTTTGCGATCACGGGGCATCGGCGGCGGCGCGCGCGCCGCTACCGCGAGTCGATTCTGGAGACCGTGGCCGGTCTGGGTCCGGCGCGCCGGCGAGCACTGCTGACGCATTTCGGCGGCCTGCAGGGGGTGATGCGTGCCGGCGTGGCGGATCTGGAAAAAGTCGCAGGCGTTGGCGCAGCGATGGCTCGTTCGATCTATGATCATCTGCACCCGGGGGCCTGATGATCTGGAACCTGCCCAATATCCTGACCTGGCTGCGCATCCTCGCCATTCCGCTGGTCGTGCTGCTGTTTCTGTTCGGCGCCAGGAATCACTGGAGCCTGGCGTATCCGATCGCCGGGCTGCTGTTCGCCGTGGCCGCAATCACCGATTCGCTCGACGGCTATCTGGCACGCCGCCTCGGCCAGACCACGCGCCTGGGCACCTTTCTCGATCCGGTGGCCGACAAGCTCATCGTTGCGGTCGCTCTGGTGCTGATCGTCAGCCGGGATCCGCGCGCGCTGATCGTGCTCACGGCGGTGGTGATCATCGGCCGGGAGATCGCGATCTCGGCGCTGCGCGAATGGATGGCCGGCATCGGTCAGCGTACCGCCGTGGCCGTGTCGCGCATCGGCAAGTACAAGACAATCCTGCAGATGGTGGGCGTCACGATGCTGCTGTTCCGGGCCGATCTGTTCGGCCTGCCGATTTATCAGATCGGTATCTGGCTGACGGTGATCGCCGCCGGGCTGACTTTGATCTCGATGGCGCTGTATCTGCGCGACGCCTGGCCGCACCTCTCAGCCCACCCGTGAGCCGCGATGAGCGAACTGTTCAGCCTCAAGGGCAAGGTCGCGCAGCTGGCCCGCAACCTTGCGGTCGAGTGGGGTCCGGCTAATGTTCGTGTGAACTCGATCTCACCCGGACTCATTGCTACGGAATTTGCGCGGCCGCTGCTCGATAATCCCGAGCTGCTGTCGCGCCGGCTGACACTGATGCTGGCCTCGCGTGCCGGTGCGTTTATCACCGGTCAGAACCTGATCGTCGATGGCGCTACGCTCATCGGCGACGGCAACTGATTGCCGCTTGCCAGGCGCCCCGCGGCGCAATCTGTGAACCGCGTCGCGAGGGCTCCAACTCGCCCCGCCGCTGCAACGACATTGCTCAAGAATCGCGGTATATAAGCCGATAATTCGAGTCGCATCCGAGCGCGACGTGGCGGAGTAACGCGAGTGCAGCAGAACTTGAATTTTCTCGTGGTCGACGACTTCTCCACGATGCGCCGGATCATCAAGAATCTGCTGCATGATCTGGGCTACGCCAACGTTGCCGAGGCCGATGACGGCACCACCGCGCTGCCGCTGCTGAAGCATGGCAACTTCGACTTTCTGATCACCGATTGGAACATGCCCGGGATGCCCGGTCTGGAGCTGCTCAAGCAGGTGCGTGCCGACGCACGCCTGGGAAAAATGCCGGTGCTGATGCTGACCGCCGAGGCCAAGCGCGAGCAGATCGTCGAGGCGGCGCAAGCCGGGGTCAATGGCTACGTCATCAAGCCTTTCACCGCGGCGACCCTCAAGGAAAAGATCGACAAGATCCTGGCGGCACGGGCGGCGGCGTGACGGCGCACGAGATTACGCTGTGACTATCGATCTGACACAGTTTCACGAGGCTTTCTACGAAGAGAGTTTCGAGGCCATCGCACAGATGGAAGAAGCGCTGTTGCGGCTGGACGTCGGCACCCCCGATCCCGAGCTCATCAATACCATCTTTCGCGTCGCCCACTCGATCAAGGGCGGCGCGGCCACCTTCGGCTTCGGCCAGATCGCCTCTTTCACGCATACGCTCGAGACTTTGCTCGACGAATTGCGCGGCCAGCGCATGAAAGTCACGAGCGCGCTGTCGGACCTGCTGCTGCGCTCAGTGGACGTGATGCGCGAGATGCTGCGAGCGCAACAGGGCCGGCAAACGGTGGATGCGCAGCGCGTTGCCGATCTGCAGTTCGACCTGGAGCTTACTGTGGTGCAGAAAGGCGGCGGGGCCGCTGCCGCAGCACCGGCCGCAGCCCGGCCGGCACCGCCGGCCGACGTCATGCGCGGCACGCTCTATCAGATCAGCTTTCGGCCGTTCCTGCACCTGCTGGCGCGCGGCAACGATCCGCTGCGCATGTTCCGCGAGCTGCGCGATCTCGGCGATCTGCAGGTGACAGTCGATGTCTCTGCGCTACCGGACTTCGACGAGTTCGATCCGGAGAACTGTTATCTGTCCTGGACGTTGCGGCTGCGCACTGAAGCTGCGCGCCAGTCGATCGTCGAAGTGTTTGACTGGGCCGAGGGCGACTGTGAACTCAAGGTCACCGCAATCGAGGCTGAGCCGGCCGCCAGCGCTGCTGTGCAGCAGGCAGTACCCCAACCCAGCGTGGCCGCCGCCGCGCCGGAGCGGACAGCGGCCACGGCGCATGCCGAGGACGCGGAGGCACGCCCGGCGAAGTCCAGCGACCCCGCCAAGGGCAGCGATGCCAGCTCGATCCGCGTCAGCACCGAGAAAATCGAAGATCTGATGAACAGCGTCGGCGAGCTGGTAATCACGCAATCGATGCTGGGGCAGTTCGGCGCGCTGCTCGATGGAGCGCTGGGTGAGCGACTGCGTTCCGGGCTGGCACAGCTCGAGCGCAATGTGCGCGAGCTGCAGGAAAGTGTCATGCGTGTGCGCATGGTGCCGATCAGCTTCGTATTCAGCCGTTTTCCGCGCATGGTGCGTGACTTGAGCCAGCGGCTCGGCAAGCAGGTCGAGATCAGGATGACAGGCGGGGAGACCGAGCTCGATAAGACCGTGCTGGAGAAAATCGGCGACCCGCTGGTGCACTTGGTGCGCAACAGCATCGATCACGGCATCGAATCGCCGGAGCAGCGCCAGGCCAGTGGCAAGGATTCACGCGGCACCGTGCATCTGCACGCGTATCACCGCGGCAGCAGCATTACTGTCGAGGTCAGCGATGACGGCGGCGGTCTGAAGCGCGAACGCATTCTCGCCAAGGCGCGCGAGCGTGGCCTGATAGGCGCCGATGAGCTGCTGTCCGACCAAGAGGTCAGCAATCTGATATTCCTGGCCGGTTTTTCCACCCACGATCAGGCGACCGATGTGTCGGGTCGCGGCGTCGGCATGGACGTCGTCAAGCGCAACGTCGATGAACTCGGCGGCAGCATCGAAGTTCACTCGGACCCCGGCAAGGGATCGCGTTTCACCATTACTTTGCCGCTGACCCTGGCGATAGTCGATGGCCAGACCGTGGCGGTCGGCGACGAGTCCTATATCGTGCCGCTCACGGCGATCGTCGAATCGCTGCAGATGCGCACGGCGCTGGTCAATCACGTCGTCGGTCACGGCGAAGTGCTGTCGTTCCGCGGCGAATACCTGCCGGTGGTGCGGCTGCAGAAAGTGTTCCAGGCCCGCTGCGGGCAGGCGCGCGATCCTGAGGATGGCCTGATCATGGTGGTGGAGGGCGACGGCAGGCGCGTCGGCCTGTGTGTCGATGAGTTGCTCGGTCAGCAGCAGGTAGTGGTCAAGACGCTGGAAGCGAACTACGGCCACGTCGATGGCATTGCCGGCGCGACCATACTCGGCGATGGCTCGGTGGCGCTGATATTGGATGTCGCGGGATTAACACGCTCCGCGTCCGAGCGCCTGGCGGCCTGAGGGAGCTTCTGCCGCAGTGCGCTGCGTAAAAGAGTGTGAATTGCGACGCATTCCGGGGACCGGCCGTCGCATCGGGTTTAATCATCGCAGTGGTACGCCGATACCCCGGTTATCGGCCGCCGCCAGCGGGTGCAAAGGGCGGCTTGCGCGGATTTGACGTAATGACGGGTGGAGCATCAGGAAATGTCCAAGACAATTCTCGCGGTCGATGATTCGGCTTCGATGCGGCAAATGGTCGGTGTAACGCTGCGGGCAGCCGGCTACGAAGTGATCGAGGCATCCGACGGTGACGAGGCGCTGGAATATGCGCGCAAGCATCGGGTGGACCTGGTGCTGACCGACGTGAACATGCCGCGCATGGACGGCATCACGCTGATTGCGCAGCTGCGCACGCTGCCGAACTACCACCTGACCCCTTTGCTGCTGCTGACGACCGACTCGAGCCCGGATCGCAAGATACAGGGCAAACAGGCCGGAGCCACCGGCTGGATGGTGAAGCCGTTCAATCCGGACCAGCTGCTGGCGACGCTCGAGCGTGTGCTGGGCAACCAGACGGCCGTGCGCAACTAAAGGACGGTAATCGTGGACGTCACAGCCGCAAGACCGAGCGCCAAGCCGGCCACCGTCGCGCAGTCGGCGCAATACCTGACCTTCCAGCTCGCTGGCCAGACCTACGGCCTCGAGATCCTGCGCGTACAGGAAATCAAGGGCTGGGAGAAACCGACGCGGTTGCCGCACTCGCCCGAGTTCGTGCAGGGCGTGATCAATCTGCGCGGCGCCGTGGTGCCCATCCTGGACCTGCGGCGAAGATTTGGCCTGGGTGCGACCGAATACGGCCGCACCACGGTGGTCATCGTGGTGAAAGTGGACAGCCCACGAGGCGAGCTGACCGCCGGAATCGTGGTCGATGCGGTGTGCGAAGTCTGCAACATCAGCGCCGAGAATCTGCGGCCGGCGCCGGCACTGGCCTCGGCGATCGATGCCGACTTCGTGCGCGGCCTGGCGATGGTAGGGGACGGAATGCTGGTGCTGCTCGATGTGGCGGAGCTGGTCACACGCACTCTGACCGATCCGGCGGATGCACCGAAAGCGGCGTGATGGGTAAACCTATGACGAAGAAGAAGCGGGCTTCCGCGGCCGGTCGTCCGGTCGCACAACCAGTGCGCTCCGCGCCGCTGGCGAATGCCGATGAGGGCCGGTCGCAATGCGCGCCGCCGCAGTGTGCTGCGCAGCCGCAGCAGACTGCGCCGCCCGTTGGCGCTGCGCCGACTTACGCGGCGCCGTTGCCGCTGGGTTCGTCGCTCTCGATCCGTGAAGTTGGCGAGCGCGCGGCACAGTTCAAAGCCATGTTTGCGTGCGGCTCAGCCGAGGCCGATGCCGGCAAGCTCGAGAGCATCGATACCGCCGGCCTGCAATTGCTGCTGGCGGCGGCGGCGGCCGCGCGGCGCCGCGGCCTCAGCCTGAAACTACATGGCGCCGAACAATTGCACAGCGGCGCTGCGGGCGCGCTCGGGCTGGCTGAACACCTGGCCGCGGCGGCGGAGATTCTGCCATGAGCGCGGCGGATAACCCGGCGCGGGTTACGCCCCCGGCGGCCGAGCAGGACGAGGTCAGCTCGAACGTGAAATTCGCCGGCGAGCTGCGGCGATTCCTGGAGCTGGGAGCGGCGCAGCTGGACGCGGCTATTCGCGAGAGCGACGCGCGCGTGGACAAGCTCGCAGGCGCGGTGACCGCGGTGGCGACCGACGCGCGCGAACTCGAAACGCAGGTGCAGGCGCTGGAAAGCGGCACCGACGCGCAAGTGCAGCAGGCGCGAGGGCGCATCAGGGAGCTGGTCGCGCAGCTCGATACCCATGTGCAGGCCACGGTCACTTCGCTGCAGTTCTACGACAAACTGATTCAACGCCTGACCCATGTGCGCGACGGGCTCGCGATACCGTCCGATTCCACGGTCAGCTCGATGGACCCGGCCCGATCCGACTGGAACTCGATGCTGGAGCAGGTGCGTTCGCGCTACAGCATGGTCGAGGAGCGGGTGCTGTTCGATTTCATGATGCGCGGCCTGAGTGCCGACCAGATGCTCAAAGCCCTGACCGGTCTGCGTGCCGCGGCTGCGCCCGGCGAGCTCGAAGTGTTCTGAAGCCCCACTGTCGTGGCCGCAGAGAAGTCAGCCATGGCCGAAGCGGCAGACAGCGCGCTGCTTCGCGAATACGAATTGTCCGATCAGGACTTCCAGCGCATCCGCCGTATGGTGCGCGAACGGCTCGGCATCGCGCTGGCCGAATCCAAGCGCGAGCTGGTCTATGGCCGCCTGAGCCGGCGGTTGCGAGCGCTCAAGTTGCGCAACTTCGGTGGCTATCTGCAGCGCATCGAATCCGGCGACGCCGAGGAGCTGCAGCACTTCTGCAACGCCATCACCACGCACCTGACCTCGTTTTTTCGCGAGAATCACCATTTCGAATTCCTCGCCCGCCAGCTGCTGCCGGCGCTCGAGCGCGGCAATGCCAGGACGCGGCGCATCCGTTTCTGGTCGGCGGGCTGCTCCAGCGGCGAGGAGCCGTATTCGATTGCGATGGTGCTGCTCGAGAGCATGCGCCGGCTGCACGACTGGGATGTCCGAATTCTGGCAACCGACATCGATACCAGCGGCCTGAGCCACGCGCGCTGCGGAATCTACAGTGCCGAACGGCTGCGCAACATGGATCCGAACCGGGTACAGCGCTGGTTCGAGCCGCTGCAGCAGGGCCAGCATTTCAGGATTCGCGACGAACTCAAGCAGCTCATCAGCTTCAAAACGCTCAATCTGATGGATGACTGGCCCATGAAGGGCCCGATCGACGTGATCTTCTGCCGCAATGTCGTGATCTATTTCGATCGCGAGACGCAGCGTCAGGTCGTCGGCCGCATGGCGGGGCTGCAACGCCCCGACGATCACCTGATTCTCGGACACGCCGAGTCGTTGCTGCAGGTCAGCCGAC
>Ga0209624_10003056_pt1 | contig 12066 bp, 9 predicted proteins | sample JacPinW_OM2H0_O1_FD_188565 | JGI IMG/M metagenome (GOLD analysis project Ga0209624, IMG submission 188565) | Forest soil microbial communities from Algoma, Ontario, Canada - Jack Pine, Ontario site 1_JW_OM2H0_O1 (SPAdes) (version 2) | ecosystem: Environmental > Terrestrial > Soil > Boreal... | reverse complement strand
CGCGCCGGCGAAGTAGCTTGGGCGCAGCCGCGCTCGTGAGGGGACGCTCGGCGCGCTTACCGCCGTGATAGCGGGCAGGTCTCGCAGCATTCCGGCGAGGTAGCTCGCTCCCTCTGGACCGGGGCGAGGGTAGGAGATATCCGTATCTCCGGCGAGCAGATTCTCGTCGCCGCGCCATACCGAGGAGTGGATGTGCCAGCCGTTTCCCACTCCGTCGGCCGTGACCAGTGGCGCAAAGCTGGCGCGTAATCCGTGGGAGCGTGCTGCCGCGTGGATCGTCTGGCGTGCGAGCAGCTGGTTGTCGGCGGCGGTGATCGGGTCCGTCGCCGCCAGGCTCAGCTCCACTTGGGCCAGCCCGTACTCGGCGTGCAGCTGACCGATCTCAAGGCCGTTGGCGGTCAGGTCGCGCAGCAGCTGCCCAGCGAACCCGTCGATCGCGAGGAGCGCGTGCGGGCTGTAGGCAGGCCCGTGGTGGGCCGGCTGAAGGTCGTCCGAATCGCGACCGACGAAGAACTCGATCTCGTATCCGGCCCGGATCTCTAGCCCCAGATCTGCGGCGCGCTTTACCTGCGCCTCCAAGGCGGCGCGCTGGTCGTAGGGCCACGCCGAGCCGTCGGCCGCGAGTTGGCGGCCGGGCACCCAGGCGAAGGCGGGCTGGCCGGCGAGCGGTCGCAGCCGGTCGAGCAGCGGGAGCAGTCGGACGTCTCCCGACGGAGTCGAGAGCCCTTCGTGCGCGAACGTAATCCCGTCGTGTGAGTCGAACACCGCGAACAGCGCGGTCACGCCGACCCCTCGCGCCGCCACCTCCATGAGGTGATTGACGGGCACCGTCCGCGACCGAGGAATTCCGTTGTTGTCCGCCCACACGATCGTGACGCCCGCCACCTCGCTGCTCCTCAGCCACTCCGGCAGCGACTCGCTATGGGCTGGTGTCACGGACAGCTCGCTCACGTGCTGGGACTACAGGTGGTCATGAGATCAAAACTAAATCTATCGATTCAATGCCAAGAAAGTCGATCGAAATGATAGGGTTTCGAGCCGGGCACAACTCACCAGGAGGCATGGCATGAGTACGACATCGCCGGTGCGGCAGTCAGTTGAGGTGCTGAGCCCGGAGGGTCGGGCCAGCACGGTCCTCAAGCGTGATTCGCTCGGGTTGCCGGCGCTGTTCTTCTGCATCGCCACGGCCGCAGCGCCGATGACGGCGATGCTGTTCAACGTGCCTGTGATCGTCTCGGGCGCCGGCTGGGCGGTGCCTGCCGCGTTCATCGTCGCCCTGGCGATGCTGCTCGTGTTCACCGTCGGCTACGTCGAGATGGCGCGGCGCGTGACCAGCGCCGGCGGCTTCTACTCGTTCGTCTCGCATGGGTTCGGGCAGATCGCCGGCCTCGGGACCGCGTCGGTCATCACCTTCTCGTACACGATCCTGACCGCCTCGATCGTCGGCATCTTCGCCTACTTCGCCAAGACGACGATCGCGGACTGGACGGGGGCAAACATCCCGGTGCTCGTGTGGCTGCTGGCGGCGGTCGCGGCGAACGTCCTGTTCGCGTTCTTCGACATCAAGCTCACCGCGCGGGTGCTGGGAGCGTTCTTCGTCGCCGAGGTGACCGTGCTGGTGATCTTCTCGCTCGCGGTGCTCGTCCAGGGCGGCGCGAACGGCTTGACGGCCGCTCCGTTCAACCCACTCAAGCTGTTTCACAACCACGCCGCGATCACGGTGTTCGGCGCGGCCGCGCCCGGCGTGGCGCTGTTCGGCGCGTTCTGGTCCTGGGTGGGGTTTGAGATGGCACCCAACTACTCAGAGGAGAGCCGGCGGCCCAAGCAGATCTTCTCTCGCGCCACGTTCGGCACGCTCTTGGCCCTCGGCGTCCTTTATGCGTTGGCCAGCTATGCGTTCACGATTGGTTGGGGGACGGGGCACGTCGCCCAGGGCGTCAACGCCCAGTTCCAGGGCAAGACGATCTCGGCCTTCTATCCGCTGACCGGGCGCTATGTGGGGGTCTCGCTCACCGATGCGTTCCGGCTCCTGATCGTCACCAGCTCGTTTGCGTGCCAGCTGGCCTTCTTCAACACCTCGGCTCGCTACGTGTATGCCCTCGGCCGTGAGCGGATCCTGCCGAGTGCCCTGGGGCGCACCCAGCGCAAGCACGAGACGCCCCACATGGCCAGCTACGCGGTGGCGGTGGCGATCACGATCTGGATCCTGCTCTTCTACGCCTCGGACTCGAGCACCAGCGCAGTCCTGCTCAAGCTCGCCACCTGGACGCCGATCATCGGCGTGCTCGGCCTGCTCCTCGTCCAGGCGCTGACCTCATTCGCGATCGTGTGGTACTTCCGATCGGTCGCACCCGAGCACGGCCACGTGTGGAAGACGCTGATCGCACCGCTGCTCGGCGGCGGCTTGATGCTGCTCTCCTCATGGCTGTTGTTCCACAACCGAGGGGCGCTGTCCGGCGCGTCTGGCGCGGCCTTTATCCACTACGGCCCGTGGCTGGTGCCGATCGCGTTCGGGCTCGGAGTAGGGGTCGCGCTGTGGTTCCGGGCTCGGGATGCAGCGCGCTACGAGGCGGTGGGCCGATTCGTCCACGAGGAGGCGTAGCCGTGTCGTCCCCCTCCGCCGTGGTTCTGCAGACGCAGGACAGCTGTCCCCCGGGCCTGCTCGGGGACTGGGCGGCCGCGCGCGGTCTGGCCCTCGACATTTTGCGCGTGGATCGCTGGAACGAGCTGCCCGATCCGGTCGGGTACGACTGCGCGATCGCCCTCGGCTCCTACGCGTCGCTGGCGGGACCGTGGCCGGGCTGGGTCGCGCGGGAGGTCGAGTGGATCCGGCGCGCCGATGCGCTCGACGTGCCGGTGCTCGGGATCTGCTTCGGCGCCCAAGCCCTCGCCGTCGCGCTCGGTGGCTCGGTCAGCCGCCTCGACTCTCCCGAGCATGCGTGGATCGAGCTGGACACGGCTGACCCCGAGTTCGTTCCGCGTGGCCCTTGGCTCGCCGTGCACGAGGACACGATCACGCCGCCGCCGCTCTCGTACGAGCTGGCCCGCAACGGATCCGGTCCGCAGGCGTTCGCGCATGGCTCGCATCTCGGGATCCAGTTTCACCCGGAGGTCACTCCCAGGTTGCTGTCGCGCTGGATCGCCGACCATCGCGAGAGCCTCGCGGACATCGGCGGCGAGTTGCTGGCTACCGCACGGGAGCGCCGTCATTCCGCGGCAGCGGCCGCGGTCAGGCTGTTCGACGCGTTCGCCGCGCACGCCCACGTTCAGCTCACGCCGGGCACCGGCCAAACCAGGATCGCCTCCACATGACGGCGACTGACTCCGCCTCGAACCACCGGCTGGCACCGGCCGCGGCGGCGACCGCCGGCCTCGACGACCGCGACGCGATCGCCCGGGTCACGTCCGCCATCGAGAGCGGTGAGGTGCGGGAGGTCGAGGTGATGTGGGTAGATCACCAGGGCCACGCCCGCGGGAAGCGGATCAACGCCTCCTCGTTCCTGGACCGCGCGCGGCGCGCCGGCTTTGCCTTCTGCAACGCGTCACTGACATGGGACGTGGCGGGCGACGTCAAGGCCGGGTTGCGCCACGCCGACTGGGACACCGGATTTCCGGATTTCTTCGCCGTGCCGGACCTGGATACGTTCCGCCTGCTGCCGTGGCGCGAGGGCGCCGGGCACGTGATCAGCGACCTGGTCGACCATCACGGGGAGCTGGTCTTCGCGTCGCCACGGACCGTTCTGCGCCGCACGGTCGACCGGCTGGCCGCCCTCGGCTACACGGCGAGGGTCGGGGTCGAGATCGAGTTCCACCTGCTGGGAGAGGACGAAACGCCGCTGAGCGACGGGCTGCAGGCCTACTCGTTGCAGGTGCTCAACCAGCTCGAGCCGGCGGTCGGTGGGATCCTCGACGGCCTGCGCTCGTTCGTCGAGCTCGAGGGCGGCAACTCCGAGTACGGGCCCGCGCAGTGCGAGATCAATCTGCGACATCTCGACGCGCTGGCGGCGGGCGACCAGGCAGCGCGCTTCAAATACGCCCCCCGCGAGCTCGCCCGGCGCCACGGCGCGCTGGCCACATTCATGGCCAAGCCGTTCGGCGAGGTGGCCGGCAACTCGATGCACCTGCACCTCTCGCTGTGGCGTGACGGCGAGCCCGCGTTCGCGCCTGACGGCGAAGCCGAGAACGGACTGATGCGCACCGCGATCGGCGGGATCCTCGAGCACCTTCCCGGGATCGTTCTCTACGGCGCGCCGACGGTCAACTCCTACAAGCGCTTCGAGGTGGCCTCATTCGCGCCGGCCAGCGCGACCTGGGGCGGCGACAACCGCACGGTGGCGATCCGTTCGCTGATCGAGACGCCGGAGGCCACCCGCATCGAGCTCCGCGCCGGTGCTGCCGACGCCCATCCCCACTGGGCGATCGCCGCGCTGCTGGCGGCCGCGATCGCCGGGATCGAGCAGGGGGCGGATCCGGGCCGGCGGGGCGAGGGCGACCTCTATCGCGCCGGCACCCGGCTACCCGCCACCCTCGCAGACGGCATCGCCGCGGCTCGCGCGGACAGCGACATCGTCGAGATCCTGGGTGAGGACGCCGTGCACGATTACCTCGCGCTCGCCCAAGCCGAATGGGAGACATTTGTAAGCGCGGTGACCGAGTGGGACCGCGAGCGATATCTCCGAAGCGTCTGATGTCCGTGACCGCCGAGCGCGAAGTGCGGCCCCGCCCCGCAGTCAATCCCGGTGCTCTGCGGCGCGCCGGACGTTTCCCGGCCTTGCAGGCGATCTTGTCCCGCCGTTCGCGGCGCTTCGCGCTCGGCGCCGAGCTCACTGGTCCCCTGGCGTATCGCTCCGCCCACGATCCGCTGCCCCTCGCCATCGAGGAGGAGGCGATCCTGGTGGCGGCCGGAACCGGAATCACGGGCGTGGCGCGCGACGAGTGGCCGTTCGTTGACGCCGACGGCCGCCGGACCGGCGCCGAAAAGCTCGCGAGCTACACCGGGCGGACGTATCCCAGCCCGCTCGCTCAGCACGGCACCGAGCTGTTCTGGACCAACGACGAGGGCGTGTTCGTGCTCCCGCAGAGGGGGGTGATGCCGACCGCCTACACCCAGCTCGCCGACCAGACCGAGCGGACCGAGCTATACCGGCGCGCGACCAAGCTCCAGGACGGACGTCTCCACATCCCGCGCGCCGTCCCCAATCTGTTCGGCCTGAACCACTGGATCGCGAACGCCGAGGGCAGCACGCTCTTCATCCCGATCAGCGACGTGACGCGCCAGTGCCTCAGCGCAATGCTGCTCTACTTCGACGACCCGCATCGCTACTACATCCACGACCCGCACCTGGGCGGCGACCCGCTTGCGCCGCTGGTCCGGGAGGGGTGGTTCGAGGCCACGCACCCCGTCGATCTATGGGACTTCGAGCGCTGGCAAATGGTGGACATGAACGGGGTCGAGGCGGGACTGATGGTGCAGAACCTGCTGATCGCCACGCAAGCGCTGGGGCTGGGGGGTCATCCGTTCTCCGGGGGCAAGGGCCGCGTCACGATGGGCGGCCAGAAGCACTGGCACGCGGTGGGGGGCACGGGGCCGGCCGGCTCGCTCGGCTTCGCCTTCCACCGCGTGCCGGATGACGCTCCGGTGGGTGCCGGCCAGTCGATCCCAATCGGGCTACCTGGGCTCTTCGAAGGCTACGTGCCGCCGTTCCACGCCACGATCGAGGATGCGGTCGACGCGGTCGTCTCGGTACGGCGAAACGAGCGTGGTGTCACGCCGTGGCGCGACGCAGCGATCGCCGCCGGGATCCCGGGCCCATCCGATGAGGCGGTGGAGGCGACGAAGCTGCTCGCGTCCTATGTCTGGGATCGCTACGGACGTTTCCCGGCCACGATCGATCCGTTTCTCACCACCGTCTGGTACCAGGCGCACCATCTCGACGTCGACTTCTACGACCGCTTCTACCCGAGGGCGGCAGTGCCCGACCACATCCGCAACCACATCCGCGAATGGCACCAGTGACCCGGTTGCGGGACCGGGCCGAGGCTGACGCACCCGATCAGCTCAGCCGCGGCGATCGCGGGGCACGCCAGAGCCGCCGCTGGCTCGCCTCGGAGATCCCGCTCGGCGCCCTGCTCGAGACGCCCTACGGGGAGGTCATCGACGAGGCGCCGCGCGAGGGTCTGCGCGTCCGTACGCACGACGTGGACCCGCCCGAGGCGGGATTGCCGACGATGCCGTGGACGGTCAACCGCAAGGAACAGGTGTGGACGCCGCGGCTCGCGCATCTGGTCGAGCAGGCCAACGCCAGCCAGTGGAACGCCAGCCTCGACATTCCCTGGTCCGGAGCGCTGGGGCTCGCCGATCATCTCGAGGAGGCCGTATGCGATCTCTTCACCTGGCTGCTCCAGCAGGAGCTGACCGCGCACCAGGTGCCCGCGGCGTGGCTGCCTCAGATACATCCCGCCTTCCTCGAGGTCCGGCTATTCCTGTCCGGCAAGGTGATGGACGAGGCCCGGCACACGGAGGCGTGCATCAAGCGCCTGTGGCTGAACGGCGTCGGCCCGACCGCGACCTCGCCCGACACCGATCGAGCACTGGCCCTCCTATGCTTGCTCGAGGACTACGAGCAGGCCTCGTTGCTCGTCGATGTGCTGGGGGAGGGACAGATCCTCGACGTGTTCAAGATCGTGTACGACCTCGCGCCCGACGAGGCCACCCGCCGGATCGTGCTGCTGTCCCGCCGCGACGAGGCGCGGCACGTCTCCTACGGCGTGGCCCGCCTCAAACATCGGATTGAAACCGCGTCGGACCCGGAGGCGGTCGGCCGCCAGATCGTCGATTGGATCGCCGCTCGGATCGAGGTGTCCGACGAGTTCTTCGCGTTGCCCGAGCTCGTCCACGAGGCACTCGGTGTCCTTGGCCGCGAGGTCGGGGTCGACGGCAAGCAGCGCGCTCGCGAGTTCCCGGCCGAGGCCAACGCGTTCCGTCGGTCCCGGCTCGAGGCGGCGGGGCTGCCGCCCCGCGCGCTTGGTCAGGTTCGGTCGCTGCTCGAACGGAACTGAGCCGAAAGGGCTAACTTGGCCGACTTGATCCACGTACTTGAGAATGCGTATCGATCACCGCCGGCGTATCCCTTCGACCTCGGGTCGTTCCGGCGGAACACCTCGACAGCGTCGGCCGAGGCTCAGCGGTGGTTCGACCGAGGGCTGACCTGGAGCTACGCCTTCAATCACGAGGAGGCGATCCGCTGCTTCGAGCGCGCCGTCGCCGCCGACGAGCGGTTTGCGCTCGCCCACTGGGGCATCGCCTACGCGACCGGCCCCAACTACAACAAGCAGTGGGAGATGTTCGACGACGCGGACCTGCACGCCTCGATCCGTCGGGCCTTCGACGCGACGCAGCGTGCGCTGGAGCTGTCGCCCTCCGCCGCCGCCCCGGAGCGCGCACTGATCGCCGCACTCGGGAAGCGCTATCCAAGCCCCGAGCCGGTGGACGACCTGAACGCCTGGACGGTTGACTACGCCGAGGCGATGGGCGCGGTGTACGCCGGACACCCCGACGACCTCGACGTGGTCGCGCTGTACGCCGACGCGCTGATGAACGTGACCCCGTGGTCGCTGTGGGATCTCGCCACCGGGGAGCCGGCCGAGGGGGCGCACACGCTCGAGGCCAAGCGCGTGCTCGAGTCCGCCCTCGCCCTGCCCGACGCCATGACGCATCCCGGCCTGCTCCACTTCTACATCCATCTAATGGAGATGTCGCCCACGCCGGAGGCGGCGCTCGAGGTCGCGAATGCGCTGCGCGGTCTCGTCCCCGACGGTGGCCATCTGCTCCACATGCCCACTCACATCGACGTCCTGCTCGGCGATTACGAGCAGGTGATCGCCGACAACGAGCGGGCGATCGCCGCCGACGAGCGATACGCCGCGCACGCCGGACGCGTCGACTTCTACGCGCTCTATCGCGCGCACGACCATCACTTCAGGATCTATGGAGCGATGTTCGCCGGCCGGCGGGCGACCGCCCTAGCCGCCGCCGATGCGCTGGCCGCGTCGCTGCCCGAGGAGCTTCTGCGCGTCGACGCTCCCCCCATGGCCGACTGGCTCGAGAGCTTCGTGCCGATGCGCCTGCATGTGCTGGTGCGCTTCGGCCGGTGGCAGGAGATCATCGCCGAGCCCCTGCCGGCCGATCCCGCGCTCTTCTGCGTCACCACCGCCATGACTCACTACGCCAAAGGCGTGGCGTTCGCAGCTTCCTCACTCCTTGCGGAGGCCAACTCGCAACGCGAGCGGTTCACCGCGGCGGTGGCGCGCGTGCCCGAAACGAGATACCTGTTCAACAACACTGCGCTGGACATCCTGGCCATCGCAGGGGCGATGCTCGACGGCGAGATCGAATATCGAGCGGGCAACTACGACGCCGCGTGGGTGCATCTGCGGCGCGCGATCGAACTCGACGACACGTTGCCCTACGACGAACCTTGGGGGTGGATGCAGCCCACGCGTCACGCCTATGGGGCGCTGCTGCTTGAGCAGAGCCAGGTCGAGCGCGCCCGCGAGGTGTACGCCGCCGATCTCGGGCTCGATGAGACGCTGCCGCGAGCATGTCGGCATCCGAATAATGTGTGGAGCCTGCACGGCTACAACGAGTGCCTGGTCCGGCTGGGTCGGATCGATGAGGCCCATCGGATCGGCGCGCAGCTGGATCAGGCCCTGGCGCGGGCGGACATCGCGATCGAGTCGTCGTGCTTCTGCAGGACGGCGCCCTCGACGGCCTGACCTTGGCACTGAGCGCCACTGGGCGCTCGCCTGGCTAGCCCACCTCGACGGGGAGCGTCTCGTCCCGCGTCCACTCGGTCAACGAACCGTCGTACAGACGCGCCTCATCGCGCCCGAGGAGCGCCAGCGCGAACAGGTCGACGGTGGCCGAGATGCCGCCGCCACAGTAGGCGATCACCGGGGTCTCACCCAGCGCCCCCGCCGCCTCGAGCGCGCGCTCGAGGTCAGGCCGCGGCCGGAACAGGTTGGTGTCCGGGTCGACCAGCTCGGTCCACGGCGCGTTGATGCTGCCCGGTATCCGTCCGGGCCGGCTGTATGAGCTCGGCCCCTCCCCGCGGAAGACCGGTGGTGTGAGCGCGTTGACCAGGCACGCCGAGCCGGCGCCCGTCGCGACGACGGCCTCGACGTCGGCCCGCGTCGCCAGACGCTCCCAGCGGGGCTCCGCGCTGAAGCGTGCCGGCGGGTAGAAGATCTCCGCGTCTTCTAGCGGGAGCCCGGCGGCGCGCCAGGCTGCGAGCCCTCCGTCGAGGACGCTGACGGCGTCGAACCCGAAGAATCGAAGCTGCCACCACAACCGCGTGGCCCACATAGGCGTGTCTTGAGCGTAGACCACCACGTGGGTGCCCGGCCCGATTCCCAGCCTGCCAGCCGCCGCGGCGAACCGGTCCGCCGGCGGCAGCGTGAACGCGAACGGCGAATCCGGATCCGACAGCTCGCCCGGGATGTCCGCGAACGCGGCGCCGGGGATGTGCGCCTTCTCGTAGCCGGGCCGGCCGCTCGCGACCGTGTAGGGGCCGCCCTCCGGCGGACGCACGAGCTCGACGGTGGCGTCGAACAGACGCAGCGCCGGGTCCTCGAGATGCTTTGACAGCGTCTCGACGTCGATCAAAGACGGTAGTGAAAGCGTCATAGCGACTAATCCTTTCGACCTAGTTGGTTATGAGGGTTCGCTCGGCGGCCGTCAGTGCCAGGCTCACGTCGGCCTCGAAGCCGAGCCGCCGCAGGCCGGCCGCCAGCGCGGTGATCGCGGAGAGAACGGGTTCGGGGCGGGCCGCTTCGCCGGTGTGGTTGATCCGGATCGCGACGTCAGCCAGGGGCCCGGGGGCAGGGACGAGCAGACCGCCGTCGCCACCCTCCAGGAAGGGGACCGACGACTCGACCAGCGCGGCCACGGAGACCCCATCCGGCGCCCTGACCAGCGTCGCGACCGACGCCGCATCCGGCTCGCGCGTGACCCAGGGCTCGAGTCCGAGCGCGCGGACCCCGGCGCGAGCGGCGGCCCGGGCGCGCTGGTGGCGGTCGATCAGGCGCCGCAGGCCGACATCTCCTTCGAGCGCCTCGAGGGCGTCGATGAGCGCTCGCATCTCCTGCTCGTGGGCGTAGGCGGGAATCCGGTCGCGACCTGCGTCGATCCACCGCTCCTTCCAGTCGAGCAGCGACAGAATCGATCCGCGCGGCGCGTTCGGGTTGCGCGCGATCTGTTCCCAGCCTCGCTCGCCGGCCACCAGCGCGCAGACGCCGGCCGGCCCCGCCAGTGCCTTCTGCGGTCCGATCATGACGAGATCGAGCCCCCATTCGTCGATCGGCAGCGGCTCGGCGCCGACCGAGGCGACGGCGTCGACGACGATCACCGCGCCGGCCTCGTGAACGGCCGCGGCGATCTCGCCGAGCGGATTGACGACGCCCGTGGCGGCCTCGGCGTGCACGACGCTGACCACGTCGAACCGCCGGCGAGCGAGTGCGGTGCGCACGGCCTGCACGTCGAGGGCGCGGTCGAACTCGACCGCGAGCTGCTCGACCACCGCTCCCCCGAAGGCGAGCCAGTCGCCGATCACCTCACCGTAGGGACCGCTCACCAGGTTCAGCGCCTGCACGCCCGGACCACCCAGTCCTCGCGCGGTCGCCTCGAGCAGGAGGATCGCTTCGCCCTGTAGCAACAGGACGTCGCGGCCGGTCTCCAACACGGCTCCCAGGGTTCTCTCGGCATCGGCGTACGCGGCGCTGTCGATCAGTCGTGCGGCGGAACCGGTCACGGTTCACCTGGCGCGTCACCGGCCGAGTTCGATCGGGGGAGTCGGGGCACCGCGTCGAGCAGCGTCCGCGTGTACGGATGCTGCGGCGCGTCGAAGATCTGATCACGTTCGCCCACCTCCACGATACGTCCCTGGTACATCACGGCGACCTCGTCGCACAGCTGCCGCACGACGGCGAGATTGTGCGAGATCAAGAGCAGGCCGACGCCCAACTGTGCCCGCAGCCCGGCGAACAGCTCGAGGATCGTCGCCTGAATCGAGACGTCGAGCGCCGAGACAGGCTCGTCGGCGACGATCAGGCTCGGCTCTACCGCAAGCGCCCGGGCGATCGCCAGTCGCTGCCGCTGACCCCCCGAGAACGCGCTCGGCTTGCGATCCAGCGCCGCCTCGGGAAGGCCGACCAGCGCCATCAGCTCGGCGCACCTTTCCTCGGCGCAGTCGCCGCGCGCCAAGCCGTGCACGGCGAGCAATTCTCGCAGCACGCTACGGATCGTCCGGCGGGGGTTCAGCGAGGAATAGGGGTCCTGGAACACGAGCTGGATCTGGCGCCGCTGGGAGGGGCTGCGGCGAGGGCGGAGCAGCTCTCCGTCGAGCCTCACTGATCCACCGTCGGGCTTCTGAATCCCGGTGATCACCCGGGCCAGGGTCGACTTGCCGCTCCCGGATTCGCCGACCAGCCCGACGGCGCCGCCGGCCGGCACGGCCAGCGAGACGCCGTCGACGGCCACGACCGGCACGCGGTCTCTCCGATGAAACGTGACCCGTACGTCATCGGCCGTGAGCGTCGCGCTCATCGCGTCGCCAACTCCCGCCAGTGCAGGCATGCGCTCTGTCTGGCCTCGGGCGCGGCGACTGGCGTGAGGGACACCTCCGTCGTGGTGCACTCGTCCGTGGCGTAGCGGCAGCGGGGATGGAACGGGCAGCCCGACGGGAGCCGACCCGGCTCGGGGATGGATCCGGGGATCGGACGCACGGTGCGCTCCGGCTGGTCCAAATCGATCGTCGCGTCGAGCAGACCGCGGGTGTAGGGGTGAAGTGGCTCGGCCAACACCTCCTCGGTCGGGCCGGTCTCGACGATCCGGCCCGCGTACATGACCGCCAGCTCCTCGCACAGCTCCCGCACCACGGCCAGGTCGTGGCTGACGAACACGAGGGCAAGCCCGAGCCGCCGTCGCAGGTCGCCCAGCAGCGCGAGAACCTGCGCCTGCACGGTCACGTCGAGCGCGGTCGTCGGCTCGTCGCACAGCAGGACCTCGGG
>Ga0209624_10003054_pt1 | contig 12071 bp, 8 predicted proteins | sample JacPinW_OM2H0_O1_FD_188565 | JGI IMG/M metagenome (GOLD analysis project Ga0209624, IMG submission 188565) | Forest soil microbial communities from Algoma, Ontario, Canada - Jack Pine, Ontario site 1_JW_OM2H0_O1 (SPAdes) (version 2) | ecosystem: Environmental > Terrestrial > Soil > Boreal... | reverse complement strand
GCATCGATCCTCAATTACTCGGTCCCGAGTCTGGGAATCGATTTGGGGTTGAGGACTTTTGCAGCGTTCACTGATGAGGCTCTGCCGCCGATCGAGGCTGAGCGATTTTACCGCGACTTGGAACCCGCCCTGGCTCGTGCGCAGCGCGCCCGCCATCGAAACCGAACCCGAGCGATTCATGCCAAGATCGCGAATCGGAGAAAAGATTTCTTGCACAACGTGAGCACCCGATTGGTGAAGGCCAATGGTGCGATCTTCGTCGGCAACGTGAATGCCTCCGCTCTCGCCAAGACCCGAATGGGCAAATCGGTGCTCGATGCGGGTTGGAGCGCATTCCGAACCATGCTGCAGTATAAATGCGCTGACGCAGGCGTGTGGTTTGCTGAAGTCGATGAAGCGTTTTCCACCCAGAACTGCAGCGTGTGTAAAAGCCGCGCCGGCCCCAAAGGCCGGAAAGATCTTGGAATAAGGGGATGGCAGTGCACTGTGTGCGGAGCGATCCATGATCGTAACGTCAACGCAGCTCACAATATCCTCGCGGCGGGACATCGCCGTCTTGCAGAAGGAATCCTCGGCCCTTGAGGGCGAGGAGGATGTCAACGCCATGAACTGGTTTCCTCGCCGCGGACGTCATTTCGCGGACCATACACTAAATACCATCCTTCGCGGCCCACCAACGCGGAAAGCCGGTCCAACAATTCCCGCGTGGGCCGCACCGACCAGGCGTCGGGAAGATTGACCTTACCACTGTAATCGGGTCGATTGACCGCCACACTGACCCCGCAGGGGCCGCGCAAGTAGGGCTTCAGCACCTGTTCGAAGCGATTCATGCCTTGCGGGCCATCGAATTCGGCCGGCCAGCGCAGCCACAGGCGGCGCGCGAAGCGCTCACGCGCCCGGTCAATATCCATCAGGGACTTCGCCTGCAGGCGCCAAGCCTCGATAAAGTCATCGAAGCGCAGTGTGCCATCGACGATCAGGATGGCGTCTTTGACAATGATGTCGCGATGCTGCTGAAACACTTCTTCATACAAGCTGACCTCGAGGCGCGCGCTGCGATCGTCCAAGATCAAGGTCACTCGATTCGGGCGGCGGCGGATTTCCAGCACCAAGCCGGCTACCGTGGCGGGCTTGCCTGCCGACCAGTTGCGCGCACCTTCCAGCGGCGCCGGCGGTTTGGGACCGCCGACATCGGCCAGACGGGCGCTCACCAAGAACTTCAAGTCCGGCTCATAGGGCGTAATCGGATGGCCGCTCAGGAACAGGCCCAACGTTTCGCGTTCGCCGGCCAGACGCTCAGCCTCGGACCAATCCGCGACCGCGACATTCTCGGCGGCGCTCAATCCGAACAGGTCGACCTGGCCCATACTGATGGCGCGAGAATTCTGTTCTCCCAAATGCATGGCGCGCTCGAGCTCCGCGGTCAGCGATGCGCGGTTGGGCCCAATCTGGTCCAAGCTGCCGGAGCGGATCAATGCTTCAAACACGCGCCGATTCACGCGCTGCAAATCAATGCGCCGGCACAGATCCGGCAAAGTCTTGAAGGGTCCGTTTTTTGCGCGCTCCTCGATGATGGCTTCGACGGCAGAAGCGCCCACGCCTTTGATGGCGCCCATGCCATAACGGATGCTGGCCGGACCCGCGACGCGAAACGCATGCACCGAGGCATTCACATCGGGCGGAAGAACTTCGAGTCCCATGCCGTTGCACTCATCGATGAGCGTCACCACCTTGTCGGTCTTATCCATGTCCGAGGACAGCACCGCCGCCATGTACGCCGCCGGATAGTGCGCCTTGAGCCACGCGGTCTGGTAGGACAACAAGGCGTACGCCGCGGAATGCGATTTATTGAATCCGTAGCCGGCAAACTTTTCCATCAGATCGAAAATGTAAGTTGCCTGCGCCTCACGCACACCGCGCGCCACCGCGCCGCTGACGAATACCGAGCGCTGCTTCGCCATTTCCTCAGGCTTTTTCTTGCCCATGGCGCGGCGCAGGAGATCGGCGCCGCCCAAGGTGTAGCCGGCCAATATCTGGGCGATCTGCATGACCTGTTCCTGGTACAGGATTACGCCGTAGGTGGCCTCCAGCACGGGCTTCAAATCCGGATGCAAGTAGTCGATGATCGCCCCGGTGAGGTCGTGCTTGCGCGCGATGAAGTCCTCGACCATGCCGGATTGCAGGGGACCGGGCCGAAACAGTGCGACCAGCGCGACGATATCGCCGAAGCGGTCTGGCTGCAGCCGCCGAATCAAATCCTTCATGCCGCGCGATTCGAGCTGGAATACCGCCGTGGTCTTGGTGCTCTTGAGCAGCGCATAGGTTGGCGCGTCGTCCATCGGCAACGCGCTCATCACCAGCGGGGCTTCGCCGCTGCCGGCACGCTGCTCATTGATGTCGCGCACCACCCAATCGATGATGGTGAGCGTTCGCAGCCCCAGAAAATCGAATTTGACCAAGCCCGCGGCTTCGACATCATCTTTGTCGAACTGGGTCACCGGGGTGCTGCTGCCCTCTTCGCAATACAGCGGCGTGAAATCGGTCAGGACCGAAGGCGCGATGACCACGCCGCCGGCATGCGTACCGGCGTTGCGGGCGAGACCTTCGAGCGTTCGCGCCAGATCAATGAGATCGTGAACCTCGGGCTCGTTGTCGTACAGGCGCTTGAGCTCCTCTTCCTGTTCGAGGGCCTTGTCGAGGGTCATGCCGATTTCCAACGGAATCAGCTTGGCGATTTTGTCGACATAGCCGTACGGATGCCCAAGAACCCGGCCCACATCGCGCACCACGGCTTTTGCCGCCAACGTGCCATAGGTGATGATTTGCGAGACGCGGTCGCGGCCGTACTTGTTGGCCACGTATTCAATCACCCGATCGCGGCCTTCCATGCAAAAGTCGACGTCGAAATCCGGCATCGACACGCGCTCCGGATTCAGGAATCGCTCGAACAGAAGATCATGCTCGATGGGATCCAAATCGGTAATGCCCAAGGCATAAGCGACCAGCGATCCTGCACCGGAACCGCGGCCGGGACCCACCGGCACTCCATTCGCGCGCGCCCAACGAATGAAATCCGCGACGATCAAGAAATATCCGGCGAATCCCATGGCGCAAATGACGCCGAGTTCCAGATCCAGGCGTGCCGCATAGCCGGCAACGGCTGCGGAGCCCGCCAACGCAGGCGACGCGGCAACGCGGATGTCCAGACCGCGCTTCGACTCCTCGCGCAGAAATTCCTCCGTACTCGATCCGGCCGGCACCGGGTAGGCGGGCAGCATCGAGGCGCCCAAGCGAATCTCCAGAGAACAGCGCTTGGCGATTTCAATCGTATTGGCCAGCAGTTGCGGTGCGTCCGCAAAAAGCTCGGCCATTTCCGCCGGCGACTTCAGGTACTGCTCCTCGGAGTAGCGATGCGCGCGGCTCACATCTCCGAGCTGCGCGCCATCATGGATGCAAACGCGCGCCTCATGTGCTTCGAACTCCGCGCGCGTCAAGAAACGCACATCATTCGTGGCGACCGCAGCGACGCCTCGAGACTGCGCCAGTTCCATGGCCGCTTCGGAGCAGACTTGCTCACCTGCCCGGCCGGTGCGCTGTACTTCAAGGTAGAACCGATCGCCGCAAAATGCCTGCCACCGCTCGAGACAACGCTCCGCTTCGTCGTCGCGGCCTCGCGCGAGGCACCGGCCGATATCACCCTCGAAGCCGCCCGAGAGCACAATCAGGCCCTGCAGCACGTCGCTGTTGATCCAACTGCGCTCGAGCATGGGCGCACCGCGCTGCTGTCCTTCGAGATAGGAGCGGGTCACGAGCTGCGTCAGGTGCCGGTAGCCTTTTAAGTTCTGACAGAGGAAAACAATGCGCGAAGGCGCCGCCCGTTCCCCTGGCTCGCGGATCCAGGCGTCAACACCGATCAGGGGCTTGATCCCCGCTGCCTGCGCTTCCTTGTAGAACTTCACCATGGCGAAAAGATTGCTTTGATCCGTCAGCGCAACCGCCGGCATGCGCCCTGCCGCGACAGCGGCCATCAATTCCGGTACGCGCACGATCCCATCAACCAAGGAATATTCCGTGTGCAATCGCAGGTGCACGAACGCCGTCAAGGTTCACACCGCAGAGCGAGGCGGACCGGCTCGAAGGAACGTCGGTGCAATGGACACGGTCCATGCAGCGTCAGAAGTCGCTGGTGATCGGGAGTCGCGTAGCCCTTGTGACTTGCGAAACAATATGCAGGATATATTGTATCCATTTGATCCATATAACTATCTCTGGCGGTTTTTGCCAGAATCGATGCGGCGCTGATCGCCGGCTCCGAGACATCTCCGTCAATGATGGCACGAGCCGTCAACACCTTGCCCAGTCCGTTCAAATTGGGGAGCTGGTTACCGTCAACCAGCACGTGGTCGGGTGTCAGCGTCATGGCGAGTAAGGCGCGGCGCATCGCGAGAAACGTGGCCTGCAGAATATTCAACGCATCAATCTCAACCTGATCAGCCCAACCGATGCCGAAACACAGTGCATCGCGCCTGATGACGACGCTCAAGCGCCAGCGCTCCACAGCACTCAACGATTTCGAATCGGCGACGCCTTCGATGGGCCGGCGCGGCCGCAAGATCACCGCGGCGGCGACCACCGGTCCCGCCAGGGGACCGCGACCCGCCTCGTCGATGCCGGCAACCCGCCTCACCTAAGCGGTCCTTGCGAAGACAGGCTCCCGGCGTTCAACAGGTCCAGAATCGCCTGCGCCGCCCGGGTCCCTGCGCCACGGCGCAAGTCGGCGTGAATACGCGAGAACTCCCGCTCCAGGGCGCTGCGCCGCTCGGTATCGTCAAGCCACATCAAGAGCTCCGCTCCGATCGACTCGGGGATGATCTGGTCCTGAAAATATTCGCCGACGACGCGCTTATCCGCAAGTAGATTTGGTTGCGCAAAAAACTTGGATTTCACCAGATTCAGTCTCGTGAGCACCCAGCCCGTCAGAGCCCCTAAGCGGTAGACGACCACCATGGGGCGTTTGCACAGGGCAGTTTCCAAAGTGGCAGTACCCGATGCCACCAACACCACATTGGCTGCGCTCAACGCCGTGGTCGCCTGGCCATCGATCAGGCGCACATCGAGCGCCGGCGCGTCGCGTTTCAGCACCTCGGAGAAAATCTGGCGCGTCGCAGCGCTCGCCATCGGCGCGATGAATTTCAGATCCGGGCGCTGCGCGGCCATCCAGCGCGCGGTTGCCGCGAAGTCCGCCGCCAGTCGCGCGACCTCACCGCGGCGGCTACCCGGCAGCAGTGCGACAATGCTGGACTTCAGGTCCAGCCCGAGCGCGCTCCGCGCCGCCTCGCGATCGATTTGCTGAGGGATGGCGTCCGCCAAAGGATGACCGACGAATTCCGCGCGTATCCCATGCTCATCGTAAAAGCGCTTTTCGAACGGCAGCAGGCACAACACGAGGTCGACCGATTCTCGAATTCTGCGGGCGCGCCCTTGCCGCCATGCCCACACCTGGGGACTGACGTATTGCACGGTGGGAATGCCCGCCGCGTGCAGTGTGCGGGCCAATCTTAAATTGGTGTCGGGCGCATCAATGCCGATGAAAACGTCCGGCCGCGCCGTCAGGAACATTCGCTTGATGCGTGCGAGCAGCCGCGCCAGCCTCGGCAAGTCGCGCAGAACGTCAAACAACCCCATCACGGCCAGCGACTCGGCAGGCTCCCAGCTCTGGCACCCCGCCGCCAGCATTTTAGGTCCGGCGACGCCGAAGAACTGCGTGTCAGGAGCGCGTTTGCGCAGCGAATGGATGAGATCGGCACCCAAGGTATCGCCTGAGGCTTCACCCGCCACCAGACCCACTCGCAGGGGAGTGGACACGCGCGTAGCTGCGGGCGCGTTCATCGCTAGCGAACGATGCTGCGTGAGCTGCGCTTGATGAATTCGACGAAGGGCGCGATTTCCGGCTGAGTTGCCGCCGCTTTTTCAAGCTCCTCGATGGCCGCTTTCAGTTTCAGACCGGAGCGGTACAGCAATCGATAGGCACGGCGAATGTTCAGGATTTGCGCAGGCGTGAATCCGCGGCGCTGCAAGCCGATCGAGTTGACGCTGTGCGGCACGGCCGGCCTTCCCACCGCCATGACATAGGGCGGAACATCGCGAGTCACGGCAGCGTTGTGCGCAATGAAACAATACGCGCCCACTTTGGTGTGCTGATGCACCGCAGACAGGCCGCCCAGGGTGACCCAATCGCCGACTTCCACGTGGCCTCCCAAGGTGGCGCAGTTTGCCATCACGATCTGGTCGCCCAAATGGCAGTCATGCGCGACATGCGAGTACGCCATCAGGAGATTGTCATTGCCGATGTGCGTCACGCCCTTATCGTGGGTGGTGCCGCGGTTCACGGTCACGGATTCGCGAAATACGTTGCGGTCGCCGATCGTAAGAAGCGTCGGCTCGCCATTGTATTTCTTATCCTGCGGTGCGTCGCCCAGCGAGGCAAACTGGAAGATCTTGTTGTCGGCGCCGATGCGCGTGGGGCCGTTGATGACGGCGTGCGGACCGATCCAGGTCCCGGATCCGATGACCACGTCGGCGCCGATTACCGTAAAGGGTCCGACTTGGACGTCCGCCGCGATGTGTGCTTGCGGCGATATCACCGCCCGCGAATCGATCATCCGGCCGCTCCCGCACGTGGAGCCGTTTTGGTCTCGGGAGCGACCATGATTTCCGCCGACGCCACTTCTTTGCCCTCGACTTCGGCCAAGCAGTGGAATTTCCATATTCCCTTGAACGCACGCTTCAAAGCAACCTTCAGCATCAATTGATCGCCCGGTTCTACAGGCTTGCGAAAGCGCGCGTTGTCGATGGCGACAAAGTAGAAACGGGTATTGATGTCAGGCACCACCTTCGCGGTTTTGAACGCCAATATGCCCGCCGCCTGGGCCAAGGCCTCAATGATGAGAACCCCCGGCATCACGGGGCGGTGCGGGAAATGCCCTTGAAAGAACGGCTCGTTGACCGTCACATTCTTCAGCGCAACGCAGTGCTGCCCCGCAACGCATTCCAAGACCCGATCGACCAACAAGAAGGGATACCGATGCGGCAATTGCCGCATGATCGCTTCGATATCCAACCTATCGGACTCCGACATTATCTCTCCTATCTGTCCAATCGCCGCAAATGGGCGACCATCCGCCGCCACAGTCTGGTCTCCACCGTCGGCATGCCGCTTGAGTAGCTGCCGGGTTTCTTGATCGATGCACTCACCAGGCTGCAGCCCGTCACCACCACATCATCGGCAATGGTCAGGTGACCGGCAAAACCCACCATTCCGCCAATCATGCAGCGCTGGCCGATCACCGTGCTGCCGGAGATCCCGGTGCAGGCGGCGATGGCGGTGTGAGCGCCGATGGTCACGTTGTGGCCTACTTGGATCTGATTGTCCAGTTTGACCCCATTCTCGACAACGGTATCATCAATGGCGCCCCGATCGATCGTGGTATTCGCGCCGATTTCCACGTCATCGCCGATGCGCACGCTGCCCACTTGCGGCACTTTCACCCAAGTCCCATCGTTGGGCGCGAAACCAAAGCCGTCCGCCCCGACCACGGCTCCGGCATGCAGGATGCACCGCTGACCTAAGGTCACCCCCGGATATAAATTCACCCGCGACCTTAAGGTCGAGTCGGCACCGACCGAGGCCCCCTTCTGGACAATACAGCAGGGGCCCACCAATACGCGCTCGCCGATTCGAGCACCCTCCTCGATCACGGCGAGCGGCCCAATGCTCGCCGAAGACGCGATCTGCGCCCCGTCGGCCACCACGGCGCTTGGATGGATTCCCGGCTCGGGAGTCATTTCCGGGTGCATCAGAGAGGCAATGCGCGCGTAGGCCAGGTACGGGTTGGGGTCGATCAATGCGGCAACCGGGCAGTGCGCTTCATCCTCGGCGCTCAAGATAACGGCGGTCGCCCGGGTGGACTCGAGCTGCCGGCGGTAGCGTGAGTTGGCCAGAAAGGTCAAGGCTCCGCTGTTCGCTCGGGATAAGGTCGCTACGCTGCGGACGTTAAGGCTGGGATCACCGCGCAGCGTGAGCCCGAACCGCACCGCCAACTCGCCTAGACTGAATTCTGCCTGCACTTAGGCAAGTTAAGTGCGGTACGCGGCCGCTATTTGGCGCCCGGCGGCTTCGCCGGCGGCGCTGCCGCGGGTTTCGGTGCCGAGGCCGGCAAGCTCGCCGGCTTGGATTTCAATACTTCCAGGACTTGCGCCGTGATATCCAGCTGCGGCTTGTTGTAGAACACGCCCTCGCCTAAGACCAGATCAAAACCCTGCGCGCTCGAGTAGGTACGGATCTCCTCCAGTAGGTAGCGCTGCACTTTGCCGAGCTCCTCATTTTTCCGGGTCGATAGATCGTCCTGAAATTCCCCGCCCTTGCGCGAAAACTCGCGCTGCTGATCGCGCAACTGCTTCTCTGCCTTGGCGCGATCGGCTTCCGCCATGATCGCCCCTTCCTTCGCCAACTTCTCATCGCGCGCCTTCAGATCGTTCTGCATGGCCACCAATTCGCGCTGACGCGGCCCGAACTCATTCTGCAGGGCCTGCATGGTACTTTTGACCTGCGGCGCCTCCGCCATGAGTTTCTGAAAATCCACGTACCCGATCTTAATTTCGGCGCTGGCTTGCTGCGACACCATGAGTCCGCACAGGCTCAGGGCCAAGTACGGAATGCTGCGAAGATAAGTCGACATGTTGTTCTTTAAGACCTCAAATTGCGGTCAAAACGCTTGACCGATTGAAAATTGGAAACGCTCCGTCTCGTCGTTGAATCTCACCGTATTGCCTTCAAACGCATTCAAAGGAATTCCGTATGAGAAACGGAACAGGCCCAATGGCGCGAGCCACTGCACTGCAATTCCGGTTGATTGTTTTAGATTAGCATAACTGAAGTGGTAATCGACCGGCGTTAAGTCATCGACACCCAGGAATTTCACCTTACTGCCCGTCTGGAACACGTTGCCGATGTCGTAAAACATGCTCACGCGGGCCGAGCTTTTCCACTTCTCCGGTACCGGGAAAATCAGCTCATAGCGGTTGACCACACGGAAGTTTCCGCCATACGGGTTGCCGACGCCGATATTGTCCTTCGGCCCCAGGCGGCTTTCTCGAAAGCCCCTGACGCTGTCGGGACCGCCGGCGAAGTAATTGAGATAGGGTGGCAAGGAGGTCGTTTTGCCGAGCGCCGAAGCATAGTCGACCGAGGCTTGCGCGGAGATCAGGAACTTGCCCCACAGCGGGATGTAGGTGATGAAATCGAAATTCGTCTGGTAGTAGCGGACATCGCTCAAGGGCAGCGCGTAGCGGGCCGACAAGGTTATCTTCATGCCACGGTCGGGAAACAAGGCACGGTTGCGGCCCTCGTACGACCAGCCGCCAGTCAGCTCGTAGGTGTAGAAATTCGTGCCGAACACCGTGTAGGGACTGTCCAACGAATTGACCGTGCCATCGCCGTTGGTGTCCGATAGATCGCGCTGAAAGGTGCTGCCATTCTGCTTGACCCAATCGACCGACTGCTGCGCGCTGTAGCCCTGGGAAACCACCAGGCTGTTCTTGTTCGCGGAAGTGCCGATGCTCAAGAACTGGTACTCGCTGATCGGATAAGACCATTGAACCGCGCCTGTGATCTGCTTCGTCGAGAACGCCGAGGACGCGGCGACGAACTGCGTGACGTCGCGCAGCGTCACGGAAGTCGTGCGCGATATGCCGTCGATGGTGGTGTAAGGATCCGTGTGCGCAAACGTATACGATTTGCTGTACTTGCCCGCATTGACTTCCAAGGCGATGCGATCGCCGGTGCCCATGAAGTTGCTGTGAACGAAATTGCCATTCAAGCTGAATTTCTGAGATTCCGAGTAGCCGATGCCGCCGCCGAATTGACCCGGCAGTCCCTCCTTGATGTTGAAGTCGACATCCACCAGATCCGCGCTGCCCGCCACCGGCTTATTCTCGAATTCGACTTTCTCAACATACGGCAGACGCTGCAGGCGTTCTTTGGAGCGTTCGACCGCCGAATTGGACAACCAACCGCCTTCCAGCTGGCGCATCTCGCGGCGCAGCGTTTCATCGTTGATGGCCGTGGTGTTGTTGAAATTGATATGGCGAACATACACGCGGTTGCCGGGCTCGATGAAAAAAGTCAGAGCCACGGTCTTCTTGTCGTTATCCGGGGTCGGGACCGGATCGATCTTGGCGAATGCATAGCCGTCGGCGCCCAGGCGATAGCTCATCAATTGCTGGGTGGAGGTGACCTGCTTGCGCGAATACGTGTCGCCCGGATGGATCAGCAGCAAACGGCGCAGCTGCTCTTCGGGCACAACCATGGTACCGGCAATCTTGATGTCGCTGACCTTGAACACCTCGCCCTCGGTGACATTCACGGTGATGTACATATCGTCTTTTTCCGGCGCAATCGTGACTTGCGTCGATTCGATCTGGAAGTTCGCGTAACCTCTGTCCATGTAGTAGGAACGCAATTTTTCCAAGTCGCCGGTCAATGACTCGCGCGAGTAGCGATCATCCTGCTTGTACCAGGACAGCCAGTTGGGCGTCTTCAGCTCGAAGCTGTCGAGAATGTCCTTCTCTTTGAATTTGGTGTTGCCGACAACGTTGATCTGCTCGATTTTGGCGCGCTTGCCTTCCTTGATGTCGACGATGATGTCCACTTTGTTGCCGGGCAGATCGGTAATCTTGGTATCGACGCGCACGGCATATTTGCCGCGGCTGAAATACTGGTCCGTGAGATATTGCTTCACCTCATCGAGCACCGAGCGATCGAAGGTCTTGCCGGTCGCCAGTCCCACATTGCGCAGGCTCTTTTGCAAGTCCTCAGTCTTGATGTCCTTGTTGCCCTTGATTTCGAATTTGGCAATCGAGGGTCGCTCGACCACTACGACAAGAAGAATATTGCCGTCGCGGCGCAGTTCGACATCGCGAAAAAATCCGGTCGCATACAAAGCGCGCATCGCTTCACCGATGCGCGCCCCATCCAGATGATCGCCGATATTGACCGGCAGGTAGTTGAATACCGTACCTTCGGAGATTCGCTGCAAACCTTCGATGCGAATGTCGCCGACGGTAAAAGTATCTTGAGCGGCTTGCACCTGCGCAATCGTACTGACCGGTTGGCTGGCAAGCGCCGCCAACAAGGCTACGCGAAATTCAAGCCGCACGCGGCAGAGACCGGGAGCAATTTCGGTGGGCGACGCTGCGCGCGCAGCGCCGCTCGTACGGCTGGAATTTGGGTTTGATCATGATTTCCCGATTAATTCAAATGCCTTGAGATATCGTTATAGAAAGCCAGACTCATCAACACCACCAACAACGCAATGCCGACGTGCTGGCCGAACAGCTGCGTCCGCTCGGAAATCGGGCTGCCCTTGATGGCTTCCACCGCCTGATAAACTATCTGGCCGCCATCGAGCAATGGCACCGGCATCAAATTGAGCACGCCCAGGCTCACGCTGATGATCGCCAAGAAGGCCATGTACGCCGTAAGCCCCAGCGACGCGCTGATGCCGGCGAACTCGGCAATGCTGACCACCCCGCTGATGTTCTTCGGCGACACCTGCCCGGTGAGCATGCGCCACAGCATCTGCACCGTCAGCGCGGACATCTCCCAAGTCTTGGACACACCGCTCGCGAGCGCATCGATCGGCCCCAAGCGATGGATCTCGAGCAATCCCGCCGGCCAGACTGCGGGCCCCTCTTTGAGTGAAATACCCAACCGGCCTATCGCCCGGCCCTGATCCATCACCAGCGGAACCGCCGCCACAATACGCAATCGCTCGCCATTGCGCTCGACTTCAATGGAAATATCGCGATTTGCCGCACCGCTCACCTTGGCAACGAACTCGCTGCCATTGGCGATGGGCCGACCGTCCACGGCCAGCAATCGATCGCCGGCTTTCAGGCCGGCGCGCGCGCCGGCGCTGTCGGCCGGAACGGAATTGATCATGGTGGCGGCGTTCCACGTCGCCAGATCGAAGCCCAGTCCCGGCAGCAATTTTCCCGGCTCCGTCAATGCC
>Ga0209624_10003053_pt1 | contig 12072 bp, 9 predicted proteins | sample JacPinW_OM2H0_O1_FD_188565 | JGI IMG/M metagenome (GOLD analysis project Ga0209624, IMG submission 188565) | Forest soil microbial communities from Algoma, Ontario, Canada - Jack Pine, Ontario site 1_JW_OM2H0_O1 (SPAdes) (version 2) | ecosystem: Environmental > Terrestrial > Soil > Boreal... | reverse complement strand
AATCCGAAGCAACCGCTCGAGCAGCAATACGGCCCCGCACACGAGGTGATGCTCGAGCCCGACGGAATGCTGCGGCGGCTGGCCGGTACCGATCGGATCAGCGTCAATTCCCTGCACAGTCAGGGAGTGCGTGAGCTCGGACAGGGCCTGGCGGTCGAGGCGCGTGCGCCCGACGGCGTCATCGAGGCATTTCGCGTCGAGCGGGCCCCGGCCTTCGCGCTGGCGCTGCAGTGGCATCCGGAGTGGCGGGTTTCGGGCAATGATTTTTCGCGCGCGCTGTTTGCCGAGTTCGGCGCAGCGTGCCGCGCGCGCAGTTGAGCGCGCCGCATCCCAGAGCGGGTGCGCACGGCGATACAGGCGAGCGCACCAACGCGCGCGCCGGCAGAATGAAGGTGATGTATGGCTACCGAAATACAACAATTTTTTCGCGATCACGGCATCTCGGAGGTCGAGGCGATCATTCCCGATATGGCCGGAATCGCGCGCGGCAAGATCATGCCGGCGGAGAAATTCGCTGAAGACGAGGGCATGCGACTGCCGGAGAGCATCTTTCTGCAGACCGTCACGGGGGATTACCCGCCCGACACCAGCCAGGCCATGAGCCCGGCCGAGATCGACATCGTACTCAAGGCCGATCCAAAAACGGTGCGGGTGGTACCCTGGGCCGCCGAACCGACCGCCCAGGTGATCCACGACTGCTTCTACTCAGACGGCCGGCCGGTGATGATGGCGCCGCGCCATCTGCTGCGCCATGTGCTCGATCTGTACGCACAGCGCGGCTGGGAGCCGGTGATCGCCCCGGAGCTCGAGTTCTATCTGATCGAGCCGAATATCGATGCTGACTATCAGCTCAAGCCGCCGGTTGGCCGCTCCGGCCGCGCCGAACCCGGCAGGCAGTCCTACAGCATCGCCGCGGTCAATGAATTCGACCCGCTATTCGACGACATCTACGCCTTTTGCGAGGCCCAGGACATCGAGATCGACACGCTGATCCACGAGGATGGACCGGCGCAGATGGAAATCAACCTGCTGCACGGCGAGGCGCTCGATCTGGCCGACCAGGCCTTCCTGTTCAAGCGCACCGCGCGCGAGGCGGCGCTACGGCACAAGATGTACGCGACCTTCATGGCGAAGCCGCATGCCAAGGAGCCCGGCAGCGCCATGCACATCCACCAGAGCATCGTGGACAAGAAGACCCGCAAGAACATCTTCAGCAATCCGGACGGCACCCCTTCGGCGCTGTTCTTCTCGCATATCGCCGGACTGCAGCGCTACATCCCGGCGGCCATGTCGCTGTTCTGCTCGAACGTCAATTCCTACCGCCGCATGACGCGCTATCTGTCGGCCCCGATCAACGTCCAGTGGGGCTACGACAACCGCACCGCGGGCCTGCGTGTGCCGATGTCCGCGCCCGAGTCCCGACGCATCGAAAACCGGGTCGGCGGCGCCGACGCCAACCCCTACATTGCTATCGCCGCCTCGCTGGCCTGCGGCTACCTGGGCATGACCGAGGGGCTGAAGCCCACTGAGCCGGTCACGGGCAGCGCCCACGACATGCCGTATTCATTGCCGCGATCGCTCGACGAGGCGCTGGCACGGCTGCGCGACTGCGAGCCGCTGCTGCAGATCCTGGGCGAGCCGTTCGTAGCGGCCTATACGATCGTGAAGCAGGCCGAGCATGAGGTGTTTCTGCAGGTGATCAGTTCCTGGGAGCGCGAACACCTGCTGCTCAATGTCTAGCCTGCGCATGCGCACCGTGAGTTATGCTTTCTAGCGTGAGATCGACGATGAAACAATTCGCGCGCATCCCGGCCGCGGGCCACCTGGGCGTGGCGCTCGCCGCAGGGCTGCTGCTGGCGGCCTGTAGCCGGCAGCAGGCCGCGCCGTCCGTGGAGAAGGCCCCGCCCGCCGTGGCCGAAGTGGCGGGCGGGCCCGCGGCGGGCGTCGGACCGATGGATGCCGAGAAGGTCCTCAATGTCTTCAACTGGTCGGACTACATCGATCCGAGCATTGTGCCGGGTTTCGAAAAAGAGTATGGCATCAAGGTCAACTACGACGTCTTCGACTCGAATGAAGTGCTCGAGACTAAGTTGCTGGCCGGCAGGACCGGCTACGATGTGGTGGTGCCATCGGCCTCGTTCATGCAGCGCCAGATCCAGGCCGGCGTATTCCGCAAGCTCGACAAATCGCTGTTGCCCAACCTCAAGAACCTGGATTCCGACATTACGAGCCGCATCGAGGTGTACGACCCGGGCAGCCAGTACGCGGTGAACTATCTGTGGGGCACTGCGGGCATCGGTTACAACGAGGCCCAGATTGCCAGCGCGATGCCCAATGCCCCGGTCGACAGCTTCGCGATGCTGTTCGATCCCAACGTGGTCAAGAACTTCGAGAAATGCGGCGTTTCGGTCCTCGATTCACCCGTTGACGGAGTTGGGGCCGCATTGCTGTATCTGGGCAAGAATGTCAACAGCGAGTCGATGGACGATTTGCAGGCGGCAGAGAAGCTGCTGCTCGCCATCCGCCCATACGTGCGCTATATCAACTCGTCGAAATATATCGAGGACCTGGCCAACGGCGATATCTGCCTCGCGCTCGGCTGGAGCGGCGACATTGGCCAGGCGCGCACCCGCGCCACGGAGGCAGGCAAGACTTTCAGGATCAGGTACAACATCGCCAAGGAAGGGGCGATCATGTTCTTCGACATGCTGGCGATCCCGGCGGATGCGCCGCATCCGAACAATGCGCACCTGTTTATCAACTACCTGCTGCGGCCCGAGGTGGCGGCGAAGAATTCCAGCTCGATGCACTTCACGAGCAGCAATGGCGCGGCATACAAGCTGGTCGATCCTCTGGTGTATAACGATCCCGAGGTCTACCCGACCGCAGCGCAGAAGGCCCATATGTTTGCCGACATTTCCCACAGCCTGGCATATACGCGCGAGCTCAACCGCACCTGGACGCGCTTCAAGACCGGGCGTTGACAGCAACAGCGGCCGCTAAAACTCATCCATGCCCAAACAACCGTCTATGGCGGCCCAGAGTTATCTCCAGCTCGAAGATGTCAGCAAGCGCTTTGGCGATTTCATTGCGGTCAACAACGTCTCACTGAGCGTCGAGCGCGGGGAGATTTTCTGCCTGCTCGGCGCCTCGGGCTGCGGCAAGACGACGTTGCTGCGGCTGCTGGCCGGCTTCGAGGCCCCCAGTTCGGGCCGGCTGTTGATCGACGGACAGGACCTGGCATCGATACCCCCGTACCGGCGCCCGGTCAACATGATGTTCCAGTCCTATGCCCTGTTTCCACATATGACGGTGGAGCGCAACGTTGCTTTCGGCCTCGAGCAGGAGGCGCTATCGAAGCGCGAGATTACACGCCGGGTCGGCGAGATTCTCGATATCGTCAAGATGGGTCCTTATCTCAAGAGAAAGCCCCACCAGCTCTCGGGCGGGCAACGCCAGCGCGTTGCACTCGCCCGTGCCCTGGCCAAGCGTCCGAAATTGCTGCTGCTCGATGAACCACTGGGCGCCCTCGACCGCAAGCTGCGCGAGCACACCCAGTTCGAGCTGCTCAACATCCAGCAGCAGCTCGGCGTGACCTTCGTGGTGGTGACGCACGACCAGGAAGAGGCCATGACGCTGGCGACGCGTATCGGCGTCATGGATCACGGCGAGATCGTGCAGGTCGGCACGCCGCGCCAGATCTACGAATTCCCGCAGACGCGCTTCGTCGCCGATTTCATCGGCTCGGTGAATCTGTTCGAGGGTCGCCTGGTCGAGGACGAACCCGACTTCGTGCGCGTACAGTGCCCCGAGCTGCCCGCGACGGTGTTGATCGATCACGGCATCAGCGCGCCGCCGGACGCGCCGCTATGGGTTGCGGTACGGCCTGAGAAGATCAACCTGTCGAGCACGGCACATCAGCTGGGCGATAACTGGGCGCGCGGCGTGATCCGTGAAATCGCCTATCTGGGCGACTGGTCGGTGTTCCTGGTGCGCCTCGAGTCGGGCCGGGAGGTGCGCGCGACCGTGGCCAACAACAGCCGCAAGCCGGAGGAGCAGTTTGTTCGCGACTCATCGGTCTACCTGAGCTGGGAAGCTTCCAGCCCGGTCGTCGGCAGCGTTTGAGGCGGGGCATGCTCCAGCGGCTGCGGCAATCACTGAGTCCAGAACATTTTGGCCGGCCGGTAGCCACCGCCGTGCCCATGTTGTGGCTGCTGCTGTTCTTCCTGGTGCCGTTTCTGATCGTGCTGAAGATTTCGTTCTCGGAAGTGCTGATGGCGATGCCGCCATATGCGCCGATGATCGAATGGACCCGCGACCGGATGCTGGCGATCAAACTGCATCTGGCGAACTATCACTTCCTCTTTACCGACGCGCTGTATCTTGACTCGTTCCTGTACTCGCTCAAAGTCGCCTTAGTATCGACGGTCCTGTGCCTGCTACTCGGCTACCCGATGGCACTGGCCATTGCGCGCGCCGAGTCCACCCGGCGCAGCGTGCTGCTGATGCTGGTGATCCTGCCGTTCTGGACCTCCTTCCTGCTGCGCATCTATGCCTGGATCGGGCTGTTGAAGGACGACGGACTCATCAACAACCTGCTGCTGACCCTGCACCTGATCCACGTCCCGATCCAGATGGCTAATACTTCGTTCGCGGTCTACATCGGCATCGTGTATTCATACCTGCCGTTCATGATTCTGCCGCTTTATGCGAATCTCGAGAAGCATGACTCGACACTGCTCGAGGCGGCGGCGGATCTGGGGGCGGCGCCCTGGAAGGCGTTTGTGCGCATAACCTTGCCGCTGTCGGTACCGGGCGTGGTAGCCGGTGCGATGCTGGTGTTCATCCCGGCGGTCGGCGAATACGTCATTCCCACCCTGCTGGGGTCGGCAAACCAGCTGATGATAGGCCGCGTTCTGTCCGACGAATTCTTCGAGAATCGCGACTGGCCGGTGGCGAGTGCGGTCGCGATCGTGATCCTGATCGTGCTGCTGGGGCCGATCGTGATCTTCCAGCGCTATCGCAGCCGCGAGCTTGGAGCCGAGGCATGAGAGGCCGCCGCATGGTGCTGTTGCCGACAATCCTCGCGTTTGGCTTTGCCTTTCTCTACGTGCCGATCCTGACCATGATCGTGTTCTCCTTCAATGCTTCGCGCCTGGTCACGGTCTGGGATTCGGTGCACTCGCCGACAGTCAAATGGTATGGCCAGCTGTTTCAGAACCGGCAGATCATGGATGCCGCCTGGCTGTCGTTGAAGATCGCCGTCATGAACGCGACCGGAGCGGTGATTCTGGGCACCATGGCCGGTTTTGCACTGGCCCGCTTCGGTCAATTCCGCGGCCGCGGTCTGCTAGGCGCCCTGACGACGGCACCGCTGGTGCTGCCGGAGATCATCACCGGGCTGTCGCTGTTGCTGTTGTTCGTGGCGATGGAACAGCTGATCGGCTGGCCCGCCGGCCGTGGCGTGACCACCATTACGATCGCGCACATCAGCTTCTCGCTCTCCTACGTCGCGGTAATCGTGCAGGCACGGCTGGTGGGATTCGATGAGTCGCTGGAGGAGGCGGCGCTCGATCTCGGCGCCAAGCCGGCGACTGTGTTTACCCGGATTACCCTGCCGCTGATCGCGCCCGCGCTGCTCTCGGGCTGGCTGTTGTCGTTCACGCTATCGTGGGATGATGTCGTGATATCGCAATTCGTCGCCGGGCCAGGGTCGAGCACTTTGCCAATGGTCATTTTCTCCAAGGTGCGCCTGGGCGTGAGCCCGGATGTAAACGCTCTTGCCACCCTGATGGTGTCGTTGGTGGCCATCGGTGTCGTGGCTTCAGCGCTGTATCTGCAACGTCGCGAGCGGCGGTTGGCGCGCGAGATGCGCATGGCGTTGGCGGCCTAGGGCCCGCAAGCGCCATGGCGGAAACGATTCTGCTCGGCCTCGACGTCGGCGGTTCCTCGATCAAGGCCGGGCTGGTGGATACCGGTCGCGGCACACTCACCACCGCCTTGCGCTCGGTGCGCACGCCCATTCCGTCAACCCCGGAGGCGGTGCTGCAGGCCTGTGCGCAGATCGATCGTGACTTCCGCGGAGCCGGTCCGGTCGGACTGGCATTTCCTTCCGTGGTACAGGGCGGCATTGCGCGAACGGCGGCCAACGTCGATAAGGCCTGGATCGGCTGTGCCGGGGGCGCGAGGCTGTCGCAACTGATCGGCCGTCCGGTGACCTTTCTCAATGACGCCGACGCGGCCGGCGTCGCCGAGATGTCGGCCGGCGGTGCCGGCAAGGATGTGCAGGGAGTCGTAATCCTACTGACTTTCGGCACCGGAATCGGCTCCGGGCTGTTCGTCGATGGCGAGCTGGTGCCGAATACCGAATTCGGGCACCTGGAGTTTCACGGACAGGATGCGGAGCTCACCGCCTCGGCCAGAGTGCGCACCGAGGAGCGCCTGGACTGGTCGAGCTGGTGCGCGCGCGTCAATGACTATCTGGCCCGCCTGCACGCGCTGTTTTGGCCGGACCTGTTCATCATCGGCGGCTCGATCAGCGAGGATTTCGACCAGTTCGGGCAGCTGCTCGAAAGTCCCACGGAGATCCGGCGCGCCGCCCACGGTGCCCAGGCCGGGGTGGTTGGAGCGGCGTTCGCGGCCGCGCGGCAGCTCCGGCGCTAGCGCACCGGAGCACAACTACTCGGCCAGCAATGACATGAGCGTTCGCAGCAAGCTGCCGCGGGTCGGCACCACGATCTTCACCATCATGTCGCAGCGTGCCGCCGAACTGCAGGCCGTCAACCTCGGTCAGGGATTTCCGGACTACGACATCGATCCGCGTATCGGCGAGCTGGTGCACGATGCCATGCGCCAGGGTCACAATCAATACGCGCCGATGCCAGGTATGCCGCAGCTGCGCGAGGCTGTCGCGGCCAAGCTCAGTCGCAGTTACGCGGTGCGCATCGATCCGGAGCTCGAGATCACCGTGACGCTCGGCGCCACCGAGGCGATCTTCTCGACCGTGCAGGCGCTGGTCGGCCCCGGCGATGAGGTCATTGTGTTCGATCCGGCCTACGACTCGTACGAGCCCGCCGTGCAGCTCGCCGGCGGCGTGTGCATTCATTTGCCGCTGCAGCCGCCGCGATTCCGTTACGACTGGGAGCGTGTCAAAGCCGCGCTGACGGATCGCACGCGGCTGCTGATCATCAATTCGCCGCACAACCCGGCCTGTACCTGCATGACGGTGCAGGACCTGGCCACGCTTGCCGAGCTGCTGCGCAGCCGTGACATCTACCTGCTCGCCGATGAGGTCTACGAACACATGGTGTTCGATGGGCAAACGCACCACAGCGTGCTGGCGGACCCGGAGTTGCGCGAGCGCAGCGTCGCGGTGTTTTCCTTTGGCAAGACCTTGCAGGCGACCGGGCTGCGCGTTGGCTACGCGGTTGCGCCGCGCGCGCTGACGGCAGAACTGCGCAAGGTGCACCAGTTCAACACTTTTACGATCGCCACCCCGTTGCAGGTGGCGATTGCGCGCTATCTGGACGAGCGACCGGATTGTGGCGATGGCCTCGCGGCGTTCCTGGGTGCCAAGCGTGACCGCCTCATTGCGGCTCTGGCCGGCAGCGGTTTGTCGCTGCCGCGGGCCGAGGGCTCGTTCTTTCAGCTGATCGATTATGGCGCGCTCAGCGCTGCCCCGGATACGCAATTCGCCGAGGAGTTGCTGACCCGCGCGCGAGTGGCGACGATCCCGTTGAGCGTGTTTTATGAGCACCCGCCTCCCGTGACGCTGCTGCGCTTGTGTTTCGCCAAGCGCGACGAGACCCTCGACGAAGGCGCCGCCCGGTTGCAGGCCTACGCGCGCCGGCGGCGCAGTTCTGCGCCCCAGTCGACGGCAGGGCCGCCGTCGCCGAGGACAACATCGTGAAGAAGTCCACGCGCGTGAATCATCCGCCGACGGTAGAGGTGCCTGCTGGCAACCGACCGGTGGTCGCGCCGATCTATCAGACCGTCAAATTCGAATTCGAGACGGTCGATGACACGCTGCGCTCGCTGAGCGGCGAGCGGCCGGGATTCTTCTACTTGCGCAGCTCCAATCCGACCACACGAGTGCTCGAGCTCACGCTCGCGGAGTTGCAGGGGCGCGACGACTGCCTGGTATGCGCCTCTGGCGTGGGTGCGATCGCACAGACGCTGCTGTCGCTGACCCGGCAAGGCGATCACGTGCTGTGTTTCCTGGAAAGCTACGGGCCGACGCGCTATCTGATACGCCGTACGCTCGCCCGTTATGGCGTGTCCCACACACTGCTGTCGATCGAGGACCTCGCGGGTGTCGAACGCACGCTCGCGACGCGCCCGACGCGCCTGGTGGTATTCGAGAGCCCGACCAATCCCATCAACCGGATTGCCGATATCGCCGCGATCACACGCCTGGCGCGCGCGCACGGTGCCATGACGGTGCTCGACAACACGTTCGCCGGTGTGCATCAGCATGGACAGTACGACATCGACATCTATCTTCACAGCCTGACGAAATTCGCCTCCGGGCACGGCGATGTCATGGGCGGCGCAGTGATCGCAAAGGCGGCCGTGATCGGCGCAATGCGACCGGATTTCACGGTCCTGGGCGGTGTGCTCGATCCGCACGCAGCCTTTCTTCTGCAGCGTGGACTGAAGACCTACTTCGTGCGCTATAGCACGCAATGTGCCAGTGCGCAGCGGATTGCCGAGTTCCTGTCGACTCATGCGGCGGTCGAGCGCACGCACTACCCCGGTCTGCCCGGTCATCCGGGGCACGAGCTGGCGCGGCAGCAGATGAGAGAATTCGGCGCGGTCGTCAGCTTCGATCTGCGCGCCGGGTCGCAAGCCGCGCAGCGCTTTGCCGAGGCGCTGCAGCTGTTTGCGATGGCTGCGAGTCTGGGAGCCACGGATTCGCTGGTGATGCCGCCGCAGTTGCTCGGGAGCCGCGACCTGAACGATGAGCAGCAGCGGCTCGCCGGGCTTGCACCCGGCACCGTGCGACTGTCGATCGGGCTGGAGGATACGGAAGACCTGATCGAGGATGTCCAGCAGGCGCTGGCAGGGTCGCAGAGCGGCTAGAGCAGACCGAACACCGCCACGCCGTTGCGGGTGCCGACGAATACCTTGCCGTGGGCGACTACAGCGGTAATGAATTTGTTGCCGCTGCCGAACGCGTCGCGGTCGCCGGCGGCCTGGGTACTGTTGTAATACTCGACCGCGAGGTTGGCGGGATTGTAGGCGTGCAGCACCGCGGCACTGGCCGAGTTGCTCATCACCGCCCAGACGATGGCGTTGCTGGTGCCATTGGCGGAAATCGACGGTGATGCGCCCGGATAGGCAAAGGTTGCGCTCGACTGCGAGGTTGGAGTGGCGGGCAGCCGGGCGGCGCTGAGCGCGAATTGTTTCAGGGTGCCCCCGACCTCGGCAACGTAGATGCTGCCGTTGAAATACACCGGGGCAGCGAAGAGTCCGGCTGACAGCACGCCGTCGAGTTCCTGGTAGACGGTGTCGCTGCTCGAATTGTTACCGTTGTATTTACCCAGGTTGTCGCGGCTGAGCAGGTAGAAATTGGTGTCTTTGCCGGCCGCCAGCATCAGGTGCTGCGTGACGCCGTTGGAGTCGGTCTGGTCAGGAAGCAGCAGCGGGGACCCGGATCCGAGGTCGATGTCGTCCTGGGACTCCGTAGTCGTGTCCCACATCGTGAAGTAATCGGTCACGGCCAGACTATTGCTGGCGCCGCTCAGGGAGAACTTGACGGCGGCGTTGCCGTAATCCCCGTTGACCGGGAGGCCGCCGCCGGTAAGCGTGGTATCGAACAGGCCGTTGCCGATCAGGACATAGGGCGCGCCGGCAGTGTCGGCCGCGACGCCGGCAGCGTCCCAGATCCCACCCTGATTGCCGTTGGGCGTCAGATTGAGCACCTGGGTCTGAGTCAGCGTGGATTCGCTGTAGGCGATAACCCAGCTGTTGTATTGCCCGGCATCGCAGTGTCCGGCCCAGACGGTGACGATCTGGCCTTGGGTAAGCAGCAACGCACCGCGCTCCGTGTACTGGCCAGGCACGAAGGTAGTCGTGCCGGCCGCACCGTAGGCCGTGCCCGGATAGGTAGCCTGGACCGTGACGGGGGTGATGCGATCGGCCAGGGTCGCCAGATCCAGGGCATGCAGGCGCTGGTAATAGTTGCTACTGCTGTCCTTGGACATCGCCTCCACGAACATCGTGCCGTTCGGACCGGCGCTGCGATCGATGACCGGCGTCGCCGTGATGCCGATGTTCGGGCCGTCCTGGCTGCAACCTCGATCATCGCTGGCCGACTCGCCGGTGCCGAGCAACGATACATGCTGCAGTAACGCGCCGGTGTCGGCATCGTAAGCGTAGACAGTGTCGCTCTCGCTTGCGACATAGACCACGTTGTGCAAAGCGCTATTGATCGTGACATTCGATGCCACCACTGGCGTGGCACTGACCAGATCGTCCGCGGCCAATTGGTACAGCAGGCCGAAGGTCGAGCTGTTGACGTTGCCGGGCGTCAGGACGGTCTCGGTCAGATTCTGACCGGTGCGCATCGTGTCGTTGTGGTAAGTCAGAACGTCGGTGGTCGCGCTGCTGCCGCTACCGCTGCTCGAAGAACCGCTGCTCGACGAACCGCCACTCGAGGAGCTGCTGCTGGAAGATGAAGCGCCAGAAGAACTACTACTGGACGAGCCGCCGCTGGAGCTGCTGGAGGAAGAACCGCCACTGCTGCTCGACGAACTTCCTGCGGCAGGCCCTGCGACCACGCCGTGATTCGCCGCGCATGGATCGGTGCTGTAGGTGACGGTCAGCCCGGGGGTTTCAGCGATCGTGCAAATGACGACTTCGACGGCATTCTGGTAGGGCTGGAAAACATGCGTCGCGGCCGAGTATGCGGGAACACCGGTGGTCACGACGGTGGACGATTCGACATAGACACCGGTGGCAGGAAGCGCGTACACGAGCTTGCCGCCAGGGCAGGCCGCAAATTGCACCGTGGCTGTAGCCGTGGGGCAGGAGAGCGCCAATCCAACCTGCGGCGCTGCGCCAGCACCCGAGCTGCTGGAGGAGCTGCTGCCCGAGGAACTGCTACCCGAGGAACTGCCGCTGGAAGAGGTGGCGCCGGAAGAACCGCTGCTCGACGAACCGCCGCTGGAGCTGCCACCTGAGGAGCTGCTGCTGGAGGACGTAGCGCCTGAAGAACTACTGCTGGACGAACCGCCGCTGGAACTGCTGGAACTGCTAGAGCTGCTGGAGGAAGATCCGCCGCTGCTGGTCGAAGATCCACCTGTGCCGCCTGGATTACTGGTGGTGGTGGCGGTGGCAGATGAAGAACCATCGCTCGAGCTATCGTTGCAGGCCGCAAGCATGGCGAGCAGCGCGCACAGCGCGATAGGCGTGAAGATCCGTTGTCCCATCACCAAGTGTCCACGTCTCGATGCCCGTTACAATGCCGAAGACTCTCACCGCATTCATCCCGCCGACCGCGTTTCGCCGGAGGTAATGGCTCGCCTCCGAAAGGCCGTGCTCGCAGCGCAGCACACCTCGCTTATCGCCACGGCCCCGATCGGCTTGCCACAGCAAGCCTATCAGCTGCTGTTCCGTAAGCCGCGGCACTACGTCCAACCTGTTGCGCTGCGATTGAACCTTATATCTTACTGTGACACAAAACCGGGCGCGGACGACATAATCTCTCGAATTCCCGTAGGCACCGGTGGCGGCACGGAGCCGCTAGAGCAGACCGAACACCGCCACGCCGGCAGGCGTGCCGACGAACACCTTGCCGTGGGCGACCACTGGCGTAATGAATTTATTGCCGTTGCCGAACGCGTCGCGGCCGCCCGCGGCCTGAGTGCTGTTGTAGTACTCAACCGCGAGATTGGCGGGATTGTAGGCGTGCAGCACTGCCGCACTGCTGACGTTGCTCTGCACCGCCCAGACGATGGCGTTGTTGCTGCCATTCGCGGAGATCGACGGCGATGCGCCCGGAAAGGCAAAGCTTGCGCTCGACTGCGAGGTCGGAGTGGCGGGAAGCCGGGCGGCGCCGAGTGCGAATTG
>Ga0209624_10003052_pt1 | contig 12073 bp, 10 predicted proteins | sample JacPinW_OM2H0_O1_FD_188565 | JGI IMG/M metagenome (GOLD analysis project Ga0209624, IMG submission 188565) | Forest soil microbial communities from Algoma, Ontario, Canada - Jack Pine, Ontario site 1_JW_OM2H0_O1 (SPAdes) (version 2) | ecosystem: Environmental > Terrestrial > Soil > Boreal... | reverse complement strand
CAAGGGTCTCTCGGTCACCGAGGCGGCGCTTGCCGGCTTGGCGACGCCGCCGCAAGTGATTGTCGCCGGCAATGACGACATGGCGCTCGGCGCGCTCGAAGCAGTCAAGGCGCGCAATCTCAAGGGTATCGCCATCATCGGCTTCGACGCGCTACCCGAGACTCTGGGCAAGATTCGCGATGGCGAGATCACGGCGACGATCGAGCAATTCCCCGCCAAGCAGAGCGCGACCGGCGTCGATATCCTGACCAGCTTTCTCAAAGACGGCACCAAGCCCGCGCAGCAGATCACGCTGTTGACGCCGGTGGCGATAACCAAGGACAACCTCAACACCGCCGAGCGCCTTAGCGAGGTGAAGTAACCGACGCCCTCACCCCTGACCCTCTCCCCCTAGCCCGTCGAGAGACGGGCGTCCTTTCGCACGCCCTTTGGGGAGAGGGGAATCCCTCCTCCCTTTGGGAGAAGGTGGCGCCCTATGGCGCCGGACGAGGGCTCATTCAACCAGAATCGCGAATGTTCAACAGACCCGCCTATCTTGGTGACAGCCGCGCCGACGGGCCGATCCTAAAAATGACTGGCGTCAGCAAGCGCTTTCCCGGCGTGCTTGCGCTTGAGAACGTCCATCTCGAAGTCGGACCGTCAGAGATCCATGCGCTCCTGGGCGAGAATGGGGCTGGCAAGTCGACGCTGCTCAAGGTTTTGTCTGGCGCGCAGAGCGCCGATGCGGGCGAAATCGAGCTGTTCGGTGAGCCTGTGGCTTTCGCCACGCCCCACGACGCCCAGCGCGCCGGCATCGTCACGATCTACCAGGAGTTCACCCTCGCTCCCGACATGACGATCGCCGAGAACGTGTTCATTGGCCGCGAACCCGGTTCGAGGCTGTTCGTAAGCTGGCGGCGCATGGCCCAGGAGACGAAGGCCATCGCCGAGCGGATCGGGCTTAAGCGCGATCCAATGACACAGGTGCGCGACCTTTCTGTCGCTGAGCAGCAACTGGTCGAGATCGCCCGCGCGCTCTCCATGCAGTCCCGGCTCATTATCATGGACGAGCCGACCGCGGCTTTGAGCGAAACCGAGGTTGTCAATCTCGTCCGCATCGTACGCGCGCTGAAGGCCGAAGGCTTGTCGATCATCTTTGTCACGCATCGGCTGGAAGAGGTTTTCCGCCTCTGCGATCGCTACACTGTTTTGCGCGACGGCCATTACGTCGCCTCTGGCCGCGTCGCCGAAACCAATGTGGAAGCGATCATCCGCATGATGGTCGGGCGCGACGTCGGCGCGCTCTATGGCGAGCGTCCAATCCCCGAGCATGGGAAGGTCGCGCTCGAGGTCGAGGGCCTGACCCGTCGCCGCAATGCGCGCGATCCGAACGCGATTGAGCTCATCGGCATTTCGCTCAAAGCGCACCACGGCGAGATCCTCGGTCTCGCCGGTCTCGTCGGCGCCGGGCGGACGGAAACCGCGCGGGCGATTTTCGGCGTCGATGCTTTCGATCATGGGACGATCCGCGTCGATGGCAAGGAAGTGCGCTTCTCAAGTCCGCGCGACGCGATGTCCCACGGCATCGGCCTCGTCCCGGAGGACCGCAAGAAACAGGCTTTGTTCCTCAGCCTTGCCATTCGCACCAATATCACCATCGCCGCACAGGACGAGGTCAGCCGCGGCTGGTTCATCGACGAGCGGAAGGAGGACGTGCTGATCGACGAGTTCCGCAAGCTCCTGTCGATCCGCATGGCGAGCCCGGAGCAGGCGGCGGGTCAGCTCTCGGGCGGCAATCAGCAGAAGATCGTGCTGGCGCGCTGGCTTGCGCTCAGGCCCAAAATTCTCATCGTCGACGAGCCGACTCGCGGCATCGACATCGGCTCCAAGATCGAAGTCCATAATCTCCTCATCGACATGGCGAAGCAGGGGATCGCGGTGATCGTCATTTCGTCCGAGCTGCCGGAGATTCTGGCGATCTCGGACCGCATCGTGACGATGCGGGAGGGCCGCGTCACCGGCGAAATCGCCAGAACCGCGGCGACGCAAGAAATCCTGATGGCGATGATGACGGCGCACAAGAGCGGCGCTCCCGCGTCAGCGGCTTGAACGGGGAAATTTCATGAGCGAGGCGAGGCTGGAAGCGGCCGAGGACAGGGGGGTCGACGTCTTCGGCTTCGTCGCGCGCTTCGCGCCGTTGCTCTTCCTTATCGTTCTGATGATTCTGTTCGCGGCTATTCAGCCGCGGTTCCTGTCGCAGATCAACCTCTTCAACGTGATGCGGCAGGTATCGATCACCGGCCTGCTCGCGGTCGGCATGACCTTCGTCATTCTGACCGCTGGCATCGATCTCTCGGTCGGCTCGTTGCTCGCCTTCGCGGGCCTGGTCGCCGCCGCCGTCGCCAAGGGCGGCTTGGAGAACCGCTTCACCGTCGGCCAGGGCGGCGTCGGCTACGGCTGGTTCGCCGCCGCGCTCGCGGCGATCGCAGTCGGACTCGCCTGCGGCTGGCTGCAGGGGCTCGCCATCACCCGGCTTAAAGTTCCGCCTTTCGTGGTGACGCTTGGGGGCATGTCGGCTTTCCGCGGCGCGGCGCTTCTGTTCGCCGCGGGCGGTCCGATATCGGGCTTCCAGCCGTCGTTCACCTGGTGGGGGCAGGGGAAGATCGGACCGGTCCCCGTGCCCGTCATCATCTTCCTGCTCGCGGCTCTCATCGCCCACATCGTCCTGCGCTACATGCGCTATGGCCGGCAGGTCTATGCGGTCGGCGGCAATCCTGAGGCGGCGCGCCTTTCGGGGCTCAACGTCAATCGCATCATCATGAGCGTCTACGTGATCATGGGCTTTTTTGCCGGCCTCGGCTCGTTCGTCCTCGCGGCGCGGCTCAATTCCGCTGAAGCCGTCGCCGGCACCGGCTATGAGCTCACCGTCATCGCCTCGGTGGTGATCGGCGGCACGAGCCTGTTCGGCGGCGCCGGCACGATCTTCGGCACGGTCATCGGCTCGATCTTGATCGGCGTGCTCCTGAACGGCCTCGTACTGATGAACGTGTCCTCCTACATCCAGCAGATCGTCATCGGCGTCATCATCGTGCTGGCGGTCGCCTTCGACACCTTCGCCAAGTCCAGGCGCAGGAAGGTGTGAGGCGGCGCGCGCCGTCACCCCAACTCGCCGCGCCCCGGCGCGAGCGCGACCGCCTTGACCTGGACGTAGACGCTCATCCCCTCCGCGAGTCCCAGCTCCCCCCAGGACTTCCGCATCATGCGCGAAAGCAGGCGCGCGCCGCTCCCGTCTTTTCCGAGAGCGACTACGACCACGACCTCGTTCGTGTCGAGCGGCTTCATCGACACGATGCGCGCCGGCAGGACATTGAGGATCGAGCTGGGACCGGGCGCTTCGCGGGTGAGGCTCACGTCGCTGGCGATGACGCGGATGCGCCGCCGCTCGCCGACCGGGCCAGGGGGCGCGGGCGCCGTCAGCACGCCGCCGCGAACCTTGAGCGTGACGAGGCCGTAAGCTTCGTCACTCGCCTGCACGATTCCCTCGAAGCTCACCGCCGCGTCGCGCGCAGCCGCGAGCGGCAGGGACGGGTCGCTCTGTAGCTCTTCGAGTGGTCCAGCGCCGATCACGCGCCCCTTGTCCATCAGCACCATCTGATCGGCGAGGCGCTCGACCTCGGCGATGTCGTGGGTGATGTAGACGACGGGCAGATTGAGGTGGTCGCGCAGCCGCTCGAGGAACGGCAGGATCTCGTTCTTGGTCGCGCGGTCGAGCGCCGAGAGCGGTTCGTCCATCAACAGAAGCTTCGGCTGCGACAAGAGCGCGCGCCCGATCGCGACACGCTGGCGCTCGCCGCCCGATAGATTGCGCGGGCTGCGGTCGAGCAGCCGCGTAATGCCGAGCAGCTCGACCACTTCGTCAAAGACGATCCCGCCTTTGGCGCCCCCGCTGTCATGGCGCGGCGCGCCGAACAGGAGGTTGCGGCGAACGGACAGGTGCTGAAACAGGCTGGCTTCCTGGAAGACGTAGCCGAGCGGGCGCTTATATGTCGGCAGGAACGAGCCATTCTCATCTTGCCAGACTTCGCCGTCAATTTCGCAAACGCCATTGATGCGCAAGAGACCCGCGAGACAGCGCAGGACGGTGGTCTTGCCACAACCGGAAGGGCCGAACAAAGCGGTCACGCCCTTGGCGGGCGCGGTAAAGCCGGCGTCGAGCGCGAACTTGCCGATCGTGCCGCGAAATTCCGCGCGGATCGCCGGAGGTGCGTTCACGCGCCCGCTCGCGTGAAGCGCTTCTCGAGCAGGATCATGGAGAGGATCACTGCGAAAGCGAACACGACCATGCCGCCCGCGAGAAGATTGGCTTCGCGCCATCGCATCGTTTCCGCGAAGTCGAAGATCGCAGTCGACATGACCCGAGTTCGGCCAGGAATGTTGCCGCCGATCATGAGGATCACGCCAAACTCGCCGACCGTATGGGCGAAGCCGAGCACCGCGCCGGTCAAGAGCCCGGGGCTCGCGAGCGGCAGAGCGACGGTCCAGAAGGCGCGACTGGGCGAAGTGCGCAAGGTCGCGGCGACTTCGAGCGGCCGGTCGCCTACAGCGGCGAAGGCGTTACGGATTGGCTGCACGACAAAGGGCAGCGACGAGATGATCGAGCCGATGACGAGGCCGGTGAAGGTGAAGGCGAGCGTGCGCCCGCCCCAGAGAGACGCGATCGCGCCGCCGGGTCCGTCTGGCCCGAGGACGATCAACAGATAGAACCCGAGCACCGTTGGCGGCAGCACCATCGGCAGCGAGACGAGGGTGGCGGCGGCCTCCTTGAACCAGGCTTTCGAACGTGCGAGCCACCAAGCGAGTGGCGTCGCGACGACCAGCAGCGACAGCGTCGTGATGGTTGCAAGTTCGATCGTGAGCCTGATCGGAACCCAGATCTCGTCAGGCATGCCGAACATGACGCGCTACGGCAGCGAGTAGCCGAACTGCTCGATGATCGCGCGCGCTTCCGGACCTTTAAGAAAAGCGAGGAAAGCTTTCGACGCCTCGCTGTTCGCTCCGGTCTTCAACAGCACCGCATCCTGACGGATCGGCGCATGGAGGTTCGAGGGAACTTCCCACTGCGTCCCGGCAGTCACGCCATGAAGCTGCGCGAGCGCGACGAACCCCAATTCCGCGTTCCGCGTATCAATGAACTGGAACGCCTGCGCGATGCTGTTGCCCTGCACGATCTTGGGCTGAAGGGCGTCCCAGACGCCGAGCGCCTTCATGGTTTCGACGGCGGCAGTCCCATAGGGCGCGGCCACCGGATTGGCGATCGACAGCTTCAAAAAATTACCGGCCTTTAGGGCCGCCTCGCCATTCGTCACGTCGACGACCCGGCTCCACAGCACGAGCTTGCCGATGGCATAGGTGAAGCGACTGTCGGGGACCGCGAAGCCCTGCTCGACGGCGGCCTTTGGCCGGTCCTCGTCGGCCGAGAGGAAGACCTCGAACGGCGCGCTATGGGTGATTTGAGTGAAGAACGCGCCCGATGCGCCGAAGATCAGCACCGCCTCATGGCCCGTCTTCTGCTTGAACAGAGCAGCGATTTCTCTTGCCGGCTCGGTGAAATTGGCGGCGACGGCGACGTGGGTCACATCTGCACGGACCGGCGCTGCAAGCGAAGTCAGAAACCCCACCAATGCGGCAGCAAGCACGGTCAGTTTCATGGACGATTCCCCTTGCGCGTCGAACGCGCGACCTTGATCCCCGGCTCCCCATCTTTACCGAGAGGACTCCCAGCACGTTGTATGCTGTGGTACATAGCCCGCAATTCGCTAGCCAGCAAATTCGGGACCAGAACGGTCGTCATTGCTAGTGTGATGATCGGCCCCCTTTCACTGAGGGGCGCGAGGCGGTGAAAATTCGTCGTGAGGGAGATCCCTCCCTCTTCCTCATGATGAAGCGGCTGTCGGTGGACTGGGTCTACTCCGAGACCTGCTTGATCTTGCGCGCCGCCCGCCTCGCATCGGGACTGACCAATGGGCGCCGGGTGTTTCCGTCGCGCTTCGCATAAAAAATATCTTAACCGTCGCGATTTGTGCGACCGTTCTATTCGCGCCCAAAATGATTTGGTAGAGTACACTCGCGTCTGCGTGCGCTCTCGCGCGGGAGGGTGAAGTGAAGACATCGACGACGATCGCGCTTGCGCTCGCTGTGGCGCTGTCAGGTTCGCTCGCGGCTCATGCGCAGACTGAGCAACCAACCGCGCATCATCACACCCATCACGACGCGCCGCACCATACGGTTCACCACACTGCAGCGCGCGGCCCAGCGATGGCCCCCGCGCCCGTGGCGACGGCCCCGGCTCCGCAAGCGGGACCGTTTGGGTTGGCCTTGCCGCATATCGCGCCCTATCCGGATAACCAGGGCGACGAGGACGGGTTGAGCCGCGATCCGGACGATTGCATGAAGGGCTGCATCGGCGGCAACCCTCAGTAGGCGCTCAAAAGCGAATGCGCACGCCGACGGTCGGCGCGACGTTCTCGGTGTGGAGAAAGCCGCTCGCGACGCCGCCATAGACATTTGACTGCAGAACGCCCGCGTAAAGGGTCATGCGGGGAATAGGCCGATACTCCGCCAGGAAAGAGAATGAGTAGCGGCCGCCGGCGCATCGCGTGTTGCTGGTCGCCGATCCGGAGCCCGTGCAGACCCCGGGCGCAGCGAGAAAGTCGTTCTGCGATTCCCAGTAGACGCCACCGGAAACGTCGAGATTGGACCACACCGCATAGCGCAGACCCGTCCAGACCGTGTTGAGATTACGCGGAACCGTGTACGCGTTGGTCGTCACGAAGCCGGGAGGAACGGTGATTCCAGGCGCAACCGTGCCCACCCCATTAGGAAAGTTGGGACTGCTTGGATTGACCGAGAGCGAGTAAATGTATCCGGCGTAGAACTTGAATTTGTCCCACTCGTAGCGGCCGAGCAATTCGAAGCCGCCAGTGTTAAAGGCCGTCGCGCGCACGATGTCGTCGGGATTGAAGCCGACCGGAGTTGTTGCTCCGCCAAAACTCTGGAAGGTCAGAGCGTTCTTCGCATATCCCGCGATGGCGTCGAACGAGAAGCCGTAGAAATCGGTCCCGATCTGCGCCTGATATTGCTGGGTCGCCGCATTGTACTGATCGTAGCCGCCCACTTGACCCTGCGCCGCTACGCGGAAGCCTTGGTAATTTAGACGATAAGTGAAAGCCGTGTTGATGCGCGAGGTCGGACTAGCTCCAAACGTGCCGTAAAGGGCGGTGAAGCCCAGTTGGGAGAACCCGACCGAGGCTACGGGATCATAGGCAGTAAGGGCCTGCATGGACAAAAGCACGGTCCGGCCGAAGGTCAGGGTCCCATAAGTGGGATTGCTCAGCCCGACGAAGGCTTGCCCGTTGTCCCACGTTCCACCCCGCGCGGAGTCAAAAGCCGTTCTCTGGAACGCCGTCGCGAAGGGATTGTTGTCAGCTTGCGATTGGGGACCATTAACAAAACGAAGGGAATAGGGATTGAACCCGGCTTCGACAGCGCCGACGATCTCCCAGTTGTCGCCGAGCTTCTGCGCCAGGCGGATGCCGACGGTCGAGGTGCTGAGGCCGTTCGGCGACCATAACCAGTGCGTATCGCCGCTGTTTCGCTGGATGGCGTAGTTGGGCTTGTCCGCAGACGCGCCGACGTGCGTGCCCCATTGCTCGTAGCCGAAGCCGCCGTCGAGGGTGCCATATAGCGTGAGCGGACCGGCGCTCAGCGGGCAGTCCCGAACCGAGGACTTGAGATAGTTCCAAAGACTGCTGAAGCAGGGCGGTTTGGACTTTTCAGCCTCAGGCGCTTTCGTCGTCGGCAGCGTCGGCAGGTCAGCCGCATGGGCGAAGCTGGCGATGGCCGCCGCGAAGAGAGCGATTCCGAGTCTCTTCATCCGCCCCTGCCCAGATTGACTGCCCGCCGTATCATCCTGAATATATCGCGATGCCGCGGCGCGCAAAGACTGATCCAGCACCAGGCGATACGCCCTCGGTTCCGCAAAAAATAAAGCCGCTGGCCGATTGCGGAAAAAGGCAAACCTTGCTATGATCTTCGATTGGTCGGATTGCAGCGGTGTGACATATGCGCTTGAACAGGATTTGGAACGCAGCGTCCGGTCGCCCGTGATCCGGGAAACGCAGAGGCAGATTTCCTTATTTGAATCGGCTGTAACCCATTGAAAAGTCCGAATTCGGAAAAATAAACGCTAGCACTTTTACTAGCGTTTAAGCGCGTTTATGGTCATTTATTAGCGTTTATATCTGCTGACTGCCGCTCCGGCGAGCGTTTTGGCTGCGCTGCGGCTATTTCTTGACCAGCGGACAGGTCGAGTCGGCAAGCGACCCGAAAGCCTCTTCGCCGGGCATTGTTTTGACGAGCTTGTAATAGTCCCACGGCCCCTTCGATTCCGCAGGCGTTTTGACCTGCATCACGAACATCGAGTGTTGCAGCAATCCGTCGGGGCGAATGATGCCGTCGCTCGTGTACATGTCGTCGACTTTGGTCTTGTGCAGCTCATCCATCACCTTGTCGGCGTCGGTCGCGCGTACCGCCTTGACCGCGTTGAGATAGGTCAACGTCGCCGAGTAATAGGCGGCCTGATTGTGGGTCGGCATGGCGCCGGTCTTGTCCAGGAAGCGTTTGCCGAAGGCGCGGCTCTTGTCGTTCAAGTCCCAATACCAGCCCGCGGTCAGGTAGAGGCCCTGCGCCGTCTCAAGGCCGATCGAGTGGATATCGCTGATGTAGGCAAGCAGCGCCGCGGGCTTCATCGTCTCGGTGAGGCCGAATTCATGCGCGGCCTTGAGCGAATTGCTGAAATCGGCGCCCGCATTGGCGAGGCCGACCACCTGCGCTCCGGACCCCTGCGCCTGCAACAAGTAGGACGAGAAGTCCGATGTCGAGAGCGGCACTCTAACCGCGCCCACGACTTTGCCGCCGCCTGCTTCAACGACCTTCGTCGCCGCCCCCTGGAGTTGGGTGCCGAACGCGTAGTCCGCCGTAATGAAGAACCAGGATTTGCCGCCTTGGTCGAGAATCGTCTTGGCCGTGCCATTGGCAAGCGCGGTCGTGTCATAGCCGTAATGGATCATATAGGCGTTGCAGTCTTTGCCGGTCAGCGAAGCCCCGCCCGCGCCGATCGCGAAAAAGGGGATCCTCCTTTCCTTGGCGACCGGCGCCATGGCGAGGCTCACGCCGGTGTTGGAGCCGCCGAGCAGCATCGTCAGGCCCTTCGTGTCGGCCCATTCACGAAACTTGCTTCCGCCGATATCGGGCTTGTTCTGGTGGTCCGCCGTCAGGAGTTCGATCGGCTGGCCGAGCGCGCTGCCGCCGAAGTCGGCGATCGCCATTTTGATCCCCTCGACCGCTCTCGGACCGTTCACATCCGCATAAACCCCGGACATGTCGTCGATGTCGCCGATGACGACCTTGTCCGCCGCCCGCGCGGCGAACGGCGCAAGCGAGATGAGCAGCGCCGCCGACACTGCCGCGAGCGATTTGCTAGACTTCATTCCTGTTTCCTCCGGCCAGCGATCCCGTCGCTATTTGTTGATGACGGCGCAGGTGTAATTGACCCCGATGTTCGGGTCGCCGCGGCCACCGTAACACGCCCTTTGCGGGTGGGAAAAGGCGGGCGCTCGATCGCAATTTCAGAGTTTCGCGCTTCGACGCAGACGGTCAGCTCGTCGCGTTCATCGTCGCGCGGCAGCCGTCTCGACCGCGAGCGTCACAAGGGCGCTGAGCGCAAGCGCGGAACCATAAAACAGCGCTGTCGTAACCAGCCCGAACCGAGGCGCCGCAAGGCCGGCTGCGATGGCCGGCAGCGCGAAGGCCAGATACGATTCCACGAAATAGGCGGAGAGCAACCCGGCCCGCTCATGGGCGGACGCGAGCGGCAGGAGGACGCGCAGCGACGATCCATAGGATGCGCCGAAGCCCACGCCCGCGATGATCGTTCCGAAGACCATGGCGGCCGGCGAACCGGCGGCAATGGCGAACAGGGTGAGGACGATGCCGATGGCGAGCAAAGCCGCCGAGGCTCGCACCGTCTTCCCCGCGTCGAAGGCCCGCGTCGCCAACGACGAAAGGCCGCCGGAGATCATCAGCGCGGAGACGACGGCGGCGCCGACGAGAGGCGAGCGGACCCCCGTCGCCGCGATCATGAGCGAGGGCATCAAGGAGAGATAGAATCCGCCGAGCGCCCAGGCGGAGAGGGTCAGCGGGAACAGGCGCGCCATCGGCGCGGCCGCGGCTTTCGGCACGGTCAGTCTGGGCCTGATTCCGCTCCAGGCGCCGGCCTTTCGCGAGGTCGTTTCGACGATCCAGGGCAAGATCACCATCTCAGCCAGCGTCACGCCGAGCAGCACCGCATAGACGAGATGGGTCGGCCAGGGCGCAAAGGTGACGAACACGCCCGACATGAGCGCGCCGAGCGCGAGACCCATGAACGCCGTCACGCTGTTGAGCGTTGCCGCCCAGCGCGGCGCCGTATCGGCAAGGAGCGCGCCAAGCGTCGCCAGCGCGACGCCCGTCGCGATACCCTGCACTGCGCGCGCAAGAATGAGCGTGCCCGCGGATTCCGCGACGAAGAACAGGAGCAGCGCGACCGCGTTGAGCCCAAGCGCCAATACGATCATCGGCTTGCGGCCGACATAGTCCGACAGGCGCGCAACCGTCAGGAAAGACGCGATCATGGCGAACGAATAGGTGGCGAAGACCAGCGTGATCGAAAACGGGGTGAGGCCCAAGGCCTCACGATAGAATCGGTAGATCGGCGTCGGCGCGGCTGAGACAGCCGAGAAGGTGATCGCCGTCAGAGTCGCGTAGACGGGGGTGATTGACGGCGAAGCCGACCGGGCGGGGACCGAGACGCATGCAGTGGACATTTTTGCCCCTAAAGCTAAATTATTGCGTTAGAGGCAAGATAGCACGGCCTTGGCTTAATGCAATATCTTTGCTTTAAGCCGTAGCCGCCAACGCCCTCGTCCTGAGCCGGCGGCGCAGCCGCCGTGTCGAAGGGCGCTCCAGGAGGCGCAAACGAGGGGGCGAACTGGACCATCCTTCGACACGCGCCGTCGGCCCTCCACAGGATGAGGGTGGAGGTCGATTTTTTCAAGGAATGCGAATGGCGCGCGAAATGGTTCGACAGGGCGGCCGGAGCGCCCGCATTCAGGAAGCGGTTCACCTGGCGACGCAGGCGCTGCTCAATGAAGTCGGCCGAGGCGAGATCAACGTGCCGATGATCGCCGAGCGCGCAGGCGTGACGCCGTCAACGGTCTATCGCCGCTGGGGCGACCTCGCGCAATTGCTGGCCGACACCGCCGCCGAACGGCTACGCCCGATAGCCGACCCGGACGACACGGGCTCGCTTGCGGGCGACTTGCGCGCTTTCGTCATGCAATATGCGGAGGAAATGGGCTCTCCGGTGGGCCGGGCGCTGATGCGCGACGTGCTGGCCGAGACCGATTCCGAACTCGCCGCCGCGCGCTGTTGCGCTTATACGACCCATCACCTGCTAACCCTCAAGAGCCGCGCTCTCAAGCGCGGCGAGGCCGGTTTCTCAGTCGACGAAGCGATCGACATCCTGATCGCCCCGATCTGCTACCGCATCCTGTTCTCGAACGGCGAAACCTCGCCAGAGTATGTGAATGGGCTGCTCAAACGCTTCGCGCGGTTGAATGGCGTGATGACCTGAATTCCGCTTGCACGACCCCAAGCGAACAATGAGGTTGGTTTCCAAGTCCGCGGGCCCGGTGCGAGCTCAAGGAGTTTTTCTCATATCCCAAGCTGCGTTACTGTGATCCGAGCAGAGTTCTGCTATGCTGCATTGGCTCATATGGCGTCTGCAGCGTCGCAGTTGGCACTAATTTCTCAATATGGATCCGCAGCGTGCCGTAGCCGAAGTAAGCTTGGGGCGCTCTTAGTGTCTGTCCGGGGACAATTTGATTGATATGAATCGTTTGTGATTCACTGGGCGCTTCCTGATTCTATGGAGGTCGTCAGTGTGGACGAGCGAAAATCGTGTGCGCTATGACCGGAGCAATTGCGGTATCCAAGC
>Ga0209624_10003051_pt1 | contig 12073 bp, 11 predicted proteins | sample JacPinW_OM2H0_O1_FD_188565 | JGI IMG/M metagenome (GOLD analysis project Ga0209624, IMG submission 188565) | Forest soil microbial communities from Algoma, Ontario, Canada - Jack Pine, Ontario site 1_JW_OM2H0_O1 (SPAdes) (version 2) | ecosystem: Environmental > Terrestrial > Soil > Boreal... | reverse complement strand
TTGTAGGGTCCCGCTGCGCCTTTCCTCGATTTGCTGACCTGCGGTCAGGGCGGCTTCCGGGTAGTCAATGACGGAATCCTCCGTCTGAAGGGTGAGGCGAGACAGCACATTGCGCAATTCGCGAATGTTACCGGGCCAGGCGCATTTGGCGAGGTGCTCGACCAAGCGGGGGCTAAGCGTTCGTCGGGCGTCGATCGCCGCCAGAAGGTGTCTGCCGATCGCCTCAAAATCGGATCGCTCAGCGAGCGACGGCAGCGTGACTTCGAGCGTGTTGAGGCGAAACAGCAAATCCGGGCGAAAACGACCTTTCGCAATCGATTCACTGAGATCGGCATTGGTAGCCGAAATCAGGAGCACATCGACCTGGCGCTTCGCGCCGCCGACCGGCCGCACCGTCCAGTCATCGAGGAATCGAAGCAGAACGGCTTGTAACGTCACCGGCATGTCACCGATTTCGTCGAGGAACAGAGTCCCGCCATCGGCCTCCTTCACCAGCCCGGCAGATCCGCCTTTGCGGGCGCCGGTAAACGCCCCCTCGCCGTAACCAAACAGTTCGGCCTCGATCAGACTCTCAGGCAAGGCGGCGCAATTGACAGCCACAAAGGAGCCGCTGCGGCCGCTCGCAGCATGCGCGTGACGCGCCAGTTGTTCCTTCCCAGTGCCCGTTTCTCCTCTGATCAGAATCGGCATCTTGCGCTGCGCTGCCGCCTCTGTTTGCCGGACAATGCGGGCGACGACCGGGTCCACCGAGATGAATGGCGTGGGCGTGACGGGAGGAACCGCGACCCGCGGTCTCGCCACGGCGCGCAACATCGGGGACACGTTCGGATGCTCGATCGTGGCGATGAAACTGCTGCCAACCTCATCCTGCAGGCGTTGGCGTTCGCGCAATCGCCCCTCATCCATGAAGGAGCTAAATCCGGTCCTGAATATATCAGTGAAGCTACGGCCTGGCGTGGTCGGCAAACCATGCAACAGAATGCGGGCCGCCTGATTGGCGGCCAGTATGCGGCCTGAATCGTCGACTGCGATGAGGCCTGCTGTAAGCGTATGCAAGTACTCGCCGCGATTGTGGAAGGCGATCAAGACGTCGCGATGGTGGCGCTCACGAAACAGTCCGTTCTCGATCTGGGTTGCGGCCATGCAAACGAGCGCGGCGGTATGGGTTTGACGCGAGACGCAATCGGACGAAGCATCAAGGACGCCGGCTAATGAACCATCAGGGGCAAAAATCGGAGAAGCAGCGCAAGTCAATGAGCCGAAACTCGGGAAATAATGCTCGCTGCCGTGGACGACGACCGGGCGCTTGAGGAAGGCAGCCGTACCAATGCCATTTGTGCCGCAGAGCGTTTCCGACCAGAGACTTCCAGGGCGGATATTTTTGGCATCGGGAGTGTCGGCGAAACTCTTGTCGGCGACGATATCGAGCAACAAGCCCTCGGGCGTCGCAAAGGCGATGAGAAAATTTGAACCTGCAATTTGGTCGTGCAACGTTCGCATTTCCGCCAGCGCCAGACCGCGAAGCAGGACACGCTGCTCCTGCTCGGATCGCAGAACCTTAGGGCTCGCCAGATCGACTGCTGGCGGCCTTGTCGAATCAAGGCCAAGCGCGACGCACCGCAGCCAACTCTCATAGATTTCTGCGGCGAGAAGATTCGTCGGGACTGTGCCGGATTGCCGCAGGATGCCATGCGCCTGGGTCGCTCGCTCCGCGACGGATAATTGCATCGGACCTCCATGGGTCGCGAGGCCCTGCGGCCCCTCGCACGCGAATCCCCCAACGGCGTTTCTTTGCGCAATTTTGAGCGCCGGAGGATAGCGAACTGCAAACTGAAAGCAACCCTTCCAAAACGCGTGCCTATCTCGCAGTCCGAGGTCCTGGTGCGCACAACCGATGTCGCGGGATTTAACGGAAAACAGCGGTTAGGTTATTCGTTCGGCGGCGGCGGGCGACGGCCGATCTGTGGTCTGACGTAAAACGTCACGTGATTCAGAGTGCACATACGGACATGCGACTGTTTCGTGTCGCAACAAAGCTGTTCAACCATCTGCTCCTGAACGGAACAGTGCAGGATCAGCCGGCCAGCACGAACAATGGTTCATATCAGCGACTTAGAGAGCTGGCACGTTGCTTGCGCTGAATTACGCAACTGCGCTGAGTCGTTAGACATCAACATCGGGAAGAAACATGAAGGCCGCCGTCCTCCACTCGTATGACGAGAAGCTGACGGGCAAGGAATTCGTCAAGTACGAGGACGTGGCGGATCCCAAGATCGACCAGCCGTCGGACGTCATTGTGCGGATCGGGGGTGCCGGCGTGTGCAGAACCGATTTGCATATTGTCGAAGGTATTTGGCGCAGCAAAGTCGAGGTCAATCTCCCCTACATCATGGGTCACGAAAACGCTGGGTGGGTCGAGGAAATCGGCAAAGGCGTGCAGGGGGTGAAGGTCGGTGACGCGGTGATCTGCCACCCTCTGGTCACCAGTGGCCATTGTTTAGCATGTCGTCGTGGCGACGATATGCACGCCGAGGACAGCAGTTTTCCCGGCATCAACGCGAACGGCGGTTACGCGCAGTTTTTGCTGACGGGTGAGCGCACGTTGATCAAACTACCGAAGACGCTCGCGCCGAAAGATGTCGCTCCCTACACAGATGCGGGCCTTACTGCATATCGCGCGGCCAAGAAGGCCTCGCGCCACCTCCTTCCGGGCGAATACGCCATCGTTGTCGGCGCCGGTGGCCTTGGCCATATCGGAATCCAGGTGCTGAGCGCGCTTTGCGCCGCGGAAATCATCGTCGTCGACCGCGCCGAAAAGTCCCTGGCGCTCGCCAAAGAATGCGGAGCGCACCACGTGGTCAAGGCTGACGGTGGCGAAGTCGACGCGGTCCTGGCGTTGACAAAGGGCAAGGGCGCCGAGGCAGTGATCGATTTCGTCGGCGAGGGTGACGCAGTCGCCAAAGGCCTGGCGATGACTCGGAACGGCGGCGTTTATTATGTGGTCGGGTACGGCGGAAAGATCGAGATTCCCACGATCGATATGATCACGTCCGAGAAGACGATCGTAGGCAATCTCGTTGGCACTTACGCCGAGCTGGTCGAACTCATGGCGCTGGCGGATCGCGGGCTCGTTAAGCTGCATACGCGCGAATACAAGCTGAGCGCGGCGAACGACGCTTTGCACGACCTGCACCATGGCCGCATCAACGGCCGCGCGGTCCTCCTCCCGTGACGGGTGACGGCGATAGCCGTGGCGATGCACGACGGCCCGAGCGGGAGGCCGAAGCTTCGCGGGCGGCCCGCGAGAGTATGTTGGCGAGGCACAAACTGATTGAAGCGATGATCGACAACAATTTGCGGCAACTCAAATTTGATAGCGCGCGGGGCGGCGCCGACATCGAGCGCGCGTGCGCTCTGCGCGACATTGAGCGCGGGGGCGACAACTCCGAACCGGCCGAGCGGCTCGCAGAGATCGATCGCCGCATAGAGCAGCTCGAGGACGAGCATCGAAGCCTCGTTGCCGAGCGCGAATGGCTCAATAGGTCCCTGCTCGAATTTGATGACCAGGCGGCCGCAAATGGGAGGTTTCTCACATGAACGTCGCCAGCGAATCGATCGTTCGCGAAGCTGGCCAGCTGTCCGAGGAAGACCGTTCGAAGGACGAGTTTTTCGTGAGGCTGGCGCAGGTCGCCGAAGCGATGATCGATGCGCATGGCAAAGATTTTGCGATGGGCGCGCTCGTTTTGACCGCCCGCTTCATCGCAGAAGGAAAGCCGCTCACCAAACCGGAAGCCCGACGAGCGACTTAATGAACGCCCATCGAGCGATCCAGAACAGAGATTGACACGGAGGAGAATGTAATGACCGCAAGTCTGACGCTCAACAAGATTACCGCGCAGAAAGGCATCAGCATTGGCGAAGCCGCCAATCGCGTCGCCGATCTCGGCTGGACGCCGAGCTACGTTCAGGAGGCGATGACCTTCCCGACCGACTACAAGATCTCGCGGGTGCCTCGAGATCCGATGAAACAGGTGCTGCGCTCCTACTTTCCCATGCAGGAAGAAAAGGACAATCGCGTCTACGGCGCGCTTGATGCGGCGTTACGCGGCGACATGTTCCGAAATGTGGAACCGCGATGGATCGAATGGATGAAGTTGTTCCTGGCGATCATTCCGTTTCCGGAAATTTCAGCGGCGCGCTCCATGGCGATGGTCGGCCGTCTGTCGCCCGGTGAAGAATTACGCACGGGCTTCACCATGCAGATGGTCGATGAACTGCGCCACTCGACGATTCAGATGAATCTGAAGAAGTGGTACATGGAAAACTATATCGATCCGGCTGGGTTTGACATCACGGAAGCCGCGTTCGGCAGGTGCTACGCGTCCACGATCGGGCGCCAGTTCGCGGAGGGATTCCTCACCGGCGATGCGATCACCGCAGCCAGCATCTATCTGACCGTGGTGGCCGAAACGGCCTTCACCAACACGCTCTTCGTCGCGATGCCGTCGGAAGCCGCTCGCAATGGCGACTACGCGCTGCCGACGGTGTTCTTGTCGGTCCAGTCGGATGAGTCGCGCCATATCGGCAACGGCCATTCGATGTTGATGGCGATGCTGCACGATCCCTCGAACCATCAGTTGCTGGAGCGCGATCTCAAATACGCCTTCTGGCAGAACCACGCGATCGTCGACGCCGCCATCGGCACTTTCATCGAATATGGAACGACGAACCGCGACAAGAACAAGGAATCCTACGCGGAGCTGTGGCACCGCTGGATCTACGAAGATTATTATCGCACCTACATGCTGCCGCTCGAAAAATACGGCATCAAGATCCACCACGACGACGTGTCGGCGGCCTGGGATCGCATCGTCAAGAAAAACTACGTCCATTTGACCGCGCAGTTCTTTTCGGTCGGCTGGTCGGTGAATTTCTGGCGGATCGAGGCGCAGACCGAGAAGGACTTCGAGTGGTTCGAGCACAAGTATCCTGGCTGGTACGCTGAATTCGGCGACTACTGGAAGTGGTACGCCAAACTGTCCAAGCCGGGCGAGTTGCAGATTCTCTTCAACAGCGACGTGGGCTACGTCTATCCGCACCGCTGCTGGAGCTGCATGGTGCCTTGCCTGATCCGCGAGGACTTCTGCTGCGACGAAGTCGACGGCAAGATGTACACCTATTGCTCGGAAGGCTGCCGCTGGACGCATAAGGTGGCTTTCGCCGCCGAATACGAAGGGCGCCCGACGCCGGCGATGGGTCGCTTCAGCGGTCGCCGCGAGTGGGAGGACTGCTACCACGGATGGGACGTCGCCGACGCCATTAAGGACCTCGGCTTTGTCCGCGATGATGGCAAGACTCTCGTACCGCAGCCTCACTTGCGCTTCGACACGAAGGACATGTGGACGCTCGACGACGTTCGTGGCCACGCCCTCGGGAGCCCGTTGCGCGGCTTCCGCGCATTGAAAGCCGGGGCGGAGCGCGACGCAGCGATCGCGGAGTACCGCAAGGGCTTCAAGATCAATCCCTGCCATTAGACCCGACTGTCGATAAGGGGGCCGCACGTGCGGCCCCCGATCTCAAAAAGCGGCGGCCCATCGAAAGCGCGGGACGCCGGTAGCTGATGTCTTTGACTCGTAGGGAGCTCATGTCGGACGCGGTTGTTCATACGGTGCGCTTGGAACCCGTCGGCCTCGAGATGGAGGTTGAAGAGGGCGAGACCGTGCTCGATGCGGCGTTCCGTCAAGGCATTGCCTTGATGCACGGATGCAAGGAGGGCCAGTGCGGCTCGTGCAAGTCGAGGCTGATCAGCGGCGATATCGAACTGCTCAAATATTCGACTTTCGCTCTGCCCGACTATGAACGGGAGACCGAGCACATCCTTCTCTGCAAGACGCACGCGTATAGCGACCTTGAGGTGGAGCTACTCAATTTCGACGAAGACCTGTTAGCGCGCGCGATCCCGGTGAAGGAATACGAAGCGCGTCTGACCAAGGTCACGGCCCTGACCCACGATATTCGTGTCTTGGAGGTCGATCTCGACAAGCCTCTGAAATTCTGGGCGGGACAGTACGTTGACTTGACGATCGTCGGAGCCGGCGTCACCCGCGCTTTTTCAATGGCCAATGCGCCGGCCGAGGGGACGCATCTTTCCTTCATCATCAAAAAGTACCCCGCCGGAGCGTTTTCCGCGCAGCTCGATGGGGAGTTGCAACCTGGCGCTCTGCTCAAGGCCAAGGGGCCTTACGGAACCTGTTTTCGGCGCGACGCGCGGACGGGGCCCATGCTGCTGATCGGAGGCGGCTCGGGGATGTCGCCGCTCTGGTCGATCCTTTCCGATCATCTGGATAGCGGCGAGCAGCGGCCAATTCGTTTTTTCTACGGCGCGCGGACTCGGGCGGATCTCTTCATGCTCGACGAAATCGCCGCCGTCGGGGCGCGTTTGCCAGACTTCAAATTCATTCCGGCCCTGTCGGACGCCACGGCGCAGGATGAGTGGACCGGCGAGGTTGGGTTCGTGCATGAGGTCGTTCAACGCCATCTGCGCGCTGACGCGTTGAGCGGGACTGTCGACGCCTACGCCTGCGGACCCCCGCCAATGATCGACGCCGTGTTGCCCGTTTTGCAGATGAACGCCATCGATCTCGATCACATCTATTTCGACCGGTTTACTCCAGCCGTGCGGTGAACGCGGCGCCGCCTAGAACGCAAACGAAAATCGAAACCAACAATCTAAAGGAGGAAGCGATGAACGCAGCAGTACAACAGTCGACCCCGGTCAAGTCCGGCGCCGCCGGCGCGGCCACGTTTCCTGGTTCGGACAGCCGAAAATACAATTATTTCGAGCCCAAGGGCCGCAAGGCCACCCACTACGAAGACATGACCGTCGATGTCCAGCCCGATCCGGAGCGTTACCTTCTCCAGGATTGGATCATCTCATTCCCGGATGGCACCCCGACCTATTCCAAGACCTGGACGAAGGCGCAGAGTTCCAACTGGCATCAGTTCCGTTCCATCGATCAGGAATGGGAGCGCACCCACTACCAGCGGCAGTCGACGATCTGCGGCATGGTTCAGGGCGTCATCGAGAACGCGCGTAAGTCCGGCGGCTCAAAGCGTATGGACAAGACCTGGGTCAAGGTCCTCCAAGATAATCTGGGCGCCTGGAAGCATGCGGAGTTTGGCCTGGGCACATCGATGATGCAGGCTCAGCGCTATGGCTACACGCAGATGATCAATACCGCCATTCTCACCAATTCGTCCTACAAGCTCCGGTTCGCCCAGGACATCACTCTTTACCTCGCCGAGATCGGCCTGGACCTGGAGGGTTTCGACGAGAGCGCTGGCAAGAAACATTGGCTCGAGGATCCCGTCTGGCAGGGAACGCGCAGGGCGGTCGAAGCGATCATGGGCGCGAATGACTATCTCGAGCAATATCTCGCCACCAATCTTGTTTTTGAGCCCCTGGTTGGCGAGTTGTTCCGCAGTGGCTTTATCATGCAAGCGGCGGCCTCGCAGGGCGACTTCGCCACGCCGACTGTCGTCTCGGCTGCCGAGGCCGACTACGAGCGCAACCTCGCCAATACGATCGAGCTCATTCACATGCTGACGCACGACAAGGAGCACGGCGCCCATAACAAGGGCTTGTTCAACGGCTGGATGGCGCACCATGCGGCGCTGGCTCATGAAGCCGCCAGCAACCTGCAGCCGATCTGGTCGCAGCCGAGAGTCAAAGTATCGAGCTTCGCGGAGGCCCAGGCGGCGGCGAAGAATCGCATCGAAGCGATCTGCAAGGAGGTCGACCTCAGGGTGCCTGTGTAAGCGCCCGGAAGCTCAATCGAACGCAAGTCACATCACCAGTTCAGGAGGCGGAAATGGCTGCACATCACGCGAATATCTTCAAGTCGATGAAGGACATCCGGTTCGAGGATACGATTTCCCACCAATGCGGGGTAACGATGAACGACAGCGTCGAGGCGCGCGCCATCGCCGAGGTCATGGAGAAGAAACCAAATGTCACGGTCACCTATATGCCGTCGATGATCCGGATTGATGGCGAGCCCAAGCTGGAGTTCAAAATGGACGAGATCAGCGAAGCGCAGGGTCGTCCGATGACGCCGCATCTGTTCGAAATCTCGACCTCGACGCATTATGGCCGCATGGTCATGGTTGACGACAATACGGTCGTTTTGTTCGGCAACATGGACGATGCGCTGGCCTATATTGAACACTGACTGTTGAAGGCCCGCGCCAGCGCCGGCCCCCTTCCGACGGAGGCCGGCCAGACGATTCGGCCTTCGATGACCCAAGAATCGCCCGCATGACGGGATAGGGAGAAATCGCCATGTACAGGACTGCGAACGGTGAAGAGATATTCGTCATCGACGGGCACACGCATTTTTGGGACGGCAGCCCGGCCAACCAGAAGAATGTTCACGGCAAGCAGTTCATCGAATGCTTTTACGCCTATCATTCCAACTTGAGCCCCCCGTCCGAGAAATGGACGCTGGATAAATTTTCGAAATACGACGCCAAAACGATGCATGACGACTTGTTCGTCCACGGCTACGACGACATGGCGATATTGCAGCCGACCTATCTTGGGGACTTCTACAAGAACGGATTCAACACGACTGAACGCAACGCGGCGATGAAGAAAAGTCATCCCGAGCGTTTCATTCTCAATAGCGCCTTTGATCCCCGCGACGGCGCGAAGGGCCTCGAGGCTCTGCACGAGAATTGCGAGAAGTATCATCCCAAGGGAGTCAAGCTCTACACCGCGGAATGGAAAGGCGACTCGAAGGGCTACAAGCTCACCGACAAGGAATCCTATAAATTTCTTGAGGCGGCGCAAAAGTACGGCATCAAGAATGTTCACGTCCACAAAGGTCCGACGATCATCCCCTTGAATAGGGACGCATTCGACGTTGCCGACATTGACGACGTCGCCACATCGTTCCAGGACCTCAACTTCATTGTTGAGCACTGCGGCCTGCCGCGCCTCGACGACTTCTGCTGGATCGCGACGCAGGAGACTAACGTGTACGGCGGTCTCGCGGTGGCGTTGCCCTTCATTCACACCCGTCCGGGCTATTTCGCCCACGTTATTTCGGAGCTTCTGTTCTGGATCGGGCCGGACAAGATCCTGTACGGCAGCGACTACGGCATCTGGACGCCGAAATGGCTGATAGACAAATTCATGGCCTTCGAAATCCCGGAGGACGTCACGAAGGAAACCGGGTCGGTGCTGACGCTCGAGACAAAGAAGAAGATACTGGGCCTCAATGCGGCTCGGCTTTATGGCATCGACATTGAGGCGCAGAAGAAGAAGATCGAGGCAGCGGGCGGCTACGCGCATCTCGCCGAATCCGTCCACGCCCCCGAATGAGCAGCATGCGGGACTCGAGCGCCGCCGACCGCAAAGCTGAGGTCTGGAGGCGGTTGGAAACAGTGACCGACCCGGAGCTGGACGAGCCGGTCACGGCGCTCGAATTCGTCACCCGGGCCGATGTGGACGCGAACAATTGCGTCCACATCGAATTTCGCCTGCCCACTTATTGGTGCGCGGCGAATTTCTCGTTCTTGATGGCTGACGACATGCGCAGCGCGGTCAAGGAACTGCCTTGGGTGGCCGAGGTTAGCGTCATGCTCGGTGAGCATATGTACGCGGACAAGATCAACGCGGGACTCGCGCGCGGACTGAACTTCCAGGAAACGTTCGGGGCGGAGGCGGACGGCGATCTTGATGAGTTGCGGCGAACTTTCCTGTTGAAGGCTTTCCAGCGTCGCCAGACGGCGCTGCTCGCCCATCTAGTTGAGACGGGCCGGGACGCCGCTAGGTTGGTCGAAATGACCCTCGACGAGCTTGCCGATCTGGAAGTTGACGAGGCCGGCTCCCGATTGCGGACCCGTTATCTTGAACGGCGCTCAATTGTGTCCGATTCACCGACGTCGTCGCGAGCGTTTGTCGATGCCGACGGCGATCCGCTGCAGGCCGAAACGTTATCGACTTATGTCCGCACGCTGCGGCGTGTCGACGTCAATGCTGAATTCAACAGCGCTCTTTGCCGCGGCCTGTTGCATGCCCGCTTTGATATGGACACGCCGCTATCGACAAAGGGCGGCCGCCGTTCCGAGCCGTCCGGGATTTCCGCGCAAGACATGTAACTTCACGAGGAAGCGACGATGCCTAAGATCATGCTGCACGATGCTGAAGCCAGAGAGGCCTTAGGTCGCGGCGTCGCCAAGCTTACCAAGGCAGTCAGCGGCACGCTTGGTCCCCGGGGCATGAATGCGGTCATGGACCGCCCGATCGGCACGCCATTCGTGTCTCGTGACGGGGTCAGCATCGCGAGCGAGATCGAGCTCGAATGCCCGTTCGAGAATATGGGCGCTCAGGTTGTTCGCGAAGTCTCCAAGCAGACCAATGAAGTCGCGGGCGACGGAACCACCACCGCGACCGTGCTCGCCAATTTCCTGGTGCAGAACGGCCTTGCTCTGCTTGCCGAGGGCGCCAATCCCGTCGAGTTGGTCGAGGGGCTTGAACTGGCTGTCGACGAGGCCATCGAGGCGCTCAAGCGCTCGGCCAAGAGCCTCGATGGCGTAAAGGGCCTTCTGGCCATCGCCAGCATCGCGGCCAATGACGCCAAGCTCGGCGGGATCGTCGCGGAAGCCTTCGAGCGCGCGGGCAACCACGGCATCGTCGCCGTCGAATTCGGGGCGACCGTCGAGACGACGCTGGAAGTGATCGAAGGCATGGCTTTCGAGCGAGGCTACCTCTCGCATCACATGGTGACAGACGTCGAACGGATGCAGGTCGTTCTCGACAACCCCTACATCCTGATGACCGATCAGAAAATACAGTCGATCGATGAGCTGACCGGCGTTTTCTCCCTCATCGAAAAGAGCCGTCGGCCGCTACTGATCATTGCGGAGGAAGTGGCGCCTCCGGTGATCATGATGCTGCTGTCGCGGCGTGAGAAAGATAACTTCAAGGTGGCCGCGATTCATCCGCCGGAATACGGCCATTGGCGCAAGGCGATGCTGGACGACATCGCCGTCACGACAGGCGGCAAGGTGATATCGAAGGACCTTGGCGGCGCGGTGGAGCGCGCGCGGTTGGAGGATCTCGGCTCGGCGCGTCAGGTGCGAATTTCGTCGACTAAGACGTTGATCACGGCGGGTAACGGGAAGCCAAAGGAGATTCAGGCTCGGCGCGAGCAGGTGTCGCGCCAGTTCGATGCAGCGCCGGAAAATGTGGAGCGTGACAAGTTCCAGGAGCGTCTCGCGAAGCTGTCCGGCGGCACGGCGATGATCCTGGCGGGCGGCGCCACCCCGGTCGAGCAGAAGCGCAAGGCCCAATTGATCGAAGATTCGATCAATGCAACGCGCGCCGCAATCGAGGAAGGCATTGTGCCGGGCGGCGGCGTCGCTCTGATGCGCGTTGCGCCAGAACTCGACGGTCTGATCGAGAAGTTGAAAGGCGCCGCCAAGCAAGGGGCCGTACTGGTGCAGCGCTCGCTGAGCCACCCGTTCGCGTGCATCGTCGCAAATAGCGGCCGCGATAGCGCAGCCGCCGTCGCCAAGGTTGTGAAGGCCACCAATGGCCACGGTTTTGACGCGCGCAGTGGGGAGACCGTCGACATGGTCAAAGCCGGCATCATCGACCCGGTGAAGGTCAGCTATTGCGCCGTCCGCAACGCCGGATCAGTCGCCGCCTTGATCCTGACGACGCAAACATTGATCGCCAAAAAGCCTGATGATTACGACATCACCAGCGGGCCGGCGCGCGGCGGGGGCGCTGAGCTCCTCGGGCGCCCCTGACGCCAGGCAGGGGAATTTGGCTATCGGGGTTCGGAAGCCAGAGCCACGAGGTTTCAGCGCCGGCGGCGCGGGGTGTTCCTTTCTGTCCTCGACTCAACGAAAACAGCCTGTTAGAGCGCCGGAGGGTCACGTGAATCCGTATCCTGCGGCGGTGAAGTAGTTTTTGCACTCTTCGGGTTGGAACAGGTCGCAGATTTGACCGATGGCTTTCCAGAGTTCGTCGATGGTTCGGACAGCCCTGGCGCGCAGATGA
>Ga0209624_10003050_pt1 | contig 12075 bp, 11 predicted proteins | sample JacPinW_OM2H0_O1_FD_188565 | JGI IMG/M metagenome (GOLD analysis project Ga0209624, IMG submission 188565) | Forest soil microbial communities from Algoma, Ontario, Canada - Jack Pine, Ontario site 1_JW_OM2H0_O1 (SPAdes) (version 2) | ecosystem: Environmental > Terrestrial > Soil > Boreal... | reverse complement strand
TTTGGACTTAGTGACCGAGTCGTTAACGTTGATCGCGGGGAAAGCTAGCTCCCCGCTCTTATGCATCCTGTACAGACGCTTGACACCGATCGTGGTTTCCTCGGTAACGCCCTTGATCTTCCTGAGTCGCGTCGAATACCACTTCGGATCCACTTTGAGCTTCGCCTTGATGGCGCTGAAGAGACACTCTTCCTCCGCGGAGTCGGGCTTCGCAAGCGCGGCAGTGCCCTTCTCGGCCTTGGCGCCCAAGTGAAGCAGCATCGTAGCGTCCCCGCCATCATCGACAATCATGTTGCTGTACCCTCGGTCCGGCCACTCGAAGGTGCGGTGCGTGTAATCCCAATAATCGGCAAGCGATTCTCCCTTAATCGCAAAGACTGCAGTACCGTTCGCAGCGATCGCGGCTGCCGCATGATCCTGCGTCGAGTAAATATTGCACGATGTCCAACGCACCTCGGCACCCAGAGCTTCGAGCGTCTCGATCAGAACTGCCGTCTGTATCGTCATATGAAGTGAACCCGTGATCCGTGCGCCCTGCAAAGGTCTGGTGGCAGCAAATTCCTTGCGAATGGCCATCAGCCCGGGCATCTCGGTCTCGGCGATCTTGATTTCCTTGCGGCCAAATGCTGCTTGAGAAATGTCCTTGACGATGTAGTCGTCGACCTTCTTAACTGCTGCGTTCATTGGCATTCTCTCCGCTGGAATCGACTGGGTTAGTTACGCGGTTTTACCGATGTGAACTCGGCAACGCTGGTGCAGGCCTGAACTCCTGCTCCTTGCGGCCGAAACCCCGAAAGAGGCGCTCATTCGATGGGGCAACATATTGCGCATTCCGCCGGCCCTCTTTGCTTGGGGTTGCAAGAGTAGCGGCCGCTCGGCATAGTGAGTAGCTAATTTATCTACTAGGTACTATTAGGAAAGCCAATACCGTGCCGGGCCTCAGAGACATCGATATCGGGTTGTTGCGCTCATTCGTGGCGGTCGCGGAAACAGGCCGGATGACGACCGCGGCAAGAGTCGTCAATTTGAGCCAAGGCGCCGTGAGTCAGCAGATAAAACGTCTGGAGACCCTGTTCGGAATGAACCTATTTGAGCGCGCGGCGGACGCCGTCCGCCTAACGCGGGATGGCGAGAAGCTTATCGCTCAGGCGCATCGCCTGATCGCGCTCAATGATGACGTGCTCGATCAGATGCAACAGGCCGATTTCTCCGGTGAAGTGCGCCTCGGCGTTCCTCACGACGTCGTGGGAAAACTCATGCCCCCGATTCTGCGGCATTTCAGCCAGGAGCATCCCAATGTGCTCGTGACTCTGGTCAGTGAAACCACTCGCGTGCTGAGGGCAGGTTTGTCCGAAGGAAAAGTTGATCTCGCACTCATGACAGAAGCGGAGCCGGGGAAGCGCGAGCAACTGTTGCTAACTGACCATCTCGTCTGGGTGGGCTCCAAGGGCGGTGAAGCATGGCGTAGACGCCCGGTGGCGGTGGCACTGGGGCAAGAGGGCTGCGCGTTCAGGGCGGTTGCGATCCGGGCGCTAACAAAGTCAGGGATTGAGTGGCGGCCGATTTGTCAGGTTGGGAGCCTGGAGCCAGTCTTCGCGACTCTCGAGGCGGACATAGCCGTGGCACCATTTCTGTTCCACACCGTCCCCGACCGCGTGGAAGTATTGCCTGAAGGATGTCTACCACCACTGCCTTCATTCCACATAAATTTGCGGCTTCCGGCGAAGGGCGTGACGAAGGTCGCATCGGAGCTCGCGCGCCACATCCGTGACGGTTTCTTACGTCGTTATGTATGACATTCCAACGCCTTCCGGCGTCCGACATTTAGCTTGATACCGTGCGGGCGGCCTCGTCGGCGAAATTCCTGCGGACTTTGGTCGCCAGAAACGCCCGTCTCACATCATTGCCATTTCTGTATTGTCCAGAAAACTTCGAAGGAAAGACCGCAGTCCAGTTGTCTGCTTCGGCGGTAGACGAGAGTGGCATGGGCGGAGTAGGGCGCCTTCCAAGCACCTGGTTGCAGACGAGGCACTCGGAGTCCGGCTAAGGAAACGCTCAAATGAGCTGGCGATGGGTGCTTCCCCATTTCAACTCGCGCTCAAGCCCGTGCGGATTGCACGATGCGCGCCCTTCAGTGCACCTGGCCCAGATATGTGTCAAGCCACGGGAGCGTTTCTTTGATGAAGTCCGTTGCAGGAGCTACGTGACCCGAGGAGTAAACGAACATCTTTTTCTGGCCTGGAGGCGTTCCCAGAAACGAATATTGGCGTAACCGCTTTGTCACTCGGCTACGAATCCGACAATGCCTTGGGCGAGATATTCTAAGCCATGGACTGTTGGCCCAAGGCATTACGCTCGGAATCAAGAATTCAAGTTTGATTTTACGTAAGGACTGAGAAAACAGTCGTAGCGCGCCTTAATATGGAGAAACTTTTCTACCTGTGGCGCATGAAACGGGCACCCGACTCCCTGGGAAGTATTGACGCGCAGGAGGCCCTCGCTTCAACGGATTTGCGTACAATTGCAGCGATCACAAACAGCACCTGCGCGATGTGTAAATTCATGTTGCGCATTCAATGTTCTACTTGTGCCTAGTATCATATTTTGGGTGATATGCAGATGAAGTTGGCGGACGAACCACTGGTTGTTCAGACGGGCGGCGGCCTCGGAGCAGAAATTCGCGGCATCGATCTGCGAAAAATGGACGACCACGCATTCGCCGCGATCCACCGCGCTTGGCTGGATAACTTGGTCCTGCTATTTCGCGGCCAGCAACTTACCGACGCCGAACTGATTGCCTTCAGTCGCCGGTTCGGCGAGCTCGATCTTGCTCCCGTTCAGGAGACCGGACGCCGGTTTGTCGAAGGCATGCCTGAACTTTACGTCGTCTCCAACGTTTGCAAAGACGGCGAACCGATCGGTAGCCTTGGGCATGGCGAGGCGGTTTGGCATACCGACATGTCCTATCTTGCCGACCCCCCAATGGCGAGCATGCTCTACGCGCTCGAAGTACCGTCGACGGGGGGCAATACCGGGTTCGTCAATATGTACGCGGTCTACGAGGCGTTGCCCGACGACCTCAAATGGCGCATCGGGGGACTCAGAGTCAAGCACGACGGCACTTATAACAGTGGCGGATATGTTCGGCAGGGGATTACGCCGAGCGACGATCCGCGCGAATCGGCGGGCACGTTCCATCCACTGGTATGCACCCACCCGGAAACTGGACGGCGGATGCTCTATTTGGGACGCCGCCGTAATGCGTATATCGAGCACTTCGACCTGGTGGAGTCCGAGGCGCTGCTCGACACCCTATGGTCCTATACCGACCAGAAGGAATTTGCCTGGCACACGGTTTGGCAGGTCGGCGACCTTGTTCTTTGGGATAACCGCTGCACCATGCATCGTCGCGATCCGTTCGATCCGGCAGCAAGGCGGGTCATGCACCGTACCCAGATCAAAGGGACACTCACGCCCTTCGGCATGAACCGGGTTGACACTGTGACCCTTGGGCGCGCCCCGTGGCGCCTGTTTCGTATTGGTCTGCCCAGCCAAGTGCTAACCGTCCTCTGCCTGATGTACCTGGTGATGTATATCGAGCGGGTGAACATTGCGACGGTTGCACCGCGCATGACCGCCGATCTGGGGCTCAACAATACGCAATTCGGACTGGCGATCTCGGCGTTCTCCTATCCTTATGCGCTGTTTCAACTGATCGGCGGTTGGGTCAGCGACCGTTTCGGTCCGCGCCGCGCGCTGATACTCTCGGGACTTGTGGTTTGCGTCGCGACGGCCTGCACCGGTCTGGTCGGCGGGCTAGGATCGTTGATCGCGGCGCGGGTGGTGCTGGGCTTCGGCGAAGGGTCCGCCTTTCCCACCGCGACCCGCGCAATGTCAGTTTGGATAGCGCGCCCCCGTTGGGGATTCGCGCAAGGCATCACCCATTCTGCCTCCCGGCTCGGAAACGTGCTGACGCCGCCGCTCATTGTGGGATTGATGGCCTATACCTCCTGGCGTGGCTCGTTCGTGGCCCTGGGACTATTAAGCCTGGGGTGGGTCGCCCTTTGGTGGTGGATATTTCGCGATGATCCGCGCCAGCATAAGCGGATCACAGCTCAAGAGCTGACACGACTGCCGCCGGCGCCGTCGCTTGATGCTGGCGGCAACGCGCCCTCGGTTCCCTGGCTTAAGCTCGCGCGGCGCATGTTCCCGGTGACCGCTGTCGATTTCTGCTACGGCTGGACGCTCTGGGTCTTTCTCACGTGGCTTCCGTCTTTCTTCTTCAAGAGCTTTCACCTAGATCTCAAACACTCCGCCTTGTTCTCGTCCGGCGTGCTGTTGGGTGGGATGATCGGCGACACCGTCGGCGGCCTCATGAGCGACTGGCTATACCGTCGGACCGGCAGCCTGCAGGTGGCGCGCAGCAATCTCATCGTCGTCGGCATGCTGGGCGCTCTGTGCTTTCTGATTCCCGTGGTGCTAACGCGCGATCTGACGACCGTCGCCCTGTGCCTATCCGGGGCGTGCTTCTTTTCCGAACTGGTGGTCGCGCCGATCTGGTCCGTGCCAATGGATATCGCCCCGCAGTACGCCGGATCGGCCAGCGGCATCATGAATTTCGGCTTCGGCATCGCGGGAATCATCTCCCCGGTGGTCTTCGGTGGCTTGCTCGACCTCACCGGCAGTTGGGCGATACCGTTTTACGGATCGATCGGCTTGCTGTTATTGGGCGCCGGTCTATCGTTCTTCATGCATCCCGACCAGCCGTTCAAAGAAAGCCCATAGGCTGGGTTCGGCGGCCGCAACGCATCAACTCAGAGTTCGAGGCCGCCAGCATTCCCGAACTCGCTGCCGTCAGTGTCAATCTAGTCGAAAAACTCTTGAGGTCACTCGTCCGCCCGAGTGATACACAAATTCAAGCGATCGCGCCGTTGTCCGGCCTACCGGGGCGGGCCCAAGCATCCTTAGGATCACGCAAGAAGCCGACCCCGATCCCGCCGGTCCACAGCGACTGCAGCAGCAAGACTGCAGTCATTCCTTGAACGTCGAGATGTAACAAACCCGTAATGAGGGCGATCGCAGGAACCATGCCGACGATAAGTCCTGCAGTTCCCAGCGCCCGGCGCCATCCGGTTTCGCGGCGCAGTAGATCGCAAGACCAGAAAATGATCCCCGTCGATAGCCCACCGTTGCGAAGTTGGCGCACGATTGATTGAGTGCTCGGCACAGAAAGATCACTTGCAAGTTGATGTCCAAATCAGTCGCGGAGGTATGCGGCGTCAAGCTCAAGACATCGGGAAGGATAAAGCCACTGACGGTGCCGGCTCCCAGCATGAAGAGAACGCCGCTACCATAGGCGATGAGTCCAGCGCGAATGGCGGGACGGGAGACGTCGCGCCGTAGGATAAATTCCGATAGCCCGTAGAGCACGATCAACAAAAGCGCCATCAGCACACCGTGCACCAAACCGTCGAGCTGGCGAGCCCTTCTGATCTGCTGGATCGCGTCGACAATGTTGGGCGTCGTGATGGTAGGGTGGTGGGCCATCGCGAACACCTCGAAGACGGCGGCCACGATCAGAGAGATTCCGGCCAAGCGGCCTCGTATGACTGAGTCCATGATGCAACTCCGCACTCAAGGCGCATACCATAGCGAGGCCGACGGCAAAGATTTCGGACAGACGTCGGCTTTTGTCCGAAAGCAAAGAAAATGACCCGTTCCACGCGATTGCAAAAAAAACCGGATCCGCGTGCACTGCAAACTCGCCGCGCACTGCTGGGAGCGTTTCGCGATCTGCTATGGGAAGGGCGACAACTCGATGACATTCAGGCGGCCGCTGTGGCGGCACACTTGATGCCGTCATGAAGAGGGGCGTCCATCCCATCGGAAGGAAGGTGGTAGCCGATTGCGGTCTACTTCGCGTCGCGCCCGCCCCAACGCGGTGGTCACATGAAATGGCAGCTGTGGGGCGGTTCGTCTAGGGTTGGCTCGTCGCTGGGAGTGGTTGCAGGCTGAGGTGTCTCACTGGCTGAGTGTCACGCTGACCAGACTAAATGAGTCCATGGACTGTCCCGCGAGAGAGGGGAGGCTTGCACTCGTACTGGCCAAGCCGTCCGAGGAAAATACTGCCCACATTGTTGTGGCGCTGGACCACTTATTGATGAAGTTTATGCCTAGGCTGTCGCCATTTTGTCCAAACGCGAACGAGGTCGTACCGAGATTGCCCCAGCCGCCCGTGTTATTAGGATTCGAGTTGTAGTAGCCAATTGAGGTCCACGGCCCCCAGGGACTTGGCGCATCGTAAAACACCGCCTGACTGACGAATCCCCCCTGACCTGCAGCGATGTAACGGCCGAGCTCCGAGTTATAAACGACTTCGCTGATACCCATGGGTCGCGGCCCCGGGTCCGTGAACACGGGCTGCATGTCGCTCCAAGTACTGCTCCATATCGGGTTTCCGTTATTGTCGAGTCCAGCGAAAGCCTCATAGGAAGCCTGCGTCAGTATCTGCTCACTGAGTACCCGGAACAGATATGTAGTTGCAGGTCCTGGTGTCCCGTTTCCGAAGAAGTTCTGCGTTGGCATGCCGTAGAGATAAGCATAGCTGTCCTTGGCACCCGTGTAGCCCGGTCCGTATTGCAGGAATGACACCGGGCAGAATCCGGCCGGGTCCACACCGGCGGCACAGAAGCTCCAGGCCGAGTAATTGCTCTGCCATGAATAGGCATTGCCGGAAGAAAATTCGATCTCAACGTGTCCGGGCGCTCCCCAGCCATTGTTCGGCGGATCGCTGGGTTGCCACACCGAGCCGATAGCGTAGTAGTCCGAGCCGACCGCCAAGAGCGCGGTTGCCTTACCCGTGATCGATGCGGGATACAGGCCATTTCCACCGCCGTAGATGTTCATCGCATTGCTTGAGTTGACCGAGCCCGCCGGTCCCGTGAGCATCCCTATTCCGAAGCTCGTCTTCGCAGTCCCGAAGAATCCCAAGCCATCGCCGAAGAATGCGTAATCGTTGCCATCGGATCCCCACGTTTGGGCCCAGAGGTCGCTCGAATTCTGCTGGTTAAATCCGGTCGACCAATTCCAAGTCATCGACTTGATCACCGGGCTCGGACAATACGCGGGATCGCCATTCGGGGTGGCTGCCGGGGTCGAGACCTGCAGCGAAAGTGCGGAGATGTTCCCCGTAGAATTGACGGCAGTCACCGAATAGAGATAGCTGCTCGATGGCGCAACAGTCTGATCGACGTAGGATGTGTAGGTGATCGGGAGCGAGGCAGAGGTAAGGTTGGCGCCGTTTCGCGCGACGACGTACCCAGTAGCGCCGGGTATCGCCGACCAATTAAGGCCCACTACAGCTGCCGTAGCGCAAACGGACGTGAGCTTGGCGGTGCCTTTCTGGACCGCGAAGCTGCCCGCGTTGGCCTTTGCCTTCAGGAGAACGTTGCTCGAGCTGTAAAAGCCCAGATTGTACGTATAGGTACCAACCGGCATTTTTTTCTGCATCACGGCGTAGCTAATCGTGACCGCGGTCGCCTGTCCGGTGACGAAATTGACGCCCGTCGCGCTGGCCTGGCCGGCAAGAGTTCCCGAGTTGTTGAAGAAGCGCAGTGTCACGCTCACGCCGCTTGCCGTGAGTTGCGGGTTCAGCTCGCCGCTGAAGGTAATGGTTTCACCGGGCGCGACTGGATTTGGAGTTGCAGAAATCGAATAAGAAGGCGTTTTGCTATTGGTTATGACGCCGGCGTTGCTGAGCTGCAGCGCACCAATGGTGCGGCCGTCGCCGGGTGGTACCTGCCCGTGGGCCGCGCCGGCCATGGCAAGCGCAAGGAGCACGGTTAGAGATTTTAGATCTCGATTGGCCACGCACTTGCCCCCTAGATCCGTCTTGGCTCGAGTCCATCATACGAGCGCATCGGCCCATTCAACCGGCCGCTCTGGCCTCACAAAGTAACCCATTCAAGACTGGAGTCAATACTCGGCTAACGGCCGAGCACTCGGTGCTGTTCAGAAACGGTCATTTTGGCAGCGGCCGCTCGGCAAGGAGGTCTTGGCGCAGTTGCTTGGATTGTCGGCGTTAGAAGAAGTGAACTTACTGCGAAGCTCGTAGCTCCCGCGACTCGGCTGCCACGCTGAGGGTGACACCTTAAAGTGTAGAAGGCCGCTCGCGGCAGAATGATTGCGAACACACTATCTTTTTCTGTCAAAGAGCGGCTGTCTATCTTCTCTTGATTCTTACTGACCGTGCGCGTTCTCGGGCCCGGTTGAAGATATTCGCTTTGGAACTCTTTGCTGCGTGCACATTGAGCGCCGCAGGCGCGCCAAATTTCTTTGGATTGATCTTCCTCCTTCTTGGCTTGAGTCATTGGGCAAGGTCACGCAGCTAGTTATCTGGAGACCGTCATGTGAATTAGAGCAGCGCGTTCGACGTTTCAAGGTCGGTTGCTCCAAGTCTCTTGCAAAATGCACGCACCGACTTCGGGAGAGCTTCCCGCAAATATCGGGAAAATCTGCCGCTTCGCTGCGGGTGTCTGATCGTTAGGATATGACCGTGGGAAACGGAATTAGGCCGCTAAACATCTATCCCAACCGTCATAGGGCATGCGAGTCCTAGTCTTAACAACAAGCGTGCTCGGTTCGATATTGCTATCTGCGCTGATCGTGAATTGGTTCTACGCCAAGACGAACTTACCATCACCCGACGATGAAGGTATTTGGCGTTGGGTTGCTGCGGAGTCCGGCGCAAATGTGTATGTCGATCCGCGGATTCAATTAAATTCCGGTTTGACTGCCGGTGCTTGGGTAGACCGGTCGTACTTTGATAATCCGTCAGGCATTTCAACTCATGTCACGGAGTTTCGAGAGTTCGATTGCCTCAAGCACGCGACTCGTACCATCTCACGACTAGAGCCCCTCAAGAGAGTACACGAGCGAGCGAGCTTCACTGTTATACCCTCATTAACAACGTGGCAAACCGTGTCGCGTCGAACACCCGCGGATCACGTCCTATCCTTCGTGTGCACGAAAATGTCACTTTGGGGCGGGTGACAAGCGAGCTCTGAAGATATTCTTGGTTACACGGAATCGTGGTCTCGCTGGTTCCGGGGCCTCTGCGCTGTTCACGTAGGATTCACGAGGAGATGCCGACGCATATCGAGGCGACCGTATGGGTTGCCCTTGCGACGGGCTGCCGGTCGGGCGGGTTGAATGGAGCCGCGTCGATTTGGCTCGTCGCGGGGACTCCTCTATCATGAGCCACAAAGCTTGGCGCGGGGCCGCATTCCCTTGAATGCGAATTGATGTGAAGATTCTGATCGAAGAGTTCCGGCGTGAGTTCATTGGGGTCCGGCCCCATTCGAGCCCCGGGCAGCTCACCTCGGCAGAAGTTAAACGAAACCTATCAACGGCTACCCCGAAGGTAGTCATTTCCTAAGTCACTAATGCTCCGCTAAATCCGGCAGGTGAAAGGCTGCAGATTGCTGAGGAGACCCCACCATGAACACCTCAATGAAATGCGTTGCTATTGCGCTCATCGGTGCGTTGGGGAGCGCGGCTACTGCGTCTTCGCAGCCATCCTCGCCCGGTGTAACGACACAGCCGGCGGCTTCGCCCTCTCCTGCGACGGCGCCCAACGCCACCACAGCTTCGGCTTCGACTGCTCCCAGTACGGGATCGCAGGATGAGCAGACGGAAGGCGCGCGTCCCGCACCCGAGATGATCAAGGAGGCGCGCCGGGATGGCTACGCACTGAAGATCAAGGCCAAGAGCGGCACTTATGTCTTCTGCAAGACCGACGCTACTGTTGGAAGCCGCTTTACCAAGGAAAGCTGCGTTGATGTTGATAAGTTCGTATTGATGCAGCAGCAAAAGCAGCGGGACCAGGCTTACATGCGGACAACAATCCAGGGCCTACAGTGTGATCTCAAAATGGGTTGTTAGGTGACTCTATTGGCGCCGCGCAAGCGTCACTTCATATGCAGCTCAAGGCTCAACAGGAATGCACCTGTTGAGACTCCACATCTTGGATGGCCACTTAGAACAACCCCGGTCCGAAATCAGGGGATGGTGGACAGCGCCGTGATTGCGCCGCCTCCTAGTGTGACGTTGCGTACGTAACCTTACGCGCTGAGTGTCGTCCGAGGAGCATTCTTTGGGAGCGGAGCCCCCAGTACTCAGGGTTGTCTGTGCATGACGCCGTCAGCATCGACGTCAAATTCCCTACCCAGCCACATGACGCGAGTCGTGAAAAAGCTTCGACCCCACGCCCAGCACGTCAACAGATCCCGCGCGGGCAGTAGCCAAAACTCCCGCACCGGAGGCCGATTACCGAGCAGCCGATTCACAAAATGCAAGGCCAACCGCGCCATGACGGCAGTCTGGAAAAGCGCCCACTCAGTAGTCGGAAATGATGGCTCTGCGGCGGTAAGCGCGATACCCAGTACTGCCAGAGGGAGGCTGAAAGTTATAAAAAGAAATGGAAAACTGAGCGGTCGCACCACACGTATCGCGCGCATCCACCGTAGCTCATGCCGTGTCAGCGAGTCTAGGTTTGGCTCGTGATGTTGGGTCTTGAACGCGTAGGGCGACAATACGATTCGCTGACCTAATCCGCGAATCAATTCACCCAATCGATAATTCTCGGCAAGATGATTCGCTGTCGCCTGCAGGCCGCCGATCGCTTGCAGCGTATCCCTCCGCAGGCACAACGTCTGGCCGGAGACATAGCCCCCGTAGCCGAAGAGCCACGCGAGCAGCACCGAAGGCACGTGCCATTCGTTTATGTACATCGAGCTGAGCCTCGACCAAATTCCCCGAGTTGGCACGCCGAGGTATACGCAGGTGACCAAGCCCACGTCGGGATCCACAAGCGGCGCGGTCACCGTCGTGAGATAGCCGCATCCAACGAACGTATCGCTGTCTGAAATTGCTAGGACATCGTGGCGCGCCCGCGCGACCATGTTGATCAAATTACTGACTTTGCAGTTACTTCCGTGTTGCTGCGGATTGATCACGACGTCGATGGGAAGTAACGGAAATTCCGCTTTCAGCCGTGCCACGACGTCGAGCGCGGGATCAGTCAAATCGCGCACGCCAAACACAATCTGATATTCAGGATGATTCTGGTGACAAAACGAGCGCAGGTTCTCGTACAAACGTGGCTCGGCGCCGCACAAGGGCTTGAGGACTGTCACCGGCCGCTGACATTGCGGCTTTGGCGCTGCACTACGTACTTGCCAGGCGAGTACGGCTACGAGAGCAAGAGTGGCGTACGTCGCCGCGAGAGCCAGGCTAGCAAGGCCCAAGCTCTCCGTGAGCAGATGAATTAGGGGCATCAGTGCCAGCCAGTGCCTCGTACGGATCGGCACGTTGTACACCTACAAGCTTTGTATCGTAAAGTACTTGGATTCAAAATGCGGACACGCGGTGAAGTGCGCTTCGACGTCGTCGATGACTCCCGGCGGCGATGCCGCGGATGCGATGTCACTGATCTCACCGCGCCAACACTCTCGTGCGCTGCCGCTTGACTGGCTGACACTTGCTCCGGCAAGCGTCGCAACCCAGGTACCTCGTAGTTGAAAGTCCCCATCACCGGGCTTCGAGGCGTAGGCCGGCGGGGCAACTTAAGTACCCGGATTTAAAGTGATTTATTCGCGCGCCCGGACAGATTTGGGTTCCCGGCCGACCTTGGCTCTATGCCGTCCAAAGGACGCCCGTGCGATCGGAACCGTCGCCGCCGCGCCGAAGAGCTGGGCGCAAACGAACGCTGCTCAGTAACTGTGCATGCGGATGATGCGGCACGGGTCCGATTCAAACCGCGGCTCAAACGGGCCTGCGGACGGTGAACTAGCGGGGCTCGAGTGGAGCTGTGTTGAAAGTGGCCCGGCGAGCAAGGGTCTGGTGGGTCGCTAGCCCCGGAGGCGGGTGACCTTTTGCGGGTCACCCGCTGGAGCCTGCCGCGACATCGCACCGGGCTAACCGTGGCGCAGATGAGCGCTGTTGAGGGCCGCAAGCTGCGGACTGTGCGCAGCGCTCACCGCCTGCGCAATGGCATTTGCCTCGCATGCCTGGGCA
>Ga0209624_10003048_pt1 | contig 12081 bp, 7 predicted proteins | sample JacPinW_OM2H0_O1_FD_188565 | JGI IMG/M metagenome (GOLD analysis project Ga0209624, IMG submission 188565) | Forest soil microbial communities from Algoma, Ontario, Canada - Jack Pine, Ontario site 1_JW_OM2H0_O1 (SPAdes) (version 2) | ecosystem: Environmental > Terrestrial > Soil > Boreal... | reverse complement strand
AAACACAACACGCGCCAGTCAAGAACCAGGTAACGTTGCGCGGAAAGTGGCGCTGGTTGAACTTTCGATGCAATCGATGTAGTCCAAAACGCCACGAACAATCCCGCGATTGCGGCGACCGATGAGAGAAGAAGGCACTCGGTCAATAATTGCTGAACGAGGCGAGCTCGAGTTGCTCCCAGCGCGGAGCGTATCCGTAGTTCGGAGGCGCGATCGGCGGTGCGCGCCATCAGGAGATTCGCGATGTTTGTGCATGCGATCAGCAGGATTAAAATTACTCCGGCCATAAGCAGAAGCGAGGCGTTCTTTACGGGGCCGGCGAGCCTATCTTGCAGGGAGATCATCCTCGGAACGTTCGCGGAATTCAGTTTCTTGCCGCGTTGCCGCGAAAGGCGATCCGATTCAACGGCAAATGCTGCGCGTGCTTGCCGCAAGGTGACACCCGATTTCAAGCGCCCAATTGCTTCCCAACCGTTATTTCCCGGCGTGAAATAGCCAGGTTTCCAGAGAGCGGTATTGTTTGGGAAGTCAAACCCGGGCGGGGCCACACCGATGATCGTGATCGGAGTTCCAAAGAAAGGAACTGTTGAGCCAAGAGCTTTCGGATCACTGCCGAAGAGCTGTTGCCAGAGTCCATAACTGATGACGGCGACGTCGTTTTTGCCGGGCGTATCCTCGCCTTCGCGAAACCATCGTCCATTTTCCGGCTGCACACCGAGCAGTGAGAAAAAATTCCACGACGTATTCGCAACATTTACCGTTGCAGAATCTTCTACGCGTCCAAGATTGGATTTGTATTGCTCCATGACTGCTGCGTCGGAGAGGTAGGCGCTTTGTTGCTCACTCCATTCATGAAACTCTTTCGCACTGGCGAGCGGCGGGAAAAATTGGTCAAACGAAACGAGACGGCTTGGGTCGTGAAATGGAAGCGAACGCAAAAGCAAAGCGTTGACGACACTGAAAACTCCCGTGTTCGCGCCGATACCGATGGCGAGCGCAAGGATTGCGAACCCCGTTTGCCATGGACGCCTGCGCCAAAGGCGCAGCGTGTGGCGGGCATCCTGCGAGACCTCGCGCGAGAACTGAATCGGAATCGATATAGACAAATCGACCAGTAGCCGAATCCAAAGCTTTGCCAGTGCGTATGTGCTGGTTGATTCTGCAAGCTCGTCGCGAAACTCACGCTCCATTGGACCTGCGTAATCATCGCGAAAACCGGCCGGATAGAGCTTCAGCAGGAACCTGTACAGCTTCAAAGAAATGGCCGTGTCAGGCATGCTTGTGTAATCCAAAAGTTGCTGCTGCCAATTTTGCGAGCTCACGCATGCGCAAAGCCTCCACCCGCGCGACCTTGCGGCCGTGGTTTGTGATGCGATAGTAGCGACGCCGCTCGTCGTCGAGATGCGGATCGGGGCGGTCGTCCGATTCCTCAATCAGTCCTAACTCAACCATCTTGCTGATGGCTCCGTACAGAATGCCCGGGCCCAGCTTCAACTTTCCATTTGTTCGGGCGGAAATTTCGCGTTTGATGGCGTAGCCGTGGCGTTCGCCTTCGCCGAGTGAGAGCAGGATGTGGAAGTAGGCCGGAGAGAGCGGCGTGAGATTGCTGGTAGCATTTCGGTTTGTGTCAGACATAGTAGTACATTTGCAGACATAGTGTTCCCTAGTCAGCCATTTTGTCAAGAGTAGGATTTTAGCACTTCCTAAACGACGCCTGTTGAAGGCGCGTCTTGGTTTAGGATTTTTCTAAGGGTACGAGTCCCGGTTTCCTTGACGCTTTCTCAAGCCCCCCGCTATACTTCGGCTCGATAATTGCATCGCCTCGCATAAGTAATAGACACCCGGAAAGGATTTCCATTTGCCGTTTGAGCCATTGGAACAATATCTTCAGCGCCAAAAGAAACTGGAGCAGATCGTCGCGCTGGGTTATGCGCCATATCCCCACAAATTTGATTGGACGCTGACGCCTCCGCAAGTCATCGAGAAATTTGGCGCTCTGCCGGTTGCTGAGCTTGAGGCTGCGCATGCTGAGGTGCGCGTCGCGGGACGCATTCTCACGTTGCGTTTGCACGGGAAAACTGGATTTGCGCATATTCAAGGAAGCGGCGCGAAAATTCAAATTTACGTACGGCTGGACGCGGTCGGCGAGAAGGCATTCCAGCTTTTTCAACTGTTGGATATGGGCGACACCATCGGCGTTGCGGGAACAATGTTCCGCACGAAAACGGATGAGCTGACCATTAAGGTTACGGAGCTGACGCTGCTCTCGAAATCTCTGCTGCCTCTGCCGGAAAAATGGCACGGGCTGCAAGACGTGGAGACGCGCTACCGTCAACGCTACGTGGATTTGATCGTGACGCCGAAATCGCGCGAAATTTTCCTTAAGCGCGCCATTCTGGTGCGCGAAATGCGAAAGTTTTTCGACGCGCGCGGCTACATTGAAGTGGAAACTCCGATGATGCAGTCCATTGCAGGAGGCGCGACGGCGCGGCCTTTCATCACGCATCACAATACGCTTGAGATGGATTTGTATCTGCGCATCGCGCCGGAGCTTTACTTGAAGCGCCTTGTGGTTGGCGGACTGGATCGCGTATACGAAATTAATCGCAATTTCCGGAATGAAGGAATTTCCACGCAGCACAATCCGGAATTCACGATGCTGGAATTTTACGAAGCGTATAGCGATTACCGCACCTTCATGGATTTGACCGAAGAATTATTCGCCACGCTTGCGCGCGCCGTTACAGGTGGCACCGCCGTAAAATACGGCGAGCACGATATTGATTTCGCAAAGTGGCAGCGGCTGACGATGCGCGAGGCGATTTCACAATACTGGCCCACCACCGCAGGCGCGCAACCGACCGCTGAACAATTGCGCGCGAAGGACGGTCCACGCGACGCCGCGCGGAAATACAACGCCTGGGCGACGCAGGGCAACGCTCCTCCCATTAAGGATACGGATAAGTTGACCGACGGCGAACTCGTCGGCGCACTCTTCGAGGCCATTGCCGAAGAACATTTATTTCAGCCGACGATCCTCTACGATTTCCCCAAGGATATTTCGCCGCTTTCAAAATGTAAGGACGACGATCCATCCACCGCCGAGCGCTTTGAAGTTTTCTGCGGCGGCTTCGAGCTGGGCAACGCTTTTTCCGAACTGAATGATCCCATCGAGCAGGAAGCGCGCTTCCGGCATCAAGTCGAGCAAGGCGGCGACGAAGCGCCGAAGGAAGTTGATCTCGATTACGTGCGCGCGCTAAGTCAGGGCATGCCGCCCGCGGCGGGCATGGGAATCGGAATTGATCGCCTCACAATGTTGCTCACAGATTCTCACTCGATTCGCGACGTGATTTTATTTCCGCTGCTCCGTCCCGAAACGCGCCACGAATCCGCGCTGGAAGAAAATCCCGCGTCAACTCAAGATAATCCGGACAGCTCCGCAAAGAAGCCATGAGATTTGAATGGCTGGTTGCGCGGCGGTATCTGCGCTCCCCGCACAGACCGGCAGTTCTGCGGCTGGTCACTTTGCTTTCCGTGTTGGGCGTCGCGGCCGGAGTGGCCACGCTTGTGATCGCGCTGGCGATGAATTCCGGCTTCCGCGAAACACTTCAGGATCGTTTGCTCGGCGTCACCGCGCACATCACCATCACTGAACCCGGTGCCGACGCCATTCATAATTATCGCGAGCTTGGCGAGCGCCTCTCGAAAACTCCCGGCGTTCGCTCGGTAACTCCCGCGCTATATCAAACTGTTTTGCTTTCCGCAGGAGGCAAAGCCAGCGGCGTGGTAGTGAAGGGCGTCGATCCGGCTCTCGAAATAAAATCCGACGAAGCTCTCACTCACATCGTCGATGGCCAAGCCGATTTTTCTCCCGACGCCGACGGCATCGGCGCGATCATCCTAGGACACATGCTCGCCGAAGAATTGAAATTGCGCGTCGGCGATAACGTCACGCTGATTAGTCCCTCCGGCACTCTCACTCCCTTCAACATGGTTCCGCGCGCTAGAATTTTCCGCGTAACAGGAATTTTCAATTCCGGCTTCTACGATTTCGACGCGCACTGGGGATTCGTAACTCTCGCATCAGCGCAAAATCTCGCCGGAGTCGGTGACGAAGTGATCGCGCTGGAAGTTCGCGTTTCGCAAATTGATCGCGCTGCGGAAATCGCAAAGCAATTGGAAACCGCGGCCGGCCCGCTCTACAAAGCCACAAGTTGGATGGAAGAAAATCATGCGCTGTTTAGCGCGCTGCGTTTGGAAAAATTAGTCACCGCAATTTTCATCGGACTCATCACCTTCGTCGCCGGTCTAAACATTATCGTCGTTCTCAGCATGACGGTCACCGACCGCGCGCGTGACATCGCCGTCCTGATGGCCATGGGCGCGCGTCGCAAACAAGTCCGCAACATTTTCTTCTTGCAGGGACTCACCATTGGCACCATCGGCACTCTCGCCGGACTAATCCTCGGCTATTCCGCCGCGTGGATCGCGGGAACCTATCGCGTTATCCCGCTCGATCCCTCAATTTATTCCGTGCCCTACGTTCCTTTTCACGCAAATATTTCCGACGCCCTCTGGATCGCCGCCAGCGCCATCTTAATTTGCGCCGCAGCTACATTCATTCCCGCGCGCGCGGCCGCAAAAATCCTTCCGGTGGACATCCTCCGGTACGAGTAGTCCATCAGTTCCCCGTACCATTGATGTGCAGGTTTTTCCTCACTTTGGCTCCCCGCTTGCACCATATATCGTGTACTTTAGCAGCAAGCAAAATAGTCCGGATTATTCCCATTTCGGGGCATTCCGGGCGTGATATAATTGCTTGTTTTTCAATAGCTTGGCGGCTGTTCCAGGATTTTTCCCTGGATTTACCGTCGGGCCGGCCAGCGAAGGTTTCTGAATGGGAAAGTAATTGGCCGACGTTGGCTATCAGATTCACGTTCGCCGCGGCGAAAAGACGCATCTAAGTATTTAGGGTGCAGTGGGCATCACGAAAAAGAAGTGAGTATTTGGTCCGGTACCGCCAGTTTGCTGGTACCTGCTCGCGGGAATTCTGCACTCATAATTGTTTTGTGTTTAGAAATGTAAGAAACATTCATGATCCCAGACACGACACAGCCGAACGCTCACTCAGCCGCTCAACGGGAGGCGAATTCTTCCGCAGAAGAATTCGTAACGCCTTTCGCAGAGCGTGCTGCTGTGATCGAAACGCGTGAACTGCGCAAAGTCTTTGGTGAAGGCGCAGCTCAACAGGTCGTTCTGGGCGCGGTAAAACTTTCCGTACGTGAAGGCGAGATGATTGCGATTGTCGGGCCTTCCGGCAGCGGAAAAAGTACTTTGCTGCATCTGCTCGCTGCGCTGGACACGCCAACGAGCGGTACAGTATACTTTCGTTCGCGTGGACTCCAAACGTTTCCAGAAGCTCCTCTCGCGGACTACCGGAACGAGTCGGTGGGATTCGTCTGGCAGCGCCATCATCTTTTGCCGGATTTTACGGCAGCGGAAAACGTGGCTATGCCGCTTCTGATGCGGGGAATCAAGCATTCGGACGCGCTGAATTCCGCGGCCGGACAACTGGAACGTGTCGGACTTGCATCGAAAAATAACCAGAGGGCCGGAGAACTTTCCGGTGGTGAACAGCAGCGAGTGGCCATCGCGCGAGCGTTGGTAAATTCGCCGGCATTATTGCTGGCGGATGAGCCTACAGGTGATCTCGACGAGCGTAACGCAGACGCGGTTTTCGATTTAATGCAGCGTTTGCACCGCACTCACAGGCTTACATCCATTCTGGCTACGCACAATCGCGTTCTTGCAGAGCGATGCGATCGAGTTTTGAGTTTAGAGCATGGCGAGTTGAAACCGCTCCACGTGGGAAGCGGCATACAGCCCGTGAACTGAGGGAGAAGCGAGCCAACTGTGCTGGAACGATTCACAGAAAAAGCGCGTCGGGTAATTTTCTTCGCACGTTACGAGGCTAGCCAGTACGGAAGCCCGTGTATCGAAACTGAGCACCTCTTGCTCGGTCTCGTGCGCGAAGATAAAGGCCTTGCCAACCGCTATTTGCGGAATCAAGGCTCCATCGAATCCATCCGCAAGGAAATTGAACAGCGCATCACCATTCGAGAGCGCATCTCCACTTCCGTGGAAGTGCCGCTCAGCGCTGAATCCAAACGCATTCTGGCGTACGCGGCCGAAGAAGCCGATCGCCTGGGAACGAAGCATGTCGGCACGGAACATTTGTTGCTCGGCATTCTGCGCGAAGAAAAATGTTTTGGCGCGGAGATCCTACAGGAACGCGGGCTGCGCCTTTCGGCGCTGCGTGAAGAACTGGCCCGTTCATCCGGGGAGAAGGTTCCAGTGAATCGTCCAAAGGAAACTTCGTTACTCGCTGAATTCAGCAGGGATCTTACGCAAGCCGCAACCGAAGGCCAGCTCGATCCTCTTGTCGGGCGCGAACGCGAACTCGAACGCGTCGTCCAAATTTTGTGCCGCCGCACTAAAAATAATCCTGTCCTTATCGGCGAACCCGGAGTGGGTAAAACTGCAATCGTCGAAGGATTGGCTCAGCGCATCGCCGATGGCGATGTGCCTCTTTTCCTCGCGGACAAGCGCATTCTCTCGCTCGATCTTTCTTTAATTGTCGCCGGAACAAAATATCGCGGCCAATTTGAAGAGCGCCTCAAGACCATCATGAAGGAATTGATGGAAAGTCAGAATTCCATCGTATTCATTGATGAATTGCACACGCTCGTCGGCGCTGGATCTGCTGAAGGTTCGCTGGACGCCGCAAATATTCTGAAGCCCGCGCTCAGCCGCGGCGAAATTCAGTGCATAGGCGCAACAACTCCCGGCGAATATCGCAAGTCCGTGGAAAAAGATCGGTCGCTCGAACGGCGTTTCCAGTCGGTGAAAGTTGTAGCGCCCGACGAAGAAATGGCCATTAAAGTTTTGCAGGGAGTCCGCGAGCGCTACGAAAAATTTCATGCCGTCAGTTACACCGAAGAAGCGGTGCAGTATGCCGTGTATCTCTCGAACCGTTATATTCCAGATCGTTTCCTTCCGGACAAGGCCATCGATTTAATCGACGAAGCAGGCGCGCGAGTAAAACTGCGTCAGGCCATGCTGCCCGAGGAAGTTTCTGAAATTCAGAAGCGCGTGAAGTACAACACGCACCGCATGGAAACGGCCATCGCCAATCATGAATTTGAAAAGGCGCGTTTCTATTCCGAAGAAGAGCGCAAAGAAAAAGAAAGTTTGCGCCAGTTGCGCGAGCGTCTGAAGCTCGACGAATCTTCCACCGGCATCGTCACGCGCGAAGATATCGAAGAAGTGGTTTCGCGCTGGACGGGTGTCACCGTCACTTCCATTAAGGAAGACGAGCAACAGAAATTGCTGCGCATCGAAGTCGAACTTCACAAGCGCGTCATCAGTCAGGATAAAGCCATCACCGCGCTTTCCCGCGCAATTCGCCGCAGCCGCGCTGGACTCAAAGCTCCGGGCCGTCCCGTCGGATGCTTCCTGTTCCTCGGGCCAACCGGCGTTGGCAAAACAGAAGTTGCGCGCCGGCTCGCCGAATTCCTTTTCGGCAGCGAAAAATCTCTGGTGCGTTTCGATATGTCGGAGTTCATGGAAAAGCATTCCGTTTCCAAGCTCATCGGCGCGCCTCCGGGATATGTCGGTTATGAAGAGGGCGGTCAATTAACCGAACGCGTGCGCCGCACTCCCTACTCGGTAATCCTTCTCGATGAAATCGAGAAGTCGCATCCCGATGTTTACAACATCCTGCTGCAAGTGTTTGAGGACGGTCAGCTCACCGATGGCCTCGGCAACACCGTGGATTTCCGCAACACGATTATCATCATGACTTCAAACCTCGGCGCGCGTTATTTGCAGAAGCGCTCGACTCTGGGCTTCCAGTCCGCTTCCGACGAAGCGGGCAACAAAACGCTGGAAGAGTTGGTCAACACAGAAGTGAAGCGCGCATTTAATCCTGAATTCTTAAACCGGCTCGATGAGATCATTCTGTTCACTTCGCTCATGGATGAGGATCTGCTCCGGATCATTGATCTGCTTGTCGGCCAGATCAACGACACGCTGATTCACCGTCAGGTGCAAATTGTTCTATCACCAGAGGCTCGCCAATGGATTCTCGAGAAAACCTGTGGCGATCGCAGTTATGGTGCCAGACCTTTGCGCAGGGCTTTGCAGAAGTATGTCGAAGACCCACTGTCCGAGGCATTAATTCAGGGGGGCTTGCAGCGGCCTGCCACGCTTGAAGTGAATGTTTCAAGCGAAGGTCTCGTATTTAGGCCGGTTGTTGAGGCAACCCCGGTCGTCCACTAACGAATCCTACGCGCACGTGCTGGCATTCTCTAAATGACCAGCAGGGGGAGTATTCCGATTGTCTGGGGGAAAAGCGGTCGTGAGGCAACTCACGATTGCGTGCGGAAAAGCCCGCCTTTTTCGTCTGCGACGCTGCTTGAAGGTTAGCCTGGTTGCTCTGCTGGCATGTTCAGCGGGCCCCGGCGCGCTTTCCGCGGCGGCGAGGCGAAGTACGTCCATGGATCCTCAGAGCAGGCCTGCGCCCGAAACCGCAATAATCTATCAAATAAATTTTGAAGGCAACCGCCGCATCCGCACCGATGTTCTCCGGTCAAAAATCTTCACTCACGCGGGTGATGTCTACAATCCGATTCAGCTCGACCGTGATTATCACTCCCTTTGGAACACCGGCTATTTCGATGACGTCTTTGTGACCGTTGAAGACAGCACGGACAAGCCCGGCCAGAAAGTCGTTACCTTCCACGTCATCGAACGCGCCACCATCCGGCGCATCGAATACAAGGGCAATAAATCCGTCAGCGAATCAGACATTCTCGATCGCTTCAAAGATGCCAAGCTTGGTCTCACTCAGGACAGCCAGTTCGACGCCACGAAAATCAAAAAGGCCGAAGTCCTGCTGATTGAATTGCTGGGTGAGCATGGACGCCAATTTGCAACCGTTCACGCCACCTACCAAAAAATCGCCGCCACCAACGCTGTGATTCTTACTTTCAACATTGATGAAGGCGCGAAAGTCGAAGTTGGAAAAATCACGTTTATCGGCAATCATGCGTTTTCCGCGCGCCGCCTGATTCGCGCCATGAAGCATTCGCGTCCCTATGGCTTCGACGCAAAATTCTTTGCCACGAATGTGATGGCTAAAACATTCGACAAGGAAAAGCTAGCGGAAGATGAGGAAGTGGGGATCCGCGGGTTGTATCAGGACAATGGCTATTATGAAGCCAATGTCGATATTGAGGATCCGCCGGGCTTGCAGACCGTGGACGTGTATCACAGAGGGTTAATGAAGGGGCCGATTCCGATTGTTAATTCTTCGCACGGCAAGGCCACAAACATCCCCATCAAGATTGACGAAGGCGTGCAGTTCCGCATGGGCACTCTTCATATTGTCAACGCCGATCCAGAAAAAGGACTGCAACTCAAAAAGGAATTTTTGGAGAATGCCTTTCCGCTGAAAAAGGGCGATATTTTTAACGTGGATAGAATCCGCAAGGCCATCGAGCAATACACGAAACTGTACGGCCAGTTTGGATTTATGGATTTCGTCGCCACTCCGAACATGGATATCGACCGCAAGAATAAAACAATTAACGTGACGCTGCGGTTCAGCGAAGAAAAGCCTTACTACATTCACCGCATCAACATCACAGGAAATACCACCACGCGCGATAAAGTCATCCGCCGCGAATTGCTTCTCGACGAAGGCGATCTCTATAACAACCGCAATTGGGAAGTCAGCATTCTGCGTCTGAACCAATTGGGATTCTTTGACCAGCTCAAGCCGGAAACCGCCGCGCAGGTTGTCCGCAATGTGAAGGCCGGCACGGTTGATTTGAACTTGAAGGTCAAGGAAAAGCAGAAACAATCCATCACATTCACGGGCGGAGTCAGCGGAATCGCCGGCAGCTTCATCAGCCTGGCCTACCAGACGAATAATTTCCTGGGACTCGGCGAAACGCTCACACTTTCATCTCAATTTGGAACCGTGCAAAGGGATTTCAGAATCACATTCAGCGAGCCGTACTTCTTTGACAAGCAGATCGCTACCGGCATTACGCTGTTTTCCAGCCGATACAACTTCGATCAAGCGCGCCAGGAATCTCTCTTGCTGGGCCAGCAGATATCTCTTTCTCCGGCCGTTGCGGAAAACTATAATCAGAACTCAAAGGGTTTTAACCTTTTCGCGAGCCATGCGATCAAAAAATGGTCCCACTATGGCCAAACTCGTCTGGCCGTTTCCTACGGATACACGGATACGGACATTGAACCTTTCAGCCCCGCGGCAACTTTGCTTTTCACCGCCATTCAATTCCAGAGCGTTGCCGGCCCTTCCGCGCTGAACGGCATTCATTCCAGCTCCATCAGCTCGACTTTAAGTTACAACTCCGTCGATAATCCGATTAACCCCCACAAGGGCAAGAACGTCTTTTACTCGTTTAAGCTGGAAGGTGGTCCGCTCGGCGGAAACACCAAGTCGATCACCAATACATTTCAGTTTGAGTATTTCCGGCCGAGCTATCACAAACGGAATGTCATCGCGATCCGCTTCCTCGGAAAATTTGCCACCAGTTTCGGCGGCGACGAGCTTCCTCCTTTTGAGCGCGATTTCGCGGGCGGTGAAACGGATCTCCGCACATTCGATATTCAAACGGTATCGCCGATCGCGTTCATTCCGGTCACCAGCACACAACAATTGGTTTACACCAACCCCACCACGCTTGGCCCCGGTGGAACGCCTTTGCAGCAAACCGCGGTCTTTCCCATCAAGAATTACACGATTGCGTTCCCCGGTGGTGACACCGAAGGGATACTCAATGCCGAATACCGCATTCCGCTTTACGGCGATAAGGTGAGCATGAGCTTCTTCACCGACATTGGCTCGGTCGGCGCTCTCAGAAGAGATCAGTTAAATCTCAACGAGACGGGTCTGGCGTCTCTAGCCGCTGCATTCCCAACGTCGCCGAATCCGTCACGCTTGCAACTCGCGCCCGGCTCGAATTTTATTCCTCGCGCGTCGGGCGGAGCTGAACTCGTCATCCAACTGCCCATCGTTCAAGCGCCTTTCCGCCTGTATTGGGGCTATGATTATCTGCGTTACAATCGCCAGATCGTCGCGCCCGTTGGCGACTTCTTTATCAGCCCCGAGCAAAAAGCGCTGTTTGGGCCGCAAGGATTAAACATTCTTAATAGCTTAATTATTCCGCAGTTGACGTCTGCGGTTACAAATCCGTCGCAGTTTCGTTACACCGATCCCCTGAAGACGTTGCGTTTCACCGTCAGCAGGACCTTTTAATGAGTTTCGCCGGTTTCAGCCGGCGGCGGAAATATTTCAGTCCAGCAAATTGTATTGATGGAGGCAGGGAATGAAGCGGTGGACTTTGAATATCGGATTTCTCTTGGCGCTCAGCCTGATTGTGGCCGGCTGCGGAAGCGGAAGCGCCTCTACTACTCCTGCCAACTCGGTCACGCTCAGCGTTCCGTCCGCGACGGTTGCGGTGGGTTCTACGTTCACATTCGTTGCAACTGTCGTTTCGGTTCCGTTAAACAGGTCGTTTGCGGTTGTGAACAACTCACTGATAGCGATGAGAGCTGGGCCAAGCTCAGCAGCACTCATTTCACCGTCTTCAGTCGCGTCCCCGTCGTAGACCAAGCTAAACACTTCATCTGCCAAGGCTTACCGTCCCGCGTGCCCAGAGTTATGGCCGAATGTTAGCAGTAAAGCCCCGCAGATGGAGCGTTATCGCTCAGTTCACCCCAAAAAAGTGGAACAGCGTCATCCACGGGCGTTTTCTAAGCTTCGCTCTTATGCCTGAGCCGAAGTGGAACGGGAAGCTGCACCAGCCGACGAAATTCGGCGAGGGAATGCTGCCGGGGACGGTGGAGTGGGAGCGGAACAAGCGGCACCGTCGAGCCAGTTCGGAGCCGTCCCTTCAGGCGCATCCGGATCTAGACGCACCAGGGCTTCTCCGCCAGCATCGCGAAATGGCCGTATTCTCCAATTCACTGGAGCGGAGAATACTC
>Ga0209624_10003047_pt1 | contig 12088 bp, 9 predicted proteins | sample JacPinW_OM2H0_O1_FD_188565 | JGI IMG/M metagenome (GOLD analysis project Ga0209624, IMG submission 188565) | Forest soil microbial communities from Algoma, Ontario, Canada - Jack Pine, Ontario site 1_JW_OM2H0_O1 (SPAdes) (version 2) | ecosystem: Environmental > Terrestrial > Soil > Boreal... | reverse complement strand
GACCATGCCTCAAAGATCACCGGCCGGAGTGAAGCACTACTTCTACGCCAAGAATTCATATGAGATTGCGGTTCCTCCTGGAAGATATAAAGTGGAGGTTGTGCGGGGGATTGAGCATGAAGCAGCAGTCGAATTCGCCGAAGTGGGTTCTGGAATCACCCATGTTGTCAATGTAACTATTCCTGTTTTGTTGGACACGCATTCCCAGGGCTGGTATTCGGGAAACACGCATACACATTATCAACTCGAGATGGACGAAGATCCCGACGATAGCCTCCGGATCGTGCCCCCGGCCGAAGCTCTTGACGTGAGCGTCATCAGCTATCTAATCCGGAACGATTTGACTTACATCACAAACAAGTACCCGGTTGGTCGTCTTCCTGATTTCTCTCGCGATGGCACATTGATGGACATGGGAGAAGAAGCGAGAAATAACAGAACCTCTGGCGATGGAGCGATACCCAATTCCGCAATCGGGTATGGACATTGCCTGTTCTTAAACATCCCCCGTTTGGTGGAGCCGGTCTCTACCGGACTTCTCTCTGGCGACGGGAAAGCTCCGGATTTTCCGACTCTTTCCATGTTGTGTGCTGAAGCGCAAAAGATCGGTGGAACTACCGTCTGGTGCCACAACGGTTCCGGTATGGAGATGCCCATTGCGGTCGCTCTGGGCCTTGTAAACGCCTACAACGTTGCTGACGGCAGTGACGCTGACTACGCGAACTATTACCGAATTCTGAACTGCGGAATTCGGCTCGGTGCTTCGACCGGAACCGATTGGTGGATTTACGACCATAACCGCGTTTTCGTGAAGACTGAAGGAGTGTTTACCTACGACTCCTGGATCGAGGGGTTGCGTGCCGGTCGTACGTTTGTCTCCAACGGACCATTATTGGAGTTGACGGTGAACGAGAAAGGGCCAGGGCATAGCTTTGAGACTTCGGGAATGCTACGAATCTCGGCTCGCGCCGTGTCGCGCGTGCCCTTTGAACGGCTTGAGGTCGTCTGCAACGGGGTTGTGGTCGCGGAACAGAGTGCCATCGATCAGCGGGAAGCGAAATTGGAAAGAGAGATCGTTACCCAGCAAAGTGGTTGGGTAGCTGCGCGTGTCTCAGGGGCGACAAAGACCCGCGCAGAATATGGCGTATTTGCCCACACCAGTCCTGTGTATTACAAGATTCCCGGAATCTCCTCTCGCCAAGCTGGAGCGGCCGGTGAGTTTGTCGATCAAATCGAAGCATCGATGCGTTTTGTGCGCAAGAACTACCGTTTCACCAGCCAAGCCGACAAGGCGCTGGCCATTGGCCGATTTGAGCAGGGCAGACGTTTCTATGCCAACTTAGTTTCGGAACAATAATAGGAGCAAAATCAAAATGTCGTCATGCCGGCGTCCACGCATTCTGCGCAGTTAGAATGGCGTCGCGTGTGACCGGCAAGTAATGCCGGTGGAGGATCCACTCCATGCGGCTTCCGCAGACCATCGATAGGACAGCGATGATTAGAACTTGCGCGACCACTCCTTCGGCCAGCGCTCTACCACGACTTTCTTGTCCGTGTAAAATTCAACCGCATCCCTGCCTTGTGCATGCAGGGCGCCGAAAAAGCTGTCTCGCCAGCCACTGAATGGAAAGTAGGCCATCGGTGCGGCGACCCCAACGTTTACGCCAACGTTGCCAGTTGGGACTTCGTACCGGAATCTCCGTGCCGCGGTCCCGTCTGAAGTGAAGATGGAAGCCGCATTTCCGAAACTGACTTGAGAGATTATGCTGATGGCCTCATCCGTTGACTCTGCATGGATGAGGCTTAAAACAGGTCCGAAGATCTCGGTACGGGTCAGCGGGCTTGCGGACGGCACATCCTCGAGCAAAGTGGGAGGAAGAAAGTGGCCACCCTGCGATGGCGCCGTCCCCTTAACCACCTGTACTCCGTCGCTGGAAGCTTGCTCAATCAGGCCCTCAATGCGCTGCTTACTTTCCTGCGTGATGACTGGGCCCATTTGCACACCTGGCTCCATCCCATTTCCCACGCGAAGGGAAGTCGCCATCTCGCGAATTCGTTCTCTAAACGTACGTTTAGCATCTCCCACGGTGACGGCGACCGACACCGCCAAACAGCGTTGCCCGGCACAGCCAAATGCACTCTCCCCGACGATGCGTGTCGCGGCTTCCATATCAGCGTCGGGCAGGATAACAACGTGGTTCTTAGCCCCACCCTGGCATTGCACGCGCTTCCCGAACTTGGCTGCCTCGCAGTAAATGTGACGGGCAACGGGAGTCGACCCGACAAAGCTGATAGCGCGAACGTCGGGATGCTCTACCAGCGCATCCGCCACTTGCCTGGAACCGTTAACTAAATTCAGAACACCAGGCGGAAAACCGATCTCTTCGATCAATTCAAACACCATTTGCATGGTGAGAGGAACTCGCTCCGAGGGCTTCAGAATGAAAGTGTTGCCGCAAGCGATCGCGTAGGGGAGAAACCAAAACGGGATCATCGCCGGGAAGTTAAATGGAGTAATTGCCGCAACAACTCCCAACGGCTGCCGGATCATGATCTCGTCGATGCCTCGCGCGACATCCTCGAGGTTATAACCCTGCATGAGGGTGGGGATCCCGCATGCAACCTCGACATTTTCGATTGCTCGGCGCAATTCGCCTTCAGCTTCGGCGATCGTTTTCCCGTTCTCGTGGGTAATCATGCGAGCGAGTTCGTGAAAACGCAATTCCAGAATGTTCTTAAGCTTGAAGAGGAATTGAATTCGGTCTGGAGGCGGAGTCCTGCGCCAGTGGGGGAAGGCCAGGGAGGCGGCTGTCACGGCCTGTGAGACATCCTCTGCGCTGCCGAGGGGAACCGCTCCAACCACAGTTTCGTTTGCAGGATTGCAAATGGGCAGAACTTCTGTGGTTTTGGCGCTTGCCCACTCTCCACCGATGAAGTTCCTGACCTGGGCGCTGGGAACAGTTGTTGAGCTCATGCGGAATCCAATCTTCCCCCTAGCTAGTGTGTGGTTAGGGTTTATAATGTGTAATATTAAATGGTATTACCACTTGTGATGCTTATTCTTTGGTGGTCTCTGTGCTCTGTGCTTCTTCATGGGAGCTAGCCAGCAACGCTTACATTGACAATGGCATTACCTTTTATCATACTGGGATGGTTTGTTCAAGTGGCAGATCGCGGGGCTTCATCGCCGACTGGGGCTAACTGCATATTTGAGCCGGCTCAGGTCGGAGGAGGGACGGATGGGCGCTGACAATATCGGGAGGGCACAAGTGCAACTGATTCGTTGGGATTCAATTGCTGCCAAGAAGATGAACGATACGACGACTTTGCAGGCGGTGTGGGGTGAAAAAGCAACACTTGCCCGGTTCTGCTTTAAGAAGGGCGCGCATGTTCCCACCCATCGACACGAAGCTGAACAGCATAGCTATTTACTAAAAGGAAACATGGAGATGCGCGTGGATGGCCGCAGTTTGACATTGTTGCAAGGTGATGTTCTCATCATTCCGTCTTATGTCGAGCACGAAGCGTCGTTTCATGAAGATAGCGTTGTTGTCGACTTCTTTTCCCCAGCGCGGACTGATTGGGCGCGCGGTGAGTACGCCTATCTGCGCGGGAAGGTGTGACGCTTACAGCTGTAAACTTGCTCCAAACTAGGCTGACTCCGTATGATAGCATCCGCTCAAAAGACGCGCCTGATGCGATTTGCTAGCGTCACCCTCGCCCTCGGAATCATCGTTCACGTCGCAGCTGCTGCGGACAATGTTGCCCCCCGAACAGTCGATCAATTGTTTTCCGCTTACGAGAGGGTCGGATCATCTCCGGGATGCTCGCTGGGAGTGATACGCGACGGCCAGTTTGTTTACCGCAAGGCCTATGGCTTCGGAAGTCTAGAACTTGGGGTTCCTCTATCGACACAGTCTGTTTTCTATATGGGTTCTGTGTCGAAGCAATTTACCGCTGCCGCAGTAGTACTCGCGGCGGAGCAAGGGTTCCTTTCGCTGGATGATGATGTGCGTAAATACGTTCGGGAGCTTCCTGACTATGGTGACGTTATTACGCTTCGGCAAATGATTCACCAAACCAGCGGATTTCGAGACTTCTTCACTTTGATCGCGCTCTCCGGTCGAGACGTATCAGATTTCAATTCCCCAGACGACATTTTGAAGCTGGTTGTCCGTCAAAGAGGGTTGAACAATACTCCCGGAAACGAGTGGATTTATAGCAACACCAATTATTTCCTGCTTGGAATCGTACTTAAAAGAGCAACCAAAAAGTCGCTCGCCGAATTTGCGACCCAGAATATTTTTCAGCCCCTCGGGATGTCCCACACCCTTTTCTACGATGATCACACAGTTGTTGTCCCCGGTCGCGTTGCTGCATACGACTCAGGTCTTCACGGTACTTTTCGCGTGGACTGGTCCACCACGTATGAAATCGTGGGAGGCGGTGGGCTCATGAGTACCGTTGAGGACCTGCTTCTCTGGGACAGGAACTTTTACACGAATCGACTTGGCAAAGGGACGCTCGTACAGGAATTGCAGACGCCCGGTGCACTCAACAACGGTAACAAAATCAGTTATGCGATGGGACTCGACTTGGGGGACTATCGAGGCTTGCCAATCGTGGATCACAGTGGAGCGCTGTTCGGATACCGGACCGAGCTTCTGCGCTTCCCAGAGCAGAAATTCAGCGTGATCTGCCTGTGCAATGTTTCCGATGCCGTCCCTGAAAATCTCGCGCGCAAGATCTCGGATCTTTATCTGGCTGACCAGTTGCGTCCAGGAGCAAGCGCCCTCAACCTCTCGCCCAACGAGAACCTTCCCGATCCCGCCGAATTCGCTGGGAAATACCTCGATCCTCGTACCCACCTGATGTATTCGTTCAGTGCATCGAATGGTAGTTTGATGGCGTGGGGAGCAGTCCTGAGGCGGATCAACGTGAATCAGTTCTACGATCTTGAAAGTAACGTCATCACCTTCGAGAACTCAAGCGGCACGATGAAGGCGAGACTCGACATGCAAGGTGAAACCTACTTTTCGGGCCGAAAAGTTGAGGAGCTTCACTCAAGCGACACCGCCCTAGCCGCTTATGTAGGACAGTTTCAGAGCCATGAACTCGACGACGCTACCTACAGCGTGTCGCTCGAACACGGAATGTTGACGTTGCGGAATCGCGACAATCCCCCGAATGAACTGGATCAAATAGCGCCGGACGAATTCGAGTCAAACGAACTAGGAAGAATTGTTTTTCAGCGGGATTTGCGAGGCCGAGTTTCCGCTCTGGTTGTGTTTACACAAGATGTGCGCGGCATAGAGCTGAGAAAACTGAATTGAGTACGCTTCAGTGGATGCGACACCAGCTGTCGAGATCAAGCGGTTACACTCATTGAAAATTGACCCAGGTGGGGGCAATGAGTGATATCGGGATTTATCGCCAGCAACGAGTGGCGAACAAACATCTAAATTAGTGGCGGCAGGAAATGCGCAAAATTCTATCTGGAGTTCTCATCGGAATTGTTCTGGTTCCCCTAGGATTGCTCTTTGTGCTGCGTGCTGGATTCTGGCCCACAGCGGCAACATCACAGCCGCCGTCATGGGAAAGCCGATTGGCCTCGCGGGCTCTGCAGGCATCAGTGGAGCGAGTAGCGCCAGCGGAGCCAAATCCTATAAGCGCAAACGAAGAGAATTTACTCGCCGGGATGAAAACGTTCAAGAATGGATGTGCAGGTTGCCATGGCGACGCCGACGGGCCGAGCCGCTGGGGGACGACTGCGTTCTATCCGAGGGTGCCGCAGTTTGCGCAGGAGCCACCGCGGCTGACCGAGCCACAAATGTTTTGGATCGTGAAGCATGGTGTACGCTACACGGGCATGGCAGCGTGGGACGGGCTACTCAACGACGATGAAACCTGGAAGGTGGTTACGTTCCTGAGCCACCTAGAACACTTGCCCCCCCGCGTCGCCGAGGAGTTTCACCGAAAACGGTGACTCCTTATTCCTTCAACCGTTTGGATGCACAGCAGTACTTCCGATTCGCTTGGCTCGCGCTCATTGTTGATCGCAGATCCGCAGGGGGGAAGATAACTGTTGTAATCGTTTATACTCACTGAAAACTGGCCGACCCCCAGGGTCACTGAGGGTAATACAGATGTTGCGTCAATTACCTTCGATAGAAGACGAGCAACGACGCCGAAGGATCGGAATGGCGAAGGTAGCGGTCCATTGCTTACTCAAACTGATTGTTCCGTCCTCACCGCACGCTACACCCGCTGGGCTGAGGTATTCCGGTTTGTCGACAGTCCGGCAAAAGTCGTCCTCTTTGGGTTTCGAGGCTGAACTTGAAAATTTTGACCTGCAAGATCGGCTAGGCGCGAAGGATAGGAGCTGAAGCCAAGTGATTTTCGGACACCCTGGATTGGAGTTCACCGCGCCGGTTCAGTACGGCTCACTGGCATGAATCTGAATCTGCGAAAATCGAACCTCACTCAGATCCTGTTCGCGATAGGCGTCTTCGTTAGCTGTGTTTTCACTGGAAGCGGAAGAAATGTATCTGCCACGCCTGTCGGGGGACTTGATGCCGAACTGCTCGAGGCGATACGGCTAGGTAACCATGCGGATATCGACTCCCTGCTTCAAGAAGGCGCAACCCCGAATGCGAAATTGCCGGACGGAACCTCGGCCTTAATGGAAGCTGCGGTGGCAGACGACGCCGGCGTGCTCAGAACGCTGTTGGATCGCGGTGCTGACATCAACGCAAAAAATCAGGCTGGTGCAACCGCACTTATGTGGGCGGCGGGAGATTATGACAAAACACGTCTTTTGCTGGACCGAGGAGCGGTCCTGAGTGCGTCATCGGACTCTGGCCGCACAGCGCTCATGATCGCAGCTGGAGGTGGACATGCGACAGAGATCGCCCAACTTCTTGTGGAGAAGGGTGCTGACGCGCGATACGCCCACGACGGCTATACCGTCCTCATGGAAGCTGCAGAGCAAGGCGATCGAGAACTGGTCGATCTTCTTCTAAAACAGGGAGCAAACGTCAAATCAACTAATCGAGTCGGATGGACTGCACTCCATAACGGTGCTATGAACGGGAATACTGGAATCGTCGCCGACCTCATCATCGGCGGAGCAGACGCGAACGCAAGGGAGAACTTTCACGGCACGACTCCTTTGCATTGGGCCGCGGCAAGCGGCAACGCAGAGGTTGTTAAGCTCCTTTTGGCCCACGGGGCCGATCCCAATGTGAAGGAAACCTTCACAGGAGCAACGCCACTGATGTGGGCTGCGGCGAGTGGGCGAAGTCCTATCTCGGTTATCAAGGTCTTGCTGGATCACGGCGCCGATCGGAACGCGGTGGACGTCAACGGACGCTCAGCGTTGGATTGGGCGTCAGGACACCGCACTAGCCAGGAACTGGTAATTCTGGGTGGGAAAGGCATGCCAGAAAAAGGCAAGCCGACGAACGACAGCAAATCTGAGTACAATGCCGGCCAGAGCATCGCTCATTCAGTGGAGGCAAGCCTGGCCTTGATCCAGCAGAGTTCAGAGATGTTCCTGGACAAAACGAAGCAAGGTTGCGTCTCGTGCCACCATCAAGACTTGCCCATGATGGCGGTAGGTCTGGCCGAAGAGCGTGGGGTAAATGTCGATCAACAGATCGCTCGGCATCAGGTGGATGCCATGCTGGAGATCCTAGGCAAGCGACGCGAACGCTTATTAGAAGGTACAGGCCTTCCGGACCGCCTCGATGCCGGTTATGACCTCGTGGGTCTGCATGCTGGACATGTTCTTCGTAACGATACAACTGATGCGCTTGTGCACTACTTGACGCTCAAGCAGCGCGCGGATGGTCACTGGACAACAACCCTATTCAGGCCTCCCTTGAACGACAGCGCGTTCACTACGACGGCACTCAGTCTTCGCGCACTCCAGCTATTCTCGATACAGGGAAGAACAACTGAACTGCAGATGCGAAAATCGATCGCTTGCCGCTGGTTAAGCGTCTCGAAGCCAAAAACAACGGAAGACTATGCCTTTCAGGTGCTGGGATTGTCTTGGTGCGGGACCGCGTCTCACGATTTGAGGAAGTCGGTGTCTCGACTGATTTCGACGCAGCACTCCGATGGCGGTTGGGCTCAATTGGGTTCGATGGAGAGTGACGCCTACTCCACCGGTGAAGTACTGGTGGCTTTGCAAAGCTCCGGTCTGGTGACCGTGCGAGACTCCACGTATCGCCGCGGCATAGCCCTGTTGCTGAACACGCAACTCAAAGACGGTTCCTGGTTGGTCCCAAGCCGAAGCCTCGCGGTGCAAACATACTTTGAGACCGGGTTCCCACATGGCGGGGCACAATTCATTTCGTGTGCAGCCACAAGCTGGGCCACTATGGCTTTACTTCTCGCCATGGACAACCCTTTTTCAGGAGTGACCCAGCCCCGGACGTTAAAACCTCAATAATCTACTCCGGACCAACGATGTTACCGACCAAGGAACGCCGGGCCGAAAATCCTCGCCTCAGTTTGAAACCTGAGCGTCGCGCTCTTGTGCCAGGACACTCGTTTGCGTCCGATAAGTGCCTGGTTCATAGACGCGTCCAGATTCGATCTCCATCCCGATTTTGACGATCAGAGCGCAGAAAGGCACCAGCGCGAACTATTTCTCGGTGCGTATGTATGTGACCGTGGAATGTGTCAGCAGCCTGCCACTGCTGTCGACACACTCGACTGTTCCGTAGATCAAGCGGCGACCGATCTTTAAGACCTTCGCCGTGCAGCAAAACCCCTTCCTTTTTGCAGCACCCAGAAAATTGGTTTTTATCTCTGCTGTCACTGATGAGTCGGCCACGCCTAGCTTCGTCTTAATCGCCAACCACATGGCAACATCCGCCGCGGCCATGAGAACTTGTCCGCTCACAATGCCACCTGGGCGCTCGAACTCTTCTTGAAATGGCACGTTGATGCTGCATTGACCATCCCCAATGTGACCGAGCGCGAAGCGGAAGTTCTTTGTAAATGTCACGTTGGCGAGCAGTTGCTCCAGTTCCGTATGGCTGCATGCGAGGTCCATGACGCTCATATAAATCTCCACCTCCGCCGCCACACGACAACCTCGGCGAAGAGAGTTTGCTTATTACTTCCCGGTCAAGTCGGCCAGCTTCCGTAACTTCACTGTCGCGTCATTGGCGATGTCCTGCTGTAACCATCCGAGGTGACCTGCCCCATAGATGACGAGAATCCTATCATTCGGAGACTCGACTAGCGCGACGATATTGCGATAAATGCGGATATTTCTCTGATACCAGAGTGCCAGCAGGTCAGATCCTGCATAATCAGCCGGTTCTCCGTAGGGTACGATGGCGTAATACAAGGCGACGTCTTTTGCTACCATCGAATCGGAATTCATATACTCCAACGTCTCGAGCACCGTGTGCTTTCGCAAGAAATCGCTCTGCTCCTTCACCCTAGTGCCTGCGCTTGCCAGCAACGCGTCTAACTTTTCTGCACGGCCATTGGCTTTTGCATAGTTCGACACTCGTTGAATCGGGAATTCACCGTCCACATTGACTGGGTAGACTGCGCGATGGCCAAGCTCCTTGGCCAGCCGGTATCCGACTTGATTGGTCTCATCACGCGACAGTGTGTACTTTCCCAGAACGTAGTCGGAATATTCTTGCCCCACGCGCTGGCTCTCGATATCGGCTTCAATCGCGATTTTAGTGGGATGAAACTTCTTCAAGATTTCAATCAACTGCGCGATTTCTTCCTGGCGTTTCGGGGACAGAACATCGTCAACCTGCATATTGTAGATGTCGTGTCCCCGATTCGCCATGTGATACGTGCCGAGCACGAGAATCTCCGGCCGCGCGCCCGATTGAGCGCAAGAAGCGATCGATATCGCCAGCATCCCCAGAAACAGAACGCTCTTCCTCATCCACCTCCGCCTCTATATACGAGCGTCCGCCTTACAAAGTTCCTTGTCGCAGTGCCGAACAGAGGTTGGCCGGTGATAAATCGCCATAGCTGCGATTCCAAGCTCATTTTGCTATCGGAAGTTCGAAATAGTCGTCGCCTGACCACTTAATCTCCCACGGCAATTTCGCATCTCGAAGCGTCTTGTCATTCACGTTTGTTCCCGTCTCGTAGCTGATTTGGCCTATCGGCTGCTTTTGGGTGAGTTGGGCAAGCTACCTGGAATTCAATCGATTACCGACTGGGCATCAGAGTGCAGGTCAACAATGAAACCGAAATGAGAAACCTCCTGATGAAACCCATTGCGGCCGCCCTGCGTTCGTGCGCGAGGCTTCTCTGATGAGATGGACGTTCCGCCTGACACACCGGAATGTTATTGCCGCGAACCGTCAAAACGGATTCGAGATCAACTTCTTCATCGTCCCCCTGTAGGTCCGTCCGGAACGAAGCTGGACACCGCTGACGAGAGTCACCAGATACTCCGAGTGGGATGCGGACTGCACCGTCCGGATCCGTTCCTCGGCCACGATTAAAGAACGGTGAATTCGAACGAATCGAGCCGGGTCGAGGCGTTTTTCAATCTCTGCCATGGTCGCCTCGACCAGATAGCATTCCGGCCCCACGTGCAATTCCACGTAGTTTTCCGCTGCCTTTAGCCAATCCACATCTTCTGCATCCACAAAGCTGACACCTCCAGCACCCCGCACCGCGATCCGATTCAGGTACGGTGGCTTGTTTGCGATGTTTTCGAGAAGTGCCAGCAGCCGCGCATCAGTTCTGTGGGAGCCACTGCGAATTCGGGTTTTTGCTCGTCGCAGAGCTTGGTGGAACCGTTGCGGCGTATACGGTTTCAACAGATAATCGGCGGCGTTCACCTCGAAGGCCTCGACCGCGTATTGGTCGTAGGCTGTTACGAATATCACGGCGCCGGGGATCTCTGTTCCGGCGAGTCGCAGAGCGGCGAGGCCATCCAGTTCTGGCATCTGCACATCCAGGAAGATCAGATCGAAATGGCCGGCGAACATCAACTCGGCCGCTTGCTTGCCGTTTTTGGCCTCTTCGACGCATCCGATTTCAGCGTCCTGATCGAGGAGCATTTTGATCCCCTGCCGCGCCAGGGTCTCGTCGTCCACAATCAGAGCCCGTAGGCTGCCGTGTGGGGTGCGAATCCTGCCGGATTCAGTGTGGTGACTAGCGGGCCGCCTCATCGCTTGCAGTCTCCTCGGAATGATAGGGAAGCACGACCGTCGCGATGGTTCCTCCGCCCGCGCGGCCATCCAGACGCAAGGACTGCCGCTCGCCATATAACTGCTGCAAACGGGCTCGCGTATTGCTCAATCCCACACCGTTCCCGGAATTCTCCCCCGAAACTCCAGGGCCGTTATCGCAAACCTGTATCTCCAGCAGAGAGTCCCTTAAGTTCGATTTTAATTCGATCCGGACCGGCGCGGAGGTTTTTGATACCCCATGCCGGACTGCATTTTCCACCAGCGGCTGAAGCAACAGGCTCGGGACCAGAGCATTCAGCGTCGCTGGCGAGAGACTCATTTCGACGGTCAATCGGTCCTGGAATCTGACCCGCTGGATGTCGAGATAGAGGTTGATCAACTCCACCTCGCGCCGCAACGGAACCTCTTGCGTCTCCCATCCGTCCAAAGTCTGGCGCAGGAGTTCGCTGAGGTTGGTCAGCATCTCATCCGCTTCCCCTGCCCTATGCTGCCGCACCAGAACGACGATCGCGTTGAGCGTGTTGAAAAGGAAATGGGGATGGAGTTGCATCTTGAGCGCGCTCAGCCTCGCCTGCGCGAGTTGATTTTCGAGCTGCGTTGCGCGCAACTCGAGTTGCGCTGACAGTTTTTCACGTTCCTCAAACTTGCGATAGTAGTTCACGCCGTGTTGAATGCCGACTATCGACCAATAGAGGATCACGTTCAGATGAAAATCGATCAACAGGACGGCCTGAAAGGTTGCGAAAAACTTCCGCGGGAACCAGGGCAGGCCGAACACCGGCGTGATCGCCGAGAACAGGACTGTCTCGATCAGCGCAAACGAGAAGCTCGACACCAGGTGGAGTCCGATGTTGAGCCGCCAGTTTTTTCGCTCGAAGGGGAAGCGCCTG
>Ga0209624_10003046_pt1 | contig 12090 bp, 6 predicted proteins | sample JacPinW_OM2H0_O1_FD_188565 | JGI IMG/M metagenome (GOLD analysis project Ga0209624, IMG submission 188565) | Forest soil microbial communities from Algoma, Ontario, Canada - Jack Pine, Ontario site 1_JW_OM2H0_O1 (SPAdes) (version 2) | ecosystem: Environmental > Terrestrial > Soil > Boreal... | reverse complement strand
ATGGCGAAACTAGGGATAAACGGGACTCCACCGCCGAACCTGACTCTCACTTGCGCTGCTCCGCCTGCTAGCTCAACAACTGAGGTACCTGCAATGACTGAGCCCCCTGTCAAAAAGCCGCCCGCAATGGGTAACGATAACGCCCCAAAGCCCTTCAAAACTCCTCCGCCACAGGCCTCTGTGCCTACTCCCGCAGCACCTCCGCCGCCTGCGAAGAAATAGTTTGAACGCCACAGGGATCCACAGGAACGATGTTGTGACTGAACCACTGCGCGTGCCGCTTAAGAAAAACGATCCGCCACCTAAAAAAGTGCCGCATGTACCGCCGCCACCGCCACCGCCACCACCGCCTCGCAAGGGGAGCTAGAAATGCCAAACAGCCCGAAGCAGCCGCTGTGGGAAAACGTGCCGCCCCCTAAGCGGCCATCACCGGAACCGCCGCCTCCGCCACCGTTGCCGCCGAAGAAGTAAATGTGAAACACGCACAGGTGCGTTTGGGGTATCAGCGCACGGGCGCTGACTTGCGCGATGCGATTCTTAAAATCGTACGTGCGGATTTTGGGAAGGCCCTCCTGCCCCAGGAGGATGGTTCCGTCATGTTGATGGCGCCGCGCTGACTCGATGCGTGGGAAGTCCCTCCCTGCGCGCAAGCTTTGGGTCTCACCCGATGCCTTCTCTCGGCTCGAGACTGCGAGAGCATGGATCAATGGGTTCTCCACCGATCAACCAATGCTCATTCTCGCGCCTCATGGGAACGCAGCCGACGCATTGATCCACTCGACGCTCGAGAAAGGCGCTGCCCGCTTAGGTGTTCATCGGTTCACTCCGAATCGGCTCGCGATGGTCCTGGCGGAGCCGACGTTGGCGCTAAAGGACACGGTACCGACAAGTCGATTAGCGCTCACCGCGGTGGTGAGCCGAGCAGTGCATTGCGTCCTCAAGGAGAATCTTGCCGGCCCCTGGGCCTCGGTTGCGAAGCGGCCTGGTTTTCCCCGTGCCCTTGCCCACACGTTCGAGGACTTGCGCGCTGCCGGCGTGACGGTCGATGCCCTTCGAGCCGCGAAGTCCCGCAAATGTGATCAAGTCGCGACCTTTGTCGAGGCCGTCCTAAAGGAACTCGGAGATACACGCCTCGCCGATCGAGCTTTAATTTACGAGATCGCGCTGGCACGGCTTTCCGAGCCCGATGCCCCCTTTGCCGGGTTGCCGCTGTTGCTGCTCGATCTTCCAGTGTGCGATGGCCTCGAGCAACGCTTGATCGCCGCGCTTAAGGATCGCGCACCGCAAGTGTTAGCGACCGCTGTCAATGGCGATCGCGCGGCGATCAGCGCGCTCGCGGGGATCTTGAAGATCTCGCCGACCGGAGCTGGTTCATCGGTCACTCCATGTTCCCTCTCCAATTTGCAGTCACACCTCTTCGAAGACTCGGCCCCTCCAGATCGACCACTGGATGATACGGTGAGTCTCGCCTCGTGGCCCGGCGAATCGCGCGAGTGCATTGAGATTGCACGACGCATGCAACAAGAAGCAGCCCGAGGTGTGCCCTTCGACCGGATGGCAGTGCTTTTACGCGCGCCAAACCTCTATCGATCGCACCTAGAAGAGGCCCTTCGGCGCGCCTCAATCCCCGCGTGGTTCGCACGCGGCAGCACACGACCCGATACCGCGGGCCGAGCGCTCATGGCGCTCCTCGCTTGCGCCGCTGAGGGATTAACCGCCCGACGATTTGCTGAGTATCTCTCCCTCGCGCAGGTGCCGGAAGAGGGTGCCACGGCGGATGCGTCGTGGACGCCGCCAGAGCTGGACCTTCTGACTCCGAGACCTGAATTAAAGGACAACGAGTCGCAGGGCGAGGCGGCAGCGGCGGAAGGGGAAAGGACACTGCGAACCCCATGGCGCTGGGAACGCTTACTGGCCGATGCCGCTGTCATCGGGGGTGCCGATCGATGGCAACGTCGGATCGAGGGACTTCACGCAGAACTCACCCTGCGCCAAACGGAGCTCGAAGAGGAGGATGCACGATTCGCCGCCCTTGAGCGAACGCTTCAGAATTTGAAGGCACTCGGAGACTTCGCGCTTCCGCTAATCGAGCGGCTGGCGGCGCTTCCCAAAGATGCGCCATGGGGCGACTGGCTTGAGAAACTATCTGACCTAGCGGGAGCAGCGCTCAGCCGGCCGGCGGGCGTGCTCCAATTACTGGCAGAACTCGAGCCGCTTCGTCCCGTGGGGCCCGTTGATCTTGCCACCGTGCAATTCGTGCTCTCACCGCGGCTGCAAGAGTTGACCGTCCCGCCTGAGAGCCGCCCGCACGGCGCCGTGTTCGTGGCACCGATCGAGTACGCGCGAGGCCTTGTTTTCGACGTCGTGTTCGTGCCGGCGCTTGCCGAGAAACTCTTCCCGCAGCGGGTATTGCAAGACCCACTTCTGCCGGATGAATCACGCAAGGCAATAGGCGCTTTCTCATTGCCCACACTTGACTCACGCGTCGCCGAGGAGCGCCTGGCGCTACGCCTCGCGGCGAATGCTACGGCGAAACATCTCGCGCTCTCCTGGCCTCGGATCGAGACCGAACAGGCTCGCCCGCGCGTGCCTTCGTTCTATGCGCTCGAGGCACTGCGCGCGGCTGAAGGCCGGCTTCCCGGGTTGGATGAGCTCACGAATCGCGCCGAGCGGCGCGAGCACACGCTCGTTGGCTGGCCGGCGCCGAAGCGCCCGGAGGATGCCATTGATGAGACGGAATACGATCTCGCGGTCCTTGCGCAGTTGAAGCAGGCGGACCCCGAAAAGAGCATCGGGGCCGCAGCATATCTCTTGGGAACCAATCCACACCTTGCACGGACGCTGCGGACCCGAGCGCGCCGCTGGCGCCGTGGTTGGTCGCCCGCGGACGGGCTCGTCGATCCGCCGCCTGAAGCGATTGTGGCGCTCGCAACTCATCGCATCGGCGCTCGGCCCTATTCGCCGACGGCGCTCGAAAGCTTTGCGGTCTGTCCTTATCGATTCCTCTTGCAAGCCATTCACCAGTTAAGACCCCGTGAAGAGATCGAGGCGCTCGAAACCTTAGACCCGCTCACCCGCGGGGCAATTATTCACGAAATTCAATTCAGCGTCCTGACCCAGATCCGAGACGCCGAAGCGCTCCCGATCGGGCCCGAAGGCCTCGAATTCGCCTTGGGTGCGCTCGAGGCCACCCTAGACCGCGTCGGTGAGGCGTACCGTGAACGCTTGGCGCCCGCCATTCCGCGAATCTGGGAAGACGCCCTGGAATCAATCCGACTGGATCTTCGCGAGTGGCTTCGTCAAATGAGCGCGGATCCTCTGGGGTGGACGCCCACGCATTTTGAGTTGTCCTTTGGATTACCTAAGCACTTGCGAAGAACCCAAGACCCGGCAAGTCGCGCGGATCCCGTCCCAATCTTGGATCGTGCCTCGATTCGAGGATCGATCGATCTCATCGAACGGAACGCGGAGCAAAGGCTTCGCGTCACCGACTACAAGAGCGGCAAGGTGCGGGTCGGCGAGGGCGCCGTCGTCGGAGGCGGTCAGGTGTTGCAGCCAATCCTCTATGCGCTCGCGGTGGAGAAGCTCTTTGGCGGCAGCGTTCAGTCGAGCCGGCTCTACTACTGTACGGCGGATGGTGAATATACCGAGCGACACTTCCTACCTGAGGCGCCCGCGCGTGCGCACGCCACCACCGCGCTAGGCGTGATCGACCGTGCCATCGAACAGGGCTTTCTTCCCGCCGCGCCGATTCAAGATGCCTGTGATCGCTGCGACTATCGGGTGGTGTGCGGCCCCCACGAGGCGCTTCGGGTCTCGCGAAAACGTCATGATCGGCTGGCGGATCTAAAATCCCTGCGAGATCTGCCATGACCGAGAGAAACGCTCCGCGCGATAGTTTTGCGCCGACACCCTCGGACCATAACCAGCGCGAGCTCATCCGCTCGGCGCTCGATACCACGTTGCTGGTCGAAGCCGCAGCGGGTACCGGGAAGACCACCGCGCTCGTGGGGCGGATCGTGGCCGTTCTCGCGACCGGTCACGGCGAGCTCGACCGCATGGCGGCGGTCACCTTTACGGAAGCCGCGGCGGGGGAGCTCAAACTCCGAATTCGCTCGGCGATCGAGCGCGCGCGTCTGGAGGACGATCGCCCGGAAGCGCAACGCGCGCGCCTGCGCGCCGCGCTCCCAAAACTTGAGGAAGCACGGGTCGGCACTATCCACGGTTTTTGCAGTGATTTGCTGCGAGAGCATCCGATCGAGGCGGGCGTTGATCCGTATTTCGAAGTGGCCTCGGATGATGTGACAGGCCCCCTCTTCGAGCGGGCGTTCGATCGGTGGTTCGACGTAGAGCTTGCTGCCCCCGGCCCTGCAGTGAGACGCATCCTCCGACGTCGGAAACGCGAGTTTGGCTTTGGCCGCGCGGTCGATGAAGGGCCGCGGGGCGTCCTTCGCCGGTCGGCCTGGCAGCTCATCGAACACCGAGATTTTCCGACGCCATGGCGTCGACCGCCGGCATTCAATCGTGACGAGGCGCTCGATACCATTGTTGCGGAACTGAAGGCGCTGGCCGAGTGGGCACCTCGCGGCGATCGGTCGCATTGGTTCGGCAAGGCACTCCTTGAGCTCGCCAAGGCGGCTGAGGAGCTTGAACGAACCGAGCGTTCTCGTCCTCGAGACTACGACGGGCTTGAGGCCTGGATGAGCGAGCTCATTCGGGGGCGGCACTGGAACTGGAAAGGCTATGCAAAATGGCGCGCACGCGAGGCGCCGCTCGATGAGTTGCGAAATCGACGGGATGATTTGTCGGAGCGAATTCGGCGATTCATCGACGCCTCGGGCGCTGATATTGCCCCGCAGCTGCGCGATGAGCTTTGGCCTGTAGTCGAGGCCTATGAAGCTGCAAAGCAGAGTGCCGGGTGCTTGGACTTTCACGACCTTTTGATCCATACCCGGAATCTCATCCGCGATCAGAGCGATGTCCGCGGTGACTTGCAGCGCCAGATTACTCACTACTTCGTGGATGAGTTTCAGGACACTGATCCCCTCCAAGTCGAGATTCTGATGCTTCTCGCTGGCAACGATCCCACCGTCACGGACTGGCAGGAATCCAAGGTCATTCCGGGGAAGCTTTTCATCGTCGGCGATCCCAAACAGTCGATCTACCGCTTTAGGCGCGCCGATGTGGAACTCTATCGAGCCGTCCAACGACGACTGGTCGCACAGGGCGCGCAAGAAGTTCGCCTGCAAGTGAGCTTTCGCTCCGCGCCGCAGATTCAGGACGTCGTGAACGCCGCGCTTGCGCCGCGTTTTGAAAGTCAGGGACCTTACGTGGCACTCGCCAAAGCACGCGAGAGTTTTGAGGCGCAGCCGGCCGTCGTTGCGCTACCCGTGCCCGCGCCGTACGGGAAGTACAAGACGGTGACCAAGTACGCGATCGAGGAATCACTCCCTGATGTAACCGCCGCGTGGATCCAGTGGCTCGTAAATGAAAGCGGCTGGACCGTGACGGAGCGAGAGCGGCCCGGGGAGCGTGTCAAGGTTGAACCGCGCCATGTGTGCCTCCTTTTTCGCAATCTGCGCTCCTTCGGCAACGATGCGAGTCGACCTTACGTCGAGGCCCTCGAGGCACGCGAGCTCCCTCATTTGTTGGTCGGTGGAAATGCATTTCACAGCCGCGAGGAGATAGAAACGCTCACCACCGCGCTCGCGGCGATCGAGCGACCCGAAGATGAGCTCACGGTTTTTGCGACCTTAAAAGGCCCCTTGTTTGCGCTATCGGATGCATCACTTTTCCTCTGGCGGGAGCGCATCGGCGCTTTGAATCCCGTACGCAAGGCGGCAGAAGAGATCACTGGCCTCGCACTCGAGGTTTCGCAGGCGCTTGCGGTCCTTAAGGACCTTCACCGGGGGCGTAACCACCGGCCTGTCGCCGACACGATTGCTCGACTACTGGAGGCGACCCGCGCGCATGCCGCGTTTGCGATCTGGCCCACCGGCATGCAGGCGCTCGCGAATATCGGTCGATTCTTGGACCTCGCGCGACGTGCCGAACGTCGAGGGCTCATCTCCTTCCGAAGTTTTGTTGAGCATCTTGAAGAACAAGCAGAGAGTGGTGAGGTCGCGGAGGCGGCGCTCCTCGAGGAGGGCGTTCAAGGTGTGCGAATGATGACGGCCCATAAGGCAAAGGGTCTTGAGTTTCCGGTCGTCATCTTGGTTGATATGACCTCATCCGCGACATACGATCGACCGAGCCGTTTCACGGACCCTTCACGAGGACTCTGCGCGCAGCGCCTTGCTGGCTGCACGCCGCTCGAGCTTTCTGAGCGTGCGAACGAGGAGGCCGAGCGGGAGCGCGAAGAGGCGATCCGACTCTTGTATGTCGCCTCGACCCGAGCGCGGGATCTTCTGGTCGTCCCCGTCATCGGCGATGGACGTCAGGAGAGCTGGCTCTCGGACTTGTACCCCGCGATTTACCCGAGCGCGTCACAGGTGCGTCGACCCATTGCCCGTCAGGCACCCGGAACGCCGCTCTTTGGAAGCGAAAGCGTACTGATGCGCTCGGAGGAGATGGAGGCGCCCGATGACTCGGTGATGCCGGGGCTGCATCAGCCGGAAGTGGGTACGCACTCGGTCGCGTGGTGGGACCCATCGCTCCTCAAGCTAGGACTTAAGCCCACGATGGGGCTCGCGCAAGAGAAGATTCTCGCCGAAGACACTGAAGGCAGGGCAAACAATGCTCGAGGGCAATGGGCGTCCTGGCTCAAGACTCGATCGGAAACCCTTGAGCGGGGGGCGGGGCCCTCGGTCCGCGTCTCAAGCGCCACTACACACTCCCGCGAGGTGCAAGCGGTAGCAGGCTCAGACGCCGTTGCCGTCATCGACGCGCGCTGGATAGGCGAGCGACCCGCTGGGCCGCGCTTCGGAACCTTGATCCATGCGGCAATGGCGGCCGTTGAGTTCAATGCCAAGCGGGACAGGGTTCAGGCTCATGTTGACATCTACGCGAGACTGTTGGGCGCCACCGAGGGAGAGCGGATCACAGCGATAGAAGTGATCATCGCCGCGCTTGGACATCCGTTGTTGAGTCGGGCAGCGGCCGCGCGGGCACCGTGTCTTCGCGAGAGCCCCATCGCGATGCGGCTCGAGGATGGAAGCGTGATTGAGGGGGTTCCAGACCTTGCCTTTGAGGAAGCAGATGGGTGGACGGTTATCGATTTCAAAACGGACGCGAATATTACAGGCCGGGAAGTGCCGTATCGTAAGCAAGTCGCTCTTTATGCCCAGGCGATCACGGCCGCCACGAAAAAGCAGACAACGGGTTGTCTGCTACTGATCTAGCAGTCGTCTAAATGCAATCCAAGGATGGTTTTGGTGGCTCCGACGGGCCGCCTCCAGGAGACCTCTCGAGTCCTCTGCTGAGACGATTTGCCGATGAGCATTCGCTGCTCTCGGAGGAACTTCATCAGTTCGACTTGGTTCAGCTGGCGAGTCTCGTGGGCGGCCTCCTTACTCATCCGGGGTGGCAGGGAAGCTCGATTCGTCTTCAAGTCCTGCAGCACCTTGTTCTCGGAAACGCTTCAGGACGCAGACAGCCGACGGTTCGCGAGCTTGAGCGCTGGCTGAATGATCTCGGCCAAGGGTTCGCTGGACAACTTGAAGATCCGGCGGAGGACGTCTTCGTTTCCCGCGTCATCTTGCCCGATCGAGACTGTCTGATCTTTCGCGGAACCGACGAAGGGGCCGACTTCTATCTGCAGAGATTTCTCGACCTATTGCAGGAAATGCCGCAAGAGGAACCCTACGGCTGTTTGGCGCGCGGAATCCGCAGCATACTCGCGCTGTCGCACGCGGTTGCGGCTCGTTCGGGTATCAAGGCGCACGCCGTGGGGGAGGCCCTACCGCTAAAGCAGGTGCGCAAAGCTCATCTGCGGCTTGCGGCGAAGCTCGGCTCCCGTATTGCCTTCAGTCGAAGCGATCTCGATGAACTCGGGATCGATCCAATGGACTTGACTCAATTTGTTTTCGATCTTAACGATCGATCGTGCTTGACCTCCGAGAATTTGGGCTACACGACTCTTGAGCGTCACCCGCTACTGCGCATCGACGACCATTTCTATCTCGTGCTCCCCTTGGCTGTCTCCATTGCCATTCGACGTGCAGTCATCGAATGTTGCACGTCGCAAGGCGCCGAAGATACGCTCTATCGTGCTTACACGAAGGCTATCGCGGAATCATGTCGCGGCATGCCTCTCCTCGGAGGCCCCCCAGTGCAGGGAATTCCTTTCCGAAAGGAAGGAGAGCTGCATGTGGCGGATTTGTTTAGCTATGTCGACGAAGGCCGACTCCTGCACCTTCTCTTTGTCGTCGGCAGTTTTAGGGACTATTCGGAGTCCGGCACAACCCGCCCCGATCCGGATCCCTCGATGCTCAAAGTCGCGATTGATCAGAGTCTCGAAGCTGCTCGGGCCTTCAGGCAGCCGTCAGAGGTGCGGGAGGGCATTTCAGTGGTCATTGCGTGTCTCTGGGGGCGCCCGCTTGTGGTTAGCGCCAGCGATTTCGAGGACAAGCGCTGGCGAGTAGTCGGTCTGAGCGTGACCGGCTTCGCTGCGTTGAGCTGGCTGCCGGATTTTTCCCCGCTCGATCTTTGGCGCGTGCTCGACGAATGTGAGCAAATCGAAAAAATGGGTATCAAGCTGATCAACCCCAGTGGCCTACTCAATCTATGTGCTTGGATCAAAGACTTTGATACTGAGAAGCGCCGCAATATGGATATGGCCAGTTGGAATCCGGAGGATCCGGGGCCGCCCCTACACATCGTACTCCCAGTCAACGCCTCACTCGTGTCACGCGTAGAGAGTGCGGACGCCTGGAATCCGCATCACGCACTCACTTGGGACGGGCGGAACGTTCAAGTCCGGCGTCAACTAGCCCGGACCGCGTCTCCTCGAAGCTACAGCCCGCCTCTGTACGTCAGTATGGATGACATCATCTCAGGAAAACTCTTGTCCGTTTTCGAGACGAACCAGCGAGGCTGGTGGACGGCCGTAGAAACGCCAAAGAGCGACGATCCTCGCTTGCATCCCCGGCTTTGGGAAGCATGCGGTATATGGATCGGCAGAGCCGCGCCCGTCTTGGAACGCGAGATCGCCGACCTACCGCCGGGGCCGATCGCATGGCTTTGCCGATTCGAAGACTCGGACGAAGTCAACCCTTCTGAGGATGTTCCGGAGGAAGGCGCCGCACGTGCGCTGCTAACGGTCGAGGCACAAGACAATACGGTTCACGTAGTTGCCGCCGAGAATTTCCTGACAACTCTCCGTGATCCCAGAAACGTCGTCGAGCGTCTCTTGGTCGAGGGGCTGGTCACCGGTGCACTGCAATTGTCCGGGGGCAATCCTTCGCCGCAACGGGTGGAGGAGATCACGCGAAAAATTGTCCCGGACGACTGGGCGCGCGTCATACATCAGTTCGAGGCGGTTGAGTTTCGTCACTTCTTGCAGACAGTTCCCATGGCGGACCCCGTGATACCTGGTGAGCGCGATGACGCCTATTCTCGCCTCAACTTGGGATGGAGCGTTCGAAAGCGAAGCGAGGGGGCCCTTCTTAAGGGCGAGAGAACCTGCTGCGAATACCTTAACCGCCTGGTCGACGCTGTTTGGGTCGATATGCGGCTCAGCCTCAAACGGTACACGCGCGAGCCCCTGCTTATAAAACTCACCGAGAACCATGAGGCGATCATGGTGGATTCCGACAAATGGCTGCAGTCGGCACGCGCGTATATGTCGCTCTATAGCGATAGGCCGGAAGCGGCGGCACACGCCGCACGCCGCACGACAGCACTCGCCGCGGGTGCAACCGCCACCAGAATCCTTATCGAAATGGCATTGTGCGAGTCTCCCGAATCAGCCAGTCAAGAGGCAGGAGCGCTCGAAATTTCGCGACTGATGGCGGGCGCCATGCACTTGCATGTCTTGGGCGGTTGGTCCGAGGCCATCCGGTTTCGCGCAAAGAAGGCTGAGATCCGGATTACGCCGTTGGGGGATCTCGATACGCAAACTGATTTTGACGATCAAATCGGGAATCCCTACGCAGCTACGCTTGTTACTAGGCGGTTCCTCCAGGCGGCGCAGCGCTACGAGGACAGGTTTGCACGGCAGGATACCGTTGAAAGTGTGCGAGACCTCTTCGAGGAAGAGTTCTGGGAGGCATGGGTGGAAGAATTCGGTTGTTCGATCGACGAAATTCGCACATTCGTCGATAACCTTGAAGAAGAAGCGATACGGTTAAGAACCGCTTCGTTCGTCACAGACTTCGCTGGATTGTGCCGACTTGAAGGCTTCAAGCGAATGGCATCGGATGCCGTCAGGCGAATCCTCGACATGTTCACTTTGTGCACACGGGCTGAGTGGCCCGCCGCGCCGCCGGGATTCTCGCCTCACGATTGGTACCCCTGGCGGTTCCGGCGCCGCCTATCAGTCATCAGCCGACCGATCCTGCAATTCAATGCGATAGGCGATGCACGCTACCTCATCGTGCCGGGGATGGTTCGTGACGGATTTCGCAAGGTACTGGGCTACTGTCACGACGGTGGCTACGACGCCAGGAACTTTCCTCCGGGCCGAATGCGTAGCTGGGTTGGCGCAACGGAGAACAAACGGGGTCATCGATTCAACTTGGATGTGTCCGAGCGCTTGAGTGAACTCGGCTGGCAAGCACGCGCCAATGTCGCACTGACAGAGATCTTGAACGCAAAGTTGCCGCGCAACTACGGAGATATCGATGTCTTGGCTTGGCGGGACGGGCGAGTGCTCGCGATCGAATGCAAGGACCTCGAACTCGCAAGGACCATCGGTGAGATTGCAAGACAGCTCCACGAATTTCGAGGTGAGATAGCGGACGGAAGGCCAGATCGACTCAAGAGGCACCTTCTTCGCACGGAAGTTCTGAAAGCGCATGTTTCCGAGGTCGGCCGATTTATCGGATTTTTGCGTGCAGCCAAAGTCGAAGCATGGCTGATTTTCAGCGATGTCGTCCCAATCAGCTTCTCTGAAATCAGTCAGCAGTATCCTATTCGCCTAACAACGATTGAGCGGCTGTCGGAGGTGCAAACTCCTGCTGTCGAGGCGTAGTGGCAAGCGTGCATCTCAGCTGATGGGAAAAGTGCTTGAGCACCAATTGCCGTGCTGTTGTGCATGGCAGCTCTCTAGCTTTCCAATGAAGACTTCCCGCTTGCACTGGCAGAGCCTGGAGAGCTTGTGATTGATCCCTGATGCGCTCGACTCTAACGAGCTGCGATCAGGCTTTACGCCACTGATCCGGCTTCCCGCGATTCGTATGCCGCACGCGCTCGACGTCCGGCGCCACACCAGGGCTGATTTCGCGGGCTCGCTCGATGGCTTTCGCTTGCGTTGGCGCGATAGCGCTGGCTCTCTCAGAACCCGCTTTGCGAACGGCAAAGTCGCCCTGGGGTCTTTGTTCCACGTAAACATTCTTCCTTTTCATAGATGGCATCCTCTGAGTCGTGGTGCATATGGTGGTTGACAAAATAGCAGTTAATGTTAATATTTGTCAACCTAAGATCTGCAGGAGAATTATTATGATAGGTCATAGGCTTAGGACGGCACGGGCTGCCGCAGGACTATCCCTCAGGGAACTAGAAAGTAAGATTGACAACCTCGTTACCGCGCAGGCCTTAAGCAAGTATGAGCAGGACGAGATGATGCCGGGGTCACAGGTACTCATCGCTGTGGCTAAGGCCTTGAGGGTATCTGAGGACTACTTGTTGTCCGCGCAGGAGATGTCGCTCGACGGGGTGGAGTTTCGTAAGAAGGCAAAAATGAGCGCCAAGGAGCAGGCCCAGGTTGAGGCCCAGGTTCTGCATCTTTTTGAGCGTTATCTAGCCGTCGAAGAATTGCTCGGCCTGACGATCGAGTGGGACAAGCCGAGAGAGGCTCCCTATCCCGTACTCAATGACGTGAATGAAGCGGACCGGGCGGCTCGGAGTTTGCGTCAAGACTGGGGTCTCGGACTTGATCCTCTGCCCAATCTGGTTGAGCTGCTGGAAGAGCGCGGTATCAAGATTTTGTCC
>Ga0209624_10003045_pt1 | contig 12091 bp, 10 predicted proteins | sample JacPinW_OM2H0_O1_FD_188565 | JGI IMG/M metagenome (GOLD analysis project Ga0209624, IMG submission 188565) | Forest soil microbial communities from Algoma, Ontario, Canada - Jack Pine, Ontario site 1_JW_OM2H0_O1 (SPAdes) (version 2) | ecosystem: Environmental > Terrestrial > Soil > Boreal... | reverse complement strand
TCGCGCCAACACTCCCAAGCCCGTTTGGAACCCGGACGTTCCCAATCCCATCGATTTCCGCGCAGGCTGGCAGGAGGTTCCGGACAATCAGGAATTCGACAATGCGTTCAAAACGCAATGGGAGCTGTTTCTGAGGCACGTCGAGTTGGGAACCCCGTTCCAACATGATTTGATGGAAGGAGCCCGCGGAGTCCAACTCGGTGAACTGGCGCTCGCTTCCTGGCGCGAACGCCGCTGGATGGATGTCCCGGAGTTGGAAGCATAATATGCCGGAGTTGCTGCTCCCTCTCGACGGCGGTCTGGCGCGTCACCGCATTGAACGCGCTTGCTGCTATCGGCCGCCACTGGCACCGCTCGCGTCGCGGACCATTTACGCCGCCGCCCATGTGGCAGCCAATTACAATCCGCAAACCGGGGCGGAGATCGATTGGGAGGCCACGCTCTCGTTTCGGCGCTATCTCTGGTCCTACGGCTTGGGTGTGGCTGAAGCCATGGATACGGCCCAGCGAGGGATGGGATTGAATTGGGATGCGGCGCGGGAGCTGATCCGCCGCTCTCTGGAGGAAGCCCGGTCCTGCGGCGGTCTGATCGCTTGCGGTGCTGGAACCGATCAGCTCGCCGACAACCAGCCCGCGAGTCTGGAAGAGGTAATCGCCGCCTACGAAGAGCAATGCGGATGGGTGGAGCGTCATGACGGCCGCGTAGTTCTGATGGCCAGCCGCGCGCTCGCGCGCACTGCCGCTTCTGCCGACGACTACCACACCGTATATTCGCGCATCTTGTCCCAGTTGCGGCAGCCCGCCATTCTGCACTGGCTGGGAGGCATGTTCGATCCGCAACTGGCCGGCTACTGGGGCACTCACGATCTGGATCGCGCGATGGAGACTTTTCTCTGTCTGGTACGGGATCACGCCGCCCGCTTGGACGGCGTCAAGATTTCGCTGCTGGATGACCAACGCGAAATCGAAATGCGCCGGCGCCTGCGCCCGGGGATTCGCGTGTACACCGGTGACGATTTTCACTATGACGCGCTGATCCGTGGCGACGGCTCGCATTACAGCCACGCCCTGCTGGGCGCATTCGATGCAATCGCCCCGGCCGCCTCCGCCGCCGTTCAGGCGCTGGATGGCAATTGTGTCGAAGAATATGACCGTATTCTTGGCCTCACCTTGCCGCTGGCGCGGCACATCTTCGAACACCCGACTTATCTGTATAAGGCAGGCCTGGCCTTTCTGGCCTATCTGAACGGCCACCAGAAGCATTTCCGCCTGCTCGGCGGGCTGGAAAACGCGCGCGACATCGTGCACCTGTCGAAGATCCTGGTGCTGGCGGAACAGGCCGGCATTTTGCTCGATCCGGATCTAGCCTGCCAGAGGATGCAGGCTGTGCTGGACGCCGCGGGAATCGCACGATGACGGAAGCCGATCCGCTGCCCGGCATCGAGCGGCTCAGCCTCAACCAGATCACGCTAAACAACCTGACTTTGAAAGAATGCGCCGGGTTATGCGTAAAACACGGTATCCGCTGGATGGCGCCGTGGCGGCATCGTGTTCAGGAGATCGGAGTCGCCGAAAGCTCGCGCATCCTTCGCGAATCCGGGCTGGGCGTCTCCAGTCTATGCCGCGGCGGCTTCTTTCCAGCGTCCACCCCGGCGGAGCGCCTGGCGCGAATCGACGACAACCGGCGAGCGATTGACGAGGCAGCTGAGTTGGGAGCGCTATCGCTGGTGCTGGTGTGCGGGCCGGCGCCGGACCGGGATATCGACTCCGCGCGCGCCATGGTCGCCGACGGCATTGCGGCCATTCTTCCCCATGCGCGCGAGCGGGGCGTGCGCCTGGGCATAGAGCCACTGCATCCGATGTACGCGGCCGATCGCAGCGTGATCGTAACCCTGGCCGAGGCCCTGGATCTGGCGCTGCAGTTCGAGCCAGCCCATGCCGGCGTCGTGATCGACGTCTTTCACGTGTGGTGGGACCCGCGCCTCTACGAGGATATCCGGCGCGCTTCCGGCCGCATCCTCAGCTACCACGTGTCGGACTGGGCCGTGCCATTGCCTGGCATCCTGACCGGCCGCAGCATGATGGGCGACGGTGTCATCCAGTTGCGGCGCATTCGGAAGGCCGTGGAGGAGTCGGGGTACGGGGGCCCAATCGAAGTTGAAATCCTGAACCAGGCGCTTTGGGATCGGGCGCCTGATTGCGTCCTGCAGGAGACCATGCAAAGGTACCTGGATTTTGTCTGAGGCCTTTTTGCGACGGCCTGGAGGATAGAGATTTGGTGGAGGCGGCGGGAGTCGTAACATCGCCCCCAATATCCACAGCGTAACTTACGGAGTCTGTGTGCCTCGATAGAAGCGATGGAACCGTCAAAAACGGCGCTTCCGTGGAAACCGAGTACACCAGAAGTACACGGTCGCCGGATCAGATCCGTGCGACGACGTGAAAAAAATGGTCGCGAAAATGAGGAGCACTCTGACCACGGCCGCTCCGCAAGTGTCTTCGTTGGAACTTCTTGTCCTTCGCCAGAGATTCGGTTCGCTCTATCTTTTCCAATCAAATTGCAAGGAGGGGATTTCAACGTGCATCCGGCGCGCGCATGATCTCGGAACTATTCCAGCGGTTGGCGCGATCAGTTGCAGTCCCACACGCCTTCGCGTCTACGCCGCTCGACGTTCGTCGCGCATTACAATTAAACGACAGGATCTTAACTGATGCTACCCGGATCGGTTGCGCAGCCAACCTCTGGAGTTTTCACTTTCGACGACAAATTCTTTCGTAATCTGCTGGTTCAATTGTGCGTACAGCCTGCTGACGCCCTCGAAAATGACGTTCTTGAAATCAAGGGGTGGTGCCGTGATGAGCGCCAGCTCACGGAAAAGCTCGGCGATGCAACGTCATGTCTCGCGAACGCGCAAGGCGGCGTAGTGCTGGTTGGCATTGGCGAAGAGGCAAATGCACAGAAGTTCTCCCGCTGTCCTTTCCCAAACATAACGCCTTCGTGGCTGGTAGCACGGGTTCATGACAGCACTAGCCCGCCAGTGGCATGCCGCGCCATCGACCTAACGCATCTTCTGCAGGAAGTCCGAGGAGTTGCAGGTGGCAACGCCTTTGGGGTGATCGTTGAAAGAAAGAAATGTCTTAGTGGACACTCAGCTGGAAAAGGCATTTCCCGTGTTCGCGTCGGCAAAGAGTGTAAACCGATCTTCGTGACCGAGGAGGATCGCACGAACGTGGTAATCCCTGATGCCACTATCGAACATTTGGCATTGGGCTCTATCGAGTTGGCCATGACTCACCATGGTCGGCACTTTCAGATGGCCGAACCCTTCAGTGACCCACGGGATTTCTTGGCGCGGGCTGGATTGCTCCGTCCTCCGATGGACTGCACCAATGTTGGAGTAACACTCGCTGCTCTGTTGCTGTTTGGAAAGGAAGCTGCAATTAATCGGTGGATGCCGTGCTGCGAGAGCGTGGTGCAGCTCCACGGTCGCCATATCACCCTGCGGAAGAATGTGATCGAATCTCTGCGAGAGCTGATCTTGGCTGAGCGGTCCACCCTGCGCGCGGCGTGTCCGACGATTCCTGAGTCCACTCTGCGCGAACTGCTCGTCAACGCTTATGTCCATCGATGCTGGCGAACGAATGGACCGGTAGTGATCACACTAACGGAGGCCGAACTCGATATCCAAAACCCAGGAGATCTCTTGCCGGGGTTGCATGTGGACACACTGCTGTACGCGGTACCTGTTTACCGCAACTTCCTGCTGGCCGAAGGACTGCGCTTTTCGGGGCTATCAGACAAGATCGGACAAGGAATCAATATCGTTTTCAAAAGCGTCCTCTCAGGCGGATTTGATTTTCCTTGGTTCGAAAGCGCGAATAATGCCTTCAAGGCTAGCATCGCGCTGAGTCGCAGTGACAACTTTCGAGACTTTGTCCGTCGGCGCGGAGCCTCCCTTTCGCAGTTGGATGAACTGGTCGTTCTGCGTTACCTATGGGGAAACGGGGATGCTACATTTGACCAGCTATGTCACGTACTTCAGCGCGGCAGGGAGATCGCGCGGCGGGTTTTGCTCAGCATGGAGTCTAAACTGATGATAGAACCGGTTGATTCTTGCTACCGCTTAACGTCTGGTGTTCGGCGCGACATCGAGATCATTCCGAATGAACACCAGCTCCCTCTCGATCTGTTCGGCTAAACGTAAACCCGCGGCTCTCAGAGGTCTTTTAGAACGATTTGATTGACCTGACCTTCGGCAGTGAAGTTATGGTCGATGACTCCGCCCCTGGCTATGTAACTTCCGCGCGGCCTGTTCGCATTCGAGTTGGCCAGCACAACCCAGTTTTCTCCCCAACCCTGAGCCACTCCTTCGTTGTCACGGTACATATGCGCGGGTATGCAAAGCACACCAAAATCCTTTTTTCTCATCCCGCTCGCCAAGCGCATGTGCCGCTGGACGTCTTCCCCATCCTGCTGGAAGGCGTCCATGCAGATCAACACCGCCACCGAACAATTGCGATACGTGGTCGGGTTTTCAATGTCATAGTTTTCATGACAAACCTTGTACCTTCCAATGGCATTATCTTGGTTTCTTTTACGGCAGATGAGAATGGGTTCCGAACCGCCGTCAATCAGGAAAGCAGAATTGTAAGGTTGGCTGGGCCGTCCGGATTCTCTCACTATCAAGCCGGCCACCAGCGCAACGGAAAACCTCGAAGCTATCGTCGAAAGGTGCAGCAGCACTTCCCGGCTGTCGGCGATGGAAGCTGCAACATCGCTATAGTTCACCCCTATGTTGAAGCCCTCCGGCAGAACTCTCAGCGAGTTTTTGAGCTCCCTTTTCCGTTGGGTCTCCAACAGGGACGCTTCCAGTTCGGCGGTGGGCTGACTGTACCTAGTTCCAAAGTGGAAAAAGCCGATCCGCTGGATCTCCTCGCGTGAAGTTGCCGGCACGACCTAAATTGTCCCAGTTCTGCGTGCCAATGCGGCCCCGTTTGTTCCGTGTCCGTGTGCTTCTGCTCTCCATGTCTCCACTTCCCGAAACATTTCCTGATAACCTTGTCTTATGGGCATTGTCGAGGATCTTGAAGCCCTGAGGCTATTTAACGAGAAAGCGTTTGAACTGCGTGAGTCGCGGTTCACCCAAATGGCGTCGCATGCGGAAACTGGAATCACTATTTTCTTCGGTCCTGAAAAGCCCATCGAAGTCGAGCGGATCGGACCAGATGATGAAGCTTTGAAAGCTTTTCTGCTGACGTTCCGCTTCTTCGTCCAGGATAACGAGCGATGCTCAATCCGAAACGTCGCGGCTGCATATGAAAGGCTGTCGGTACCTGAGGAGCGCAAAGACTTGGTGCGTAAGGCGCGTTTAGATCTGAATGATTTTCTGGACCAGCCGACTTTTATGAAGTTCGGACAAGATCAGGTGTTTCACCGCCGGATTCTCGATGTTTTCCTGTACGGCAATCTTGCGCACAGCAAGGACGACAAGCGGGAGGTCCTCGAATCCTGGCGCGCCACGCCGGGACTTTGGCCAATTATGTACAACGAATTCGTGTTTGTACTGACGACATGCCTCACGATTATCGGCTGGTTCGAAGGCACTAACCGGGAGACCTTGGAAGAGTTGAAAGCACATCTGCCTCCGAAGCGCGTTTACACGCTTCCCATCGCCTAATCCCTTACTAGCCAAAGCGCGGCAATCCGCAGACCCGATTTCTTCTTGACTGGCCGATTTGGGTTATCTGGAAGCAATCTCGTGACAAGGAACGTTTTCGATTTGAAATGGCCACTGAGTGTTAGATTGGCATAATGACAACGGCTCCGGGACGCAGGGCGTTCCTTCTGCTGATTAGTTCCGGAGCCATTGCTGCCATCGCGATGTGTTCCCGTGTCATCCAAGTGGGCGTATTTCTCGCGGCAGCGGGATTCCGAAGACTGCATTCGCGCCAGGACCAATCGCGCCCCGGTCCCCGCGCCAGCGAGTGGGTCCGACTGAATCCCCCAAAGAAGACGCCGCAGGAACCCGCATCCAGGGTAGCCATTACTTACCATCCTTGGTATCAGGAGTTTGGGGTCACTCAGGTGGCAAAATGCCTGGAACAAGCCGCTGATTTGGGGGCCGGGTATATACGTTCGGATGTACGATGGTCCGACGTGATACCGGACGGCTGGACCCCCGATGATAATGCATTTGACTGGTATCGAGCCTATTTCACATCCGCCCGAGATTTGTATGGCTTGCGCCCGCTGATCGTCCTGGGCGAGCCACCCCAGTCGTTTAAGCGGCTCCCAGCAGCGACGGGTTTGGCGGCCTGGAACTTTTACATCGAATCCGTCATGGCCCGCCTCGGAGACCTTTGTGATGTTTACCAGGTCTTCAATGAGACCAACAACCCCGTTTACCGAATCTTCCCGGAGGATCAGGCGGCCATCGCGTTGGAGGCCGCTTCTGAGACAATTCGCAAGCACAATCCTCGCTCGAAGATTGTCGTGAATATGTCAGTCGACCTGCCCAATTGGAATCGGACGCTTACGAAGCTCATCGCACAAAACGAAAGAGCCGTAGACGTCATTGCGATTGACTACTATCCCGGAACTTGGTCGCTGCGTGTTGGAGCCGACTGGTCACCGATTGTCAACCTTGCGAAGGAGGCAACGCCTGATTCCGGGGTTCGGCTGGCTGGCAGAGCTTTTGCGATTATGGAAACGGGTTATGCGACGAATATGCGCGGTTTTCGCACAGAAGCGCAACAGAAAGCTTACTTTGATAACCTAGAGCAAGTTACTTACAACCTGAACGTCGCTCTGGGACCCACAATGCTTCCGATTATCGGGATATATGAACTATGCGATTCGAACAGTTCTGCTTTTCTCGATCCGGAAGCGCATTTTGGCCTTCTAACGTCGGATCTCCGTCGGAAGTCGGCGTTTCTTTCAGTGCAGCGGCTGTGCTCACGATTCCGCGAGGTCGCGTCCGACCACAAATAATAATCCGTGCCGCCTGACTCCTTCAACTTCTCCGCTGGCGATATCAACTATTTTTCGACGCTGGCCAGTATCGCCGCGACATTAGTTGGCCTGAGCTTTCTCTCGCTATCTTTCTTTTTCACCGGGCTGCTTGATCGGTACCAGGTGCTGAGTTTGCCGGTCTATAGGTTCGAGGATGATCCAGAACTATGCTATGAGTTTGAATCAGTTGAGCAAATTCCCGATCGCAATTTGTTCGATAGCGACCCCCTCGTGATCTTCGCTGCCTTTTCCGTTGCCTTTAGCTGGGTTTTGTACTTCCTCGCTCTCGTCTTATCGATCACAGCAATCAGCGGGACCTTCGCTCAACCTTTAGTCATTGCTCCGGAAATGCTCTTCTTCCTTGTGGTTCTCTTCCTCAGCGTTCGTGTACGACGAGCTGTTTATTTGCACCATTTGAGGGTGTATCGCACAGGCGAGGAAATTCACTGGCCATTGTTGGAGCGTTTGTTCCTGTGCTCTTACGGAGCCGCCGTCCTCTCTATAATCGTGCTTGTCATCGCTTCGATGCTCGGGAATGGTCCCTTGGGCTTGCGGCTTTGGCGCGCAATGCAGTGGCTCGGTGTTGCCGGTCATGTCAACACCTTATACGTCGGTAGTCTCAAAGTTGTTTGCGCCCTGGCAATGTTTGTCGGCCTGTATGTGTTGAACAAAGATATGTTCATCTTTTTTAAGGCCAAAGCCTCCGATCAGATGCGTCAGCGTTGGCTCCATGAATTTACTTCGAGGCGCTACCCGGCGCTACAAAGGCGTGTGCACCAGATTGTGGCAGGGAGGCCCGCTGACAAGGCAGTTAAAGCTCTCTGGAATGGAGGCTGCCCTCCAGACGATTTTATTCGTCCCGATCTGCATCCACACACCAAGTTGAGAGACCAGTCGGAGACATCCTATCCAGGGGTTGCCTTGCGTCCCGCTTTCGCGCACCAATGGACCGAACTGTTGAACCAACGTCAAGGCGTCGCGGCCTGGATGTTTGATGTTCCCGGCATCTCCCGCTGGGTCCACAAACTCGAGCAGCTGTGTGATTCGATCGGGGACGACTGACGACCTCAGATAAACTCTTCAGGAAACAATGCGCCACGAAGACCCTAAACCCCTTGCTATATTTCAATATCTTCCCACTCGGGTAGTAGGGATGCTCCTGCTTGGAGCCGGGGCGCTAACATTGTGGAGGGCCGACTGGTTCGATTGGCTCAAGCCCGAGCTGCTACGCGCCATTTCTGACGCACTGTTGGTCGCTGGCATCCTGACCCTTTTGGTCGATCCTTTCATCAAAGGGCGCCTGTACAAAGAGGTATCGGCTGGCACCTTTCAATACTTGCTCGGGTTCGCCCAGCCTCCGGAGATTCAGGAAGCGATGCGCAAACTAGCTTTTGAAACGAAAGTCTACGCTCGCGACCTACGGATGAATTGCACGATAACGCGGGAAGATGAACGATCGGTTCGCCTGCACACCCTGATGTCCGTGAGAGTCGAAAACCCTACGGCACAAAATACGGATTACGAGCCATTTCTAGCCTTTGAAGAAGCTGAGAGACCGTCGGTCGAGCACATCACAATCGTAACCAAGGATGAGACACGCCCATTCCCCGGCAACGTCAAACCAGAGACAGGCACGCCCGAGGTGCTGGCACATCACACAGAGCGAATGATCCTTGGGCCAAGCGAATCGATAACCGTCGCGTATAGCTACTCTGTGGTCTTGCCGGATAGCTTCTTCCACGTGCATTATTTTGGTACGCGCACAATCGGCGTGACTCTCTTGGTCGACGCTCCAGGATTCGAGGTGGGCACCGACCTGGGTGGGGATCGACGCCGGCTCTACATGATTGGAGATCACATTACGATTCGTTGGAAACCGGCGCGACCCAGCTCGACTGACTGATAGTCCCCAGGCCTGGTTTCGTGTACCAATTCGCTGAGTTTGGTTCCCAGCGACCGGCCACGCAACTGCTTCGACGAACCCTTTTTCTGGGTCGCGTCCATAAAACCTACATGGCTCGCGCCGTTCTCTTTCAGGTCCGGCCCCTACCGGGACCGTCCTGCTTTCACCGGTAACCGCTCCACCGAGGGCCGAGGGCCGCCGGGTAAAACTCTGTTTTCCTTGCTCGCCAACAGGTGGGCTTAATTGGGATGCTACTACGGTTTCGAAAAGCGTGCAAACCAAGTGGCCAACCAACAGAATCAGCACGTTCGCATACGCGAACCGAGCGGCACCTCGCGAGGCGCGAAAACAGCGCAAGCTGCTGGCAGCAAAGACGTTCGCGTATGCGAACGCTGCGTTAGCGTGCGCCAACCCTCGCAGGGGTGACGTGTCATTGATTAGCCGGCGCGAAGCGCCGTTTCGGAAGCGACATCGCCCCAATCGCCCACTGCACGAATCGTGTGCCGCAAAGCCACGCTGAATTTTGCTTACAGACGCTTCAACTCGACCGGAACCAATACTCCTGAGATATCTTCACTTTGCAATATAATTCTAAGCCTCTCGCGCAATCGCGAGATTTCGTTGCTCGAAAATAGCAGTGATAGCTGTTTCCTACTAAGGAGATCGTCAATGACTTCAAGCGTGGTATTTAAGACCAACGTCTCTAGGCGGCCACGAAACCCTAAACAGCTATTCAGGAAGACATCAACTCCTTGGATGGGCTCTGAGAACCTTGCCGAAAACACGCTAGTGGCATCGAGACATGAAATCAGTGTTTCAGGGTCGTCCGAGCGCCCCAGGCCCCGGATCATGTAGATGAACTCGCTTCCGCTGATTTTCCCGGGTACCTGACAAAATCGTGCAAACAGGAAAGCTAGAGAGCGAATAACGCTCTTGGATTTCGACTCTAGGTAACGCTCCACTAGAGACCGCAAGGTGCTTTCATCGACTGCTATACGCGCGATCAGGGCTGATATCTCCGCACTCCTGTCCCCCCAAAGGTCAGAGTTCGCAAGATCATCTATCCGTTTTATGAAATCCTCGTTCACGATGGGCTCATTGTACAAATGCGCGACCGGTTTGAACTTCGATATCTACGCGCTCGGGACCATCCACGATTCTTACCTCGCGGTTTCGGAAATTCCTCCGAACTGGTGCAATCACCCCACCCGGTCGCGCATTCTGAATAAACCGCTCTGCATTGTCGAACGCCTCGTCTCTGATGTCCAATTGGTCGTTTGTCAGCTCGTTTTCAAGCGCTTCCAATCTCGTTAGAGCATCGGTGGCTAGTAGCGGTGTCGCCTGCGACCACGCTGACGATAAAGTATCTGTCCCAAAGGTTCGGGTTAAGTCCGGCCCCTGAACCTGGATGCGGCCGCCGTTCCTGCTCGAACTTCCACACGGGCCTGAATAACTGGGCCCCCCCAACGAGGCGCTCGCCGAGCTCGCCGCCGAGATAGCGGCGCATGTCGCGGCTGCGCTCAACGCGAATTGATCTATAGTGCTTAAAACAGATTCGATACCGAGATCCAATGACAATTCAACTAAAGTGAAGTCCTTGCCTGTTGGATCAATGCGATCAATCGGATCCGCACCAGCATAAGCATACTTATTGAGGGATATTGGTCTGAATGGATGCCCTCCCACAGAGTCGGCAGTAAGAAACCGTCCTTGGGAGTTATTATAATAGCGATCTCGTAAGTAATAAAAGCTCAGATTCGGATCGCTTTGCTCGCCGGAGTACAGGTATACATTTGGCGTGCTACCGGTCTGGCTCAACACGTTTCCGAAGGCGTCGTAATCATAGCGGTCGGTGACTGCGCCGGTTGTGCCCGTGAGCAGCCGGACGTTGCCGTGTCCGTCATACCCGTAGAAGCTGGTCCCGCTCGCCTGGCTTTGGCTGATGCGGTTGAGGCCATAGGTATCGACTCGTTGAACCGCACCGCCGCTGCTTTCCTCCAGCACTTGCACGTAACCGGTAAGATTACGGTCATCCATCAGGTACGTCGTTGTGACGCCACTGGCCGTCTTTGCTACACGGTTGCCGTCGCCGTCATAAACGATGCTCACGGTGGCGCCGTTCTCATTCGTTAAGTGGTTTTCAAAGTCGTAGGCGTATGTGTTACCGCCCGAGGCAGTGGTATTGCCGTCGTTATCGTCGGAGTCGTTATTCAGGCGGTCGTTGGCGTCATAGGTCGAGGTCGTTGCCGGAACGGGCGAAAGAGTTGAAGTCCGCGAGAGCCGGTTGCCCACCGGATCGTAGCTGTACCCGATGCTCCCGTTAACCGCTCCGGCGGAAATCGTTTCGCCGGTCAGCCGATACAGCGCGTCGTAGGTGTAGTTCACTTGCCGACCACCAAACTCAGAGACGACCGTGCGGTTTCCCGTTGGGCCAAGCGTGTAGGCGTAACTCGCTAGCGTAGTGGCGCCACTCCCCGCGACCAAGTTGGTAAGCCGATTCAGCGTGTTGTAGGTGTAAGAGTGCTGCACCCCATTCGGGTAAAGATAGCCCGCCAGATTACCGACCGCGTCATAGCTGTAGCTTGTGTTCCCAGAGGCCAGGCGGCTGTCGGTCACGACCGAAAGCCGGTTCAGCGCGTCAAACGCGTAATTTACGGAGGCGCCTCCCGTATTTGACGAGCGGATCGACGTGAGATTGCCGGTCAAGTCATACGTGTAGGAGAGTGTGCCTTCGGGTGTGGCCTTTTGCGTTAGCCGATCCCGCAAGTCGTAGGTATAGGCGGTCGTTCCGCTGGCATCGACCATCTGGGCGCGTTGCCCAGTCGCCGTATACGTGAAGCTTACGGTGGGCTCACTCAGGCTTGCGTCGGGCGTTTTGCTGGTGAGCCGGTTCACGATGTCGTAACCGTACGTAGTCGTCTTGCCGTTGAAATCGGTTTTCGTGCTCAGATTGCCCGCGGCATCATAGGTCATGCTCTCCGACATACCCAGCGGCAGCGCGCGTTGAATGCGGCGGCCTAGCTTGTCATAGGCGAAAGTCGTCGTGTGGCTGTTCGCATCGGTTTGCGAGATCCGGTTGCCCAACTCATCGTAGGTGTATTTCGTGAGTTGGCTGAGCGCATCGGTCACTTGCGTCAGCCGGCCCAGGGCGTCGTACTGGAATTGCGTGGTGGCGCC
>Ga0209624_10003044_pt1 | contig 12093 bp, 9 predicted proteins | sample JacPinW_OM2H0_O1_FD_188565 | JGI IMG/M metagenome (GOLD analysis project Ga0209624, IMG submission 188565) | Forest soil microbial communities from Algoma, Ontario, Canada - Jack Pine, Ontario site 1_JW_OM2H0_O1 (SPAdes) (version 2) | ecosystem: Environmental > Terrestrial > Soil > Boreal... | reverse complement strand
GTGTCAGCGTGCCGGAGCCGGTCAGCGTGGCGTCATGGTCAGTGATGGTGAGCGCGTTCGCCGCCTGATCGCCCGATGTCGTGATGGTGTATTTTCCCGGCAGATCGACGAGCGCGTTGAGCACCGCGTTGGGGACAAGGTCGTCGCCCCAATTTGATGCCGTCGTCCATGTTCCGGTTCTATTTTCTGGCGACGGCCCTATCCACTCGTCGCTGGCGAAGACGACTTCGGCTTTGCCGCCGTCATCGACGATCGCGAAGCTGTTTTTCCCGTAGCTGCCGCTGACCGCGATGGTTTCGAGTACTGTGCCGCAATCGTAGATGGTCAGCGTTCCGTTGGACCAGACGGCGTATTCGCCCTTGGCGAAGCTGACGTCGTCCAACACGATCGCATCACCTGCACCGAAACCGGTGACGGTTCCGGCGAATGCTCCGCCGAGCGAATGCCCGAGCTCGAGCGTGCCGGCTCCGGAGAAAGCGACCGTAACGCTAAGATTCGAGACGGTATCCTGCAGATTGGCCAGTCCACCGTCGCTGATCTGAATGTTGACTCCAAAAAGATTGGAATCGCTGCTGACAAAGATCGTGCCGGCGTCGGCTTTGAGCGTGCCGCCAGTAATGTCGGTGTGACGGAAGTCGACTTCCGAACCGCAGCCGACGGCCGCGATGATGCCGGCGTTGAACAGCCCGCCATTGGCATCGCCGGCGACATCCTTGAACACGACGGTGCCGCCGTCGGTGGCCTCGATCAGGCCGCCGGTTTCGTTGGTGACGGCGATATCGTTGAAAGTGACCGTGCTGTGGTGCGCGGCTTCGATCGTGCCGCCTTTGTTGTCGACCTGTCCGCCGCCGCTGGTGCCGACAAATTCGATGTGCGCCCGATCCTGCGCCTCGATGATGGCGCCGGCCGTGTTGGTAATGCTGATCGGGTTGCCGCTGATGCTCTCGAAGGTGATGACGCCGCAATCTTTCGCGTCGATCATTCCCTTGTTGGTCACGCCGCCGCCGGCGAACGCTATCGAGCCATGGTCGGCTACGATGTCGGCGCCAGACTCGTTCGTGACCAGCTCGCTTTGGAACAGCACCTCGCCTTGGTTCACGGCGGTGATGATGCCGTGACTGTCGACGGTGCCGTTGGCGAACTCGATCTCGTCGCCCTTTCCGGTCGCTGTGAAACTGCCGGACGATCCGATCGTCACGGGCCCGTTGATGAGAAGCGTCGGAGGATCGCCTTCGACCACGATCTTACCGTTGTCGGTAACGCCGTTGAGCACCGTCAGCGAACCACCGACAATGTCGAGCTCGCCGTTGGGCCCTATGACCAACGTTCCGATGACGATGTTGGGGTTGTTGAATGTCACCGTGCCGGTGGGAATCTGAACGATGTCGTTTGGCGAACCCGGTGAAGTGCCTGGCGTCCAGCTGGGCCCCGAATTCCAGACGCCGTTTCCGCCCGTCCAGATGAAAATGTTCGTCGGCCCATTCGTGGGTCCGCCGTTCTGCGGATTGGTGCCGGGAATTTGCCCCGGCTGGATCGGGATAAGCGGGAGGCCGCCGGGAAACGGCGGCTGGTAGGGGCTGCTGCTTCCCTGCCCGGATGGAGCGAAGTTGAACAGCGGCCTGCCGATGCCGTCTTCGAACAGCTGCGGCGAAAACAAGTCCGACGGATTGTCGCCGCTGCCGGGCGTGCCCGGAACCGACTGCGGATTGACCGTGCCGGTCTGGAAGGCGTTGATGATCTGTCCGAGGTCGTCGTAGAAGTGACGATCGTCGAAAGCCTTCGAATTGGTGATCGGTTCGAGCCGCACGTGCGGCGGCAAACCGGCACCTTGCGGCTCGAGGTAAGCGATATATTCGGAGCTATCCAAAAGATAAAACACCTCGCCGAACGTCGGTGAGGTCGGATCCTGGTCGATCAGCGCAATGCGGCCGAGATGATGGCTGCCGTCGATATCTTCGTGCAGGAACACCGACCAGACATGGCCCAGATTGGCATTGACGACGGTGGGTTCGCTGCGAAATAGGCCGACCGTGCCACGGATGCCCATGGTCGCGACCGGCGTGTTGATCTTCATACCCTCGCCGGTGTGCGCGACCTTGCCGGCCACGAAGGCGAAGGTGCCTTGCACCAAGCTGAAGATGGCGCCGTTCGAGGCGCTATCGCCTTGGTAATTATAGTCGTTGAGCGCCATCCGCGTGTTGTTCACGAGGTCAAGCGCGGTGCCGTCCGGGAAAGCGATGCCGCAGGACGAATTGGCGCCGGTCTGGACGACGTCGGTCTTGTAGACCGGATCGCCGACATGCAGCGGGCCGGAAACGCCGTTATGGATCAGCGTGACCTGGCCGACGACCTTCTCCACCTTGCCGATGGCTTCCGGCGGCAAGGCTGTGCCGGCTTGCGCGTATTGCCCGTGCGTGGGCGAGCCGGCCAACAGGTCGACGACGTCCCCGGTCAGGTGCGCACCGTTCGGCGCCACCAAGTCGGGATGCTTTTCGCTGGCAAAATAATCGGTGACGACTAGGCGGTGGCCGTCCTGCCCGGTCAGGATTAGGTCGGGACCCGAGCGCGCGAAATGCCCGCGGAACAAGAGTTCCGCGTCGGCAATATCCACCCGCTCTACACCGGTTGCATCCACATGACCGGTGGACGCACCTATTCCGTAGCCTCCCTCCGGAGAGGACCCGTGATCCATTTCGCGCTCCCGCCGCGCCCCCACCACCCGAGCGCGAACGATTAGCCGACCCCGATTCAGGCATGCGCGCCGTCACCCTTTTGTCTTGGGCCCCAATGCTCAGCGCGCGCGTTCACCATGCGATATTCCGGCGAGTCCCGCAAGATCATCGTAAATCGGAGGTGAATGGGTTGGCTAAGATTCACTATTATTGCAAGTTCAGGCGCAAGTTCAGACATTTGGCCGGCGGGGGCGTCGGCAACCTGCCGTTGGGCTATTTCGGCCATCACAGCTTTACGATGCAGAATTGGGGAAAAGAGCGATGACTGAGCGCCCGAGCGCGCTACTGACCGACCTGTATCAAATCAACATGATGCAGGCCTACCTGGACCAGGGAGCGACCGAGACTGCCGTCTTCGAGCTGTTTGCCCGCAATCTGCCGCCGCGGCGCGGCTTCCTGGTTGCGGCCGGATTGGAGCAGGCGCTGCAATTCCTTGAAACCTTGCAGTTTTCTGCCACCGAGATCGAATGGCTCAAGAGTACCGGACGCTTCCGCCCGAACCTGATCGACTATCTTTCCACGCTGCGGTTCAGCGGTGACGTGCATGCGATGCCCGAGGGAACGGTTTTCTTCGCCAACGAGCCGATTCTCCGCATCACCGCGCCGCTGCCGCAGGCCCAACTGGTCGAATCGCGGCTGATCAACATCATCCACTATCAAGTGCTGATCGCCGCCAAGGCGGCCCGCATGATACTGGCCGCGCCCAACAAGGTTCTAGTCGATTTCGGGTTCCGCCGCGCGCACGGTGCCGAAGCCGGCGTGATGGCGGCGCGCGCGAGCTACCTCACCGGCTTCGCCGGCACCGCAACCGTGCTCGCGGGCGAGCAGTTTGGTATTCCGATCTATGGCACCATGGCGCATTCCTTCATCGAATCATTCGATGACGAAGGCGCCGCCTTCGCCGCCTTCGCGCGCTCGCGGCCGGACAATCTGGTCTTCCTCATCGATACATACGATGTCGAGGCCGCCGCCCGAAAAGTCGTGGCGCTGGCGCCGAAGCTGAAAGAGGCTGGCGTCGCCGTTCGCGGTGTCCGCATCGATTCCGGCGATCTGGTTGCCCAGGCGCGCAGTGTGCGCGCCGTTCTCGATTCCGGCGGACTGGGCGACGTCACCATCTTTGTCAGCGGTGGGCTCGACGAAGACGATCTCCTGGCGTTCGCGCAGGCGAAGGCGCCGATCGACGGCATCGGCATCGGCACCGCCATGACCACGTCGTCCGACGTGCCAGCCCTCGATGTCGTTTATAAATTGCAGGAATATGCGGGCGTGCCGCGGCGCAAGCGTTCCGCCAACAAAGCCACCTGGCCCGGCCGCAAGCAAGTCTGGCGCCGATACGGCGGAGACGGCCGCATGGCGGGAGATCGGCTTTCGCTCGCCATGCCATCGCACGACGACGCGGTGCCGGGGCAAAACGGCGAGCCCCTCGTCCGCCTGGTCATGCAAAACGGCCGCCGTGTCGGCCCGGCGCAGTCGCTTGATGACATACGGCGCCACACCGCGCGCGAGCTTCAACGCTTGCCCGAACCGCTGCAGCGGCTCGAGGAGGGCGTTCCCTATGGGGTTGAGGTCGCGGACGCCTTGCGCCAACTCGCCGACGAGGTTGACCGTCACATCCTGGCGCACCAGGCAAAATGAGGCTTCGCATGGGCGCTCATAGGTTACTTTCGCCACTGCGAAGCGCGAACTTTACGCGTCGCAAGCGCAGGCTGAAAACCAGGAGAACATATTAACTTACGGCAGTGCACCGCATGCGGTTGCAACGCACAAAATCGTTGACTCCGGCAAAAGGAGGGCTGACATTACAAAAATGTAAAAGAGCGGTATGCAGATGCGTCATCCAGCAGTCATTCCCCCCTCAAGTTTGCCCTCGCTGATGATGCCGTGCCCGGATTGCTCGGGACGTATGGTCTACAGCACCAAGCGTCCCTCATCGTCGGAGCTCGAAGACACCGTCTATGCGTGCCGCAGTTGCGGTGCCGAGCTCATCCGCACGTCGGTGCGTCAGACGCCGCGCGCCGGCCGCGTCAAGAGCGCCGAAGCCGCATAAGCTCCTACACTAATCCCATTTGCCGCAGCCGCGTCCGGCCGACGATGCCGTAAGGATTGGCCATCGTCTCGAACAGCTCGAAGTGATTATAGCCGTCGGCCACGATCAGCTCGGCGTCTTTTCCTTTTTCCGCGAGCGCGGCATGGAAGTCGCGGGCTTGCCGCTGGAATTCCGGGGTTTCGTTGCTGCCGTAGGCGATGACGAGCGGCATAGTGATGCCGTCGACATGGCGCTGCGGGCTCAAGCGCGCTTCCATCTCATCGGTGAACTTGATGTAGGAAGAGCGGGCGGAAAGCCGCACCGGTGCAAGGTCGTACATGCCGCCGACCAGGAGCGCGCCCTTGCAGAAATCCGCCGGCAGATTTTCGTCCTGCCAGCCGCGCGACAGCGCGCAGGCGGCAAGGTGCGCGCCGGACGAATGGGCCGACACGTAAAAGCGGCCGCGGTCGCCGCCGAAACTATCGGCGTTGTGCCAGGCCCAGGCGATCGCGCGCGACACCTGCTGGGCCATCGGCATGAGATCGCCGCCGGTCCGATCCACATTGGTGAAATCGATAACGACGGCGTGTGCGCCGGCGCGGACGATCGCCTCGGCAACGAAAGCGCTTTGCGCTGCGCTGCCGCGAAGCCACGCGCCGCCATGGACGAAGACGTTGACCGGCAAGGCGCCGCGTTCCCGCATACCGGCGGGTGAGCCGGCGGTCGCACGATAAATGTCGAGCCTCTCATCCTCGCTCGGCCCGTAAGCAAGGCGTTGCGGCGCGCCGAGGATGCTGCGCGTGGTCTCGCTCGCCGCCGCGATCCGCCCGAGGACCAGCTCCATGTTTGGCGCGTACGCCGCCTGATTATAGGCGTCGTCGAGCGCCTTCTGGTCCATGTCGCGCCAGACCAAGGGGCCGCGTGCCAAAGCTGTTTTTTGCATGGTGCTCTCAGTATCCTCTCGCCCGCTCGTCCCCGCGCAGGCGGGGAGCCAGCGCTGGATTCCCGCTTACGCGGGAATGAGCGAAGCGCGCATTACCCCAAATTCAGCGCCTTGAAGAAGTCGTTGCCCTTGTCGTCGATCACGACGAAGGCCGGGAAATCTACTACCTCGATGCGCCAGATCGCTTCCATGCCGAGCTCGGGATATTCGATGCACTCCACCTTCTTGATGCAATGCTCGGCGAGGTTCGCGGCGGTGCCGCCGATCGAGGCGAGATAGAAGCCGCCGTGTTGTTTGCAGGCGTCGCGCACGGCGGCGGCGCGGTTTCCCTTCGCCAGCATCACCATCGAGCCGCCGGCGGCCTGGAATTCGGCGACGAACGAATCCATGCGGCCGGCCGTGGTCGGTCCGAATGCGCCCGAGGCATAGCCCTCCGGCGTCTTGGCCGGCCCCGCATAATAGACCGGGTGGTTCTTGAAATAATCGGGCAGCGGCTCGCCGCGCTCGAGCCGCTCGCGCAGCTTGGCGTGGGCGGCGTCGCGGGCAACGATCATCGGGCCTGACAGCGACAGCCGCGTCTTGATCGGGTATTGCGCGAGCTCCGCCAAGATCGCCGGCATCGGCTTGTTGAGGTCGATCTTCACCACGTCGCCGCCGAGCTTATCGGTTTTGATCTCCGGCAAATACTTCGCCGGATTGTGCTCGAGCTCCTCCAGGAACACGCCGTCGCGGGTGATCTTGCCGAGCGCCTGACGGTCCGCCGAGCAGGAGACGCCGAGCCCGATCGGCAGCGAAGCGCCGTGCCGCGGCAGCCGGATCACGCGCACGTCGTGGCAAAAATACTTGCCGCCGAATTGCGCGCCGACGCCGAGCGACTGCGTCATTTTCTGAATCTCTTGTTCCATCTCGTGGTCGCGGAAGGCATGGCCGTCTTCCGAGCCGTGATCCGGCAGCGTGTCGTAATATTTGCAGGAGGCGAGCTTGACGGTTTTCATCGTCATCTCGGCCGACGTGCCGCCGATGACGATGGCGAGATGATAAGGCGGGCAGGCGGCAGTACCGAGCGTCAGCACTTTCTCTTTCAGGAACGCGAGCAGCCTGTCGCGGGACAGGATCGACGGCGTCGCCTGGAACAGAAACGCCTTGTTGGCCGAGCCGCCGCCCTTGGCGATGAACAAAAACTTGTAAGCGGTGTCGGCATCGCCCGCGGCTTCGGCGTAAAGCTCCACCTGCGCCGGCATGTTGGAGCGCGTGTTCTTCTCCTCGAACATCGAGAGCGGCGCGAGCTGCGAATAACGTAGATTGCGCTTGAGGTAGGCGTCGCGTGCGCCTTCGGCGAGCGCTCCTTCGTCGCTGCCGTCGGTCCAGACCAGTCGCCCCTTCTTGCCCATGATCAGCGCGGTGCCGGTGTCCTGGCACATCGGCAGCACGCCGCCGGCGGCGATGTTGGCGTTCTTGAGAAAGTCGTAGGCCACGAACTTATCGTTGTCCGAGGCTTCCGGGTCCTCGACGATGTGTTTCAGGCTCGCCAGATGCGCCGGGCGCAGCAGGTGATTGATGTCGGTGAAGGCGGCTTCCGCCAGCGCCCGGAGCGCCTCACGCGGCACCACCAGCACCTCCTCGCCGAGCACGCGCTCGACCCGCAACCCCTCGGAGGAAATCTTGCGGTAGGGCGTCTGGTCCTTGCCGAGCGGGAACAGGGGTGTGTGCTTGTAAGGCGGCAGCGGGTGGGCGGTGAGGGGGGCGTTCATGTGTTGGAAACCTGCATAAAGAGCATAAAGAGCTTTCAGCCCTATCTTACTCTAATCTAAGGTGCAATCGTAGATAGTCATCCCCCATTGACATGGCCGGCTAGCACCTTCGATGAAAGATCCCAAAAAACCAAAACCGGCGAAAGCGCCGGAGTTCTTTGCAGCATTAGTTCGCTCCAGCTATTTTCCTCGGGAGCTTCCTCCATCGATCACGACGCGGCGTTACGCCGAGTTCTGCAAGGCAAACTACAGTTTTTTCAAGTCCGCGCAATCGACGCTGATCTCGAAGACAACAAATTATGAAACATTTACCGCGCCGCGCTTAGGTTCGGGAAGGCGAAGCCTGGCCCTTGTGCTTCCACTTTCGCAAGCTGGGCTCTCTCTTCTAATCACGCAGCACAGAGCAAAAATTCGCAAGATAATTTCCGAAAACGGGACATCGCTTTACAGAACGGACGAGAATATCTCGGCTTCGAGAGCTTTTGTTGGTCTCGATTTTCGAAAGTGGAGAGCCGCAAGAGCGAGAACGTTCTCCGAATACCAATTCATCTTGCAGGCGGATATTTCGCGCTTCTTTTACACCGTCTACACTCACTCAATTCCTTGGGCCGTTATAGGAAAGGATAAGGTGAAGGATTGGCTAGCAAACAAAAACAAGAAAAAGCTAGATAAGCATTGGTCGAATGGTTTTGATGTGGCGCTCCAATCATGTCAATCAAGGGAGACTTTCGGCATACCAGTTGGCCCGGACACGTCGCGGATGATTGCCGAAATTCTGTTGGCTGGCATTGAGAAGGACGAGAATCTCAAATCGTTCCTAACTGTGCAGCCGTCCTTCAGATTAGTTGACGATCTAATAGTGGGTTTCGAAGACGAAGCCCTGGCGCGAAAATGCCTCACTGCCCTTCGGAGGGCCCTGTGGAAATTCAATTTACAACTGAACGACGAAAAGACCGTAGTGCTACCGTCGCGCGCAATTTTTCGCGATAAGTGGGAATTTGAACATAACGCTCTGGTCGTTTCTGACGTGGATGTTGCTAAGCAAGAGACTGATATTTATCGGATGGTTGATCTAAGCTTGCGTTTTTGCTCGGAGCAGAAGAACGACCGGCCCGCCATTTGGGCCACGACGCGCCTAGCAGGATTGAAGACCATTGAGCCGAATTTTCTAATTATACTGGACGCGATTTTTGTCTTTCGCTGGAGTTCCCTCGCTGCACGTCACACGTCGTGAGTTTTCTAATTAATCACCAATCGCTGTGCGTGGGTCCGGCAAAAGAAAGAACGTTAAAGTGGATAAAGTCGATGTTGGGGCTCCACGTGCCTCATGGGCATGACTATGAAGTTGCTTGGTGTCTCGTGGTTTGTGGCGTTTTTAAATTTCGCGTCGAGCCAAATTTTCTACCATCCACTGTTTCGACGCCCAATGCTGCGGTTTTTGCCATGCTCGGGCTGCTGCATGAAAAAGACCTTCTCGGATTGCCGCTTTCAGCTTGGCCATGGCGAGCCCACCTAAAAAAGCTAGGCATATATAGCGAAGCTTGGCTCCCCTTCTTCGAAGCAGTTCGACGGAAGTGGACTAAGGACAAGAAAATGGTCGACGCGGTTTGCTCGGATCCAATTCTTTCAAAAATGCTGGATTCGGGTGTTACTTTCCTTGAAGATCAGATTTTCGAGGCGAAAAGCGTTGATGTCGCTCGCCGTGTTTTCTCAAGGATCGCCCCTCCGCCTCCAAGGACGAAGGTGGTGAAAAGAAAGCCGGCAAATCTCGGTGATGCGCTACTTGTTCAACCCGATTTTGAATATTGAACTCAGTCGCGAAAGGCTTGGTTGTCATTTTCGATGTCTCTATTACTTCGATCGATCATTGCATCCAGGCCCGCGCTCGTTTGTGCACCTCGGAATCCGCATCCCCGAGCCGCGCCAAGACGGAAAAATGATCTTCCGCGGGCACGTCGACTGTCTCGACATTGACCGCAGCGCCGCGCAACAGCGCCGCATACCCATCCATCATCTCGTGCAAGAGCCCGGATTCCTGCGCGCCGGTGATGAGAAGGCCCGGCGGCATGCCGGCACGGATCGTGGCAACGGGATTCCAAGTCTGGTAGTCGCGGAGCGCAAACTTGGTTTGTTGCTGGAAGCCGGTGCCGGCGAACGGCTCGATGTCGTAGAAGCCGCTGACGCCGACAAAGCCGCGCAGCAAATCAGGCGGCAGGCGCGGATCGAATTCCGGCCAGTTGGTGGAGGCTGACATGGCGGCCAGTTGCCCGGCCGCAGAATGTCCCAGCACATACATCCCGCCGTTGCCGGCTCCGGTCGCCTCCCGGTTCTCGTGAACGAACGCGATTGCGCGCCGGCAATCGCCGACGATATCGCCCAAGCCAGCTGCGGGTGCCAGCCGGTAGTTGGGACACGCGACATGGACGCCGGCAGCCGTAAAGGCCGGCACCAAGAAGTGCATCATCCACTTGTCGAACAAGAACCACAGGCCGCCATGGATGGCGACGAGAATCGGCGCGTCAGCCGGCGCGTTCAGCGCGGGGAAGAAATCGACCTCATTGCGCTCGTGCGCGCCATAGGCCAGCTCCAAACGCGGGCCGGCGAGCGCGCGACTGCGCTCGCGGAAAAACGCCTCCCAGTGAGCGACGACGGCCGCGTCGATGTTGTTGGCATAGCCGGCGTCGAATTCGGCCGCTGTTTTGTAACCTTTATAGGTCAGCATTTTTGAACCATCCGGCCTGATCGTGCGTATCACAACCGTATTTGATCGCTGGCAATGATACCATCTTGGCCGCGATGACGCGGCGACCGGCGCTCAAGGCGCGGCCGCTCGGCGTCAATGCAACGAGGCAATGACTGACGGGGCAACTGTTCTGAAGGGGGCGAAAATGGCTGATCGGCAGTGGTACACGGGTCGCGACGGCAAGCAGGAGGGCCCGTTTTCCGACGAGCGCATCCGCGAATTGATCGCAAGTGGCGCCGTACGCGGCGACACGCTGGTCTGGTCGGAGGGCATGGCCAACTGGGCCAGAGCCGCGGACGTTCCGGGGCTGATGCCGGCAGCGTCGTTAGCGCCAGGGCTTGCGGGCGCGACCGGCCCGTTATCCCTCCACGTCGGCGTTTGGGGATTGTTCTGGCGCGCGGTCGTGCTCGAACTGTCGTTAATATCCGTGATTCCGCTTCCGTGGGTCGCGCCGATCTTCATGCGCTGGTTCGTCGAGCGGATCTCGGTGCCGGGTGAGCGCAGCATAAGCTTTGCCGGCAAACCCGCAGATATCTGGTGGGTCTTTATCCTCTACGCGCTCTGCGGCCTTGGCGCCTATGTCCACGGCTCTTTGCCATTGTTGCTGATCCCGGTGCAAATCCTTTTGGCGCTGCTGATCACCCGCTGGTTTTTCGCCAATATCGTTTGGGAGGGCCAGCACGCACAGTTGCGGTTCACCGGCGGTTATTGGGCGATGCTCGGCTGGGCTTTGTTCGCAATTGTGTCGCTGATCTCCATCATCGGCTGGGCCTGGGTTGTCACCGCATGGGCGCGCTGGTTTTGCCGCCATGTCGAGGGCTCGTCGCGGCAACTGATCTTCACCGCAAGCGGCTGGGGCTATCTGTGGCGCACCGTGGTGGTCGCCGTCACGGCCATCTTCCTCATCCCAATTCCATGGACGCTGCGGTGGCTTATGGGCTGGATAGTCTCGCAATATGCGCTGGCTGAGCGCGATCGAGCCTAAGGAACGTCGCGGGCCGGTAGCTTCCTTTTGGTCGAATCATCGGCTGGGGGATATCTCGATTCAATCGAACCAGGATATCCTCCACGTTCCGGCTTCCCCATTTCGGGATCATGCTCTAATCGAGACGCATGCCCGCACGCCCCGTTCGCGTCGGCCGCTCGGCGATCGGGCTCGGCCTGTTCGCCACCAAGGCGATCGCACGCCGAGCCCCCATCGTCAGCTATCGCGGCCCCCGCATTCCCACCGCGGAGGCCCATGAGCGCGAACGCCGGTTCGGCGCCAAATACATGTTCGAGCTCAATCGCACCTGGACCATCGACGGCTCGCCGCGATGGAATCTCGGGCGTTATGTGAACCACAGCTGCCGGCCGAATGCCGAACCTGTCGTGAAAAAAGGACGGGTGCGGCTCGTCGCCTTGCGGACGATCGCGGCAGGCGAGGAAATCACTTTCGACTACGGCGACGAATATTTCGCGCTGTTCTTCAAAAAGTCCGGTTGTCGGTGTGCTGCTTGCCGCGGGAAGGCGTCGGCTCGCCAGCGCTTGGTGCGTCGGCACTGACCCTGGTGCGCCCCATCTGGTTGCGGATCACCACGCAGGCGCCGCCGGCGGCGATCAATTTGTTGCAGAGCACATCCAGCGGCGCGCGGTTGTCGTCGCCGATGCGAATCATGGTGCGCGGCGCCGCTCCCATTCCGGGCAGCCGCCCGTGCAGGACGATCGGCTCGCGGTCGCCGATCAATGCGGCATATTGTTTTTGCAGCAATCGATAGGTCTGCCACGCCTGGCTTTCCGACCAGTTGGACGTGAGCTGCGCGCCCCAGCGCGGTACGTGCGCCGCGATCTGCTGGGCCTTATCCTTCGGCGCCAGGATCAGATTGGCAAGCCGCGTGCACGGCACGCCATGCGGAATT
>Ga0209624_10003043_pt1 | contig 12094 bp, 11 predicted proteins | sample JacPinW_OM2H0_O1_FD_188565 | JGI IMG/M metagenome (GOLD analysis project Ga0209624, IMG submission 188565) | Forest soil microbial communities from Algoma, Ontario, Canada - Jack Pine, Ontario site 1_JW_OM2H0_O1 (SPAdes) (version 2) | ecosystem: Environmental > Terrestrial > Soil > Boreal... | reverse complement strand
GCCAAGGCGTTCGGATTCTGGGGAACGGTCGTCGGCATCGCCGTCGCCGTGGGACCGCTCGTCGGCGGGCTCATCACCTCGACTTTGGGCTGGCGCTGGGCGTTCCTCGTCAATATTCCCATTGGCGCCGCGCTCATCTGGCTTGCGATTGACGCGGTCGAAGAGTCCCGCGATCCGGACGCGCAGAGACTTGATGTTGTGGGTATGCTGTCTTTTGGCTTGGGACTCTTCTGTCTCATCTGGGCGCTGATCGGGGCCAACCGCGTGGGTTGGTCGGCAGAACAGACGCTCGCGAAGCTCTTAGCGTCCGCTGTCCTGTTTGCGCTCTTTGTCGCGGCCGAGCTTATCCAAGAACGGCCGATGGTGGATTTCGCACTCTTTCGCAAGCGCACGTTTCTTGGCGCGAGCTTTGCCATGCTCGGCTTCGCCGCCGCCGCTCAGGTCATGATGACCTATCTGCCGCTCTATTTGCAGAACGTCTTCGCGCTCAGCCCTGCGGCTGCGGGCCTGGGAATGCTGCCCTTCGCGCTGCCGCTTTTCTTCTGTCCGCGGATTGCCGCGTCTCTGTCGAACCGCATATCGGGCCGCGATCTCCTTGCCCTCGGCCTTGCGATTGTGGCCCTCGGCAATTTCGCGACAGCCGCCATGGTCGCCGCTTATCTGCCGTATGGGTTCGTCGCGATCGGCATGCTGATCACCGGCTGCGGCGCCGGTTTGCTCAACGGCGAAACGGCAAAAGTGTCGATGAGCGTCGTCCCGCCGGAACGCGGCGGCATGGCTTCGGGGATGAGCGGCACGTTGCGTTTCGTTGGCCTGGTGACCGGGATCACCGGCCTTGGCGTCGTGCTCGCTTCTCAGACCGAAAGGCATTTCGTTCGCAGGGCCTCGACTCTGCCTCTACCGGGAAGCGACGCGCATCAGATCGTCTCCAGGATCGTCGCTGGCGACATCTCGGGCGTTGCCGCACAGACCCCCGCACCTTTGCGAGCGGCGATTGCCGACCTCGCGCGCTTAAGCTTTGCTTCAGGATTCACTGTGGTTCTGCTGGCAGCAGGCGTGACGGCGGCGCTTGCCGCCGCGCTGACCTTCGGCTTTGTCAGTCCTGCCGAAACGGCGCCTGTTCGGATGCGAGCCGCGCCGGACACAGCAACTTCGGAGCTCCTCGATTAGCGCGCGCGGCGCCTTGATGCATGCGCCACCTCATCCTGAGGAGCGCCGAAGGCGCGTCTCGAAGGATGCTCCCGTGGGCGGCTTCTGCGCGCACGCTGGAACGTCCCCTTCGACAAGCTCAGGACAGGCTTACGAGGCCGCTAGGCGGCGCCTCGGGACGAGGTCGAATGGGAGAGCGGTGAGATCCAATTGCAACGCGCTCTCTAGGGCTTGGCCGTGGCCATTGTCGTGAACGAGAGCGCCCTCAATCACCCCGTCTGGTCGGCGCTGACCACGGGCGACCGCCGGTTTGCCCAAGGCGGGTCGCTGGCGCTCCGTTTTCCTCCGGACGTCGCGCCCTTCGGGGCGACGGCGGATGCGTCGCCCGAAGCGTTCGCAGCCCTGAGGGAGCTCCTTGTGGAAGACGGGCGCGTCGCTCTGGTTACGCTCGATATGCTCAAGCGTTATCCCGGTTTTGAAGTCGTGCGAGAAGCGCCGATCATCCAGATGATCGCGGACGCAGAGACGCCGGCGCCGGCTGAGGGTCTTGCGCCCATCGTGCTCGGTCCAGGCGACGTCCCGGAGATGCTGCGCCTTGCAGAGCAGACGAACCCCGGCCCGTTCGGCCCACGCACGCATGAGCTGGGTCAATATATCGGGATTCGGATCGACGGCGCGCTCGCCGCCATGGCGGGCGAGCGCATGCGGCTCGACGGCGCGGTCGAGATCAGCGCGGTCTGTGTCAGCCCCGGGCATCGCGGCAAAGGCTACGCCGCTTTTCTCGTTGTCTGGCTCGTCCGCAAGCTGCGGGGGGAGGGCGCCATGCCCTTCCTGCACGCGTTCACGGACAATAGCTCCGCTATTGCCCTTTATGAGCGGCTTGGATTCAGGACGCGCAAAACGCTCCGCCTCACGGTGCTGGCGCGGGCGTCGGGCGCCTGAGCGAACGGTCTTTCGAACGGTCGTGGGTGGAAAGGCCGAGAGCGCAATTGCGAGGAGCGCAGCGACGAAGCAATCCAAGGATCATAGGGCGCCGCTCTTCATCCCTGGATCGCCGCGCCCGCGCTTGCGCTCGGGCTCGCGGTGACGGATCAGTCCGGACCGCTCCCCTGCGAGGCGGCGCACAAACCTTACAATTGTTTGTTTGAAGCAGAAATGTATGCTATAGGTTTCTGCTATCGAATCCGATCCGGAACCTCGAAAGCAAGCGCCTCGCGATCCCTTTGAGAGAATTTTGGCTCCGAAGAGCACTCACTGCGAAAGCGGCGAAACGAAATGGCGGTTAAGTCCTTGAAAACGAACAATCCCGCGAAACGAGTGATTCGGCACTCATAATAATTTCAATGGCTTAAGACCAGCGATGCGAAACGCTTCGTTTCGCCTGGCGAAACGTTCCCCTCGGTTTTCCGGGCTATGCGTTTCGCTGGCGCCAGAAACGAACCGGACTTGGCCCTCATCCGGCTTCGTCCTGAGGTAGGCCGCCAATGCGACATGTCTCGAGGACGCTGAGTGGTGGGCCTCCCGCTCGCGGACACAAGGGCGCTCCTTGGAGGCCGCTTCGCGGAGTCTCAGAACGAGGTCCCTGGCGTGCCACTCAACGCCGCAAAAGATTGCGCGAAAGCGCAGCTAAGCGCCTGAAAGCATTGGCGCGCGCAAACATGTGCGCGCGCCTTCGCGTCTCATCACTGCTCGAAGCTTGCGTTGGGTCCGGCCTCGGCCAGCGCCCGGCCGACTTCGAGCCCAAGGTCGTCCATCGAGGTCTGCTCGCGCACTGAGAGGTCTTCGCCCTTCGCCTGTCGTTCGGCCTGCTCGGGCGAGCGCGCGACATTGACTGTGACCTTCGACTCGACCTCGGGATGGAGGTGAATCGGGACGGTGTGCAGGCCGAGGGTCTTGATCGGCTGCTGGATCGCGACATGGCCGCGTTCAACCTTGTGCCCGGCGGCGGTCAGCGCTTCGGCGATATCGCGCGCCGACACCGAGCCGTAGAGCTGCCCGGTCTCGCCGGCCTGGCGGATGATGATCACCTTGACGCCGTCGAGCTTGGCCGACACCTCGTTCGCGCTGCGCTTGAGTTCGGTGTTGCGCGCCTCGAGATCGGCGCGTCGGACCTCGAATTTCTTCTTGTTGGTCTCTGTCGCGCGCAACGCCTTGCCGCGCGGCAGAAGGAAATTGCGCGCGTAGCCGTCCTTCACGCGCACGGTCTCGCCGATGTGTCCAAGCTTACCTACACGCTCCATCAAAATGATGTCCATGATTTATCTCCTAGTTTGTCCAGTCGGGGAAGGGGAAGCAATGAGGGCTGCGCGCGAGCGCAGCTTGAGGAATCCATCGATGATGCCGAGGGCCGCAAGAACGGGAAGGGTGTATTTGGCTCGCAAAACGCAGCAGGCGTAGAGCGCAATCAGCATGAGGGGCCGCATCTTGAGACCGCGTGACAGCGCGTGCGCGACCGCGAGGCCCTGCAGCGCCAACGCCGCTCCGAGCCCACCGACGCCGATGGAGAAATATTGCGCCGTCGGAACAGGCAGGGCGTAGGCGCCTGCGAGACAAGCGAGGAATGCGACGCCCACCGGCCAGGGAAGCGCGAGCGAGGACGGCACGTCGGGCCATGGCCTCGGAAGATTGCGCGACAATTGGGTGGAACGAGCCGCAGCGTAGAGATTGACGCACAGCATCATCAGCGTCGAGGCGGCGATCGCGGGCGGCCCGTAGCGCACGAGCGCGTCGGCGAACTCGCGAGCGGTCAGGTTTCCGGGCGCGCCCTCAAACGCGTCGCCGGCGAGGGTGGTGATCACCTCCGCGAGGTGTTGTGCGGCCTCACGGTAGCCGCCGTAGATGACGATAACCGTCGTCAGCACCGCGAGGCTGCCGAGCATTCCCAATAGCGCCGCCAACGAGATGATGGCGCCCAGTGGCGCGTGGACCGGCGCGTCCGGTTTGAGGCGTTTGAGATAGCGTGCAAGCGGACTGACCGAAAACGCGGCCAAGACCCATGCTGGAACAGCGACTGAGCCGGCGAATACCAGCGCGGACAACGGCTCGGCGACCACGGCGAGCACAGCGATTGCAATCGCCGCGGCGATCGCCCCGCCGTCGAGTCCCCAGCCAAGGGTAGCGATCATGATCGGCAACGGCGCGAGATACGCCAGCGTCATCGCCAGAAGGCTGGACTGGGCGCTCACGGCGAACAGCAGCGCGGCGGCGCATCCAGCCCCAATGGCGACGACAAAGCGATGCAACATGAGGAGCGCTGTCCCGCGTTGGCTTGCGGTTAGAAGGGGGCCGCCCGCCCGCCTCCAACTGCCGCCGCGAAACGCGGCGGGTTCGAAATTCAGGCGCGGCGACGCCCGACGGTCGTTAGCGGATCACATAGGGCAAGAGGCCGAGAAATCGGGAGCGCTTGATCGCCTGGGCGAGTTCGCGCTGCTTGCCGGCGCTCACCGCGGTGATCCGCGAGGGCACGATCTTGCCACGTTCGGAGATGTAGCGCGACAACAGGCGCATGTCCTTGTAGTCGATCTTCGGCGCGTTGGCGCCCGAAAACGGGCAGGACTTGCGGCGACGGAAAAAGGGGCGGCGGGGCGAACTGGCCATCAGATTGCTCCTACTGCGGCCGCGTCTTCACGCGGGCGGCGGGGAGGGCGATCTCCCCGATCTCCTCGGTCGCCGCGATCCGGCCGATCCCCACGCGGTCCGCGCGGTCCGCGGTCGTCGCGATCGCTGTCCTCACGCTTGCGCAGCATAGCCGATGGTCCCGCCTCATGCTCGTCCACGCGTATGGTCAGATAGCGGATGACATCCTCATTGAGGCTCAACAGGCGCTCGACCTCGACCACTGCCGCGGAAGGCGCGGCAATGTTCAGGAGCGTGAAATGAGCCTTGCGGTTCTTCTTGATGCGGAAGGCAAGCGACTTCAAACCCCAAGGCTCGACCTTCGTGACGGCGCCGCCGAGGGAGGCGATTTGGGTCTTGATTTGCTCCGTCAGCGCCTCGACTTGCTGCTGCGTGACGTCCTGGCGCACCAGGAAGATATGCTCGTAGAGAGCCATTTTGGGCCTTTCCAGTTAGCCGCGTCCCACGCGGAGCCCTTCGAGCCCGGGAAAGGCTCGAACGTTCGAAGGCGGGAACACGGGAGGACGGGCGCTCATGGCCCTGCCGCACACCCGTTAAAGTGGGGACGCGACCCTCCGTTCAGCCCCCGGCGGGACGCAACGAAGCGGCCCTCATACAGAGACTTGGGGCTCGCGGCAAGGAAAAATCCGAGGACGGACGGCGGCGCCATCTCGCAGTACGAGACCTGGGCCAACTGGGCGGGTTTACGGCTTCACGTCAATAATCCCGGTCTGAGGGACCTGATCGGCTTCTCCACAAGCCTTCATCACATCGGCCAGGGTCCCGAATTCCTCGTCCTCGCGCAACGACTCCAAGACCTCGAGCATGTCTTGGCCGGCCCCATTGTCTCGAGCTCGGAGAAGGAGGTCGTTCTTGGACGCGGGAAAATGAGTTCCCGCGAGATGGTGCGTAACGTTCGCGGATGAGTTTCCGCCAAGTCCCTCGGTCATGATCGCTCTCCATATCGAAAAAGGAAGCGGCCAAGCTTTCGCTTGGCCGCTCCTGATGGCGCTTACGCGTTGATCAGCGACGGGTCTGCCAGCCGCGCCGCGAGGCTTCGGAATGGCCTTCCGGGTCGCCGGACCAGCCGCCATGGCGGCGCCCGCCATTGCCACGCTCGTAGTCATCGCCGCGACGATAATCCCGATCATCGTCATACCGAGAGCGGCCGCGGGACTGCATCTCGTCGTAGCGCTGAGAACGCTCCTCGTAGCGGGACGCGCGACCACCCTCGCGGCCTTCCCAACCCCGGCGTGACGCTTCCGAGTGGCCTTCAGAATCACCGTACCAACCGCTTTCGCCGTGGCGCGGATTATCCCAGCCGCGACGCGAGGCCTGAGAATGCCCCTCGGAATCGCCGTACCAGCCGCTCTCGCCGTGGCTACCGCTTTCCCAGCCGCGGCGAGACGCCGCGGAATGGCCTTCGGAATCGCCAAACCACCCGCCGGTCTCGCGACCTTCAGACGACCCGCCGCGGCGGCTGTAACGGCCGTCATCGTCGCGCTCCCGTCCCATCGATCGCCGGCCGTAACGGTCGTCTTCGTCGTCATAGCGACCGCGCGACCGCGACCCGCCTTCGCTCATGAAGCGCCCTTCTTCGTCTCGATCGCGTCCCATGGACCCGAGGGATCGGGGACCGTAATGCTGGTCGTCGCCCTGGAAGCGGCCGCGAGAGGGGCCGCTGTCGCCGGTGAAGCGGCCTTCGTCATCACGTTCGCGCCCTGTGGAGCGGCGGCTGCCGCCTTCGCTCATGAAACGGCCATTGCCGTCGCGCTCGGGACCGCCGCGGGAATATCCTCGCTCGTCGTCGGACATGAACCGGCCCTGGTCGTCTCGTTCTCGCATGTTGGAATACCTGCTGCTCATCTCATACTCCCTACGATTTTGCCGGCTATTGGAAGGTACGGAGAGGCTTCTCGGCGCCAGCATAACCACCGCCTCTCCGATGCTTTCGTCCATATTCGCGAAGCGGGCTTTGAGACGCTCGTATCGCGCCTTCATCTGCGCGCTCAGCCCGGGACTTGACCTGTCAGCCGATGAGACAATGGCGAACATGCCGGTGTCCTCGCCGTCCGCGCCCTCCACGAACGCATCGAATTGTTTTGTGAGCGCCTCGAGCTTCGCTTGGCCGAACTTCGCTTGACCAGATTCCCGGCTCTCGCCACCCAAGAGATCTGCAAGGAGCCAGTTGATGATGTCCTTTTGGATCGCGATGGCGGATATCTTTTCCTCGTCAGTTCCCGCTTTCTTTAGCGCGGGCACAAGGATCTCTTGTTCAACCTCCGTATGCGGCAGCCACGCCGCAGCGAATTCCTTCACAATCGCACTGCGGTCCGCATCAGCTTCAGACCGCTTCGCGAGTATGGTCTGAAGTTCGTGGTGCTGAGACTTGAGCAGTTCGGTTGCATCCGAGGCGCCGGATTTCGCTTCACCGGCCTCATCATTTCCGGCGTTCTTCGAGCCGGCGGTCGTTTCGCTTTTTGCTTTGCTTATTTCTCGTGCTGATTTCTCGGGCTCTCGTGCCATGAGCGACTCCTCAGTCAGAGACTCGCCGAGGAAAAGTCAGAGACTCGCCGAGGAAACTCGCTCCCTTGCACTGGGTTCCATAAGGAACGGCGTACACAATTCACGATAGTCGCGCTGCCAAGACCTCCACAGCATGGCCAAATAACGCGCGGGCGATCGCCGCAAAAGAGGCTAAAAAGAGCCCAATATGCCCTCGATGCGGCGCGCCCCAATCAGGTGCAATCGCCTCGCCTCAATCGGGAGCTTTGAAGCTAAGAATGCGATCCGAGGGGAAATCATAAAGCTTGCCCGTCTCGGTCCAATCGGGCGAGCAAATCTCGACAATCTTCGGCGCGAGCTCGTCGGGCGCGCGCAACATAAGCGGATCTTCCCCGGGCATCGCCGTCGCGCGCATGCGCGTGCGCAACGGCCCCGGGTTGATCAGCATGACGCGAACGTTCGACGTATTCACGGTCTCGGCGGCGTAGGTGCGGGCGAGGGCGTCGAGCGCGGCTTTGGAAGTCGCGTACGGGCCCCAATAGGCGCGCAGATCCGCCCGGCTCGCTGCGCCAGAGGTTATGAACGCGACGCGCCCAGCGCCGGACAAGCGAAGCAACGGGTCGAGCGACCGAATAAGGCGCCAGTTCGCGGTTACGTTGACCTCCATCACGTCGTCCCACGTTTTCGGATCAAGTTGATGCAAGGGGGTCAACAGACCCAGAACGCCGGCATTGCCCACGAAGGCGTCAAGCCGGCCCCACCGGCGATTGAGAGCTTCCCCTAGCCGATCGATGGCGGCAAAGTCGCGCAAATCCATCGGAACCAGGGTCGTCGCTTCCGGCTCTTCAGGCCGGAGCGCTCGAATTTCGTCGTCCAGTTCCTCGAGGCCGCCCTGGGTGCGGGCCAGCGCCACGACATGCGCCCCCGACTTGGCCAGGGCGAGAGCCGCAGCGCGGCCAATGCCGCGCGAGGCCCCGGTCACCAGCGCGATCCGAGGCTGTCCATCCTGCTTCGAGGCGCTCAATCGACACTCCTTGCATCATTTGCTAGGCTTGCCTATGGGGCATGGTTGCGGAAGGACGCAATACGACGGGGGGCCGGGTCGCAGCAGCGCCGATAGCGGCTTTGCGACAGACGTGGATTTTCAAATCCACAGATAATAGGGTCGACCTCTCAGGGATTGCCGGGACTGAAAAGAGGAATCCGATACGGGATCGGACACAAGTGGCCAGCGTGCGTTTGAGGGCCTGCGCGGTCAAGGGCTGATGTCGCGCGGGAGGGGGAATTGATTGGGGCTCGATATGGCAAACGTTAGGGTTGGCGGCGAATCTGGAAGGACCGTGACTCGCGCCGATTTGTCGGAAATCGTTTATCAAAAGATCGGATTGTCGCGCACGGAGTCGGCGGAGCTGGTCCAGTCGGTTCTGGACGAGATTTGCGATGCGGCCGCACGCGGCGAAACGGTCAAGCTGTCCGGCTTTGGCTCCTTTGTCGTCCGCTCCAAGGGCGAGCGCGTGGGGCGTAATCCGAAGACTGGGGTCGAGGTGCCCATCCTTCCTCGCAGGGTGATGGTGTTCAAGCCGTCCAATGTTCTGAAGGCAAAGATCAACGGGCGCGACGAAGCAGAAAAAGGGTAGGGCGTTTGCGTTGGCGAACGGTATCTGGCGTTTCGGCTCCGATCGGCCGATAGTCTGTCATTGTTAATTGGGGGCGCCATGATTCTCGCGCCTCAGGCGTCAGCGAGCCCGCCAATGGAGAAGAGCCCGGAAGCCTATCGAACGATCCGCGAAGTCGCCGACTCGCTGGATTTGCCGCAGCATGTGCTGCGCTTCTGGGAAACGCGCTTTCCCCAGATCCGGCCACTCAAGCGCGCCGGGGGGCGCCGTTACTATCGCCCTGACGACATCGAGCGGCTAAGGATCATCAAGCGTCTGCTGTACGACGAAGGCTACACGATCAAGGGCGTCCAGAAGTTGTTCAAGGAGCAGGGCGTTCAGGCGCTGTCGGCCGTCGCTCCATCGCCTGTCGCTCCATCGCCCGTTGCATCTTCCCCCGAAGTGGCGAGCGGCGTCGAGCTTCGCGCCTGGGCTGAGGAAGATCCCGGCGCGCGAGAAACCCGTCCCAGGATCGCGGATGACGAGCGTGCAGCGCTGCGCGAAGCGCTGGCCGAAATTATGGAGGCGCAACGAATCCTTGCGCAAGCGAGCGCGCCGGCGTCCTAACGCACTGCTCTGAAGCGCCACATTGCGCGGCGCGGCGACGGCCCCTATAAGGAGCGCCGTCGGAGTGTAGCGCAGCCCGGTTAGCGCACTAGTCTGGGGGACTAGGGGTCGTGGGTTCGAATCCCGCCACTCCGACCATTAAACTCCTTGAAAATTAACCGGAATTAGGAGCGCTCGCCGCTGCCGTTCGCTGATATTGGGATAAGTAACCACTACGTGACCGCCCAAACGGCCCTTTAGGTAGCAGCCACTGTCACCGACATACAACACCTTTGCGATGAATCCGCTGCGCGCAACATTTCCGGGCTGATTTCGGCTGTCGATTCGTGTAGTTGTGGTTGTCTCGCGCGGATCTTCCCGCGAAACGAGGTTGGGCGCGAATCCAAGGAGGCCGGAATGAATTCGATTCGATGCATTTTCGGGCTCTCCCGCCTCCCGACCCGCTACGCCGCGCCGATGTGTCACAGTTTCGCGAGCGGTGGGTTCTCCCGGTAGGCGCGGCCTAACCCGACGTCCTAACCTCCGAGGCGGCGAAGACCGCTTCCATCAACTTATCCCGTTTTCCCCTTTTGGCCGTCGGCCCGCCCTTACCCGGCGGCGTTCCGGCCATCGCTTCCGAATCCGGCTTCCGCCGCGATTCCCAGTGGATCAAGGCCCATGCTCCGTTTCTTTGAAACCAGCCTCGACCCGTTTCGCGAGCACGATGAAAGCATGCCGCCGGCGAGCCTCATCGGCTACTATGGACGCTATTGCCGACAGGTTTGGCCTTTTCTCGCCGCGTTGATGACGATCAGCCTGATCGTCTCGCTGATCGAAGTCACGATCCTGCGCTTCGTCGGCGCGCTCGTCGACATGTTGCGTGCGACGAGCCCGGATGAGGCGCTGCGCGCCCATGGCGGTGAGTTTTTGGCGATGGCGCTCCTGATTCTCATCGGGCGTCCGCTGGCGAGCTTCACCCATGACCTCATCGTGCAGCAAGCGATCGCGCCGGGGATGACCAATCTCATCCGCTGGCAGACGCATCGCTATGTCCTACGCCAATCGGTTTCGTATTTCGCCAATGACTTCGCTGGCCGCATCGCCTCCAACATCGTGCAGGCCGCGGCGTCGCTGCGGGACTCGGTGGTGCAGGTCATCGACGCCCTCTGGTTCGTAACCGTGTTCGCCTTCAGCGCGCTGTTTATCTTCGCGCGGACCGATTGGCGTCTCGCTTGCCCTCTGATTCTGTGGATCTTGATCTACGTGTCAGTGCTATCGTATTTCGTGCCGCGAATACGGCATCGATCGGAAGCGCTCGCGCACATGCGCGCGACGCTGACGGGCCGCATCGTCGATAGCTACACCAACATCCAGACGGTCAAGCTGTTCGCTCACCTCGAGCGCGAGGACGAACACTCTCGTGATGCGCTCGCCGAGCACACCCGGGCGTTTCATCGCCAGACCCGACTGATCACCTTCCTGAACCTGACCGTTTCGGTCAGCAACAGCATCCTGTTGGTCAGCGTCGGCGTCCTTGCGGTCTGGCTCTGGGCGCGAGGCGCTGTGTCGCTGGGCGACATCACCGTTGCGACCGGGCTCGCGCTCCGTGTCACCATCATGTCGGGATGGGTAATGTGGACCTCGATCGGCATCTTCGACAATATCGGACAGGTCCAGGAGGGGATGCGAACGATCGCGCGACCGCACGCGCTGGTCGATCGCGTCGATGCCCGCCCCCTCACGGCTTCAAAGGGCGCCATCCGCTTCGAGAACGTTCGGTTCCACTACGGCAAGGCTGGCGGCGTGATCGACGACTTCTCGCTTGCGATCCAGCCTGGCGAAAAGGTCGGTCTGGTTGGGCGTTCCGGCGCCGGCAAGTCGACGCTGGTCAATCTCTTGTTGCGCTTCTACGATGTCGAGGGCGGGCGCATCCTGATCGACGGGCAGGACATCGCCTTGGCGACGCAGGAGAGCCTGCGCCAGCAAATCGGCATGGTCACGCAGGATACGTCTCTCTTGCACCGCTCGATCGGTGAGAACATTCGCTACGGCCGGCCCGATGCAACCGACGAAGCGGTGATCGCCGCGGCGCGGCAGGCGCACGCGCACGATTTTGTGATGGGCCTGATCGATCCCGACGGGCGAGAGGGATACGACACGCTCGTCGGCGAGCGCGGGGTCAAACTGTCCGGAGGCCAGCGCCAACGGATCGCGATCGCGCGCGTGCTCTTGAAGAACGCGCCGATTCTCGTGCTCGACGAGGCGACTTCCGCGTTGGATTCCGAGGTCGAGGCGGCGATCCAGGAGAATTTCCAGACCCTCATGGAAGGCAAGACCGTGATCGCCATCGCGCATCGCCTCTCGACCATCGCGGCGATGGACCGGCTGATCGTGCTCGAGGACGGCGATATCGCGGAGATCGGAACGCATCAGGAGTTGCTGGCGCGCGGCGGGATCTACGCGGGGCTCTGGCGTCGCCAGTCCGGCGGGTTTCTGGACGCGCGGGCGGCCTGACGGTGGGGCTGCCGTGGCGACTGCTTTCATCGCCGGTCCCGAGCTTTAAGGGAGGCGCCAGCGCGCGAGGTCTGTAGGGGGTTGTGTTCGGCGCAAGCGGCGGAGGCGTG
>Ga0209624_10003042_pt1 | contig 12096 bp, 10 predicted proteins | sample JacPinW_OM2H0_O1_FD_188565 | JGI IMG/M metagenome (GOLD analysis project Ga0209624, IMG submission 188565) | Forest soil microbial communities from Algoma, Ontario, Canada - Jack Pine, Ontario site 1_JW_OM2H0_O1 (SPAdes) (version 2) | ecosystem: Environmental > Terrestrial > Soil > Boreal... | reverse complement strand
CGTGCCGCACCTCGGGGAGGCCGAGCGCGAGCGCTTCCAGCAGATCGAGATCCTCGACTCGATCGAGTGGGTTCACGACCGGCTGCTGGCGCAGTTGCAAGTCCCACACAAGCTGGAGCGGATGGCGGTCCACCCCACGTGCGCCACCAGACAGCTCGGCCTAGGCGGCAAGCTCGAGACGATCGCAAGCGCGCTTGCCGACGACGTGCTGATCCCCGCCGCCACCAGCTGCTGCGGCATGGCCGGCGACCGCGGATTGCTGCACCCCGAGCTACCCGTATCCGCGCTACGCGACACCGCCTCAGAGCTCGCCCAGCGCGAGGCCCGAGGAGAAAGCATCGACGCCCACGTGTGCAGCAACCGCACCTGTGAGATCGCGCTGCAGCAGGTGACCGGCGCGCGCTACGCGTCGTTCGTGCTCGCGCTCGAGCGGCTTACGCGCGGGTAGCGGGAGCGCGCCGTCCCGACGTCAGGACCAGGCAGGATGCCGCGCAAATCGAGCGGGTGGCCTGCCTCAGCGCGGCGCGAGCGTCACGAGCCACGCATGTATGGCCAGGGCGAACGCATCGTTGTTGTCGCCCGCCACCATGTGACCCGCGCGCGGCACCTCCGCGAGTGTCGCTGAAGGCGCGAGATCCACGAACTCGCGGGCAATGGCAGCACTGAGCACGTCGCTCTGCGCACCGCGCACGAGCAGACACGGCTGGTGCAAACACGCGGTCGCGCTCGTCAAGCGTGCCGACAGCTGGCTCGGGTCTTCCATGATCGCGCGCGCCGCCGTCAGGACTTCTGGATCCCAGTGCCACACCCAGCGCTCTCCCTTGCGGCGGAGGTTGTGGCGCAGACCGCTCGTGTCACGCGGACGCGGGCGGTTGGGCAGGTACGCGGCAACCGCATCGCCCGCCTCGGCAAGGTCTGCGAAACCATCGGCATGCTGCTCCATGAAGCCCACCACTCGCCCACCCCCGCGTGGCTGAAAACGATGGGCTACGTCCACCAACACGAGCCCCGCGGCAGGCGCGGCCGGTGGCTCAACGAGCGCCAGCAGAGCGGCGATGCCACCGAGCGACGCGCCGATCACGATTGGCCCCTCCGTGATAGCTGCGGGCGTAGCGGCGGGCTCGCCCTCACTCGCCGCACCTGTGGCAACGGTGGCTGCCGCGACCGTGATCTGCTCGATCAGCGCCCGGATGTCGTCTGCGAAGTCATCGGGCGAATAGGCGGCGGGGCGCGGATGGGCGCTCTCCCCGTGGCCGCGCAGATCGACTGTGATCGCACACCAGCCGGCGTCCGCGAGACTCGCGGCCGTGGCGCGCCACGCGTGCCGGGTCTGGCCGCCGCCGTGCAACATCAGCACAACAGGAGACGCAGGATCACCAAAGCTGTCCGCCGCGAGCCGAACGCCAGCGGCGCCATCAAACTGGAGGGCAGTAGGCGTTGGCATCTACTCGCGCGTACGCTGCTTGCGCTGCAGTGGCTCCTGCAGATCCGCACCCCAGTCCTCGCTAGCGCCGGCAGCGAACACCACATCGACAGCAAAACGCACGCGCATGCGAAATGCTGCATCGGAGATCTGGCCGGCCGCCCAGTGCCGTAGCGCACCGCCTGAGGCTGTGGCGATGTGCCCCACCAGCGCCTCCACATGCAGGTCAGACCTCAACATCCCCGCGGCCTGCCCGCGGCGCAGTGCATCGCGCAACCGCGGTACGGGGTTCTCCTGTAGCAGCAGGCCGCCGCCCTCCCAGCTGTTGACGAGATGCTTGAACACAGCGGCATCCGCGATGAACAGCTGGACCGTCTCGTCCACGATCTTGCGTGCCTGCTCGCGTGGGTTCTCCTCGGCGGCAAACGCTAGACAGGCGTCGAGCTCGGCCAGCAGCGAGTCGCACAGCGCAGCCCATTGCTGCTCTCGCGGGCCCACCAGGTTGAACACGCTCGCGGGCGAGATGTCCGCCAGCGCGGCGATGCGCTCGACGGTGGGCGTCTGCAGTGGCTGCTCGCGAAGCAGCTCGCGAATTGCCGCAACGATGCGCTCTCGGCGCTCGCGCTTGTGACGCTCACGCAGACCGCTGGGCGGCGCTGGCATTGCTCGAGCCGACATCCGCCGATAACTTAGAGTCCTATCTAAGAATTGTCAAGGCTCTAGGTTTCCAGTGAGATACCGGAAGGAGACACACTCGTACCGATCTTCCACCGAATTTCGGCGCACTCGTCGACCCGAGAGCAGGAGATAAGTTGTTTCTGACTGGTAGAAGAGGGATACTAATAGCGAGAAGCGGGTACAGCCGCTGCATGCGCCGCGCCCACAACCACCGAAACGCCACGAACTCCATGGACCAAACACTCGGCCTTACGATCAGACGCGCCCGCGTCAAGCGCGGCGAAACACAAGAAGAGGTAGCCCGTCGCGCGGGGCTGACGATCGCCGCCTATGCGCGCATCGAGCGCGGCATGGCAGACCCCAAGTGGACCACCGTCAAATCCATCGCCGAGGCTCTCGACGTCAGCCTCGGAAGGCTTGACCCGAAGGCTTGAGCTAGTAATCCGGCGGCTGGCGCATCTGAGCGCCAGCCCCATGCGCAGCCCCAGGTTTCGCAGCTGAAGGTACGATCCAGAGATCTGGAATTCCACCACGGCCTGGTGGATGGGACGACCGGGGGGCACAGTGGCGCCGCCAAGACGTGAGCTTCGCATTGCAATGGTCCTCTATGGAGGTGTCTCCCTGTGCATCTACATGCACGGCAACACCAAGGAGACCAACCGCCTCGTGCGTGCCTCCGCGCTGTTGGCAGCGGGCGCCAGTTCAGGAACCACCCCGACTGAGATCGTCTACAGAGAGCTGCTCGAGTCGCTCGCTGGACGCGATGGCTTCCGCACCGACGTCAGCGTCGATGTGATCGCAGGCACCTCCGCCGGTGGCATCAACGGCGTCTACCTGGCCAAGGCCGTGGCCCACAACCTCAGCCAGGATGCGCTGCGCGACCTGTGGTTGAAACGCGGCGCGATCAAAGAACTGATCGGTGGGTGGTGGCGACTACCGCTGCTTCTCCTGCGGCTCCCGTGGAAGGCCCCGCTTCGCGGCGGGAAGATGGCCGTGTGGCTGCACGAAGCACTCGAGCAGATGGACGCCAAGACGGAGCCAAAGTCAGCCGCGGGAGAGACGCCGCCAGCGGCAGCAGAGGCGCAGGGACCAGGTCCCGGAGCGTCGCTCACGACGCTGATGCCACCCGGCGGCTCGCTCGATCTGAGGGTGACGATGACCGACTTCTACGGCTACGACCGCCAGGTGGCGATCTTCGACCCGAAGACAGTCCATGACGAACAGCATCGCCACGTCTTCCAATTCCGCCAAGACGCAGACCATCCCGGCCGCTTCGCCGCCGCCGACAATGTCGCCCTGGCGTTCGCCGCGCGTGCCACATCCTGTTTTCCCAGCGCGTTTGAGCCGGTGAGCCGCAGTTCGTTCTGCGGCTACCTGAACAGGCCACCAAGTGCGATCGACAGCTCCTTCTTTCGCATCTACACGCTCTCGGGCGCCGACCCGGACGCCACCTTCTTCATCGACGGGGGTGTGCTCGACAACCGCCCCTTCGCTCCCGCGATCGAAGCGATCCGGGAACAACCCGCCCGCGTAGAGGTGAAACGCAGGCTGCTGTATCTGGACCCCGACCCCGCGCCGCCCGCAGGTCGTGCGCGCGATAAACGCCCCACGACGATCGCCGCTGTGATGGCAGCGCTCTCCGGCCTCCCCCGCAAGCAGCCGATCCTCGACAGCCTGCTCGAGGTGGAGCAGCTGAACGCGCACGCCAGACTCGTTGGCGACGTCGTCCGCGGCAGCTTCAACGCTGTGCGCGGCCAGGTGGAGGCGCTCGACGGCGAAGCGCTGCCCGTCGCCGCGGGCGTCAGCCCGTTCGAGCTGCGCCAAGAGCAGCTGCACGCCGCTGCTCCTACGCAGCTGGGAATTGGCTACGCCCCCTACCTGCGAACCAAGATCGCCACCGCGCTGACAGCGATCGGGCAGGCCGTGTGCGAGCTCTGCCAGTACCCGCCGGGCTCCAACCAGGCCCAGCTGGTCGAAGCCTCGCTGCTGTGGTGGGGACGCGACAAAGGGCTGTTCGAGCAGCTGCTTGTCCCCTCACAACTACAGATCGCCTTCCTGCGCGACCTCGACGTCCAGTACGAGCTGCGCCGCATCTATTTCACCCTCGCCGGTGTCAACTGGCTGTATGAACCGCGGCTCTCCGCCGACACGAGCGCGAAGCCGAATCGCGATCAGCTCGACGCGGCCAAGTCCCGCCTGTGGCGGGCTGTAGAAGAGCTCGAAGCCGCGATGTCGAATGCACTTTCCGACCTCCGTGGAGTTGTGCGGGCATGCTTTCCGGAGGACGAGATGACGAGCTTCCTGAATGAGCACGGAGTGGATAAGCAGCTGTGGCTGAAAGGAAGGCTCGGGCCGCTCGATGACCTCCGCGCGAAACTCGGCGAGAAACTGGGCCCGGAGTTGGCCACCAAGGCGCGCATGCTCCACGACGATCTCTCAGAGCTCCTGGGAGAAGACACCGAGGAGGCCCGCGACGTGCTCGTGCGCTTCACCGGGTTCCCGCTGTGGGACGCACAGCTCTACCCGCTGGAAAGCGCCTCGGGGATAGGCGAGCGAGACGCCATCGAGGTCATCCGCATGAGCCCGCTGGACTCCCCCCTGCTGTATGAGGCACTACATGGGGAACCCCCGCCCTGTGCCGCCGCGAAGCTGAAGGGGGTCAAGCTCGCTCACTTCGGCGCCTTCTTCCGACGGCGCTGGCGCGAGAACGACTACCTGATGGGGCGACTAGACGGCGCCGAGCGCCTGGTGTCGCTTCTGGTCAAGGACGAGGGCGAACGCCGTCGCTGGACTGGACTCCTCGCGCTCGCGATCCTCGACGAGGAGCAGGACGCACTGCGCACCATCAAGCCACTGATGACCAAGCTTCACCGCCACGCGAGCACGATGGCTTCAGCCCCATGAAGCAATACTAGTCGCTGGTGCAGTATGTAGAATCGTTCGATGTTGACGGCCGCCGCCCGCTCGCCACGCGGACACTGCAAACGCGATCTTACCCGCGCGCGGGTGACTTGAAGTAAACGCATGCCCCGCGGAGAGAACATCGAAGGTGAGGGCTCCGGCATCCAGATTGGGCCGGGTGGCGGCTCAGTGCCCCTGCGACTGTTGAACCCACCGGACCAGGTCGATAAGCCGGCAAGAAGCGCGGGCGGTGGCGCAGACCCAGACGCGCACAAAGTGAAGTTCTCAGGACCTGGCGATGCCGTCGGAGCACATGCGGACACCAGCAACGGGACGATCCTCTACACCGCTCAGCTGCGGCTCATCTTCTGGGGGCGTGAGTGGGCATCCACCTCCCCACCGGTACCGATGGGGACCGTGGTGGGCGATGTGCAATCAGTCGTCACCGGGCCGTATCTCGATGGGCTCGAACAATACGGCGTCAGCGACGCGTATGTGGACAGGATCATCGAGCTCACTGACGAGGATCCGCCGAACCCCTTCAGCCACGGCGACGGAGAGAATCGCGTGAGCAGCCTGATCGACGACAACGTCGTACCGGAGCCCGATGAAGAGAGCGTGACGGCTGTCTATGTCGTCTTCCTTCCCCACACGGTGGCAGGCGTTCCTCTAACCCTCCCCGCCGAACTGCGCGGAGAGCACACCCGTCTGCTCAAGCCGGACTGGGGCCATCTTGCACTCAACAGCATCCCGGTGGCATGGATCGGCAACAACGGCACGCCGGACTGGATCACCGAGACCTTCTCGCACGAGCTCGTCGAGACGTTGACCGATCCGGACGGCGGTGGCTGGCAAGTGGAGCCCCGCAGCCTCACGGATTGGAATGAGATAGCGGACGTGTGCCAGTCCGCCTATCGGCTCAACGGCGTCTCCGTGTCCTCGTACTGGTCGAACAGCGACAACGCCTGCGTCGTCCCCGACCAGTCGTTCACAACCTTCCAGGTGGAATGGATCTGGCGTCCAAGCAGGATCGAGTGGCTGGGTGGCACCGACGAGGACGGCAACTCCTGGCAATTCCCTCGTGAAATGGTGATGGAGCGCATTCGCAATGGCGACCAGTTCAGGGTGCGCGGAGCAAGCACGCACAGGGAATCACTGGTCGGCATCTACTACCTCGACGCCACCCACCCCTACCTTGCTACCGACCCAGACGGAGCGTCAGACGACAACCTGCTGGCACTCCCACAGCGGCTGCCGACTTAGCTTAGAGCCAGCGGCATCGGCCCCTAACTAAACGCCGCTCGCACCATCTGGCCCGCCGGCGCACGACCTGCTGCGCGTGCGCTACGGATGGGTGTTGTACACGCTCTTGTTGAACGTCAACAGGCCGTCGCTGCCCGCGTAGCCCAAGTGGCTCACACCGAAGAGATCCTCGATCGAGGCGAGCAACGAGAAATCGTTGTATTCGCCCACGACGTTGATGCTGCCGGGCTTCGTGTATTTCGAGATCAGCAGCAGCCCCACGCGCCCACCGCCAGCCGGAGTGGTTGTACCCGTCGTCGTGGCGCCGACTTCTCCAGTGGTGCCTGTCGTTCCGGTGGTAGCGGTGCTCGTCGCTGGGGCTTGCCCGGCTGGCGGGGTCGCGCTGGGGGCGCTCGCGGGAAGGTTGGGGAACGTCGAGGTCATGCAGCAGCCGCTGGCGTCTGCGTTGGGTCCGCTCTGCGGGGCCTGGTCGAACGTAATCGCGATCAAACCTCCTGCCTTGTAGGCGGGAGAGCTCTCGATCTCGGGCACCACCGTGCTGAGGAAGCTGTCGCTGGCTGCCAGGCCGGCTGGCTGCCCTGGAGCACAGGGTTCTTCGGAGCCGTCGTGGCAGCGATCGGGGACGATGTAGGACAGCGCCGGCGCGTTCTTGGCCGTCTTTAGGCTGGGCGCAAGCTGGCCCAGGCCGACGATGCTGCTCGCGCAGGTCGCGTTGCCCGTCACGCTTTCGAAATAGACAAACGGGTCACGCCAAGTCACATACGGATCTTCAGCGGTGGGCAAGTGGTTTCCATCGACGGCGCCGATCGCGGGATGTGGGCAGCCGGCAGGCTGCGCCGTTCCTTCCCCAATGCCTTCGAGGTACGCCTTCCAAGTGAGGCCATCGGCCGTGAGCTGCTCGGCCAACGTGTCGGTCTGGCTGGGGTATACGCAGCCGCTACCGAGGATTTGTCCAACAGCGCCGGCCGTGGCCGGAGTGATAGGCGCGTAGACAGGACAGTCTTCCGCCGTCTGCACAGTTGGCCCTTGGCCACTGATCAACGCGATCTCGTTGGCGAGCTCACCGCCACTCACCGCGTAGTAGTCGCTCAGCAACTCGCCTTGGCTGACGAGTGTTTTCGATAGATACGTGGCTGGCGCACCAGGCCCAAACGTCTGGTTGAAACCAGTGTCGGAGAGGACGATCAAGAACACGTGCTTGATCGGGGGGCGCGTCTGAGTGCCGAACCCGCCGCTTGGTTGCGAGCTTTTTGTCTTGCTTAGCTTCCTACGTTTGTGCTTGGGCGCCGGCTTGGCGACGCTTAGCGTGCTGCTCGTCGAACCGGCAGGCAGCGGCGTTTCTTCCGGTGTCGTCGGCAGCGGCGGCGTAAACGCTTCGCTTGTCACCGGAGCGCTCGATGCCTGCGCCGTGTGCGCAACGGCAACCACGAGCGGTCCCCTCGAGCCGCTCCCCTGCACCGGGCTGACCCCCGCACCGACGAGCACGCCAAATGCCAGCAACAGCATGACCGACACGCCGACGATCGACCGCGACGGCACCAGCGGCTGGCGGCGTATCCGCTCAGAGCCTGCAGCATCGGCGGCTGCCACCCGCACCTCTGGTTCAGCTCTTTGCCCGGCCGGTGCGTCGATGCCGATCCATTGAGCCATCGCTGGCGTCAGCGCGCCACGGCGCGCCCCGCAGTCCACGCAGTAGCGCTGATCGTATGCCAGCCGCTCGCCGCACTCCTTGCAGCACAGAGGCGAGGGAGCGCTCGGCCCGGAGTTCACACACTGATCCTAAACGGCGGCCACCTGCCGGCTCCCGCGGATCGCCCCGTGGTAACAATCTCTTCACAAGTTCTTTGCGGGTCGCGCGGATACTCAGTGTGGCCGCTACTCGGTGCCGCGGTCGTATAAATTTGACCGTGGTGACCCGCGTGTCTCCACTATGGACTTGAGCACCCCTACCGAAGAACTCACCGTTGGCGGCGCCTCGGAATCCGCGAGTGTGGCGAGGACCGAGCTACACCCTGTGACGAACGCCCTCATCCGCCAGGGATGTCCCGCGTGTGGTGCAGCAATGGCAACAGACCAGCGCTACTGCGTTGAGTGCGGGGAGCGGCGGGGCGCGCCGCGCGTGAGCCTGCTCGAAGGGCCAGCACGCCGTCTCGATGAGAGCCCCCCGGGACGCACGCCGTCGTCACCGCGACGGACTGCGTCCGTCAACAGCACATTCATCTCGATTATCGGCGTGCTTCTGCTCGCCGTGGGCATCGGCGTGCTGATCGGGCGCTCTGGCAGCACCACAGTCAAAAGCCCTCCCGCGCAGGTTGTAACGATCTCAGGCGCGCCATCAACTGGTACCGCGGCCACGACGCCAACGACCGGCGCCAGCACGACGCCAACAGGCGAATCCTCGAGCGCCGGCACGGCGTCCACGACGAAATCGAAAGCGTCCACGAAGTCAACGTCGACCAAAGCCAAAACGCCAGTACCCAAAGCCGTCAAAGTCGGAACCCCAGGGCATGGCAGGGGCTACCAAAATGGTCACTTCACCGGAAACTTCTTCGGACAATGAACGTCGATCTCGCACAGCGCCGGGATGAACTGGCGGCACGCTTTGCCGAGCTGCAGTGCGACCTGGGCGGGCTCGCCTACGAGATGGCGATTCGCAATCACGTTCGCGTCGAGGTACTGGTGCAGCGGGCCGCAATCCTGCAGGACGTCGACGCTGAGCTCAGCGAGGTCGAGCGCATCCTGCATCTGGAAGAGACCGGTACGGCGGGGTCGTGTGCTTCCTGTGGGGCACCACACAGCAGCGGCGCGGCGTACTGCTGGCAGTGCGCCCGGCCTCTGCTCGAGCAGGTCGCAGGCGACTCGATCAGCGCCTAGCCTCGCCGCTTCACACGTCCGCGCTTGGCAAGCTACTCAGCCGCAACGGCCACGCCTGGTGACGTAAAGCCGAACGGCCGCGTCTGGCGACGAACTCAGCCGAAGCGGCCCGTTACGTAGTCGCTTGTGCGCTGGTCGGCCGGGCGTGTGAACATCACCTCCGTGTCGCCATACTCGACGAGCACGCCCGTTGGCTTGCCGTTGCTCACGTCAAGGCTGAAGAACGCTGTGCGTTCGGCGACCCGCGCCGCCTGTTGCATGTTGTGCGTGACGATCACGATCGTGTAGCGGTTCTTGAGCGTCTGCATCAACTCCTCGATCGCCGCCGTCGCGATCGGGTCGAGCGCCGACGCGGGCTCGTCGAGCAGCAGCACATCGGGTTCGATCGCGATCGCACGGGCGATGCACAGCCGCTGCTGCTGCCCCCCCGAGAGCCCGAGCGCGCTGCTGTTGAGTCGATCCTTGACCTCATCCCACAGCGCGGCACCGCGTAGCGCACGCTCGACACGCTCGTCGAGACCATCCTTCATCTTGAGATTGCGCGGCGCCCACGCGACGTTGTCGTAGATCGACTTCGGGAACGGATTGGGGCGCTGGAAGACCATGCCGATCCGGCGGCGCACCTCGATCCGATCGACCCCGCTGTCGTAGATGTCATGGCCGTGGTAGCGGACCTTCCCGGTGATTCTGAAACCCGGTACCGAGTCGTTCATGCGGTTGAGGCTGCGCAGAAACGTCGACTTGCCGCAACCGGACGGGCCGATGATCGCCGTTATGAGATTGCGATGTATCTGCAGCGTCACACCGGAGACGGCTTCGGAGCTTCCGTAGAAAACAGACATATCTTGGACGTCGAAGATCGCTTCGCGCCCGATCGTGCGCGTGCTCTGCTGCGAGTCCCCGAGCCCCTCGCCGGGGAGAGCCGCGGTCGAGACGGCCCCGGACGCGCTGCCGTTGCGAGACGCGAGCCCCTCGGTAGACGGCGGGCCGACGGCGATCCGCACCCGTTGGCGGATGTTCGCCGACGCCGGAGCGCTGGTGCCGATTGGGTCCTCTGATTTCATCGCGACAGCGTAGTGCGACGATCGATCGCCCTGCTTGCAAGGCTCACTAGAAGAATGAACATCAGCAGAACGAAAGCTGCGCCCCAGGCGCGTGCGAAGCCATAGCGGTCGGCTTCCTCAGACGCGGTGAAGATGTAGACGGGGATGTTGGGCAGCCCTTGGTGTCCGAACGGGTTGATCGCTACTTTGTTGGCGTAGATCGAGCTAACCAATACGAGCGGGGCAGTCTCGCCTGCCGCACGCGCCACGGCAAGCACCGTGGCAGTCAGAATCCCGCCGCGTGCTGTCGGCAACACCACGCCGAACACGGTACGCCAGCGACTGACGCCGAGTGCGTCTGCTGCTTCGCGCAGACCCGTCGGTACCAGCAGCAGCACCTCCTGAGTGGCGCGCGCGATTAGCGGCAACATGATGATTGCGAGTGCAAAAGCACCGGCAAAGCCGCTCTGATGGTGGCCGACCACGAGCAACCCAAAGACGAACAGGCCGACGACGATCGTCGGCAGCCCGTTCAGCAGGTCCAAAGCCAGGCGCAGCGCACGCGCCTGCCAGCGCCCGGCGAACTCGGTCATGTAGAGCGCCGTGAGGATCCCTATGGGCATCGCGATCGCTGTGGCGAGCGCCACGATTACAGCAGTACCGACGATCGCTGGTGCGATGCCCCCGCCGGGAAGACCCACGAACGCAGGTGGATCCTGGGTCAGAAAGGAGAAGCTCAGCACGCTCGCGCCGCGAGCGGCAACCGAGTAGATGACGATCCCCAATACCGCGACCGCCAGCACTGCGGACGCGGTCTGGACGGCTCCGACGAACCTGCTGATCGCCTGCCGGCGGCGCAGATTGCCCGACGGCGTCAGTGGACCGGAAAGGTCCAGAGGCTCCGCTGCGGACAGGTCCTCCAACGGCGCGTCGAACGGGTCGGTCATCTTGCCGCCACCTTGCTCACGTCAAAGCGACGAGTGATCAACTGCGCCGCCAGGTTCGCCAACAACCCGATCACTAAGAGGATCAAGCCGAGGTAGAACAGCGAGGAGATCTGCAGCCTGGTCGTGGCACCCTGAAACTGGTCAGCGATACGGCTTGCGAGCGTGTCACCGGTCTGGAACAGCGAAGCGTGGATGAAATTGCCCGCGCCGATCACTTGTGTCACGGCGATCGCCTCACCAAGCGCGCGACCCAGACCGAGGAACGCGGCGGCGGCGATCCCCGATGCAGATGACGGCAAGACCACACCACGGACCACCTCCCAGGGTGTCGCTCCAAGCGCCGTTGCTCCGTCCTGGAGCTCACGCGGTACGGAGAGGAAGAGATCGCGGCTGATCGAGGCGATGATCGGCACGACCATGATCGTCAGGATCAGGCCCGCGATAAACAGCCCGCTGCCAGTGGTCGGGGTGGGGCCAAAAATCGGGATAAAACCGAGCGTGCTGTGAAGGAATGGCTCGAGGTGTGCCTGTAGGAAGGGACCCAGCACGAGAATGCCCCAAAATCCAAGGATCACGCTCGGAATGGCCGCGAGCATTTCCACCAACGGAGCGATCACGGCCCGCACTCGACGCGGCGCCATCATGCTGAGGTAGAGCGCGATCGAGATCCCAAGCGGGACCGACAGCAGCATGGCCAAGAGCGATGTTACGGCCGTGCCGTAAATAAAGGTCGCGGCTCCGAAGACCCCGAAGTTGGGCTGCCAGGTCGAGTGGCCAAGAAAGCCCAGTCCAAAGCGCGCAAAGGACGGACGCGCGCCATGGATCACCTGATAGGAGATCGCCACGATCGCCAGAACCGCGAGCAGGGCGGCGAGCAGACACACGCCACGCAGCAAGCTGTCGCCGAGGCGATCCGATGGGTGCGTGCTGGATCTGGTGTTAAGGGGAGGCCCACCCGCAAGGGGAG
>Ga0209624_10003040_pt1 | contig 12100 bp, 16 predicted proteins | sample JacPinW_OM2H0_O1_FD_188565 | JGI IMG/M metagenome (GOLD analysis project Ga0209624, IMG submission 188565) | Forest soil microbial communities from Algoma, Ontario, Canada - Jack Pine, Ontario site 1_JW_OM2H0_O1 (SPAdes) (version 2) | ecosystem: Environmental > Terrestrial > Soil > Boreal... | reverse complement strand
GAAGATGGCGGCGGTGTTGTGATAGATGCCGGGGGCGCGCTTTTCGAACAACGATGCGATCAGGACTACGTTGTGCTGGCGTGCGGCGGCGGCTAGCTTTTCGGTGCTGGGGCCGGGGATGGATTCGGCTAAATCGAAGAGGGAGTGATCTTCGCGCTGGCAGAAGTATTGCGTCTGGAATAGTTCGGGGAGGCAGACTACTTGCGCGCCGCGTCCGGCGGCGTCGGCTGTGCGTTCCAGAGCTTTTTGGAGATTCTGTTCGGGGTCGGGGCCAGCCGACATTTGGACCAGGGATACGCGAAATTTGTCAGGGGGCACGCTTCGTCCTCTGGCGAACAATATAGCATCTCGAAGACGGCTGTCAGCTTCCGGTTATCGGCTCCTTCGAGGCGGGATCGCCAAGCAAGGGCAGCGTTTTTAGCCACGCGACTATGCTCAAAAGGGAACTCCCAGCTTCACGGGAAGGGCCAAGTTACCACGGTTACGTCTCACCTCGTGGATATCGGGACGAGCTTCTCCTTCCGAGTGAAGATAGAGGATATGAGATTAGAAGTGCTTTCGCTTGTGTGGCGGCTTGATTGCTTGTCTTGTGTGTTGACTGTGTTTTCGACGATTCTGATCGGGAGAAGATGCTGGACGGGCTGGGTGCTAGCAGCGGTCAACAGCCTGATCATTTGCGTCATCGGTTTGAGAACGGGGCAACTCGGCCTGATTCCAGCGAACCTATTTTGTATCGTGCTCTACGCGGTCAACCTTCGAACGTGGCGCAAGGCCGAGTTCTCCTGAGCCTCGCGGCTCCAAGATTGTCGCACCAGGAAAAGAGTCGTTCGAGAGCGCTACGGTGTGCGCTTGAGCACCAAATCCAGGCTGGTTCCGCCTTGCTTCCAAACGCCCGTAATTCTTGAGCTGTCTTTGTCCATGGTGCCTTCGTAGGCACACAGACCGGGTGTGCTTTCGAAATGCAAAGTCGACTTGCTATACGTGATTACCGTGATCTGGACGCCGGAAACGGCCTGGTCAGGGTAGTCGATGGTGCCACGCAGGCTGCCGTCCTGCTCGGCGGAAATGTGCACTACGACTGGCTTTTTCGGTTGGCCCCCAGGATTCAGCGTTCCCGTCCATTCTCCAACGACCGGCGGAGCGTCTTGCGCCGTGAGACGGGGCACAATGCTAGCCGCGAGCATCAACGCCAATCCCAAGTAGAGTGCGTGCGACGAGTGGAGAAGCTGTTTCATAGAGGGGTCCTCCTTTCTTACGAAGCCTACCACGGGCAAAGCCTACGACGGGCGAAAACTACCACGGTCCTCGTAGTCGCAAATGTCCGCGTGGCATCCTTTCACGGTGTTCCTGTAAAGTAATCCCTCGGGAGATTTAGGAGTCGAATTGGAGGTTCATCTTGAAACAGGGCAATCATGGCGGGGGGCATTCTGCGGGAAAGTCTCATGGAAGTTCGGGACACGCCGGTGATGGCGTGGAACGCCATCTGCACAATCCGATTGAAGACCGGCTGATTCCGCTGGAGCCGCTCGATCTGGGCAAGGTGAAGTCGATTGACGATCTGGTGCGGGCGATGTCCAAAACCGCGTTTACTGGGCGGCAGCTTGGGGAAGCTGCTGACGTGCTGGAGGCTATGGCGCGCGACGAAGAATGTTTTGTGGTGATGACTTTGTCGGGCGCGATGACCGTGGCCAAGCAAGGGTTGATCGTGACTGAGTTGATTGATCGCGGCATTGTGAATGCGGTGGTCTCAACTGGGGCGCTGATGGCTCACGGGCTGGTGGAGGCTACGGGACGCGCGCACTTTCGCTACAACCCGGAGGTTCCGGACGAGGAGCTTTACGAGCAGGGTTACAACCGGGTGTATGACACGCTTGAGCCGGAGCAGAACCTGGACGACGTGGAAGAAGTGATGTCGATGGTGCTCGAGGGCTGGGATCACAATGAGGTGATGTGCTCTTACAAGCTGAATCACGCGATTGGAGCGTACCTGGCGAAGAATGTGCACGAGCGAGGGATTCTGAAGTCGGCGCATGACCAAGGCGTTCCGGTGTTTGTGCCGGCGTTCAGCGATTCGGAGATGGGGCTGGACACGGCACTGAATAATCGGCTGCGGGAATCTACGGGCCGGCACAAGATTCGATTTGATCCTTTTCTTGACCTCGAGCACTTTGCTGCTACTTTGCTACGGCAGAAGAAGTTGGGGATTCTGACGATTGGCGGTGGAGTGCCGCGGAACTGGTCGCAGCAGTTTGGTCCGTTCTGCGAATTGCGGCACCGGCGACTGGGGGAGAATATTCCGTTGAAGCGGTATCACTATGGGTTGAGGATTTGTCCGGAGCCGGTTTACTGGGGAGGATTGTCGGGGAGTCCTTATAGCGAGGCGATATCTTGGGGGAAGTTCGTGCCTCCGGCGGAGGGTGGGAGGTTCGGGGAGGTTTTTGTCGACGCTACTGTGGGGTTGCCGCTGATTGTGGCTGCGGTATTGGAGCGTTTGGATAAGAAAGGGAGCAAGGCGGGTAAGGGGAAGATGGCTGCAGCAAGAAAGTGAGATGCTGCTGATACGCAGCGGCCCGGTGAACGCGGGCCGCCCGGACAGCCGAGGGTGGCTGTCCCCACATAATCCTAGGCGCTGGCTTCCGAGGCCGATGAATCGGGACCGGCGGGCCGTTGGTTGGTCGCGCCTTCAACTTTATCCAATGAGTTGCTATCCGCTCGGGTCTTGCGGTAGAGCGGGGCCAGGATGCTTTTCCCTAACACCTGGGACTCGGCTTCCACCCAGTCCTGCAGGGCAAAACCTTCGGTCTGGCCACGCTTGTCGTACAGTTGCTGGGCGTGGAGCCGGATCTTTCTTTCCAACAGTTCAGTTATGAGTGCTTGCTGCTTTTGTCTGCGGGTATCGCTATCCACACTATTCCTCTTGCTTGTATCGGTATTTGTCTACAGTTCTATGATAGGGGAAGGCTGTTAACGGAAGGTTACATTTGGGAGGGCTTGGGGTTACTAAAGTATAAGTATAGCATACAGGCCCGTGACGGGTGCCCATCGGTTCGGAACAGCGCCTCAGGGGCTGAAGCCCGCGTTTTTCGCAGTCTCTGACGGCACGACTGAACGTCGTGCCCTTCCCGAGCCTTCGGTGGCAGAGGAAATCAAAGTCCCCAAGCATTTAGCGTCCTTGGAATCCCACTTCTCGCAAAGGACGCGAGAAATGGGGCACCCAGCGTTGATCTGAGTCCTAACCCGGGGCTGATTGCGGTCCTAATCGAAAATCAAGACTGCTGAGGCTATTACGGTGGTCCACAGGCCGCGCTTGTCACCTACGGCCGATTGGGTCACGTTGGCGGTGCGGACGATTTTGTTGGAGAGGCGGTAGATTTGCTTTTTCTCGTCCCAGGAACGGTCGGGGTCGAACTCTACGTTAAGCGTGGTGGCTAGCATTTCGGCGGCTAGTTCTTCGGCGTATTCTCCGGCGGCGTCTTCGGTCTCGCCGAAGGAGTGGTGTTCGCTGAGATATCCGTAGGTGTTTTTGTCGGCGGGGATGGCTACGCCGATCGAGGAAGCTAGCAGGCGGTGTGCTTCGTGGGTGGAGTTTTCAGCGACGACCGCAAACACGACTTCGCCGGGGCTGAGATATTTCACGCCTTCCTTACGAGCCAGCATCTTGCAGTTTGGAGGGAAGATGGAAGAAACGCGAACCAGGTTCTGGGCTGCGATACCGGCGTCACGCAAGGCCAACTCGAAGGATGTTAGCCGCTCGCGGTGTTTCCCGACTCCCTTGGTGAAGAACATCCGCTTGGGAACCATGTCTTTGCCCAACGCTGTTTACCTCCGGCACGAAAAAATTTGAGATTGAGAATGCACATTAACATAATGGTTTGTAAAGGGAATATGAATTTCACGCGGGAAAGAAAAAAATGGCGGAAACCGCTGGCGCGGTTCCCGCCACCATGCCCGGTCCGTTTAGGGGGAGGGCGCCGGGCAAATCCGCACTACTCTACCACAGGTTCGGCCCTGGTCAACAAAAAGGGTGCTGCTTTTCGGATTTCCGAACGGCAGCGGGTCTTGCAATTTTCATTTGGCGGCGACTGAACTGACTGCGATGGTGTCGCCGTTCAAAGTGCCGGTTACGGTGGCATTCTTTCCGGCCTGCTTGTCGAGCGTGGCCAGCGCAGCCTTGTCGGTGGTGTCGAGGACATAAATCTTCTCGCCCACGACCAGGGCAAACTTGGAGCCTTTTCCGACGCAGGTGCGGGTGCAATCGGCGGCCGTTCCCTCCATGTGCTGCCGGCCACACATGGCGTCGCCAACCTCGCCGGTGAAGGTTTGCTTGCCAGCGGCAAAAGCAAACAGGCTGGCAAATAGCGTCGCTGAGAAGATGACGGCTGTCACCGCTTGGAACCACCGCGAACCACGATTCATTCCATGTTCTCCTTTGGCGTGATCGGCAGGATCGAGGTCTCCGGCCTCTCGAAAACTACTGCAGAAATCAAGTTTAGCCTATGTCTGGTAGATGATCACCAGAGGCAAAAGGTGGCAGAACTTCCGGGTTTACTGTGCGGCCTTGGCGGTGTATTGGAGGTCCACGTCTACGGTTTTGTCGCGGGCGATGGCAGTCACGTGGGGGTCAACTTCCCAGTCGAGGGTGGGTGGTAGCAGCTTTCTGGCTTGAGGTAGGAACTGCTTGAGGTAAGTGGCGTCGTAGACCTCGCCGGGACGGATCTTCCAGGCGGCGCGCAGCCGGGCGGTCAGATTGTTGTCGAGACCGCGGAATTGGAGTTCGCCCATGCGATAGAGGGCGCCCTCCTGGACGACGAGGTGATACGTCACGCCTCCCACGACGTCGTCGAATTCGGCGTTCACCTTGATCGCGGCCAGGATATATCCGCGCGATCCGTAGAGCAGTTGGACCTCTCGCAGATCGTTTCCCAGTTGAACGGTATTTGCTGTTTGTCCGGTGCGGGCATGGAGCAAGGGGTCAAGCTGGTCGCTTGGGATCTCTTTGTTGCCCGACCAATCCCACTTCGTGAGCTTGTACTGGAGACCGGGAGTGACCGGGAACGTGACTTCGACGAAGGTGGGCGGCAGTTTGTTGTCGACGGCGTCGGAGGCGTCCGGCTTAATGACCTTGGGTTGTGCCGAAGCGCATGAGGCCTTCAGGTATCCGTGCTCGCGGTAGATGGGTAGCAGGTCGTGCTCGATGAAGTTGTTCATGTAATCGCGGGAGTATTCGCGATCGAACAGCTTTTCTGCTGCCGCCTGGAGCAGGGGCAACTCGTCCGCTCCCGCGCCGGGGAAGTCGGCGTGGTGGATACGAATGCTTACGCCGGCGACGTTGTAGGCGATCGACTCGAGTCGCTCGTCCTTGCCGTTGTTGCGCACGTATTCGACACGGCCGGGGATTGCGTTTTCGACCAGCATGGCCTGAAGAACGTCCGAGACCTGGTCAGGCAAGCGGCCGTTGGCGGGCAGTTCGCCGTTGAAAAGGGGAATGCGGTCGTGCAGCTTGTGGAGCAGTTCTTCGTCGGTGAACCAGACGAAGTCGGCGAAGCGGGCAGGGACAAACTTGTCGGCGTCAGAGACGTGAAACTCGAGCCTGGTGCCGGCTGAGGAGTATGTGTAAGTGTAGGTGATGTCGCCGAAAGCTCCGGTTTCGCCGAGCTGGCGGGCTGCCTTTTTGAAATCCTCTTCGTGGGCGATGGTGCCGATGGGCAATCCGCTGGCAGCGGCGACGTCCTCTTGCGTGAAACGTTTGCTGCCGGTCACTTTTACTGCGATGAGCCTGTAGGAGACTGGTGGCTGGGTCTGAGCGGCAGCGGAGAGGCAGAGCAGCAGGGAAGAGAGCAGGAGACGCGTGGGAAATCCTTGGAGAAAGGTCTTCATTTACTTCGATCGGGACGCAATACATCGCTGGATTTGTGCTTCTTGGCAATCTCAATGAAGGCGAGGGCGGCGCGGCTGAGAGCCTTGTCTTTGCGGAAAACCAGGGCCAGGTCGCGGCGGAGCTGGGCGTCGGCCATGGGAATGGCAAGCAGAAAGCCGGCGCGAACGTCCTCCTGCACATTGGAGCGGGCGATGAAACCGACGCCGACACCGGCCGCTACGAAGCGTTTGAGGAGTTCGCTGGAGTCGAGTTCCATACTGTAGTTCGGCTTCAACTTGCGTTCACGAAACAGACCATCAAGAGCGTCGCGGGTGTGGCCTGCTTTGGGGAGGACCAGCGGATATTTGGCCAGGTCTCCCACGGAAGCTGACTTCATCTTACCCAGCTGGTGGTGCGGCGGGGCGATGATGACCAGCTCATCCTGATGGATGAGGACTACGGTGAGGCGGTTGTCTTTTACCGGGAGGGAAACTACTCCGAAATCGACGGAGTTGTCGGTTACCGATTCGAGGACCTTGGCGTAGTCGGCGCGCTTGATGTTGACCGAGACGTCGGGATACTGCTTTTTGAAGTCGGCAAAGACTTCCGGAAGGATGTGCAGGCAGGTACCTTCGTTGGCGCCCACGGTGATGGCGCCGCGGGGGACGTGCTCCATTTCGGCGAGAGAGGTGAGCATGGCCTTGCGGGCGTCGAGGGTTTCCTGGGCATACTTTTGGAAGGATTTGCCCGCGGCGGTAAGAGAGACTTTGCCGCCGGAGCGGTCGAAAAGCTTGGCGCCGACTTCGTCTTCGACGGCGCGAATCTGGGAGGAGATCGCGGGCTGAGTGCGGAAACGCTTCTCCGCTGCCCGGGAGAACGAGGCGTGGCGGGCTACTTCGAGGAAGGTTTGGAGTTGGTCGAAGTCCATGGGGCAGTGGTCAGTGGCTAGTGGTCTGTTAGACCGAAGCGCAATCCTGAAAACTACGCAGCAATTGCCTTTACCTGTCTTGCGAAGCGAATTGTAGCAGGGCGGGTGGCTGTCCGAGGGCCGGCACGGTGAAGGACTGGCCAAAGGCGAGATTGATTCAGAACAGCCGCGGCCCAATTCGAACAACTGCCAAGGTTGCATCGTCGGTTTGATGTCCCTGGGAGAAGTCATCCATAGTATTGAAGATTAAATTGACGAGATCGTCGGCGTCTTGAGAGCATTGCGCTGCGCAGGCGGCTGCTTTCATCAAGCCCTGAACTCCCCATTCCTCCCCGGATTGATTTGTCACTTCGGTGAGTCCGTCGGTGAAGGCGATCAGCAAATCACCGGTCTCGAGCTTTACGATGCCTTCCCCGTATTCCGAATCGGCGAAGAGTCCAACTGGCGCGCCGCCCTTTTCCAAACAATGCATTGAACCATCTCGCCGAATGACGGCCGGCGGATTATGCCCGGCATTTACATAGCGCAGAGTGCGGGTCGGCTCGTCGAATACTCCGTAGAATAGGGTTGCATATCGGCCCTCGGACGACGAAGTGTATGCCTGATGATTTACCACCTTGAGCAGCGCGGCCAAGTCATCTCCGGTGAACAAAGCCGCGGTACGAAGAGAGGACTGAACATTGGCGATCATGAGTGCCGCCGCAAGACCTTTGCCCGACGCATCTGCGACGATCAGCGCCAGGCGGTTATTCTTCAGCGGTATGAAATTGTAGCAATCGCCGCCGAGCGCCCGAACCTGACGGCAGCGGGCGCTATAGTCCAAGGAATCGCTGGCCGCGCATGGCGTCTGCATAAAGCCCTGTTGCACATCGCAGGCCAGTAGCCAGTCCTGGCTAACGTCCACTACCATTTCGTCGGTCGTCATTTTGCCGCCTCCACTTGTATGTCGGTTCTGGCGGCCCCAAATCGACGTCCGGGGGTGTTTTTTACCCATGAAATGTTTATTTAGGAGGATGTAGAGAATGGCGGGACGGCTCCGACTACAGGGTAAGGCGCAGATCGCAGGCGCCTACCAACCAGGAAGGAAGGGGTAAAGGACATGAAATACATTCTGCTGATGTCAGGTACGAGTGCAGGAGTTGAGGCGTATCACGCGTGGCCGAAAAAGGATATCGAGGCTCATATGGCGGTTCTCTGGCGCATCAATCAGGATCTCACCGAGTCCGGGGAATTTGTCGCCACGCAGGGTTTAGCTGGACCGAGGGAAGCCAAGGTTGTGCGCGGCGAGAAGAACGGCGTTCCAGTCACCGACGGTATTTTCCCCGAATCGAAGGAATTCCTGTTGGGCTACTGGATCGTTGACGTTCCGAACGCCGAGCGCGCTTATGCCATCGCGGGACGGATTTCCGCAGCATCCACAAACATTCCAATTGAGGTGCGGCAGTTCGCGACCCATGAAACCAAATCCTGATAGACAGATATCGAGAACGCTAACCTGGTACCGACTCGTTAGTGAAGGAGCGAGAAAACAGCGCCAACCGAACTCGATAGGAGAAGAAAATGAAATATATTCTGATGATGAATACGATGCGAGCCGGCCACGGCGTGCCCGAATGGCCTCAGAAGGATCTGCGAGCGCACATTGCATTTATGATGACCCTCAACAAAGAGCTTCGAGAGTCCGGAGAACTTGTCTCAGCCGAGGGGTTGTCGTTTCCCGAGCAAGCCAGGTTGGTCCGAGCCGGCAAAAACGGAACTCCTGTTACCGACGGAGTGTTTCCCGAGAGTAAGGAGTTTCTCGCCGGGTACTGGATCGTCGATGTTGACTCTGCGGAGCGGGCTTATGCCATCGCAGCGAAGGTTTCAGCTGCTCCCGGGCCTGGCGGCGCACCTTTAAACATGCCCATTGAGGTGCGCCCCATTATGAGCGGGCCGCCACCGGAAATGCTGTAACGAAAACTACGATGACCAAGCCATGGGAAACGACTTCCGAGCATCTGTTGCGCGAACTCGCGCCGCAGGTGCTGGGCGCGGTCGCACGGCGTTTTCGCGACTTCTCGACGGCCGAGGACGCTGTCCAAGAAGCGATGATTGCGGCGTTCATCCAATGGCCCAAGGAGGGAATTCCCGACAATCCACGTGGCTGGCTGATTCAGGTCGCATCGCGGCGCATGACCGACCAAGTGCGCAGCGAAATTGCCCGCCGCGAGAGAGAGACGGCGGTGGCTGCGGAAACGGAAAGCTTGACATCCGTCCCCGAGATCGAGGCCGACATGGACCCAGACGACACTCTGATTTTGTTGTTCATGTGCTGCCATCCCGCGCTGAGTCCGTCCTCGGCGATCGCGTTGACTTTGCGGGCGGCTGGCGGTTTGACCACGGCCGAAATCGCTAATGCCTTTCTGGTTCCCGAGGCCACGATGGCGCAGAGGATCAGCCGCGCGAAGCAAACCATCAAGACTTCGGGCACACCGTTTCGTCTTCCTTCTCCGCACGAACGAGCGGAACGACTGCCCGCAGTTCTGCACGTGCTCTATCTGATCTTCAGCGAGGGGTATGCCAGCAGCATCGGATCTCATCTGCAACGCTTCGACCTGGCCCGGGAAGCGATTCGGTTGACGCGCAACACGAAAGCGTTACTCCCCGATAATGCCGAGGTCGCAGGACTTCTGGCTCTGATGCTTTTAACCGACGCCCGGCGTGCAGCCCGGACCGGGCCGGATGAAGAACTCATCCCGCTGGACGAACAGGATCGAAGTTTATGGGACCGCCTGGAGATTTCAGAAGGCATCGAGCTCCTTACGGTCGCGCTGAGTAGAGGGTCGATCGGGTTGTACCAGCTTCAGGCGGCGATCGCCGCCGTTCACGACGAAGCGGGGCGTGCCGAGGACACCGATTGGCCACAGATTCTGGCTCTCTATGAGTTACTGAAACGAGTCTCGCCCGGTCCGATGGTTACTCTCAATCACGCAATCGCAGCCGCTATGGTGCACGGCTCTGCCCAGGGCCTTCAGCTGCTGAGAGCGCTCGATTCCGATCCGCGCCTTGCCAGTCACTATCGCCTCGACGCGGTTCGCGCTCATTTGCTGGAAAACGCGGGAGATTATGAAGCTGCCATCAAACACTACCGAGTGGCGGCGGCCCGGACGACGAGCATCCCGGAACGCAATTACCTCATGACGCAAGCAGCGCGCCTGGCCGGCGAATAGCCCCCGAAACCGGCGTCTGGCTCCGAATCGTTTTCTGGGTACCGCAGTATAGACCTCATCGTGGCACCGCGTTGCATTTTGTATGTTGCGCCAGCAACATATGTATGTTGTAATGGCAACATAGGAGACAACCCATGAGCGAAATCCTGGAAGCGCTCTTCCATAGGCGAGCAGTTAAAGTTTTTGAGCCGGTCGAAATTCCACACGTACTGCGTGAACAAATCCTCGATGCGGCCCGCCATGCTCCCTCCAGTTTCAATTCGCAACCGTACCGGTTCTTTTGGGTAGAATCGTCGCCGAGAAAGGCAACCGCGGCGAAACTCTGCATGGGACAGATGCCTGCGGCAACGGCGTCGGCGCTGGTGGTTGCGGTCGCCGACATCGGGTCGCTGACAGCGACCTCGCAAGCCCAGTTGGAGTGGATGCGCAGGAGCGGCTTCAGCCACGCCAAAGTCCGAGATTACGAGCGGACGGCGAAGATCGGCCGGATCCTGTTCATGCCCGGACCGTTCGGCATTTTTGGCGCGGTCAAGTGGGCAATGTTTCGACTGGTGAATTTGTGGAAGACGATGGGGATGCCACCGGTGTTTCGGCAGGACCAGTTGAAGTGGGCGATGAAGAGCACATCGTTGGCCTGTGAGAATCTAATGATTGCCGCCGAAGCACTGGGACTCAACACGTGCCCCATGGAAGGATTCGATGGCCGCAGACTCTCCAGGTTTCTCGGGCTCTCAACCCGGTATCATGAAATTGTGATGGTGATTGCGATCGGGAAGAAATCGTCGGCTTATGCGGAACCGCCTCAGTGGCGGCGGCCTCTCGATGCCACGGTAACCGTCCTATGATCGTCGTTCCGAACATCATCGTTCCAAAGAAGGATATTCCTCAGGACATCCTAAGGGATTCAGTGCTTGCCCATGTTGCTGCAGCCTATTTTTCCGTCGGGAAGAGACTTGAACGTAAAACCGGGTGCTCTGCGACTCGTGGGTTCATCCTATCCACACTCCGGGGGGGTGCCGCGCTCAATCAGAATCAAATCGCCACACTTCTCGGTATCGACCGAACTGTGGTGCACCGAGCCATCAAGTCAATGGTTCAGGAAGGGCTGGTGTCGGAGAGAAAAGCAAAATCGGGCCGAGCAATTCACGTCACGTTGACGCCAAAAGGCTACAAATACAGGAAACGGCTGATCGATGCGAGGATCGCCGCTGACGGTAAACTCCGAAAAGAACTGACTCCGGAAGAATGCACAACACTACTTCGACTCTTGAAGCTGATTGCCGAATTAGAGTTTTAAGACTGCGCCGCCGCCCATTCTGGATGGGTTGTGGTGTGCAGGCACCATCCAGAAACGGGCTTCGGGGAAGTTGGTCTACGGGCTACTGCTTCAACTGCTTTTCGATCGCCGAGACTACTTCTTTCGAATCGGGCGTGACCGCCGGCTCGAAACGCTGAACTACGTTGCCGTTGCGGTCGACCAGGAACTTGGTGAAGTTCCACTTGATGTCGCCGGTGATGCCTTTTCCGGTTTCTTTGGTCAAGTAGGCGTAAAGCGGCGACTGGTCGGTGCCTTTGACTGAAATTTTCGAATACATCGGAAAAGTTACGCTGTACTTGCGAGTGCAGAAGGTCTTGATCTCTTCGTTGGTGCCGGGTTCCTGAGCTCCGAAGTTGTTGGCGGGGAAGCCGAGGATGACGAAGCCCTGATCTTTATACTTCTCGTAGGTTGCTTCGAGAGCGCTGTACTGAGGAGTGTAGCCACATTGGCTGGCCACGTTGACCACCAGTACTACCTTGCCCTTGTAGTTCGCCAAGGGCGCGGGAGTACCGTCGATGGAATTGAGGGTGAAGGTGTAGATTCCCGAGGCGGCAAATAAAGAGGCAGCCATAATCAGCAGTGCTCCGGATAAAAGATAGCCACGAATCGTGAAAAGGAGGCGAAGGTAGGAAAATCTCATTTATTACTCCTGAATGGGTTTAAGGCTCGGATGGAGTTGAGGATAGCGGGATCGAGGAGACGCCGCAAGGGAGCAATTTGTAAAATTTCTGTCTCTCAGGCAGTGGTGCTGAGGGATGCCGGCTTGGCAGTCTGTTTCACGATTCTAT